>ENA-UOYA01001417-UOYA01001417.1-activated-sludge-metagenome-genome-assembly--contig:-NODE-1417-length-25547-cov-7.755845_pt1 | contig 25547 bp, 18 predicted proteins | sample MGYA00238163_ERZ764804 | MGnify/ENA primary metagenome ERZ764804 (study PRJEB28919, sample SAMN05720223) | activated sludge metagenome | isolation source: Anaerobic digester | place: Hong Kong... | reverse complement strand
TCAAATTTGCTAAAGGTTGAGTATTATTTTTGCCTATAAATGTAATGGCTAAGGTGGAAATACAAAGAATTCCAATAACTGAAGCTGCTATCCAATAAATATTCATATTGAACAAATCTCTTCTTCTGTTTTTTTTCACTAATAAGTGCGAATCTAACTTTGATTGAAGTCTCAACCAAGCTTCTTGAGTTGGTGTTTCTTCAATTTTTTTTGCTTTATGTTGAAATTCTGAAAAGAAATCTTTATTCATAATAATTGAAACTTTAGGATTAAGATGGTTTAAAATAATTTTGTTTTTCGAGGATCAATTTTTTCATTTTCTCTTTTGCCATCATCAATTGTGTTTTCGATGTATTTTCGCTTATGCCCAAAATCTCTGCGATTTCTTGATGTTTATAACCCTCAACCACATATAAGTTAAAAACAGTTCGGTAGCCTACAGATAATTTTGAAAGCAAAGATAGTATTTCATTAGAGTTGATTTCTGCAATAATATCGTAATTATCAGTATGCAAATGGTTGACTGTGAGTTCATTAGAATATTTTAAAGCATGTTCTTTTCTCAAATGCATTAGAGATTCATTCACCATTATTTTTCGCATCCAGCCTTCAAAATTTCCAATACCTTGATATTGATGCAATTGTGAGAAAATTTTAAAAAAACCTTCAATCATCACGTCTTCAGCTTCTTCGTGTCGTTCAATATATCTCCTGCAAACACCCAACATTAGCTTGGAGTATTTGTCATACAGTTCTTTTTGTGCCTTCCTGTCGAACTGTTTACATTTTTCTATCAACTCACTAGTAATCAATTCGTTTGATTTGATATTATTATGATGCAAAGGTATTTAAAATGGTTGTATGAATTCATAAAAAAAGGTTGACAACACTTGCCAACCTTTTCAATTTCTTAGTTATTTATCTTGATTAATTCAACTTCAAAAATCAAATTTGCTTTTGGTGGAATTGCTCCAGGATAACCTCTTTCGCCATAAGCTAATTTCCAAGGAATATAAAACTTATATTTTGCTCCTTCTTTCATCAGTTGAAGCCCTTCTGTCCAACCTGGTATCACTTGATTCAATACAATATCAAACGGTGTACCTCTTTGAACACTACTATCAAATACTTTACCATCAACTAATGATCCTGTATAATGTACTTTTACATTGCTAGTTGCAACTGGCTTATTACCAACGCCTTCTACTATCACATTATATCTAAGACCACTTGGTGTTGAATTTTTAAAAGTTGCTTCTACTAGTTTTGCAGCTTCTTCAGCAGCTTTTTCGGCAGCTTCTGCTTTTTGTTTTGCCACAGCTTGTTGTTCTGTGAATACTTTTTGAGCATTGAAGTTTTCTGCATCTTTTCCTTTTCTCAATATAGTAAGAGTTTTGATGCTATCGCCTTGTGCAATTGCATTCACCACATCTTGACCTTTCACAACATGACCGAAAACAGAATGTTTTCCATCCAACCACGGAGTTTCTTTATGAGTAATAAAAAATTGAGAACCATTAGTAGCAGGTCCAGAATTAGCCATACTTAAGATACCAGGTCCAGAATGTTTTAAAGTTGGGTCGAATTCATCTTCGAATTTGTAACCTGGGTCACCCGTACCATTTCCTAAAGGACAACCTCCTTGGATCATAAAATCAGCTATGACTCTATGAAATTTTAAACCATCATAAAATGGAACACCAGCTGCTTTTTTGTTGTTTGGCATAGTTCCATCTGCTAATGCAACAAAATTTGCTACAGTAAGCGGTGTTTTTTTGTATTCTAATGCTGTGTAAATATCACCTTTATTGGTTTCAAATTTAGCATAAATACCATCTGGTTGTGCGGTCAAAAAATCTTGATCCATTTTGTTTAATTTTTTATTTTGTGCTGAAACAATAGTCGCGACCATTGTAAATAAAATGAAAAGAATTTTGTTCATTTTTTAAAGTATTAAAAATTTTAAGTTGCGAAAATAAATAAATTTTCTAATGTAATTAAAATAAAATTTGGTAACAAATATAAGAACGTGCAAAAAAAATCATTAATATATCCAAATTGATATTTTAATGACTTTTAATAAAATAAAATTTGCGAAAGAATTCTTATTTCCTATTGCTATCTTGCTTTGCAAATGCTTTTTTCATCACATCTGTAACTCGTTTTGTAGCATCTCTTCTCACATCATATTCTTCTTTTGCAACCATTGAAAATAATCCGTTCAGTGCCTGAGTAGTAACGTAGTCATCCAACTTTGGATTCAACTTATCTACAAATGGTATTTTATTATAGGCATTTACGGCTTGTGACCAATAATCTAATGCATTAAACTTATTTAGAGAATTTACAATATCTGGTTGGAAAGCAGAATATAAATTATTATAAGTTTTTGATTTTAAATAACTTGTGGCAGCATTATCAGCTCCCATTAAAATATTCAAAGCATCATCAAAAGTCATTTCTCTGATTGCATTTCTGAATATTGGTTTAGCTTTCACAGCAGCATCTTCTGCACTGTTATTCAATTTTTCAATCAAAACTTTTTCAACATCCGTAAAACCTGGAATAAACTTGAGTTTGTCAGTAACTTTCTGAACATCAGCAGGTAGTAAAATTTTATAAGCACTATTCATATAGCCACCTTTTTGAGATAACAAATCTGCACCGTTACCAATACCAAACTCCAGTGCTTGTCGAAGAGCACTTGCAATTTCAGGAGTAGTGAGTTGCCCGATAGCATATTCACCAGCCCATTTTTGAAGCTCAGCACAGGCAACAAATTGAAGAGAAAAAACTAAAACTAAAATCTTTTTGTACATTTTTTATAAATTTACTTAATTCAATTATTATTAATACGTAAATCTTATTCAAAAGTATTGATTACTTTACCTTATTACCAAAATAAAATGAGCCATTACCAATACAATAACAGCTCATTAACAATATTTTGTAAATTCAAAAATTTAACCTCTTACTTTTACCATTGATTTCACTTGTTGTAGTGCTCCATTTTGGAATCTTACATAATAAATTCCACTTGAATAGCCTTCTAAATCACAATCTAGCTCATAAATACCCTCTGGAGTATCTTTAGCAAGTAGTTTCTTTATTACTCTTCCTTGATTATCAATAATTTCTATCATGCAATAACCTCCATTGCTAACATATTTGATAGTAGTTGAGTGAACAAATGGATTTGGATAACAGGTAACTAAGCTATCACCAGCTAATTTATTAAGCTCATGAGTATCTGTTGTAGTGCAACTGTCTTTCACTAAATTCAAATCTTGGAAATTCTTGAACATGATAGTATCCACTTCATTTTGTGGCAGGCAAAACCAATGCTTCATTAGGCTAGAATATACAGATCTGAAATCATATTGATATGGTATATTGTCTTCAACTGTTGCATTTGGACTAATGGTAGGGTTGCCGCCTAAAATACCACCAACTACTTGATTTCCAAATAGAAACATCGGAGCTGCCGCACCATGATCTGTCCCACCACTACCATTCGATTTTATTCTTCTTCCAAAATCTGAAAATGTCATTCCTACTACTCGGTCACCTACTCCTTTAGATTTTAAAGTAGTCATAAAATTGCTGATAGCTATTGAAACATTACTTAACTTGTCAGCATGGGTGCCTGTCTCTGTTGCTCCTGCAACAACTTGCCCCCTATGAGTGTCATAACCTCCAAGACTTACCATATAAATTCTTGTTTTTAGACCACCAGCAATTAATGCAGCTACGGTTTGTAGGTCTTTATCTATTGAATTCATAGTATTTGGTATAGTAACTCCAGATTTCGTTGCAGCATTGCTAATTTTAGTTGTGTAATCATTTGTCTTTTGAGCAGTTTCTCTCAAATAATTTAGTTCTTTTCCTGCTTTTGTGTTTGGAGCAGTATCAGTAGTATTGAGATTGGTATAAATAGAATTTGGATTGTTTGTAGGCATTCCAAAAGTTACTCCATTTACTTGCAAATTCTGATATAATGCCCCATTTCCAACTTGGATAGCCAACGGATCTGGCATAGTTGCATTTGGAAATCCAACTGGATAATTTGGATATTCATTTTGTAAATATCGTCCATTCCACCCAGAATTAATCACAACATTGCTATCTGAACCAGTGTACCAAATATCTTTGGATCTAAAGTGAGAAAATACAGGATTGGGATAGCCTACCCCTTGAATAATTTTTACTTTTCCTTCATTGAAAAGATTTTGGATGCCAGTCATAGCAGGGTGAAGCCCTGTTTTGTCATATCCATTTAATTTCAAAACTTTCGATTCTGGAATATATATATTTGATCGAACAGCTGTATAGCCTGAATATTGATCGAGTCCTATTACTGTGTTCAGTCCATCATTGCCGCCTTCCAATAATATTAAAACTAAAATGTGGTCAGTATCAACAAAAGGTGCTGCCAATGCATCAAGAAATGGGTTGTTAGCGATTGCTTGTACAACTGAGCCACCAACCATTGTAGGAATAAAAGTGTATGGGATAGATTTGAGAAAATTTCTCCTTTTCATAATATAATAGATTGAAAATGTAGTCAATAAATGAATAAATTGTATTTAGCAAAGTTGATATTCAGGAATACTAAAACTATAACTAAATAGGTTTTTCAACCGATCTTCCACATCTTTTTTGTTCGCTGCATTATTTTCATCTGCAAGAAATTTGTTCCAAGCATCCGTCCAAGCACTATCTAATGCTTGATTTTTGAGTAAAAATGTTTTTTTAGCATTAGCTTTCGTTGTGGCTGACACTTCATAACCAAAATACAAGTCAAGAAAATCCTGTATCAATACATTCGGGTCAGATGGTTTTGAAAATCGTTTAGCAATGCCAATTGTATCAATTTTTAAATAACCATAATTTTTTAAAATTGTCTTAGATGAATCATTTGGGTCTTGAATTCTAATATTTATTGCAATCCCTAATCCAGGATTACCCAAACTAATCAAACCTAACTGGGCATTTTTCCTAGCTTGAATGGTAATTGCATTTACCCATAACTCATGATATTGAGGAGATTGGTAATAAGCAGGCCACCCAGCTACATTTGGTGGATCCAATGGACTATGTTGGAACCCTGACGCCTGATTTGAAATTATTAACCAAGATTGATATTGAGCCTCTAACTGAGCATTTGTTGGAAATGCTAATTCTGATTCTCTGCAAAAACCAACAATGAAATCTATTCCTGGACGAATCAAACAACTCTTATTTTCTGCATCATAGAAATGTTCGCTTTTGAACAATTTTTCCAAGACTGGCAAGATATTATAGTTGTTGGATCTAAAAATATCAGCTAATGGTGTGATAATATCTGTTTCAATTTGAGGTGTAATATCGTAATATACAAAAAAAGTATATACTTTTCTTACTATGAATTTAGCAACTTCATCAGTTGAAAATATCATATTTAACAAATCATCAAGTTCTTTATTGGCATCAGTAGAGCCTTTGATTATTGTATTTTTATAAAACGATGAAAATTGTTTATCAGTTTTATCATGATTATTTGCAAGATTATAGCCGTAAGGTGGATTATCAGTGTTTCGATATCTCCATCCAGTAAGCACTTTAGCTGCTGCTTTCACATCATCTTCAGTGTATTTCGAGTCAGTTCCTTTCCCTACACAAAACAATTCTTGTAATTCTCTTGCATAATTTTCATCAGGGTTTCCAGCTATATTTGAATCTCCATTCAAATAGTCGAGCATTCCTGGGTTGATCGTAATATCTTTTATCAAAGATTTGAAATTGCCAATTGCATATTTCCTAAGTAGAGCTAGATAAGAATATTGATTTCTAGCATCATTTACTTCGGATGAAGCTATCGGAATATGATTATGCCAAAATAGAACCATTTTTTCTAAAATGCTTCTCTCTTGATTGATCATCAGCCCAATCCACCAGGCTTTAGTACTAAGTGTTCTGAGTTGATCAATTATACCTCCTGGTTCTCTTGTGGAATTTACCCAAGTTTCTCCAAAATTTATTTTTGGATCAATATTATCAGATGGACAATTGGGGTACGAATAACTATTCAAAGGTGGAGCTGGTGCAGTATTTACATTCGTATTGAGTAACTCATCTACAGTTTGTGTCATAGATTTGGATAAAAAATAATCCACATCTGATTTTTTTGCACCGAACATAGTTCGCCTTAAGAGATGTGTGATTTGTGTTTTACCCCAAACTCCAGAATAGGGGTTTAAAGCAGAATTTGGAGGAGCTACGGGTCTTCTTGTCATCGTTGCAGAACTATTATTCATGATGGCTTAATTATAATAATGAAAATAGAAAATATTGTAAAACTTAATGATTGACTAATAAAAGAATTATAGGTTTAATGAATGTTAAATAATTTGTTAATTTTTTTTAAAATAGGCAAAATAAAAGTATTTTTGTACATTATCAAGAGTGTTTTTTGGGGTTATACATAGGGTCACCGTGCAATAAAATGCATGGTGGCTTTTTTTTTCAAATAGAAGAAGTGATGGTGATAGAATAAAATGTGGATATTAACTATTTTTCTTCAAATGAAGCAACATGTCTTTTGTCATTTTATCTAAATCGAATTTTGGCTTCCATCCCCAATCATTTCTAGCTGCTTCATCATTAATACTTTGAGGCCATGATTCTGCAATTGCTTGTCTGAAATCAGGTTCATAACTAATAGTAAAATCAGGAATTTCTTTTTGAATGGATTTGGCAATTTCTGCTGGAGTAAAATCCATTCCTGATAAGTTATAACTTGATCGGATGGATAATTTGGAAGCATCAGCTTCCATTAGTTCAAGAGTTGCTCTAATGGCATCATCCATATAGCACATAGGCAATCTAGTATTTTCAGAAAGGAAGCAATTGAAATGTTCGTTGTTGATAGCTTTATGATAAATATCAACAGCATAATCAGTGGTGCCACCACCTGGCAAAGATTGATAACCAATAATACCCGGATAGCGAAGGGAGCGAATATCTAGGTGATAGCGATTCCAAAAATATTGTGACCAATGCTCTCCAGCCACTTTGCTCATCCCATAGATCGTACTTGGGTTTAATACTGCATTTTGAGGTGTATTTTGCTTTGGAGCATCATTTCCAAATACGGCGATTGAGCTTGGAAAATATAATTTGGCAATATTTTTTTCTTTGGATAATTCGAGAACATTGAAGAGGCTATTCATATTAAAATCCCAAGTTCCTCTCGGATTTGCTTCGCCTTTAGCAGATAAGATTGCAGCTAAATGGTAAATTTGATTGATCTGATAATGATCAACGATTTCGGTTAATCTATTGGTATCTAATATATTAAGTGTTTCAAAAATTCCATAATGATCGGCAGGGAGTCGTATGTCTGATGCTACAACATTTAATTCACCATATTGATTTCTTAGTGCATCTGTCAAAACTGAACCAATTTGACCACTTGCTCCTATCACTAAAATTCGATCCTTTGCCATAATTTATTTGCTAATTATTTGGTAAAATTTGATGATGCAAGATAAAAAAAAATTAATATTGGAAAGACCCAAAGTAAATTTAGAAATATTTTTTATTAAGAGATTAATTTGAAATTTTTGTCAAAATTTTGTCATTATTTCACAAACCTTTCTTAAAATGATTTTTTCATAATAAATTTAACTAATATTATATATTATTATTAACCTTATCAAAATATGTCAAATCAAATTCAAGCTTACCAATTCATTAAATATGATAATAATACAACAATTGAACATTTAAATATTATAAATGATTCAGGAGCTATTGTATGCTTCGATTTTGAAGATTGTATAGTTAATCCTTTGGATTTTAGTAAGACTTCATATTTAAAAGATATAGCAAGAAAAAATTTTTCAACTTTAAATACTCTAATAAAAAAATCTACTAAAGAATTTAAAATTGGTATTAGAATTAACAATGTTAATTCAATAGAATTTGAGAAAGATTTGCAAAGTATTAGAAATATGAATTTTGAAATAATCTTATTACCAAAAGTTGAAACCGATATTGAAATTTTATATGCAAAGTCAAAACTTGATGAATTTGAAATTAATTATAAACAATTGATTCCATTGATTGAATCAAAACAAAGTCTTGTAAATCTAAGTGAAATATTATCTGAGAAATTAAATATTACTAAAATTGCTTTTGGACATTGTGATTACAATTTTGATATAAATGCATATCCATTTTTCCATCAAGATAGTTGGGAATATTGGAAGTGGATTTCAGAATTTAGTAGAAAACTAGAAAATAAAGCTATTCAACTAATAAACTCACCCTTTTTGAATGCAGAAAATGAAATATTCTTTTGTGCAATGTTAGATTATTTAAAAAGTAAGAAGCATCTTTTCTGTGGTCAATTTACACTAACAACTAGGCAATCAACTCTTTGTAAATACAGAATACTTACTGAAATTTCAATTTCAGAGTTTTTAGAAAATAAAAATTTGGTATCCACTAATAAGGGTTTTGCATTAGAATTAATAAACACTTTTGAAGCAAATAATATCCAAAGAGGATTGACAAAAATTGACAATAAATTTATCTCTCTACAAGAATATTTGTCTTCTAAAAATTTAATAAAAGATCAAAATATTAATTATGAATTCTGTTTTGTTGGTGGATGTTTCCCAGTGCAACATAATATTTTATATGAAGATCTTTTTCATCAACATCTTAAAAGAAAGGTTCAAAACAATTATAAGTGTAATTTAAATATTAACATTATTAGATATGAACGACTTAAAGATATTTTTACAAAAATAAATGAGCTTTCTTATAGTAAAAAAATTGACATTTTAGTATTGCATATCAGACCTGAACCATATTTGAGATTAGTAAAATTGTTGTATAAATATCAGGATTCTAAAGGTAGAATAAAATATTCATTCAACCTGCCATTCTTTAATCATTTAATTCCAGAAAAATATAATGTTCTTGATAATAGTGATAATTCATTCGATGTTATCAATAAGGATAAGTCCATTTTTCATCAATTACTGATCACTTTTAATTATTTGTTAGGAAGTATAATTGGAAACAAATTTTTTGCACTAAGAAAATATTATAAAATTACTAATGAAGTTATTAATCATTGTAACTCTAAAAATCAATGCGTTATAATTCTCGGTCCAAATAGAAGAAACAACAATCAAATCGAACCATTTTTATGTAATAATTTGAATTCGTATTTTTCAAAAAGAATTAAAAACGAAAATTATATAGATGGATATATATATGATGGGGCGACTAAATTGAATCAAAAAAATGGAATCCATGTTACTCATCATTACCATGAATTAATTGCAGAAAAATTATATTTTCAACTGCAAAACTTAAATTTTTTTAACGGCTCTAAATAAGGATTTTAAAATAATTATCTCTTTATTCATTATTATATTTATATTGATTGTTAGAATATTTAGATTTGTTTTCTTTTTACAACTAGCTGAAAGACAAAAAATATATTTATTTTAATATTGAAGGGTATGAGAAAATTTTCTTGCATTGAAATTAAGATTAATTTTATAATCAGTTATTTTTTATTATTTAATTTATTAACCACTTTTGCCCAAACAAAAATAGCATTCGGGTCTTGTGGTCATCAAGATAAGCCACAACCAATTTTGGATGTTGTCTTGAAGCATCATCCTGATTATTTTGTATATCTAGGGGATAATATTTATTCCGATACTTATGATCCATCCGTTTTAGAAAAAAATTACAATGCATTAAAAGCTAAGCCTGAATTCGAAAGGCTTAAAATTGGGGTGAAGAATATCTTAGCGACTTGGGATGATCATGATTATGGAAATAATGACGACGGAAGACATTATCCATTAAAAGAAGTATCAAAGAAAATATTTTTAAATTTTTGGGAAGTCCCAAAATCGGATGAAAGGTGGGGTAGGTCAGGAATTTACACCTCAAAATATTTTAAAGAGTTCGACAAAACCATCCAATTTATTTTGTTAGATACAAGATCATTTCGAGATAATTTAAGAATTTATAGAGGAGAAAAAAATAGTGAGAATCGATATTTTTATCCATTAGATTATTTTCCTCATAACCAGCCTGATTCGACATTGTTGGGAAAGGATCAATGGGTTTGGCTTGAAAATCAGTTAGTGCAACCTGAGGATGTCAGAATAATTTGCAGTAGCACTCAATTTGCAATTGAATATAATGGTTATGAAGCATGGGCAAATTTCCCTTTCGAGCAACAAAAAATGATTGATTTGATAGCAAAAACAAAAGCTAATGGAGTGATTTTTATTTCTGGTGATGTACATTACGGCGAAATTTCAGTACTGAAACCGTCCAATACTTACCCAATTTATGATATTACTTCGAGTGGAATTACCTCTACTTGGCATTTCGCTACTCCAAATAGGAATAGAATTGAAGGACCAATTATGGATAATCATTTTGGACTATTATCAATTGATTGGAATCAGAAAGATCCTACAATCAAAATGGAAATCATAGATGTATCTGATAATCAGAGAGTTGAATACACAATACCAATTAGTACATTAAAATACAAATAAAAAAACCATCAGACAATTATCATCTGATGGTTTTTAAAAATATTTTATTGTAGAATCTTATTTACTAAGAGCTTCCAACATCGTTTTACCAATATGTGCTGGTGAATGAACAACAGTTATGCCACACTCAGCCATAATTCTCATCTTTGCTTCGGCTGTATCATCAGCTCCACCGATAATTGCACCAGCATGCCCCATTTTTCTACCTTTAGGTGCTGTTTGACCAGCAATGAACCCAACAACAGGTTTAGTCCCGTTTGTTTTAATCCATTTAGCAGCTTCAGCTTCTAAGTTTCCACCAATTTCACCTATCATCACGATACCATCTGTTTCAGGGTCTGCCATTAAGAGTTGAACAGCTTCTTTCGTTGTGGTTCCAATAATAGGGTCACCACCGATACCAATAGCAGTACTGATCCCTAATCCAGCTTTAACAACCTGATCTGCTGCTTCATAAGTCAAAGTTCCAGATTTTGAAATAATGCCAATTCTTCCTTTTTTGAAAACGAAACCAGGCATTATACCCACTTTTGCTTCATCGGATGTAATGACTCCAGGGCAATTTGGACCAATCAATCTGCAATCAAATTGAGCAATATAAGCTTTAGCTTTTATCATATCTTGAATGGGAATACCTTCAGTAATACACACAATTACTTTGATGCCTGCTTCAGCTGCTTCCATGATAGCATCAGCTGCAAATGGAGGTGGAACAAAGATGATTGAAGTATCAGCACCTGCTTTCCTTACAGCTTCTTTTACAGTATTAAACACTGGTCTGTCCAAATGAGTGCTACCGCCTTTGCCAGGAGTAACGCCTCCAACTACAGGTGTGCCATAAGCAATCATTTGTTCAGCATGGAAAGTACCTTCCTTACCTGTAAATCCTTGAACGATTATTTTGGAATTCTTATTGACTAAAACTGACATGTATTAAATTCTAAATTTTGGTTTTGTAATTGTTTTATTCTTCCATTATGAAAACCTCTTCATCGCTTTTGTGCATATAAAAATGTTCTCTTGCATATTTTTCTTTATTAGCTTCTAGATCACTTTTGTCTTTTTTGATGTCATCTATTTGTTTTAAATAATATGCTTTGTCCGATTCTAAATTATTGATTACACTATGTAATTTCCATTGAGTATAAAAATCATGTCGATCGAAAAAAGCCATCCAAAGGATAAATACAAATAATACTAAACGATATTTATTTTGGAGTATTTTTGGTAACTTGTTGTAAATCGATTTAAAAGGATTCATGAAAATCGGTTTTTATTTTCCTAAATTAACTAATAATTTTTTACCAAGATAGATTGCTTCATCGCCTAATTCTTCTTCTATTCTCAATAATTGATTATATTTTGCAATCCTATCAGATCTTGAAGCTGACCCAGTTTTAATCTGTCCTGTATTCAATGCAACAGCCAAATCGGCAATAGTTGTGTCCTCAGTTTCACCAGATCTGTGGCTCATTATTGAAGTATAACCATTTCGTATTGCAAGATTTACTGCATCGATCGTTTCTGTTAGCGAACCTATCTGGTTCACTTTTATCAATATCGAATTTGCAATTCCTTCATCAATTCCTTTTCTTAGCCTTTCGGTATTGGTCACAAATAAATCATCCCCAACGAGTTGTACTCTTTTTCCTATTGTATCAGTTAGCAACTTCCAACCAGTCCAATCATCTTCATGAAGCCCATCTTCTATTGATAAGATTGGGTATCTTCTCGTCCAATCTGCCCAATAACTCACCATTTCTGATGATGTCATTTCTCTATTATCTGATTTATGAAAGATATACTTTTTCTTCTTTTCATCATAAAACTCCGATGCTGCTGCATCCATAGCAATCATGATATCTTCACCAGGTCTGTATCCAGCAGCTTCTATTGCTTGAAGAACAGTTTCTATTGCTTCTTCATTACTTTTGATATTGGGAGCAAATCCACCTTCATCACCTACATTAGTTGAATAACCTTTTTTCTTCAAAACGGATTTTAAATGATGAAATATTTCAGTTCCCATTCTTAATCCTTCAGAAAAGTATGTAGCACCTACTGGCATTATCATAAATTCCTGAAAATCAATACTATTATCGGCATGGCTACCCCCATTTAAAATATTCATCATCGGCACTGGTAAGGTACAAGCATTGACACCACCGATATATCGATACAAAGGCATCTCACATTCTTCAGCTGCAGCTTTTGCTACAGCAAGAGAAACACCTAAAATTGCATTAGCTCCAAGTTTGGATTTGTTTTTTGTGCCATCCAAATCAATCATAACTTGATCTATATACCTTTGATCAGTACAGTCAAGCCCTAGAAGCTCTTCAGTGATAGGTTCTAAAACATTTTGACAAGCCTTTAGCACTCCTTTGCCCAAATATCTAGATTTATCATTATCTCTAAGCTCAACTGCTTCGTGTTTGCCAGTAGATGCACCAGACGGTACAGCTGCCCTTCCAATACAACCATTTTCAGTAGTAATTTCAACTTCTACGGTTGGATTTCCTCTTGAATCCAGAATTTCTCTGGCATGAATATCAACAATAGTACTCATAAGTACATTTAATTTTTAAAATTCGTTGCAAAGATATAAAAAATAGGAGGCAATCAAATGCAGGTAGTTATTTTTTTTGGATATTATATTATATTGAAAAAATGAATATATGTTTCATGAAAGATATATATATTAAATAACAATTTGATTTAAAGTTATTTTTAAAAATTATTTCAAAAAAAAGGGGCACATTCCGAAGGAATGCACCCCAATATATAACCCCAAAAAACACTCAAGTTGATGTAGCAAAGTTATAACATATATTTTTATTTCAAAATTATTTTTATTATTTTTTTAAATTATTTTTTAATTATGATGAAAATTGCTTTTACTAGTTTAGAATTTTTTATGAAATTATTATTGCTAAATAATTAAATATCAGATAAATAGATAGTTAATTTTAACAAAAATATATTGTTAATAACAGTTTATTTTTTATTTTTTTTCAAAACTTATTAATGATATCTTGAATATTATTTAAAAATTTCCCGACATGAATACCATCAACTAAGGCATGATTGACTTCTATTGAAATTGGAATTTTTAAGTTTGAGTTTTCAGTATGCAATTTCCCAAATGTTATCAATGGTATAGAGTCGCCAGTATTAAATCTTTTTGCATGTGAAATAGAAGAAAAATTAATCCAGGGCAACACAGAAAAATAGATAAGATTTTGAACATTTTCTCTCGGATCAAATTTCTTATTTATCTTGTGTTGTTCAATTATTTTCTTGCTATTTTCAATAAATAAAAATTGGTCAGGAATGTAATCAAAATAGCAAAATGAAAATGTTTCATCCTCAGCCAAAACTGTCATTCCACAATTAATTGTATCATATTGATATACATTATTTTCTTCAATCCTCATCTTAAATTCTTCTAAGTCATTGATTGTCTTGAGTGTGGAATGTATAAGTGCTAAATTAAATGATAGATTTTCTGCTTTGCAATAATGATAAAGTCGATCAACTTCTATCTTTGAACAAATATTATAATATGGATTGTCATAATTTTTAAAAAAATGAAATACATCATTTCGTTTCCAAGTATCGATATTAATTTGAGTAAAGGACATGATATTTATATTTTTCTTAAAAACGAATAATTAATTAATATGGCTAATCTCGTTCCTATTTTTTTAAATTTGCATCACTATGAAAATCAAAATAATTAATAATGTTGAATAAGGATCAACCTGATAATATAATTCTCATTGGTGCTGGTATAATGAGTGCTACATTAGGAATTCTTCTTAAACGATTGATGCCACAATGTAATATCAAGGTTTTTGAACGTATGGATTCAATTGCTGCTGAAAGCTCTGATGCAATGAATAATGCTGGAACAGGGCATTCAGCTTATTGTGAACTGAATTATAGCCCAATATTAGAAGATGGATCTATAGATATTCAAAAGGCAATTCATATAGCTCATGCTTTCGAAAAGAGTAAGTCGTTTTGGGCATATTTGATTGAAAATGAAAACCTACCCAATGCTCAATATTTTATCACTCAGATGCCACATATTAGTTTTGTTTGGGGATCAGAAAATGTCGAATACTTGAATAAGCGATTCCAGAAAATGATAGAATCTCCATTTTTCAACTCAATGCAATATACAGATAATCATAATGTTATAGAGGAATGGATGCCGCTGGTAATGAAAGGTAGAAATATGGATGAACCTGTGGCTGCAACTAAAATGGATATCGGAACTGATATTAATTTCGGTAGATTGACTAGATTTTTGTTCAATCAATTGGAACTTCATGAAGGTGTAGAAATCTATTTAAAAAATGAAGTGATTGACTTGAAAAAACAGAAAAATGGATCGTGGATTGTAGAAGTTGAAGATTTAGATAGTGAAGATAAAAATGTATATGTTGCTGATTTTGTATTCATTGGTGCAGGTGGAGGTGCTATAAAATTGCTTGAAAAATCGGATATAAAAGAGGGTAATGGCTATGGTGGATTTCCAATTTCGGGTCAATGGTTGGTTTGTAATAATGAGGAAGTGATTCAGCAACATCATGCAAAAGTATATGGAAAAGCTGCGATAGGAGCTCCACCAATGAGTGTACCTCATTTGGATACAAGATATATTGATGGAAAAAAAGCACTTTTATTTGGTCCATTTGCTGGTTTTTCAACCAAATTTCTTAAAAATGGTTCTTATTTCGACTTGCCTCTGTCAATAGAAATGGATAATATTTTGCCCATGATATCTGCAGGCTGGAAGAACATTCCTCTAACAAAATATTTAATTGAGCAAGTTATTCAGTCGCCTGAAGACCGTTTTGAAGACTTAAAAGCTTATTATCCTAATGCAAATTTTAACGATTGGGATTTAGCAATTGCTGGACAAAGGGTACAAGTGATTAAAAAAGATGCTGATGGAAATGGTGTACTTGCCTTTGGTACTGAAATAGTTGCTGCTGCAGATGGCTCTTTAGCAACGCTTTTGGGAGCTTCTCCAGGAGCTTCGACTGCTGTTGATGCCATGTTAAATGTTATAAAGCATTGTTTCCCAGATAAAATTGAAACCGAAGAGTGGAAGCGAATTATTAAAACAATTTTACCTTATACTTATGACAGCCAAATGGATGCAAATGCAATTGAACAAAATAGATCATGGACAAATAGAATATTGTTTCCACCTCATTAGCTAAAATTTTATTTCTTCTCACACTACTTTAAAAATATTATCGTATGTATATAAAATAAATACTCATTAATTTAATTTTTAATTTTATACATATTGTAAATAAATAGATTTGTTTATATCTTTGCTACTTCCAATAAACATTATATGAAGCTTTGTCAATCATCTAACGGGATAATTTGACAAAACAAAGAACAAAGCAACAAGTTATTTTTCTGTGAACAGTATTAAAACCGATTTATGGCTAAGATTTTAATCGTTGATGATGAGAGTAGTATTAGACGTGTTTTTAGAGATATTCTAGAACATGAAAAATACACTGTAGATGAAGCGGCTGACGGTATGGATGCCCTTGCTAAAATTGAAAAAACAAAGTATGATGTCATTGTAATGGACATCAAAATGCCAAAAATGGATGGCATCGAAACACTTTCTAAAATCCAAAACATCGCCGATGTTCCCGTAATTATGATTTCTGGTCATGCCGACATCGAAACAGCAGTTCAAGCAGTGAAAATGGGTGCATTCGACTTTATTTCCAAACCTTTAGATTTACAAAGAATTCTGATTACCATTCGAAATGCTATGGAAAAATTGGAATTGAATACTGAAATCAAGGTGCTTAAAAAGAAGGTTGGCCAGAATAAAGTTCAAGAAATTATAGGTGGATCTTCTGCTATTAATAAAGTTAAGAAAGAGATAGAAAAGGTAGCTCCAATGGATGCAAGAGTACTTATAACTGGTCCGAATGGAACTGGTAAGGAACTCGTAGCTCGTTGGGTGCATGCCAAAAGTAACAGAGCTAACCGACCATTAGTGGAAGTGAATTGTGCTGCGATCCCTTCAGAATTGATTGAAAGTGAGCTGTTTGGACACATGAAAGGCTCATTTACTGGGGCGGTGAAGGATCATCCTGGCAAATTTGAACAAGCTCATGGCGGTACGATATTCTTAGACGAAATCGGTGACATGAGCCTTAGTGCACAAGCTAAAGTATTGAGAGCTTTGCAAGAAAAGAAAATATCCAGAGTAGGTGGTGATAAAGAAATCGAAGTGGATGTAAGGGTGATTGCTGCAACCAATAAAGACTTGTTGCACGAAATTGAAATCGGAAATTTCAGAGAAGATTTATACTATCGTCTTGCAGTTGTACTCATCGAAGTACCTGCTTTGAGCAAAAGAAAAGATGACATTCCATCTTTGGTGGAGCACTTCATAAAACAAATATGCGATGAATATGGTACCTCACCAGTGAAAGTAACTAAAGAAGCAAATAAGTTATTACAATCTGTAGCATGGAGTGGCAATATCAGAGAGTTAAGAAATGTAGTGGAAAGAATGATTATTTTTTGCAACAAAGAAATCGATGAAAATCTTGTAAGAGAATACGTACTTCCCGTAGCAGCCGATGGATCTAATACCAATAAAATTACTTTGAGAGACGTTATCAGGAAGTATGATAATTTTGATGATTTGATTCAATACATTGAAAATGAGTTCAATCATATTAAGAAAATACCTGTGTTAAAATAGCAGTCCAACATACAAAATTGGATATGCCTAGCAATGAATAATTGTTAGGCATTTTTTATTTATTGACTATTTCAAACTCTTGTTCTATCCTATTACCATTTTTGTCAACTAAAGTTATACGATGAATTCCAACACTCGGATGAAGCGATATTTCATGAAAATCAGTAGTTGTCCCAATAAAAGTTTGATCCAAATTCCAATAAATGCAGTTTTTTGAATCCTTATGGGTAGCTTTGAAAATGGTAGCACTCGGCTTACCATCTAGTTGAATTGGTACATAAATTTTTGAATTTTGCCTAGGATAAATGAGTTGCATGGGGTTATCTTGTTGATTAACAAGTTCACAACCAGTTTTATAAGGCGGAAGTGGAATATAATTCGGGTTCTTCACTTTAAAATAGTATTCTTCAACTGGAGGTAGAGCAAACCAGCTCTTATTCAGCATTTTGTATGTGTCCATACATTTATCGGTGACTCTGAATTTTTCAGTTGAATCCAAATGAATGATTTGATGGTATGGGCATGCTTTCATTCTATTATAATTTTTTGTAACCCATTGTTTTTCTTTCGGACAAATATCTAATGCCAAATATCCACTGTTTTTGCATAATTCAGCCTCAACCAAATCATTTGCAGGCATCTCAAACCAATCAGAATCTTGAAGCAGATTAAAAATGTCGAACAAAATTGGTGCCGCTGCCTCTACACCTATCAATCCTGGTCTTCCTTCACCATCTGCATTTCCTACCCACACTCCAACAGCATATTTTGTGTTAACGCCAATAGACCAAGCATCACGAAATCCGTAACTCGTCCCGGTTTTCCAAGCTATTTTGTTGCTATTTTGATATAACTCCCAATTTCCAAAATTATCTGGTCTTTCTATCTGAGTCATTGCATCAAAAGTTAACCAAATGGAACCTGCACCAACTGTATAAGGAATTTTAAATTTCTTTTTATCTTTTTTTTGACTGTCTAATGAATAAAATGAGGCATTCTTCCAATCATTCCAATCATATTGGTCCTCATATTTAGAGTAATGCTTTAGAGTTCGAGCCATTTTGGCATATACATTTGTTATATCCCACAGATTCGTTTCTGCACCACCAAGAATAATGGGCAATCCATAATGATTGGATGGAAAAGTCAGAGTTGAAAGCCCAAATTTTTTCAATTCATAATGAAATTTTTCCATCCCATATTCTTGCAGCAGTTTGATAAATGGTACATTTAAAGACCTAGCTAATGCTCTTTTTACAGGAATGACTCCGTCAAATGAAGAAAAATAATTCTCAGGCTCATATCCATAAATATTAACAGGAACATCAGAAATTAATGACTCCATCGAAATTTGACCATTTTCGAGCATTAACGACGTTAATATTGGCTTGAAAATACTTCCACTGCCTCGGGGAGCATTGATAATATCAACATGTTCGCCATGATCATTTCCACATCCAATAATATTTCCATTATATGCCAATACTTTTTTAGTTTCGATATCAATAACGATAGCTGCTCCATTATTAATACCATTTCCTTTCAAAGTCTGATGATGACGATATAAAATATCTTGTATGCTTTCTTGCAAATTAATATTAATTGTGGTGATTTGTTTGGTTATTTTTTCATTGTTTTGAAATTTCTCAATAGCAATTCTGTCCAAAAGATGAGGGGCAATTTGCGGTAAAGGGTTTGGTTTATCTGGCAAAGACTCAAGTTTTGCAAGTTCAAGAGTCGTTTGATCGATAATCGATTTTTGATATAAAACATCCAAAAGATGATTTCTTTTGTCCAAAAGAGTTTGGCGGTTTTTGCCAGGATGGACTAATGCTGGATTGTTGGGCAAAACAGCCATGAGAGCTGCTTCCGCCCAAGTCAATAAGCTAGTTCTTTTACCAAAATATCGCCAACAAGCCGCCTCTAATCCCACCACATTTCCTCCAAATGGTGCATGAGAAGCATATAAATTAAGAATTTCATTTTTCGAGTATCCAAATTCTAATCGAGTTACCAAAAAGATCTCGACCAATTTTTCCCAAATCGTTCTTGGTGGATTATTTCTTGATAATCTAATGGTTTGCATCGAAATAGTGCTACCACCACTCACTACCTTCCTACTTCGAAAATTACTCAATAATGCTCTTCCTATACTTATTGGATCAAAACCTGGATGGTAATAAAATCTTTTATCTTCGAATTGAATTAGGCAAGTGATATATTTTTGTGGCAACGAATCGCTATCGGGAAACCTCCACTGACCATCTTTGGCTATCCTAGCACCTATTAGATTTTGTTGTTCATCTTCTATTACAATACTTAATGGTTCGGAAAATAATGGTTTGGGTAATGAAAAATAATATAAAACTATGATAATGAGTAAGATGGAATAATTGATCCGCTTGTATTTTCCATTTAAAAAGCGATACCATTTGAAGCTTTGAAAAAACTGATTTATATTTTTAAGTTCTGATCGCAGATTGAAATTCAAAATCTAAATTTATTTTTTACAAAACTAATCAAAAAGTTGTGAAGTAGCAGCAAAAAAAATGTATTGATGGCATTGCCCCCAATACATTTTCAATGAAACTCAATTTGTTTAATTTGAATATTACACTAACAATTTGAATGGTTCTTCCAATAAACTTTTGAATGTTTGTAGAAACTGTGCACCCGATGCTCCGTCAACCACTCTATGATCGCAGCTCAATGTTACTTTCATGATATTGCCAGGCACCACTTGATTGTCTTTTATGATTGGTTTTGCTTGAATCGACCCAACAGCCATTATACATGCATCAGGTGGGTTTATTATTGCAGTAAATTCGTCGATATCAAACATTCCTAAATTGCTGATTGTGAAAGTATTGCCAGTCATTTCATCGGGTTGCAATTTTCTTTCTTTTGCTTTTGCAGCAAGTGATTTCACTTCAGTATTAATTGCTGACAACGATTTTTGATCGGCATTTCTCACAACTGGCACCATCAAACCATCTTCTATTGCAACTGCTACTCCAATATTGATTTGATGATTTGTACGGATACTCGTTCCCATCCACGATGAATTGATTACTGGGTGAGCTTTTAATGCTATAGAACAACCTTTTATCACCATATCGTTATAGGAAACTTTTACAGGAGCTACTTCATTAATTTTTTGACGCATCTCCATCGCTTTATCCATATTGATTTCAATAGTCAAATAAAAATGTGGAGCTGTGAATTTGCTTTCACTCAATCGCTTTGCAATCACTTTTCGCATTTGACTCACTGGAGTTTCAGTATAATCTCCTGCTATTGAGTTGCTTACGGCTGGTGCTGATGCAGGATGTTGTGCAGTATTACTTTGTCAATATTGCTCTACATACCTTTTTACTATTCTACCTTCTTCGCCGCTCCCAACCAATTTACTCAAATCAACCCCACTTTCTAAAGCTATGCTTTTTGCTAATGGTGAAGCCTTTAATCGATCTCCATCATCTGAAGTGGCAATTGGTGCAGAAATTGGTGTTGAAGTACTTGGCACTTCAACAGTTTCTTCTTTTTTTGTTTCAAAGGTATTACTACTTGGTTTTGAATTGATTAGAGCAGAAATATCTTCGCCAGGTTTGCCTATAATTGCTAAAATGTCGCCAATATTTACATTTCCAGACTCAACGCCAATATAGAGCAATGTGCCATCTTTATAGGAATTCAGTTCCATAGTAGCTTTATCAGTTTCTACTTCAGCTAGTACATCGCCTGATTCCACTTTATCGCCAACTTTTTTCATCCAAGCCACCACATTTCCTTGTTCCATCGAGTCAGTCATACGAGGCATTGTAATTATTTCAGCCATGATTTATATCAAATATTTATTTCAAGTAAAAAATAATAAAAAGAAAGGTCGAAAATAGTACATATTTTGATTTTTGCCAAATTCAAACTTTTTTTATCCGCCTTTTTTAACTCTAATATCTAAATAATGTTCTGTTTTTTGTAACAATATGACAATAAATCGTAGAACATACTATTCAATTAAATTTTATTGCTATATATAATTTGTTGTATCAATTGGATCTATAAATAACAATTTAATGACCTTTGACAAACGGACTTTTATTTGGTGGGCAAGTATAATATTGATTCTTGTATCTACATATCTATATTTTTTTGTTCGACTTCCATTTTCTAAGCCAGATGTGTACGAAGCAGTACCCAAGTCATCACCATTGCTCATTGAATGGAATAATACTGATGAATTAACCAATTGTTTCAAAGAAGTGAAAATCAACGACAAATTCGATCAAATTTTCTTTGTCGATAAGATTTTGCAAAATTTGGACACGATGCAACAACTCTTCGAGCCATTTCCATTTTGGAAAAAAGCAAAAGCATCAGGGCATTGGTTAGCATCAGTTAATTCTGGGTCAGCAGATGATTGGAATTTATTATTTATCATCAAAATTTCTGGTTATAAATTTAATATTGACCAATTGAATACTAATGGTCAGCTCAATATCAGCTTCAATCGTTATTTGGGTGAATTAATTTATAATGTTACAAATTCGAAAAATCAATCTATCTATATTGCTCAACAAAATGGGTTGATCCTCATTGCAAAATACCCATTGATGATAGAAGATGCCATCAGGCAAATCAAAAACCCTTATCAAAGCATTACTAGAACGGATGAATTTTGTGAGCTATTAGAAAAAAATAAGAACAATAAATCAGCTCAAGTGTATGTCCAATTTAGTCAGATGCCCCTTCTTTTGTCCTCTTTTGTAAAGGCAGAAAAGAGAACTGTATTAGATGAATTAAGCCATTTAGCAACTTGGGGTAAGCTTTCATTGGATTTTCAACAAAATAATATTGCCGTTAATTTTAAAATGATACCCACAAAAGAACATAGTTTTTTGAAAGAAATAAGTTCTAAAAACAATTTAGATCTTAAAAATATCGAAGATATTTTACCCAATAATACTGCAATAGCAGCTTCATTTTCGGTTGGAAACTTTTATGAATTTTATCAATCTATTAGTAATTCAGGTAGTGATTTTTGGAAAAAAGATTTACTGAAATTGATCGGTAATCAGTTTACATTCTTAATCACAGAACCTTATAGTGAATATCTCGAATCTGAGAAATTTTTTGTTCTCAAACTAAAAGATTCAAAGGAAACAGAAAGGATTCTTGATAAATATGCTGAGAAAAATGGTAAGTTGAAAGAATATAATTACCAATCATTCAAGATTGGAAGAATGATGCATTCTGATATATTGTCACCAATTTTTGGTCAAGCATTTAATGATTTGCAAAATCCATTTTACGTTATTATCAATGATTATTTGATTTTGTCGAATGCTCAGGCAGCAATAGAAGTATGGGTAGATAAGTTTGTTGTGAATCAGACATTGGCAAATGATGCTTATTATCAACAGTTTAGGAGCAAACAGCCTGCTGCATCTGCTATTAATTTTTATGTAAACACCAATTATATTCTACCCTGGATCGAGTCTTACACATTACCTGATTATCGGGAAAAAATCAATCAAGTTTATAATCAAATAAATACTTTCAATCACCTATCCTTTTCCTCTATTCCGAGTCAAGATTACACATTTGCTGGGAATCTTCAATGGTCAAAGTCATCCGACAAACCAACTACATTGGTTTGGAAAGCTAAGTTAGCTGCACCCTGTAGAATGGCTCCACAGGTGGTGAATATGGATCAAGAAAGTAATAAATGCATTTGGGTTCAAGATACTTTGAATCAAGTATATATGGTGAATATCGAAGGTAATATTCTTTGGAAAAGAATGCTGAAAGAACCTATATTATCTCCAATATTTGCAGTAGATTATTACAATAATGGTCAGACTTATTTTATTTTTAACACGACTGGGCATATATTTTTGGTGGATAAAGATGGCAATGATGTCAACTCATTCCCCTTAAATCTGCAATCTCCAGCCACTAGCGGTATGCTGGTAACTGATTTTGATAAAACAAAAGATTATACTTTATATGTAAGTTGCAAAAATACAAATATTTATGGCTATGATAAAGCAGGAAAACCACTAGAAGGGTGGAATCCTCGAACAGGAATGGGAACTGTTTTTGGTAGAATCAAACATTTCCAAAAAGACAATAAAGATTTTATCATTGCACAAAACAAAGAGAATCAGCTCATATTATTGAAACGCAATGGGGGGTTAAGAACAGAGCCAATAATTTTAGAGGGTGAGCAGCTATCTTTATTTGAATACCAAGCCGAAAAAGAGAACGAAAGAATCGCCATTTGTGACAATAACGGCAAAGTGTTCGTTTGTAACTTAGATGGAGTAGGTTTTTTTATGAATTTTAGAGTAGGAGATAATAGCAATGTGAAGTTTTGCTTTGCAGATGTTACTGGTGATGAAAAGTATGATTATAACTTTTTGAGTAATAGAAGTGTAGCTAGTTTTACTTATAAGAATAATGTGGTGGATAATGTGTTCGAAAAAGCAATGTCGAATCCACAAGATGATATTTTTTCAGTATTAATCCCTGAAGCGAAAAAGGAACGGATTGGTTTGCTGAGCAAGGCTTCAAAACAAATCACGATGCTCGAAGAAAATGGAAAAATTTCCAAGTCATTTCCATTAGCTGGCACGACGAGATTTTCGGTAGAAAACATCTTCAAAGATGGTTCAAAGGCTGTAATTACAGGCTTTGAAAACTATATTTATGTGTATAGATTATAATGAAATTGTTATTCAGGTTAAAAAAAATATAAAAAAATAAAATAAATTATTTGGAAATTATGTGACTGATTAGATATATTTACGTTTTCAATATAAAATCCTTGTATTATGAAACGTCTAGTACACATCATCCTAATTTTATTTTATTCCAATTATTTTTATAGTCAATGTAATATAGATTTTGGTTCTACTGCAAATAAATTAAGTGGAATTAGAGATCTTGGCTCATTAGATGTAGTTCATAATACGTCAACCTCATCCGAACGTACTTGGACACAAAGTTTTAATATCTGGAACGAAACTGCAAATCCACCAGATTGTACTACAAGTGGAGGAGCTGACGATATTACAATGGATTTTAATATATTAAGTATTGCAGATGCTTATGGAGGATCTACAATGAATGAGTTTGCAGGAGTTTCCCATGATATTACATATCAAACATCAGGATTAACAGGAAGAAATGTTTTAGGTGATGCTGCTTCTAATAGAACAACTACGGGTGATTATCGAGGTTATTCAGTTAAAGTACGATTTGCATCTCATGTTGATATTTCAGCTAGTGAATTTGCAGTGAGATATACAAGTGGAAATACTGCTGGAACTGCTTATGAGTCAACAGTTATTCAATTTTTAGATGAAAGTGGAGCTCCATTCGGTACTGCAACTTACTTAGGTTATTATACTCAGGCTGCTATAGTTACAGCTTGCCCATCAACATCTATTCCAGGTACAGTTAGACCTAGCCCATGGAGTTTGTCAGGTATTGGTGTGTTCGCAGCACAGTCAACTGGAACTACTCAACCAGATTCTGGACCTAACTATTGTAGTTCAATAAATGGAAGTAATGGTCCTGATAATGGAAATAATAAAATAATAACAGCAACATCAACAGGTATTTCTGGTTCGACAAAAATTGGTGGGTTTATATTTATGACTTATCTTGAAGATATTAGAGCAAATATCAATGATAATACTTGGTCATCTACTTCAACTTCTTTCACATCCACTTTAAATGGTTTTGATGTTACTGTTAGTCCATTTTCAATAGATTTGGTAAGTTTTGAAGCAACTAATGTTGGAAAATCAAATGTTCTAAAATGGACAACTGCATCCGAAAAAGACAATGTAGGGTTTGAAATAGAGCGATCAAGGGATGGATATCAGTTTGAAAAAATTGGGTTTGTAGCTGGGAATCTCAATAGCTCTACACTACAATACTATCAATTTATAGATGACAAATTGGTAGAAAACCGATATTACTATCGATTGAAAGCAGTAGATAAGTTTGGAAATACAGATTTTTCAGAAATAAGAACAGTTAGTACTAAATTGGAAAATAAACTATTTATACAACCAACTCTTGTAACGGATTGGTTGGAAATCAATACCAATTCAACTACAAATGGTAAGATAATCCTCAATGATATTAATGGAGCAACCCTCAACCAAATTGAAGTTGAAAAAGATAGC
>ENA-UOYA01001415-UOYA01001415.1-activated-sludge-metagenome-genome-assembly--contig:-NODE-1415-length-25561-cov-5.546616_pt1 | contig 25561 bp, 24 predicted proteins | sample MGYA00238163_ERZ764804 | MGnify/ENA primary metagenome ERZ764804 (study PRJEB28919, sample SAMN05720223) | activated sludge metagenome | isolation source: Anaerobic digester | place: Hong Kong... | reverse complement strand
GCATTATATTTGTAATATATAAAACCCGGTACTATTAGGGAAGAATCAGTTGTACTTAGATCTCCCGGAAAGAAGTTATATTCTAAAAACAAAAAAATCCTACAAACCCTTAATCCAGGTGTTTGAAGGACTTAACTCTGGAGCCACTGACCGGGATTGAACCGGTGACCTCATCCTTACCAAGGATGCGCTCTACCTACTGAGCTATAGTGGCATATTGTCATAAGGCGATTAAGCCTCGTTGTATAGTTTAGCACAGGTTAATTTGCCTTGTCAACTTGGGTTTTCTTAGTTCTCACACCCCAAAAAACACTTGACATAATCTCTTATTACTGTAATAATACTCCCTAGAAACAAATTGGACAAGGGGAGTAGCCACCGGGCGCCAGCCCGGAGCAAAAGCCGTCAGTACGGTAGCAATGCCCGGCTTTTGTAACCTGAAACGGTAGGCAAGACCTTCGTATTTTCAACGAGGAAATACGTGGGTCTTTTTTAATTTTAAATTTGCATAGGGAGTGATAGTCATCATGGGAATTAATATCCTTATACTGGCCGGGGGATTGCTGGCCATCCTTGCCGGCGCTAAAATTTTCACCAACGGTGTGGAATGGCTGGGTAAAAGGCTGAATCTTTCCGAGGGCGCGGTCGGCAGTGTCCTGGCGGCGGTAGGGACGGCACTGCCTGAAACAATGGTGCCTTTAATCGCAATATTGTTTACCCACTCCGGAAGTGCCCACGACGTTGCCATCGGGGCTATTTTAGGCGCCCCGTTCATGCTGAGCACACTGGCCTTTGGCGTGGTGGGCGTGTCTAAAATGTTTTATTGCCGGGGAGCGGAAACCAATTGTGTCGATGTCAAGCGGTCAATATTCATCAGAGACCTGAAATATTTCATTTTCTTTTATTCCATTGCGATAATATCGACATTCCTGCCAAGCCATAACGCCAAAGTTGCTGTAGCTCTGGCCCTGGTTATGGGGTACGGGTACTATGTGATTAAAACACTGGGGGACGGGGATGGGCTGTCCGAACTGGACCTGCCCCCGCTTTACCTTTGGAGAAAAAGCTCTGAGGCCCCTATTATCTTGATTCTGTTGCAGATAGCTTTTAGCCTGTTTTTAATCACCGCCGGCGCCAATTATTTTATCGGCGCCCTGGACGCCATAGCCACCTGGATGATGGTCCCGGCCTTGTTCCTGTCCCTGATTATTACTCCTGTGGCCACGGAACTCCCGGAGAAATTCAACAGTGTGATCTGGGTCAAAAGCGGCAAAGATACCCTGGCTCTGGGCAATATCACCGGCGCCATGGTTTTCCAGGGATCGATCATCCCGGCCATAGGCATCTCGCTGACTCCCTGGCTGCTCACCCCGCTGGCCGCTTTGAGCGCAGGCCTGGCCCTGATGTCAAGCCTGACCATGTATATGATTACCGCCAGGAAAAAGAATTTAAAAGCGGGCATCTTCATGTACCCGGTGGTTTTCTACGGTATCTTTCTGATACTGGTCATAACAATGCTGTAAAAACAGGAGGTTGATGCTAAAACCAACAAAATGCTCTCTAAACAGATATCAAAAACGAGGAGGTTATTTAAGATGAAAAGTTTTAAGGTATGGCTGTTAATGGGCATACTCTCAATTATCCTGGTTCTCATTGGCGGGGCGATAGGCGGCAAGTCCGGAGCGGCTTTGTTCTTCCTGATATCCCTCGGGATGAACTTCTTCAGCTACTATTACAGTGACAAAATTGCCATCAGCATGACCAGATCCCGGCCGGTCGCCCAGGAAGAGGCGCCTGAACTATACAGCATTGTACAAAGGCTGGCCGGCAGGGCGGGCCTGCCCATGCCCCGCGTCTATGTCACTCCGTCAGCGCAGCCTAACGCCTTTGCCACCGGAAGAAACCCGGAGCACGCGGCAGTGGCCGTCACCGAAGGGCTGGTACGTATCTTGAACCGCAACGAGCTGGAAGGCGTGCTGGCCCATGAACTGGCCCACATTAAAAACCGTGACGTCCTGGTTGGTACGATTGCGGCCGCCTTTGCCGGGGCAATCACCATGATCGCCAACATTATCCAGTGGGGAGCGATTTTAGGTATGGGACGGGATGATGACGAAGGCGGCAGTTTTATAGGTTCGCTTTTCCTGGCCATTACCGCGCCAATCGCGGCCATGCTCATTCAAATGGCTATTTCACGTTCACGGGAATTCCAGGCGGATGATACCGGGGCCCGCATCGCGGGGAACACCGGCGGCCTGGCCAACGCGCTGGTAAAGCTTGAAAGCGCGGCACAGCGGGTACCCATGCAGGTAAACCCGGCGGCTTCACACCTTTTTATTGTAAATCCGCTGTCAGGGGCATCCATCGCCAGGCTTTTCAGCACTCACCCGCCTATGAGCGAAAGGATTAAGCGTCTCGGTGAACTAAAAATTTAGATTTGCATAAAACTAATAAACTCTTTGGAGGTGTCAGGTCATGAAACAATGTCCGGTTTGTACCACTTTTTTGGATGAAGTCACCAAGTCAGGTATCCTTATTGACGTCTGTCCAAAATGTAAGGGCGTTTGGCTGGACCGGGGGGAATTAAACCAGCTGCTGGAGCGTGCCAGGGCAGAGCAGGCGGAATATGAATCTTATTATGAAAGGCGCCACAGCGACCACGATCATCATCACTATGACAAGCATCACTATGGGCACGGCGACCACTATAAGAAGAAAAGCCTGTTCAGAACTCTGCAGGATATTTTTGACTAGACAACCAACCGCTCCGGCGGAGCATAGGGATAAAACAAACCCATTACCGTAATAAATCTGATGGTCTTCGCACCTGGTTACAGGTGTGAAGACCATCTTTTTTATTTATGAAGTCTGAAATGCAAAAAGTCTCATACAATAGAATTTTATATCATTCTTAAGAGACAGTATGATGTCTAAACCCCAATCAAAACTATATACAAATTAAGCGACTGCTAACCTTTGTAATTAAAAAGGCTCCGCGATCTGCGGAGCACTTGACTTTGTCTACAATGAACTATTCATTGATGGGGGTAAGAAGCTGAGTCTGAAACTCGCCCAGGCTATTCCAGTAACCATTAGTATTATTATAGCTTCCTTCTGTCCACCATAAACCATTGATGGGAACATCCGGGCTAAAGGCGCTTTGCTCTGTTTGCTGGTTGACTGGTGGATTATTCTGCACTACAATTTCCGATGCAGCAAACGCTGCATTGGTAATGGTTAAAACAAATAAGACTAGAACTATACTGCGGACAATATTCTTAACAAACAATCTGAATACCCTCCTTTCTATCCATTTTACCTGACATATTATAAGGACTTAGTCATTTGTTACAATACCTGTCATTAAACTGTTAAAATTATACATGCCATCCACCTTATCGTCAAGGTGTTTTCCATAAAGATAAATAGAGCTAAAGAGAATACACCTACACGGCGTCCCTCAGATATTACACTATCAACTTATTAAACTGCAGCCCCCAAACCAAGAAGCATTTTCGGAACAAGTATAAACACTACCTGTCGCACAAAACAAATAACGCCCCAATCCCTTGAGGCGCTTCACTTTGCTTGGTTGCGGGGAGGGGATTTGAACCCCTGACCTTCGGGTTATGAGCCCGACGAGCTACCAGCTGCTCTACCCCGCGACGTTTCTAAATTTTATTATATCACATAGGGTTACCCTTTTTCAAATTTCCCGGGCGCCCTTTTGTTGACTTTGGTGGAGGGGGCTGGATTCGAACCAGCGAAGTCGTCGACGGCAGATTTACAGTCTGCTCCCTTTAGCCACTCGGGAACCCCTCCATATTGGTTGTCGGTTGTATGTTGTCGGTTGTCAGATTAATTCTGACTATTTACTACCGACTACTGACTACTGAGTTGGAGCCGGCGATGGGACTCGAACCCGCAACCTGCTGATTACAAGTCAGCTGCTCTGCCAATTGAGCTACGCCGGCGCTGACACAATAAGTATTATACGTGAAATCACAACCGATGTCAAGGATAAAAAGACCCCTAACCAATGGGAATCAGTTAAAGGCCTGCCTAGTGCTGGATATTGAGTTGCAACTAATTGACTGGTTAAGCTTCCCGTTTTTCCAGGTAACGTTCCAGCTTGCGCTTGACCCTTTGCAAAGCGTTATCGATCGATTTTACATGGCGCTTCAAGTCTTCGGCAATTTCCTGGTATGATTTCCCCTCCAGGTAGGACATCAGTACTTTCCACTCCAAAGAACTGAGAATCTCGCCCATCTTTTCTTCAATGTCGTCAAACTCTTCCCGCGAAATAATCAGTTCTTCCGGGTCGGTAATCTTTGAGCCTGAAATAACATCCAGCAAGGTGCGGTCAGAATCCTCATCATATATTGGCTTGTTCAGCGAAACATATGAATTAAGCGGAATGTGTTTTTGCCTGGTTGCTGTTTTAATAGCGGTGATAATTTGCCTGGTAATGCATAATTCGGCAAACGCCCGGAAAGACGACAGCTTGTCCAGCTTGAAATCGCGAATGGCCTTATATAAGCCAATCATACCTTCCTGGATAATATCTTCCCTGTCAGCCCCGATTAAGAAGTAGGAGCGGGCTTTAGCCCTGACAAAGTTCCTGTACTTGTTAATTAGATACTCTAGAGCGCTATCATCACCTTCACGCGCAAACTCAACAACTTCCTCATCAATTAAAACCTGATACCCGTTAGGAACTTCCCTTTGGGCTTGAAGACTCACATTATCCCCTCGCTCTTTCTCTTTTCAGTACGAGAAAAACAAAAAGACCTCTCCCTCGCCTGACACTAAGTCCAGGTAATAACCCTTACGCTTTTTGTCTCTCTGGGTTAAGGCATTGTTCAAGGTGAGTTTCCGGTCAAGTTTCCAACCTAATTATAACGAAGGGGTGATAGCTCGTCAAGGTAAAATTAACAGAGACCTTGTCTCGTCTATTTTTTTTCTCGACGCCATCTCTCCAATTTTGATCTCACCTGATCAAGGAGGCGGTTCTCCAGGTAGCTCTCTGAGGGAAGGGCTTTATTGTAATGCGCCTGGCTTTCCTTTCTGGCCCTGTCCACCTGTTCACGCAATTCGCCGGGTGTCAGGCGGTACGCGCCCCTGCCAAAAATTATGCCCTGCTCAGCCCAGTCAGAAGTTGCCACATAAATAACTCCCTCATCAGACAAGCGTCCTACCAGACTTTCAATATAAGCGTCGGCGGTCTCTCCCTGTTGGGTGAATATAACCTCCACACTGTCGACGGTCTCTGTTCTTTCAACAGAATTTTTTACCTGGTGCGCGTCAAAAACCACAAATACCTTTTGCCCTGAGAAATGAGAATAGTTAGCCAGGATCGACACCAGCTTATACCTGGCGTGCTCCAGGCCGGATTCTTTAAAATTCTCAAACTCGGGCCAGGCGAAAATAATGTTATAGCCGTCAACGACCAGAAACTCTTTCATGTTCAAGAGCCCTTCTTCTCTGCCGAAGCACTTCATAAGCCAACAGAGCCGCGGCAACCGAAGCGTTCAGGGAATTTACCCGCCCGGACATAGGCAGTCGCACCAGGTTGTCACAGCGTTCTTTAACCAGGCGCCCCAGGCCTTTGCCCTCGCCGCCTATAACCAGCGCCAGAGGGCCGTCCAGCCGGGCATCCCAAAAAATATCATCACCGTCCGCCTCAGCGCCCACTATCCAGAGGCCCTTCTTTTTAAGGCCTTCAATTGTTTGCGGCAGGTTGGCCACCCTCGCCACCTGGACATATTCAATGGCGCCTGCGGACGATTTGGCTACGGTTGGGGTCAGCGGTGCCGAGCGGCGGCGGGGGATTACCACTCCGTGCGCTCCGGCGGCGTCGGCTGTGCGCAGGATCGCGCCCAGGTTATGCGGGTCGCTGATCTCGTCAAGGATGATCAGGAAAGGGGCTTCCCCCGGCCTGACACCTGCCAGGATATCATCAACCTCCACGTACTCTTTAGCGGCCAGAAAAGCCAGAACTCCCTGGTGGGCAGTGCCTGAGGCGAACTTATCCAGGCGCTGGCGGTCCACTTTCTGCACCGGAATCTTTTTGTCCCTGGCTGTAGTGAATATTTCCCGCAGCGGGCCGGTTAAAAGGCCGTCCGCAATCATAATCTTGTTAATCGGCCGGCCTGATCGCAGGGCTTCCCTGACAGGGTTGCGGCCGGCAATAATGTCGTCCAGCTTGGCACTCTCCTTTATAAACTTTTTTATGACAGACTTGCAGAATTTAGTTCAGTAAAAGATAAAACAAATTGACAAGATTAACAGGATTTTAAAAATTAACAGGATTCAAAATTGCATTTTTATTTAAGAGATTTATATAGACAACTTAAAAGATGTTAATAGGTAAAGGAACTAATTATATTTAGTTTTTTATTTTTAAAAATCATGTAAATCCCTTTAATCCTGTAAATCCTGTCAATTTGTTTTTTATATTGAAAATATTTCTCCTGTATTCTAAAGATTCTTAAACCTTTCTCTGACCTCGCTGCTTTTGCCGCAGCTCTTCTTGCCTTCAGGACAGGGGCCCTGCAGGCAGCCCGGACCGGCTTCCTTAAATATAACAGGCGCGGCCTGTTTGGCCAGGCGCAGCATCTCGGTCGCCAGGGCTCTGATCTCCCACTGGGCGCGGTTGCAGCAGCGCAGGTTAAAGAAATGGAGTAGTTCGCGTGCGTTCATGGTTACCAGCATCTTGGTCTCCGCCGCGTTGGGCAGGACAAAACGGGCGTCCTCATTGGTGGACTCCCCGCTGTTGCCAAGCTTTTCCACCCATTCATCGTACCATTTTTGAATCTGCCTCATCTGGTCCGCGAAAGCCTGCACCGCCTCCGGTCCCAGTGCCGCAATGCGAGGCGGTATGATATAGCCAAAAACGTCATCATCCCTGGCCGCGCTGACCTCAGAAACATAACGCTGGGATTTGACGCTGAAGCTGGCGATGCGGTGCCTGGTAATCTGGGCCAGCAAACTGCGGGACACCCCTTCTATGCCAAAGGTGAAACTGGCGTGCTCGATAGGTGAAAGGTGGCTGAATTCCATCAGCCGTCCCAGAAAAGGCGCCTGGCTTCTGGCTTCTATCCCCTTCTTCAGCTCCTCAATATCAGCCGGTGAGTAGCACAGCTTGGCCCCCATGGCGACAATCTCCTGTGGGTCGGGAGTGTGTCTTAAAAGAGTGACACTCAACTTTTTAGCACCCATATGATCACCTCAAATCTTAGTTATGGGAAGTGGGAAGTGAGAAGTGGGACTATGACATTCCTCTCGGGTCTTTTGGACCCTTGAGACAATCCTTTTAGTCTCACGTCTCACTTCTCATACCTCACGTCTCATCTCTTGCGGCTTCCAGGGCTGCGGTTATAATTTCTGCAAGCCGGGCCGTGTCACCTTTCAGATACAGGTAGCCGATCAGGCTCTCCAGGGCGGTGCTGTGCCGGTACTCAATCACTCCCGCGCCCTTTGGCACGTGAGGCGACTTGGCGTTGCGCCCCCGGCGCATGACCGCTGCTTCTTCTTCACTGAGCAGCCCTTCCAGCGCGTGCAGGGCTTTGGCCTGCGCGCCGGCGTTGACGTACCTTACCGACTCGCCGTGGAGTTTGTTAACCCTGGCCAGGCCGCTGCCGACCAGGTGCTCCCGCACCGCCAGTTCGTACACCGCGTCGCCGATGTAAGCCAGCACCAGCGCCGGCAGGTCCGCCGGCCGCTCTATGTTTTTGATTTCATTATTCAACAACAACATTACCCCTGCTTCTTCCAGCGTACTCCCTGCGGTGTATCTTCAAGTACTATGCCCAGTTCTTTGAGGCCGTCCCGGATCCGGTCGGAAGTACCCCAGTCCTTCTTCTTGCGCGCCTCTTGCCGCACATCAATGATCAGGCTGAGGAGTTTTTCCGCCAAGCCGGAGTTTTCTTCGGAAACACTTTCAATGATCATATTGCCGCTGCTGTCAACCTTAAAAACACCCAGCACTTCGTTGAACGCTTTAAATACATCCATGGCCTTGCTCAAAACTTCCCGGTCAGCCCTGGCCAGCGTCTCTCCCAGCCGCTGCACCGCCGTGTTGGCTTCCCTGGCCAGCTCGAAGACGATCCCGATAGCCAGTGCAGTGTTAAAATCATCGTCCATGGCGGCGTCAAAAGAAGCCTTCAGAGTGTCAATCGCTGTCTGCAGATCGCCCGTCACCGCCACGGTATCTTCACTGGTCTTCTTAGCCAGCGCTTCGGTTAAAAGACGGACGCTCGTCTTGATCCTCTCCAGCCCCCGCCCGGCGGCGGCCAGTTTCTCGTCGTCAAAATCCAGAGGGCTGCGGTAGTGGGTTGAGAGAAGGAAAAACCGCACTGTTTCCGGCGGAAACTTAGCCAGAATATCCCTCACCAGAAAGAAGTTGCCCAGGGATTTAGACATTTTTTCTTCTTTTACAGTGATAAAGCCGTTATGCAGCCAGTAACGGACGAAGGTCTCCCCGGTCGCGGCCTCGCTCTGGGCTATCTCATTCTCATGGTGGGGAAAGACCAGGTCAAATCCCCCGCCGTGTATGTCAAAACTGGTCCCCAGGTATTTTAAAGACATGGCCGAGCATTCAATGTGCCAGCCCGGCCGGCCGGGCCCCCAGGGACTGTCCCAGGCAGGTTCGCCCGGCTTAGAAGATTTCCAGACCGCGAAGTCCAGCGGGTCGCGCTTTCTGGTATCAACCTCCACCCTCGCCCCGACCAGCAGGTCGTCCAGAGTACGTCCGGAAAGCTTGCCGTAACCGGCAAACTTCCTCACTTCAAAGTAAACATCGCCTTCCACCACGTAGGCAGAGCCGTTTTCCACCAGAGCCTCCACCATTTTAATAATTTCAGGCATGTGCCCGGTGACTTTAGGGTGCTGGTCCGCCCGGCGCACGTTCAGGGCGCCGGCGTCTTTAAAATACTCGTCGATATAGGTGCGGGACAACTCCAGGGGGTCCTTGCCTTCCTGGGCGGCGCGGTTAATAATCTTGTCATCCACGTCAGTAAAGTTCTGAATATAAAGGACTTCGTACCCCTTATAAGCAAAGTACCTCCGGACGGTATCGAAAAAGACAAGCGGCCTGGCGTTGCCCAGGTGTATATAGTTGTAAGTTGTCGGGCCGCAGACATATATGCCAACCTTGCCAGGCTCCCTTGGCTGGAATGTTTCTTTGCGCCTGGTCATAGTGTTATAAACTTCCATGAAAAACAACCTCCCATTTAGTCGTGAGAAGTGAGCCGTGGGACGTGGGTATATACTGCATTCCTGTTGAGCCTCTTAAAAATCACAAATCATAGCTTTCCTCTTCCCACATCCCAAGTCTCACGTCTCACGTCCCAGTTCTCACGTCCACCTGGACAGGCGCTGGATAATTCCCTCACCGCCCAGGATGGCCATAATCTGGTTCAAATCGGGCCCTTGTGTACTTCCGGTGAGCGCTACGCGCACCGGCATAAATATCTGTTTCCCCTTAAGCCCGAGGTCGTGTCCCACTTCTTTCAAGAGTTCTTTCGCGTCATTTTCTTTTATCTCACCAGAAACACTTACTTTTTTGGCCAAACATCGCAACACCCCGGGTACCTGCTCACCAGCCATGATGTCCTGAGCGTCCTGCCCTTCGATCTCAAAATCGTCTTCAAAATAAATCCTGGCCTGGCCGGTTATTTCCTCCATGTAACTTAAGTGTTTTTGGAGTGATGCTACCACCATTTTAACCCACTGGTATTTTTCCGGCGATAACGGGACGCTCAGATACCCGGCCTTTTCCAAATAGGGGACGGCCATGTCGGTAAGCTGGTCCAGGGGCGCCTGTCTAATATAATGGCCGTTCAGCCAGTTCAGTTTTTCCAGGTCGAAAACAGCGGGGCTCTTAGCTACCCGGTCTAAGGAAAACTGCTGTTTTAGCTCGTTCAGGGGAAACACTTCTTCCTCGCCGCCGGGCGACCAGCCCAGAAGGGCCAGAAAATTAACCAGGGTTTCAGGCAAATAACCTTTTGCACGGTATTGTTCAATGGCTGTGGCGCCGTGGCGTTTACTCATTTTACTGCGGTCCTTGCCCAGAATAAGCGACACATGGGCAAATTCCGGTTTGTCCCACCCCATGGCGTCATATAGTAATACCTGGCGCGGGGTATTGGAGAGGTGTTCTTCCGCCCTGATCACATGACTGATCACCATGGTGTGGTCGTCCACCACTACCGCGAAATTGTATGTGGGGATACCGTCGGACTTAATGATGATAAAGTCGCCGATCTCGCTGCGTTCAAAAGTAACATCCCCCCGGACCAGGTCCCTGATTAAAATCGCATCGCCGGCAGGCACCCGGAAGCGTATCACAGGCTTGCGCCCCGCCGCTTCATGCCGCCGGCAGTCCTCTTCCGTAAGGGCCCGGCAGCGGCCCAGGTACCTCGGCAGTTCGCCCTTGGCCAGCAGTTCTTCTCTTTCCGCGGCAAGTTCTTCCTCGCTGCAGTAGCAGCGGTAAGCCAGGCCTTTTTGCAACAGCACTTCAGCGTAATGCCTGTACATGTCCAGCCTTTCAGTCTGCCGGTACGGCCCGTGCGGACCTCCTACATCGATGCCCTCATCCCAGTCCAGACCAAGCCAGTGCAGCGAATCCAAAATATTTTTCTCCGACTCCCTGGATGAGCGCTCAAGGTCTGTATCTTCTATGCGAACAATATAAGTGCCGCCGTGACGGCGGGCAAACAGCCAGTTAAATAGCGCTGATCTCGCCCCACCTATATGCAGGGGGCCTGTGGGGCTTGGCGCAAATCTTACCCGAACCGACAAAATATGTTCCTCCTTGTTAAAAACTATGTACAAATACCGTTTTTTGCCGAGCTTATTATAACACCTCCATTAACAGGCAGGCAACTTCTAACCGCCCCAGGCCAGGAGCAGGCTGTATAACAGCGGCGGGCAAAAAATACTTGTATGCCAAGGTACTATCTTATATAATTTAATTAGGCGCAAGGCCGACGCTGTCCTTGGAAATTCACAAGGTCTTTTTTATTTTAAGGGGGAACCCCGCATGATGGATCATAATGATTTCTACGAAATAGATCGCCTTCTGGAAAGATGCTGTGACAACTGCCTGCTTACCAGAATGCACTGCCCTAGCTGCCGTATTGAAAAACTCAGGGGAATAACAGGTCACTTGAGCAAATCAGCCGCCTATGAGCTGATCAATCTGGAAGATCTGAAAACACTCGTAAAACTTGCCGGAGACTCACACAGGGCGGATGGAAAGGAAAGGGAAGTAGTTGAAAAGTGGCGGCAAGTTGCGTGGGGAGATCCTGGCAGCAGCGAGGCTAAGCCCTGATCTTATTCTATCATTGCTATCGCGTAAGCGGCTATGCCGTCACCCGCGCCGGTAAAACCCAGGCCTTCAGTTGTCGTAGCCTTTATATTCAGCTGGCTGGCATCGATCTCCAGCGCCTGTGCCATGTTGGCGACCATATTTTCCATGTAGGGCGCCAGCCTGGGCTCTTGGGCGACGATCACAGTATCAATATTTACTACCTTCAGGTTTTTCCCGCTGAGGATCTCCTTCACCCTGGACAATAAGACCATACTGCTGATACCCTGGTATTGGCTGTCACTGTCAGGGAAATACCTGCCTATGTCACCTGCTCCGGCGGCGCCCAAAAGCGCGTCCATAACTGCGTGCGCCAGCACATCCGCGTCAGAGTGCCCCAGGAGCCCTCTCTGGTAGGGAATAGCAACACCGCCCAGCACCAGCTTCCTGCCTGCAACCAGCCTGTGCGCATCATAACCCAAGCCTATTCTCAACTGCGGCTCCCCGTCCCTTCCTGCAAGAAAATTGACACCATGACCAGGTCCTCCGGGGTTGTTATCTTTATATTCTTATAAGAGCCCGGCACCAACTTTACCGGCTGCCCTGTAAATTCAACCAGCCCGGCGTCGTCGGTGGCAAAGAATTTCTCCAGCCGCGCCCTGCGGTGAGCTTCCATAATTATCTCATAGCGAAAAGCCTGGGGGGTCTGAGTCAGCCACAGGCTTTCCCTGGGCAGAGTCCTGGCAACAAAGCCGTCATCCCCGGCCATTTTTACAGTATCCTTGGCAGGGACCGCGCTGGCCGCGGCGCCGTGCGCCGCGGCTGCCTGCACGACTGCCCGGAGTACCGCGTGGTCGATAACAGGGCGGACTCCGTCATTGACCACCACTATGCCATAATCGCCGGAAAGCGCCAGAAGGCCGTTATACACGGAATCCTGGCGCTCTTTTCCTCCCGGTACAATCGCAGTTACTTTACTTAAGCCAAGCGCGTCAACCACAGCTTTACGGCAGTATTCTTCCTCCCCGGGGTTGACGGTAAGCACAACGCCATTAATTACAGGACTGGCTTCCAAACTTTTAAGAACATGCCCCAGGACCGGTATGCCGTTTAGGTCAAGATACTGTTTCTTAGTATCCGTCCCCATCCGGACCCCGCTCCCGGCGGCAGGCACTACCGCAGCCACTTTAACCAATAATATTCACCTCGCCGTAACCGGCCTGTCCTTCAATACGCCTGTCGTATTTGGGCTTGGCAAAGATCATTCGCCCTGCTGCCGTTTGCAGGACACTTGTTACCAGTACGGGGATAGTCTGATTCATATAACGCTTGCCGCCGTCCACAACGATCATTGTGCCGTCGTCCAGATATGCTACTCCCTGACCGCTTTCCTTGCCGTCCTTGACTACCTGAACCACCATTTCTTCTCCCGGCAGCACCACCGGTTTAATGGCGTTGGCCAGTTCATTGATGTTGAGGACCTTAACGCCGTGCAGTTCAGCTACTTTATTCAGGTTGAAATCATTGGTGATAATCTTGCCGCCCAGCTTTTGGGCCAGTTTGACCAGTTTGGTGTCAACCTCCGCCACATCTTCCAACCCACGGTTATTGTCATATATCTGTACTTTTATATCCGGGTCCTTGCGCATCTTGTTTAAAATATCCAGGCCCCGCCGGCCGCGGTTGCGCTTGAGGAGATCGGGCGAGTCCGCGATATGGCGCAGTTCTTCAAGGACAAAAGCAGGTACAAGCTGAATCCCTTCAACAAAACCACTTTCACATAGTTCAGCGATCCGCCCGTCAATAATAACGCTGGTGTCAAGAATTTTAAACTGTCCGGTGCGGGCCTCGGCTTTTAAGGCACGTTCTTTGCCGAACTTGGGAAAACCCGCAAAAAGGGTAATCAGGTCCTCCCTTTTTTTGATGCCGATACTGAGACCCAGGTAAGCCAGAAGCAAGGTGATTAAAATCCACAGAATTTTACCGACAATACCCATGAAAGAAAGTATGGAACCCATTAAATTAGCTATTATAAGTCCAATAATCAAACCAACCGAACCCATTACCAGGTCCTGAATTGGCGTTCTTTGAAGATACTGCTCTATGAATACGGTGATCCTGACAGCACCCCGGATCATCAGTGGAGCAAGTAGAATGCCGGCTGCCAGGGCAATTAATGAGGAAAGCCCGATCAAGCTGAATTTAAATTGTTGGGGCAGGTTGGCAAAGAAAGTAAACATATCACTATTACTGTTCACCAATAATATTCCGATTGCGGAGCCTGCGGCAGTAAACAAGACAACAAGGACGATAAAAGCTATTTTTCTGACCACTTCTTCACCTCCTTTCTTTCTGCTTTTGGAATTAAAAGTATTTTAAACAAAAATTTATAACTCTATTATATAAGTTTTATAAATAATTCATCAACTTAAAAAGTTAGTTTTTTTTGGAAAATAAAAAACGCCAGTTTTACCTGACGCTATTACGCAAAGGCGCCGTCCAGAAGCAATCGGGCTTTTTCTTCCTCCAGTTCCGTGGCCAGAACCAGTTCGCTGATAAGTATTTGTCTTGCATTTTCCAGCATTTTTCTTTCACCGGAAGAGAGCCCTTTTTCCTGGTCACGCTTAATCAGGTTGCGCACAACTTCGGCGACTTCGTATATATTGCCGCTTTTTATCTTTTCCAGATTAGCACGGTATCTTCTGTTCCAGTTGGGGGACATAGCCGAGCACTGTTGGCGCAGGATGCTGAGCACCCTTTCCACACCTTCCCAGCCAACGACCTCGCGCAGCCCAACTTCCTCACCGTTGTTAATCGGGATCATCACCTTCATGTCACCGACGGGAAGGCGGAGGATGTAATATTGTCGCTTCTCCCCCAGAACCTCCTTCTCCTCAATGGACTCAATCACACCAGCGCCATGCATCGGGTACACCACTTTGTCTCCTATTTTAAACAAGTCCGTACCCTCCTTATCTATTGCCGTAAAAAATTTACCACGTATAAAGTATAGCACGAAAGGCCGCCCATGTCAAACAAACTACAATTTTAGCATAGCTGCATGGCAGTGTCAACAGAAAATTTAAAAATTGTTTGGAGTGGTTTATTTTTACACTATTTACAGCAACTTACCTGTGCCATTCCTGTAAAACCTGGTCCCGGTACCGGTTTAACCCTTCCTTGATGGAACGCGCCCGGACTTCTCCTATGCCTTCAACTTCGTCAAGTTCTTCAATAGATGCCACAAGAGTGTTTCTGAGGTTCCCAAATGTTTTGACAAGGTTATCGATCACCGGCAGGGGCAGCCTTGGTATCTTTTCTAATATGCGGTAGCCCCGCGGGGACACGTGCTGGTCTAAAATACTGGCGCTTCCGGGAAAACCAAGCGCCCTGGAAATCAGGGATAAATCCAGAATATCCTCCGCCGGCCAGCTCCTTATAACATTGAGAATGCTGGAAGGAGATTTCTCCCCGTAGGTGGTGGCGTAGTCTTGAATCACCAGCAGTCCTTCGTCCTCTGTATTGGAAACCAGCTCTTCCAACTGCATGGTGATGAGGCGGCCCTCAACACCCAGTTCACTGATATAGCGGTCTATTTCCTTGACTACCCGCAAAACCATTTCCACCCGCTGGATAGCCTTGGCCACGTCAAATAAAGTGACTGTGTCCCGGAATTCCAGCGCGCTTAGCCCCAGCAGCACCTTGTCCAGGACCGAACGGTATTTTTCAAGGGTCTGAATGGCCTGGTTGGCCTTGGTCAGGATTACTCCGAGATCCTTTAAAGCATATTTAAAAAACCCTTTATAGGTTGTGATAATTCCCCGGCGCTGAGATATTGATATAACCAGCGTGTCAGTCTGCTTGGCTACCCGCTCTGCCGTGCGGTGGCGGATCCCTGTTTCACTCGAGGGTATATTTTGATCAGGCACCAGCTGCGTGTTGGCCGCCAGGATTTTTCTGGCGTCTTTGCTAAGTATGATCGCCCCGTCCATCTTGGCCAGCTCATATAGACGGGCGGGAGTGAAGTCGGCGTTGATCGCGAAACCGCCTTCTGTTATTTCCATAACCTCAGGTGTGTCACCGATGACGATCAGGCCGCCGGTTTTGCCGCGCAGGATATTTTCCAGCCCTTCCCGCAGCGGGGTACCCGGGGCAACCGAGCGCAGGACTTTGATAAACCGGTCCTCGAATTTTTCCGTTTTTTCCATCTTTTCTTCTTTCAAATAGACCACCTCACACCTTTAAAGCAAGCTCCAGCGCCTCCGCCAGTGTATCCGCCGCTACAACACCATGCTCCCCTTTTATACTGGAAGCGTTTTGAGCGGACAGCAAAAATCTGCTAAAGCCAAGCTTGAAAGCCTCTCTGACTCTCTTCTCCACACCGGTCACGGGGCGAAGTTCGCCTGTCAGCCCTATTTCGCCGGCCAGGGCTATCCCCGCGTCAACCGGCACATCCCTGAAGCTGGAGGCCAGGGCACAGGCTATGGCCAGGTCCGCCGCCGGTTCGTCAAGTTTTACCCCGCCCACCGCGTTGACATAAATGTCATGGCTGCCCAGGTTTAAGCCAACCCTCTTTTCCAGCACCGCCGCGATCAGGGCTACCCTGTTATGGTCCACACCGGCGGTCATCCTGCGCGGCATACCGTAAGCGGTTGGGGTAACCAATGCCTGAATTTCCAGCAAGAGCGGCCTGGTGCCCTCCAGGCCGGCCGCTACGGCTGATCCTGTCACATCGCCATGAGGGCGCTGGATCAAAAACAAAGCGGTCGGATTGGCAACCTCCACCAAACCGTTAACCTTCATTTCAAATATGCCAATTTCATTGGTTGAGCCGAATCTGTTTTTAACACTCCGCAAGATCCGGAAGAACTGGTGCCGCTCACCCTCAAGGTAAAGCACCGTGTCAACCATATGCTCAAGCACTCTGGGCCCCGCCAGCAATCCTTCCTTGGTAACATGCCCGACCAGAAAAATTGAAATACCGGTGGTTTTAGCCAAACGCATCAACTGGGCCGCGCATTCCCGCACCTGCCCGACGCTGCCCGGCGCGGAAGCCACCCCGTTCTTAAACATTGTCTGAATAGAATCTATTATAGCCACAGGCGGGGCTAATTCTCTTAAATGCCGCTCCACGGCGTCGATATCCGTCTCCGACAGCAGCATCAGGCCTGGTGACAGGGCGCCAAGGCGGTCTGCCCGGATCCTGATCTGGCTGGATGATTCCTCGCCTGAAACATAAAGTACTTTTAGCCTGCTGCTCAGCAGGTGGGCGACCTGCAGGAGCAGGGTAGATTTACCGATGCCGGGGTCTCCCCCCACTAAAACCAGTGAGCCCGGTACTATGCCTCCGCCCAGGACCCGGTCCATTTCTCCGAGTTCCGTCTGGAAACGCTCCACCTCCAACACAGGCACTTCAGTTATAGAACGGGGCTGGTCACCACCAGCGGTTAATTCGCCAGGCGCCGCCTGGGGACCGATGAGTTCTTCCACAAAGCTGTTCCAGGCGCCGCAGCCCGGGCAGCGCCCCAACCAGCGGGTGGACTGCTGGCCGCATGCCTGGCAAAAGTATCTGGTTTTTGCACGCATCGACAAAAAGTCTCCAGGTTTTGGTTATTTCTAAATTATAACATTTGAAACGACATACCACAAGTGTCGTCCCGGGTCTGATTAAATATGGGCTTGTTATAAATACCAGGATGCTAAATTATATCATAATAATATTCACTCCATATCTTCAATCTGAAACCAGTTGATATTTTACAGGACGAAAAAAACCTCACGGGGCTAACCATGAGGTTGGTTTGCAGCCAATGTCATTGGAAGCAGGGCTATAAACATCTCCGTCACCTTTGGCTTTGACCATAAAATAATAGGTGGTGCCGTTGGTCAGGCCTGTTATAGTTGCGCTGGTTGCGGCGTAACCCAGGGCGTCTTTAACGCGCCTTGTGCAGGCAGCATCCAAGGCAGCTTAGATTATTTATGATATTTTGCTAACTTTTACACCTTTTTCTGTTTCGTCAAGTTCCAGGAGAACCTTGCTGCCCTGCTGGAAGGTCCCTTTCAAAAGCTCCTCTGAAAGGCGGTCCTCCACCAGGCGTAAAATGGCCCGCCGCAGCGGTCTGGCGCCATAAGCTTCATCGAAGCCCTCCTTGACCAGCAGGTCTTTCACCGCTTCTGAGACCTCGATTTCAACCGAGTTCTCCTTCATCCTGCCCGCCACTTCCTTGAGCATCAGGTTTACTATTTCCTTAATGTGTTCAAGGGTAAGCGCGTGGAACACAATAGTCTCGTCAACCCTGTTCAGAAACTCGGGCCGGAAAGTCCGCCGCAGGTCCTCAGTAACTCTCTTTTTCATATCCTCGTAGCCGGAATCATCCCGGTCGCCCATGCGGAAGCCCAGGGTGACTTCCCTTTTAATAGTCTGCATGCCCACATTTGAGGTCATAATCAGCACAGTGTTTCTGAAATCGACCGTGCGCCCTTTGGCGTCTGTCAGCCTGCCGTCCTCCATCACCTGCAGCAGGATGTTAAACACATCGGGGTGAGCCTTTTCAATCTCGTCCAGCAGCACCACCGTGTATGGCCTGCGCCGTACAGCCTCGGTCAGCTGGCCGCCTTCCTCGTAACCGACATAGCCGGGCGGCGCGCCAACCAGGCGGGACACAGCAAACTTCTCCATATACTCCGACATGTCGATTCTGACCATAGCGTCCTCACTGCCGAACAAGACCTCCGCCAGGGCTCTGGCCAGCTCCGTCTTGCCCACTCCCGTAGGACCTAAAAAGATGAAAGAACCAATCGGCCGCTTGGGGTCCTTCAAGCCTGCCCGGGCACGGCGTATGGCCCTGGATATGGCCCGGATGGCTTCATCCTGCCCGACCACCCTCTGGTGGAGCACCTCTTCCATTTTCAGCAGCCTTTCAGACTCCTCTTCCGCCAGTTTCTTAACCGGCACACCGGTCCAGCTGGAAACTATTTGGGCGATGGCTTCCTCGTCCACAACCAGCTCAGCGCCGCTTTTATGCTGCTTCCAGGACTCCCTGCGCTCCTCCAGTTGGGCGCGGAGCTTTTGTTCCTGGTCTCTTAATTCGGCTGCCTTTTCAAATTCCTGCCCGTTGACAGCCGCTTCCTTCTCTTTCTGCAACACTTCCAGTTCCTTTTCCAGCTCTTTCAGCTCGGGCGGCGGCACAAAAGCCTGCAGCCTGATCCTGGAACCTGCCTCATCCATCAGGTCGATAGCCTTGTCAGGCAAAAACCGGTCTGTAATATACCGGCTGGACAGTTTGGCGGCTGCTTCAAGGGCGGCATCGGTAATTCTTACCCGGTGATGCGCCTCATATCTATCCCTCAGGCCTTTTAAGATCTGGATGGTTTCCTCAACGGTCGGCTCCATTACAGTGATAGGCTGGAAACGGCGCTCCAGGGCGGCATCCTTTTCAATATGCTTGCGGTACTCATCCAGGGTTGTGGCGCCGATGCACTGCAGTTCGCCCCTGGCCAGGGCCGGCTTCAGGATATTGGCAGCGTCGATCGCGCCTTCAGCGGCGCCTGCCCCCACCAGTGTGTGAAGTTCATCGATAAACATGACTATGTTGCCCGCCTGACGGATCTCTTCAATGATCTTTCTCAGCCTTTCTTCAAATTCACCCCGGTATTTAGTACCGGCCACGAGAGATCCCATATCAAGGGTGACCACGCGTTTGTTGGCCAGGATTTCAGGGACATTACCGGCGGTAATCCTCTGGGCCAGCCCCTCGGCGACCGCAGTTTTCCCAACCCCAGGCTCCCCGATCAGCACCGGGTTGTTTTTGGTGCGTCTGCTTAAGACCTGAATCACTCTTTCAATTTCCTTATCCCTGCCGACTACCGGGTCTAGTTTATCCTCTCTCGCCATCACAGTCAGGTCCCGGCCAAACTGGTCCAGCGTCTGTGTCCCGCTGCTTTTGGCCTGGCCTTGCGCCTGTCCCTCAGCGGGAGTCTGCCCCCCCTGCAGGTGGGCGACCATGGTGCGCACCTTACGGTAATCAGCGCCGTAGGCGTTTAAAATTTGAGCCGCCACCCCTTCTCCTTCACGAATTAAACCCAGCAGCAGGTGCTCCGGGCCTACGTAACTGTGACTCATCCGGCGGGCTTCGTCCAAAGATAGCTCCAGTACTTTCTTAGCCCTGGCTGTAAGCGCGGGCTCCGCCTGGGCCTGTTCCTTGCCCGCCTCTACCATTTGCGCTACGGCTTCCCGTACTTTGTCAGCGTCCATACCTACCGCGGAAAGAATTTTGGCCGCAACATTTTCTCCTTCCCTGATCAGTCCAAGCAGCAGGTGTTCTGTGCCGATGTATGGGTAATTAGTAGTTTTAGCCTCCTCGCGGGCAAACATCAGTACTTTTTGCGCCCGTTCAGTAAATCTTCCAAACATATCCACACCTCCAATATTGGCCGTGAGCAGTGGGTCGTGGGACGTGGGATTCAGGCATTCCTTTCGGGTCTTTCTGACCCATGAGACAATCCCTTTAGTCCCACTTCCCACGTCTCATTTCTCACGGCTCATTTCTCAGCTTTCTCAAATTCGTTTCTAATCAGGTCTGCGCGGTAAACATCCATCTGGTGGCTTGACAGCTCCCGCCCGGCCATTTTCATCAGAAAGGCGGGGCTGGCCTCCACCATTAAGACGTTGAGGAGTTTATCATGTATCCCTAAGATTATTTTTAACCCTATCCCCAATCTTAGATCGGAAAAAAGCCGCATCGCCTCTTCCAGGGTCAAAATCCGGGCATTTTTCAATATTCCGTAGGCCCGGTAGACTCTGTCTTCAATGAACTCACGCCTGTCTATATATAAAGATTTTCGGGACGCCCTTTCCTGGGTCAGTATTTGTCTGGTGATGGAAGTCAGGTTGTTCACTAATTCCTCTTCGGACTGCCCCAGGGTGATCTGGTTGGAGATTTGAAAAAGGTCACTCGCTGCTTCCGTCCCTTCACCGTAAAGACCCCGCACCGTCAGGCCCAGCTTGCCGATGGCGTGAAAAACCCCGCCTATTTGGTTGGTAATTTTCAAACCTGTGAGGTGAAGCATCACCGAAGCGCGCATCCCGGTACCCACATTGGTCGGGCAAGAGGTAAGGTAGCCAAGCTTTTCGGAAAAGGCATAGTCCAGCGTTTTCTCCAGCCCGTCGTCAACCTTGTTTACGATCTCCCAGGCTTCTTTCAGCTGCAGCCCGGATAAGAGGCACTGTATGCGCAGGTGATCCTCTTCATTGACCATCACACTGACAGCCTCATCCTGCCGGATAGCCACAGCTTTGGCTTGAAAATCATTAAGCAAATCAGGGCTGATCAGGTGTTTATCAACAAGCAATTGTCTTTCCAACGGGGTCAGTTCGCCCAGTTCAGTCAGTTCCAGGTTCCCTATCAGTTCCGAGGCTTCTGTGTTTTCAATAGCCTTTCTTATTTTAGCGGTTACTTCCCTGGATTTCTCCAGGTCCAGCAGGTGGGGGAAGGGGATGGCGGTAAGGTTTCTGGCCACCCTGACCCTGCTGCTTACCACAATATCGGCGTCAGGCCCGTCCGCATCCATCCAGAGGCTGCGGGCGCTGCCAACCTTGTCTTTGATCGACATCAGGCCTCACCCCCCTCTTCGAGTCTTTTTTCAAGCTGACGCACAGTGTCGCGCAGTTCCGCGGCAAGCTCAAATTCCTCCCGGCTTACAGCCTCAGTCAGCTTTCTTTTCATGTTTTCAATTTCCTTCAGCAGCCTGGCATTGCCTCCGGTACGCTCCGGCACCTTTCCTGTATGCCGGGTATTGCCGTGAATCCTGCGCAAAAGCGGCTGCAGCTTTTCTTCAAAACAGGGGTAGCAGTCACCACAGCCCAGCAGCCCCTTCTTAACAAATTGACTTTCCGCCACTCCGCATTTGGCACATGCCTTGACGCCGGCCTCCTGCTGCCCGAATTTGCTGCCGTTAAATTCATAATTTAAAAGGCCGGCCAAAAAATTATGCAGGTTCATCTGCGGTAAAAGCCCAAAACCCTGCAGCTGTATTTCTTTAGCACATACTTCGCAAAGGTGGGTTTCCTGTTTTTGCCCGTTGGTGATCTCTGTCAGGTGTACCGTAGCCGGTCTCTCATTGCACCGTTCACACTGCATTAAATATCCTCCCCTTAACTATCGCATCTGTCATAACAGTAGATTTTATTCACGTAAAATGGATACAATCATAGCCTTTAATAAAAGCGCTCTCAGCTGATCCCGCGCTGGCAGGCCAACCCTTAAGATGTTGCCGTCAACAGCCGCCCGCATTAAACGGGCTTCCCGCATAGTAATGAACTCCTCTTCCAGCAGCTGTTTAATCAAGCCTTCGGCATCAGCCTGCGCGATCGATTCCCCGATTAAATTACACAGGTCCAGGATCAAGTCAGACCGCTGGTCTAAAGGAATCTTAACGATTCTGATATACCCGCCGCTGCCCCTCCTGCTTTCGACAAAGTAACCGTGTCCGGCGGAAAAACGTGTGGTAAGGACATAGTTTATTTGGGAGGGAACACAGTTAAAACGTACAGCAAGGTCACTGCGCTGCACTTCGATCAGATTTTTACTGCTCTCCTCTACAAGTTTTTTTAAGTATTGCTCTATTAAGTCCGAAATATTTGACACATTAATCACCACCAATATTTTCCTGTCTGACTTTTACTGACTTTAACTTTATTATATTGATATTCGACTTGCTTTTCAATAGTTTCTTACTATTTTGCCCCTGGAAAGCCTTTGGAAAACAAAAAAAAGAAAGCCGCGCTGTGTGCGGCCCTACCCTTAAAAGAAATTGGCTCCCCGAGTAGGATTCGAACCTACAACCTACCGGTTAACAGCCGGTTGCTCTACCGTTGAGCTATCGAGGAACGGACAGTGTTTTTTACTTTAAATTGTAATTCCCACGCACCATAATATACTACTATCTTTTCCCCAAGTCAAGCACTTACACCCCGCAAATAAATCCCGCACAGGCTCTTTTTGCTTGAACCGCCGGGTAGTGCCGGTTATTGTATAAAAGTCGTCCATGTATTGAAACCGCACTCTTCGGCCATTTTGCCCGGTGATCCCAGCTTTTCCTATATAATAACATAATTTTGAAGTGTTTGTTTCAATCAATAAATGATCACAAATGATTTCACTGGGCAATTAAAGGAGGAAGCAGGAAGGGCACTATAGAAATAATTAGTACATACATCTTTCCCTTTTATTACTGCCAGGTGGTGAATTAATATGAATTCAGCCTTCTTGAGGCTAGCTGTTCTCGGCACTGCTTTAGTGTCAATGATATTTGGCATCTGGCGCGGCGAGGCTAAGGAGGTCCTGCTTAAAGCAATAAACCTTTGTCTGGAGTGTATAGGTATTGGCTGAACTGGTGCGCAAAGTCACTCAACTATGTTTGTCCAAATGATCGAGCCTTATCTGTAAATAATAAAATACTGATGAAACTGGCAGAATAGCTGTCAATTTGCATAATATATTAAGCTTAAAAAACACCTGCCGGCTCCTGAACAGCCGGTATAAAGGGGTGGCGTTTGGATATGAAGCGGGAGTATTTCAGTGAACTGCTTGAAAGCAGGCTGTTAATTTTAGACGGAGCTACCGGTACGGAGCTGCAGAAGGGAGGCATGCCCCAGGGCGTTTGTCCTGAACTGTGGGTGATGGAACACCCGGATGTCCTTACAGATATACAGCGTGAATATATAAAAGCGGGTTCCGACATTGTTTATACCTGCACTTTTGGCGGCAACAGGGTTAAGCTGGCAGAGTATGGACTGGGTGACAGGGTTGTTGAGATAAACAGAGAACTGGCTGGGATTTCCAGGCAGGCTGCCGCCGGTACAAACTGTTTTGTCGCGGGTGATCTTGCGCCGACGGGTAATTTTATAGAGCCTTTTGGCGCCATGCCTTTTGAAGAAGCTGTCGCTGTTTATAAAGAACAGTTGCAGGGACTGCTGGAAGGCGGCGTGGACTTATTTGTAATCGAGACCATGCTGGATATCCAGGAAACAAGAGCCGCGCTGCTGGCCGTCAAAGAGACTTCAGATCTCCCCGTAATGGTAAGCATGACCTTTGACAATGACGGAAGGACACTTACCAACAGCGACCCCGTTACAGTGCTGCTGATCCTCCAGAGCCTTGGGGCCGATGCTGTGGGTGTAAACTGTTCCACCGGCCCCAGGGATATGATCGAGGTTGTCTCTTTAATGAAACCTTACGCCAGGGTCCCGCTCCTGGCCAAACCTAATGCCGGCCTGCCGAGGCTGGTCGACGGCGTCACCAAATTCGATATGGAAGCAGAGGAATTTGGCTCTTATGCCAAAGATTTGGTCAGGGCGGGCGTTAACCTCCTGGGCGGCTGCTGCGGCACTTCACCTTTATATATTGCCAGCCTTAAAAGCAATATTGAGGGGTGCATACCCCTCAAGCCAGATGCAAAACCTTACAGCGCTGTAACCTCTTCCAGAAAAACCGTGTTTATAGGTCCTGATCGCCCGGTCGCACTGATCGGTGAGAGAATCAACCCTACCGGCAAAAAACTCCTGAGCGGGGAACTAAGGCAGGGCAAGTTTTCTGAAGTGCGGCGGCTGGCTCTGGAGCAGCTGGCAAACGGCGCGGAGCTGCTGGATGTCAATGTCGGCCTGCCCGGGATCGATGAAAGAGCAGCTATGGTGGAGGTCGTCAAGCTTTTAAGCAATATTGTTGATGTCCCTCTGTGCCTTGACTCATCATCACCTGAAGTTTTAGAAGCCGCGCTGCGGGTTTACCCCGGCAGGGCGCTGATTAATTCTATTTCCGCTGAAAAGATAAAACTGGAAAAACTCCTGCCGCTGGCGCAGAAATACGGCGCTATGTTTGTACTGCTGCCTCTAAGCGACGAGGGTGTCCCTGAAGAGGCTGAAAAACGGTGTGAGATTATCAGGCATATCCTGGACCGGGCGGCTGAATACGGTATCAAAAAACAGGATGCTGTGGTCGACGGGCTGGTCATGACTATATCCGCCAACCAGCTTGCCGCGTCAGCGGCCCTGCAGGTGATAGAATGGTGCGCTGAACTTGGGTGCGCCACGACTATAGGCCTGTCCAACGTCTCTTTCGGCTTGCCCCGGAGAGATTTTATCAATGCCGCTTTTCTGGCCATGGCTGTCAGCAAAGGGCTCTGCACTGTCATAGGCAACCCTTCAAGCGAAATGATCATGGGTATAAAAATGGCTTCCGAAGTTTTAACCGTGCGGGACAGAAACAGTTTAAGGTATATAAGCCGGTTTGCGGGCTACAATCCCGAGCAGGCAAAACAAGCAGGCGTCAGGAAACCCCTTAAGCCGGCCGAAAAAGTATATAACTCTGTGCTGCACGGGGAAATGGAAGAAATAGTACCGCTGCTCCAGGAAGCGATAAATGAAGGAATTGCCGCTAAAGAGCTGGTGGATGTTTACCTGATTCCCGCCATCACCAAGGTCGGTGAGCTGTATGATCAGAAAGAATATTTCCTGCCCCAGCTTATTCAAAGCGCCGAGACGATGAAGAACGCCTTTAACTTCCTGGAGCCTTACCTTGCCGGGAACAAGGAAGCCTCCGCCGAAACGGGTGTTTCCATAGTGCTCGCCACAGTAAAGGGAGATATCCACGATATAGGGAAAAACATTGTGGGCCTTATGCTCAGGAATTACGGGTTCAATGTGCTCGACCTGGGCAAAGACGTAAGGTCGGAAGACATAGTCGCAACGGCAAAAGAAACAGGTGCGGCAATTATAGGCTTATCCGCGCTGATGACCACCACCATGGTTGAGATGAAAAACGTCATAAAAATAGCCCGGGAGGAAGGTCTGAACTGCAGATTCATGGTCGGCGGAGCTGTTGTTAATGATAAATACGCTGCTGAAATCGGCGCCGACGGCTACGCCAGGGATGCCTACGAGGCGGTAAAATTAGCGAAAAAATTGGCCTTGCTGGAATAAGCGAACTAGGATTTTTTCGGGATTAAATACTCAAAGATACGTTTGTCAAACTCGTTTTTTAAATCCTTTTATTGCACTTAAATCTTTGCCGCATTTTGAGCAGCTGTCGGCATACCACGAAAAATCTGCCTGGCAGTTGGATCATTTCCACTGTTTTGCCTGCTGCTCATGCCAGCTGTCTACTCCACTGCTTATAATAGTCTTTTGCTTCCAAAACAAAAGCCTCACGGTTTTTATACCATGAGGCTTTAAAAATGCTCTGGCAGCGACCT
>ENA-UOYA01001414-UOYA01001414.1-activated-sludge-metagenome-genome-assembly--contig:-NODE-1414-length-25567-cov-7.179092_pt1 | contig 25567 bp, 21 predicted proteins | sample MGYA00238163_ERZ764804 | MGnify/ENA primary metagenome ERZ764804 (study PRJEB28919, sample SAMN05720223) | activated sludge metagenome | isolation source: Anaerobic digester | place: Hong Kong... | reverse complement strand
CTTTATGATATAATTACTGCAAAATGGCAATGAGGAGAGGAACCGATGAAAATAACGGTGGCGGGGACTGGCTATGTGGGGCTGTCCAATGCGGTTTTGCTGGCGCAGCATAATGAAGTGACGGCCATCGATATCATCAAGGAAAAAGTCGAGATGATCAATAAGCGGGTCTCTCCAATCGTTGACCATGAAATAGAGGAATTTTTCGCTGGGAAAGAACTGAATTTAAAGGCAACCATCGATAACTATGAGGCCTATAATGAGGCGGAATTCGTGATCGTGGCTACCCCGACTGACTACGATCCGGATCTGAATTATTTCAACACCCGGACGGTGGAAGGGGTCATCGCCAATGTACTGGCCATCAACCCTGATGCCGTCATCGTCATCAAATCAACGGTGCCGGTAGGCTATACCAATAAGGTCAAGGCCATGTTTGCAACTGATAATATCATCTTTTCCCCGGAATTCTTGCGGGAAGGCAAAGCACTGTGGGATTGCCTGCATCCTTCCCGGATCATTGTGGGGGAAAAGTCCGAGCGGGCGAGAGTATTTGCCGATCTGCTGGTTCAGGGAGCCATCAAGGAAGATATCCCGGTACTGTTTACCGATCCCACCGAAGCGGAAGCAGTCAAATTATTTGCCAATACCTATTTAGCTTTAAGAGTTGCGTATTTTAATGAGCTGGATACGTTTGCCGAGATCCGGGGACTGAATACCAGGGACATTATCGAAGGAGTATGCCTGGACCCGCGCATCGGTTCTCATTATAATAATCCTTCCTTCGGCTATGGCGGGTACTGTCTGCCCAAGGACGCTAAACAGTTAAGAGCCAATTATGCCGATGTTCCCAGTACCTTGATCGGTGCCATCGTCGATTCCAACGCCACTCGCAAAGATCATATCGCCGACCGGATCATCGCCATGCATCCTGATACAGTGGGAATCTACCGTTTGACCATGAAAACTGATTCCGATAATTTCCGCGCTTCCTCCATCCAGGGCATCATGAAACGAATCAAGGCCAAAGGGATCGAGGTCGTGGTCTATGAACCGGTACTCAAAGAAGAAGAATTTTTCAAGTCCAGAGTGATCAGAGATTTAGAAGAATTCAAGCAGATCTCCGATGTCATCGTGTCCAATAGACTCGCCGATGAACTGCTGGATGTGGAGGAGAAGGTCTATACCCGGGATCTGTGGGGGAGAGACTAGGAGCGCAGACAGAAGAACCGTCCCCTTGTCTGCACATAAACAAAGTAAAAATGCCCTCACATTTGTGAGGGCATCGTTTTCTCGTCATTTATGCTATGGCGGAGAAATATTAAAACACTGGACAATGACCTATTAGCCTATTTATCGGAATCCCAAAAAACCTTTAGGGCCTTAAAGAACAGTCTTTTTTAAACCTCCAGTAAACGAATCCACCAAAAACTCAAAATAAACCAAACAGATAAACCATGGATAAGAAACCAATGACTTTAGACAGTAAACTAAATTTCTCCGCCAAAGCTTTATAAGCATACCAGATGCAGATCAGAAATGCAATTTATTTTTATTAAGAAGCACGGGGACGGATTTGTCACACTTTACTAACCCCTAACCACTTACTACCTACCCGTGAAGTACACCCCGATTTGTGCACATCGTGATATAATAATAACTATCCGGGACGAGGAGGATATGAGTTGGTTATGCAGGATATGATAAAAAAAGAAATGATCAAAAGTTATACAGAAAAGTACAGCCAAATCTGCCATGACAATAATCTGGTTGATTTCAGTTTATATGAAAAGTACGGTGTGAAGCGGGGCCTCAGAGATTTAAACGGCATGGGAGTCGTTACTGGCATCACCAATATATCGTTAATAAAGTCAAATGAAGAGATCGACGGCAAAAGTGTCCCATGTGAAGGGGAGCTGTATTACCGGGGCTACAACATCATTGATCTGGTCAAGGGATTCGTGGGCGGCAACCGCTATGGGTTTGAAGAAATCGCCTATCTGCTGCTATTCAGCAAGCTCCCCGATGCTGCTGAACTGGCACAATTCCAGGAAATTCTGGCGGGCTGCAGGAACCTGCCGCGAAATTTTGTGCGCGATGTGATCATGAAAGCGCCCAGCAAAGACATTATGAACTCTTTGACGAAGAGTATCCTGACCCTGGTTTCCTACGATGAACGGGTGTCGGACCTGTCAATGGATAACATACTGAGGCAATGCCTTACTCTGATCAGCATTTTTCCCATGCTGGCTGTTTACGGATATCATGCCTATAATCACTATGAATGCGGGGAAAGCTTCTATATTCACCGGCCGGAGGACAAGCTTTCCGCGGCGGAAAATTTTTTACGAATGTTAAGGCCGGATAAAAAGTATTCGGAAGTTGAGGCGAAGGTGCTGGATGCTGCGCTGGTGCTGCATATGGAACACGGCGGCGGGAATAATTCCACCTTTACCACCCGGGTCATTACTTCGGCGGGAACGGATACTTACTCCGTTATCGCGGCTGCCTTATCATCCCTGAAAGGGCCCAAACACGGGGGCGCCAATAATATGGTCATCGAGATGGTGAAAGACATAAAAGCTCACGTTACAGATGTTAGGGATGAAGAAGCGGTGCGGGGCTATTTAACCAGGATCCTTAACAAGGAAGCCTTTGACCGCAGAGGCCTGATCTATGGTATGGGACATGCTGTCTATTCGATTTCCGATCCCCGGGCAGAAGTATTTAAGGGGTTTGTGGAAAAATTGGCTGATGCCAAGGACAGAAGGCCGGATTTCGAGCTCTACTCGATGATAGAGCGGATCGCTCCCGAAGTGATCGCCGCAAGACGGCCCATTTACAAGGGCGTCAGTGCCAATGTGGATTTTTACAGTGGATTTGTTTACAGCATGCTGGATATTCCCGTCGAGCTATATACCCCCATGTTTGCCATCGCCAGGATCGTGGGCTGGAGTGCGCATCGCCTGGAGGAACTGTCCAATGCAGATAAAATAATCAGGCCGGCCTATAAAAGCATTGTTACATTGAAAGATTACGTGGATATAAATGAGCGGTAAGCACGCAGACAAGGGGACGGTTCTTCTGTCTGCGATAAAAGGAGTGCAGTTTTGTTCTCTTATTTCTTGGCGCCCGCAGACAGAAGAACCGTCCCCTTGTCTGCGCTGAAAGGGCCCAAACACGGGGGCGCCAATAATATGGTCATCGAGATGGTGAAAGACATAAAAGCTCACGTTACAGATGTTAGGGATGAAGAAGCGGTGCGGGGCTATTTAACCAGGATCCTTAACAAGGAAGCCTTTGACCGCAGAGGCCTGATCTATGGTATGGGACATGCTGTCTATTCGATTTCCGATCCCCGGGCAGAAGTATTTAAGGGGTTTGTGGAAAAATTGGCTGATGCCAAGGACAGAAGGCCGGATTTCGAGCTCTACTCGATGATAGAGCGGATCGCTCCCGAAGTGATCGCCGCAAGACGGCCCATTTACAAGGGCGTCAGTGCCAATGTGGATTTTTACAGTGGATTTGTTTACAGCATGCTGGATATTCCCGTCGAGCTATATACCCCCATGTTTGCCATCGCCAGGATCGTGGGCTGGAGTGCGCATCGCCTGGAGGAACTGTCCAATGCAGATAAAATAATCAGGCCGGCTTATCAAAGCATTGTTACACTGAAAGACTACGTGGACATCAACGAGCGGTAACGAAGCAGGGGGAGCACAGACACGGGGACGGTTCTTCTGTCTGCGTCTTGCTGTAGTATTTTGACTGCAAATGAGTAGACAATTCTAATACAATCCTGTAAACGTTCATGCTTTTGACATAATGGTTGCCCCGGTGCTTCTTTAGCATAAAATTAGCGCAGACAGAAGAACCGTCCCCGTGTCTGCGTGTCTGCGTTTCAACTGTCCCTCCTCACCTCAATGAGTTTCAACTGACTTTAAAGGAAATACTATTCCTGTGTCGAAATATATCCCGGGTGTATAACAAAAATTTTTTTGAAAGCAGGGGTTAACGTTGGCAATTGCAAAAGTAATCGATCACCCGCTGGCAGGTAATTTCCTGAGAACGCTGCGTGATCGGGATACCGGCATCAAGGATTTCCGAGAGGCGGTCCACCGTTTGGGATTGCTGTTGGGAGTGGAAGTGTGCCGGGAATTGAAAACCGAACGGGACAGTGTGATCACACCCTTGGATGTGGCGGCTGAGTGCCGCTGTGTGCGGGATGACCGGGTGATGCTGGTGCCGGTTCTAAGGGCAGGCCTGGGGATGGTGGAAAGTTTCCTGACCTTGCTTCCTTCGGCCCGGGTAGGGCATATCGGGATGTACCGTGATCATGAGACCCTGGAGGCGAAGCCTTATGTGAACACACTGCCGGACGCCATTGATGAATATGAACGCATCATCGTGCTGGACCCGATGCTGGCCACCGGCAACAGCGGCGCCAAGGCTCTGGAGTTTATTACCGCCAAAGGCTATCAAAATGAACAGATCCTCTTTGTCTGCATGCTGGCTACGGAGACCGGCATAAAACACATCAATGAGAGTTTCCCCGGAGTAAAGATCTATACGGCTGTCATCGACCCGGCTTTAAATGATAAGGCCTATATCGTGCCTGGCCTTGGCGATGCCGGTGACCGGCTGTACTTGCTGTAAATGCGGTTGCAGATATCAATGTTTCAATTAAATAAGAGTAGGAGTGATTTTACGTGTCCAAACGAGTGATTGGGGTTGAGGAAAAACTGCCGCTATTGCAAACTTTTCCGTTGAGTCTTCAGCATCTGTTTGCCATGTTCGGGGCCACCGTCCTGGTTCCGGTTATATTTGGGGTGGATCCGGCCACCATTCTGCTGTTTAACGGCATTGGAACGCTATTATATCTGTTTATATGCAAAGGCAAAATACCGGCTTATTTGGGCTCCAGTTTTGCCTTTATTTCTCCGGTGCTGGTGGTTCTGCCGCTGTATGGCTATAATGCCGCTTTGGCTGGGTTTATCGCGGTAGGTCTGATTTTTGTGCTGGTGGCCTGGATCATAAAGGTGGCTGGGACCAGATGGATCGACGTGGTGTTTCCGCCGGCGGCCATGGGGGCAATCGTAGCGGTCATCGGGCTGGAACTGGTTCCCACTGCTGCCCAGATGGCCGGCGTGATCAGACCGGCAGATGTTGTCGGTGCCTGGGCTCCCGACCCCACCATTATTTTGGTATCCATGTTTACTCTGGCGGTGACTGTATTCGGTTCGGTGCTCTTCCGGGGTTTTATGGCCATCATCCCCATCCTGACCGGTATCGTGGCCGGTTATATCCTGGCTTTTTATCTGGGCATGGTGGATGTAACGCAAATAGCGCAGGCCGCCTGGTTCCGCCTGCCGACTTTTTATTTCCCGGAATTCAATCCGGCCGCTATCGCCATTATCATCCCTGCAGCTCTGGTGGTCATTGCTGAACATATCGGCCATTTATTTGTTACCGGCAGCATCGTGGAAAAGGATCTGGTGGAAGACCCCGGCCTGCATCGTTCCCTTCTGGGAAATGGACTTTCAACCATGCTGTCCGGCTTTTTCGGTTCCACACCCAATACCACCTATGGTGAAAATATCGGTGTACTGGCTATCACCAAAGTATACAGCACCTGGGTCATCGGCGGCGCGGCATTACTGGCTATATTGCTGTCGTTTTTCGGTAAACTGGCAGTGGCCATCCAGATTATTCCCACTCCGGTCATGGGGGGCGTATCCCTCCTGCTGTTCGGCATCATTGCGGCTTCCGGTATCCGTATGCTGGTGGAAGCCAAGGTCGATTACGGCAAACCAAGAAATTTGATTTTAACTTCTATTGTTTTAGTCATCGGAATTTCCGGCATGCAGCTCACCATCGGAACCATTGCCTTAAAAGGCATGGGACTGGCCACCGTGATAGCCATTCTGCTGAGTCTTTGCTTTGCATTGTTTGATGTGATGGGATTGACGCAGGACTAAGTTAGTTAGTTGGTTAGTTGGTTAGGGGACAGTTGGACAGTTGGAAAGTGGAAAGATGAAAAGTTGGAAGCAGGCGATCATTGAACGATAGATAAGCAATGGTTGAACAATTGTTAAGCGATGGCAGGGGCGGGCGACCCTGTCGACCCGCCGGTCTTAACAGAGAACTTTTGCTGGTGCGAGTAGGGGCGATCAGTGATCGCCCGCACCTGAATCGGGCGCATGTACTTTTCGGGCGCACACTGTGCGCCCCTACAACGCATGAGCAAAGCTCTCTCCTCCCACCTGTCTCCTGTCTGCTTGTGAAAAAAATTTTTTTTAAAAAGAGGATTATTGAAAAAAATGACGAAATAAGCTTTGAGAAAAAATTAAAGACAATTGCATACGCAAATGAAAAATGCGGAAGAACGGGAGCATATCCCTACCGAAGGAGCAAGTCAGTAATGATACCACATTACTGATGAAACTTTCAGGTCAAAGGACCGTATTTGGATGCAACTCTGGAAAGTCCCACGGACACCGAAGGAGCAAGCCTTTATGGTGAATCTCTCAGGTATAAGACAGAGCGCAGGTTTTTTAAAAATCTGTGCTTTTTTTATTGCCAGATACTTCCTTTACTTTTATAAAAAAAATTTGTATATTAAGTAAGTAACAAATGAATTTGTAGAATTAACAAGAAAAAAACTTCATATTGCCGCTGATGATGAATGCGGGAGAATGGGAGCAGATCCCTACCGAAGGAGCAAATCAGTAATGATACCACACATTATTGATGAAACTTTCAGGTGAAAGGACCGTATTCGGATGGCGTCTCTGGAAAGTCCAAAAGACACCGACGGAGCAAACTGCAAAGTGAAACTTTCAGGTAAATAAACAGAGCTTTAAATTCTGCCAAAATGGTATTTGTGTTTTTGTATGGCAAGATAGTTTTATACTCTGAGCGTTCTTGGACACCGAAGGAGCAAACCGTGAAGGGGAATCTCTCAGGTATAAGACAGAGCACTGGTGATATTTACCAGTGCATTTTTTGTTAGAAGTAAAGGGGGCCGTAATTACTTAAAAATTTAATAATAAAATATTTGCTTTTACAAAGGTTTCTCCATAGGAGTGAGTAACACTGCTTTGGCAGTGTGAAATAAAACAACTTCCAAGTGTTATTGTAGTAGTTTTTCAAGTTTGTCAGTTCCTTATCATGGGTTGGATGTAGTTTAGGAGGTGTTAGCGCTCAGGTATTTTTTGACAGCACTTTGAGATTGGACTAAATCAATAAGAATGGAGGAACGAGGATGAGTAAGAACAACATTGTCTACCCGTACATTCCAAACTCAGTACCTGAAGTAAAAGCAGAAATGATGAAAGTCATCGGGATCAACGATCCAATGGAACTCTACGAAAGAGAGATCCCGGAAGAACTGCGTTTCAAAGGGGTAATGAATTTACCCGAACCTATCTATGATGAATATTCAATCAAAAGACACACCGAAGATATTCTGAAAAAGAACAAGAATGCCTCAGAATACCTCTGCTTCCTGGGAGCAGGATGCGCACCTCATTTTGTACCTGCCGTATGTGATGAAATCAACGGACGCGGTGAGTTCCTGACCGCATACGTTGGAGAATCCATCGCTGACCATGGCAAATGGCAGGCCTTTTTCGAATACGCCAGCTTAATGGCCGAACTCTGTGATATGGATATATTGAGTATACCCATGTATGACGGGGCACAGGCTGCAGCCAGCTCAATCAGAATGGCCAACCGCATCAATAGCCGCGGCACCGTTTTGATCCCTGAAAAAATCAATCCTGAAAACATGATGGTCCTGAAAAACTACTTGAAGAGCGTTCCGGAACCGGATATCAAGATCGTTACTTTGAAATGTGATGCAGCAGGATTGATCGATGTAGAAGATCTTAAGAGCAAGATCTCTCAAGACGTTTGTGCTGTAATGATCGAAAACCCAACCTACCTTGGCTCAGTCGAAGTCAAGGCAGAAGAAATAGGCAAAATTGCCAGAGAAGCGGGCGCTGAATACATTGTCTACACCGACCCCATTTCTCTTGGTGTTATGGAAGCTCCGGCCAACTATGGCGCCACCATTACCTGCGGCGATTTCCACACTTTGGGATTGCATATGGGAGCCGGAGGATGCCAGGGCGGCTTCATTGCCACCTTTGATGATATGAAGTACATTTCCGAGTTTAAAGATCTGATGTTTGGTATTACCGAAACCTCAGTGGAAGGTGAATATGGCTTCGGTGAAGTTTTGTTTGACAGAACTTCCTACGGCTCACGTGACAAAGCCAATGAATTCACCGGGACCAGCACCGGCTTGTGGGCGATAACGGCGGGTGTATATCTGGCCATTATGGGACCTAAAGGCATGGAAGAAGTCGGAACCACCATTATGCAAAGATCTCAGTATGCTGCCAAAAAGATTGCTGAAGTACCTGGTGTGGAAGTTAACATGTCAGCTCCGTTTTTCAAAGAATTTGTGGTTGACTTTAACAAGACAGGCAAAACCGCAGCTGAAATCAACGAAGCCCTCCTGGGGTACAAGATTATCGGCGGAAAAGACCTGTCCTTTGATTTCCCGGAAATGGGACAGTCTATCCTGTTCTGCGTAACAGAGATACACACCAAAGACGACATTGACAAACTGGCTTATGCACTCAAAGGTATTGTCAGCCGCTAAGTTTGACCGGCAAAATCTTGAAAAGAAAGGACTGAGAGTTAATGAGTAGGGATAGATATTCGAGGTTTAGAAAGTTCCATCAGGCAAAATGGGATGAAGAAATTATATTTGAACTAAGTGTCCCTGGAGAAAGAGGCGTGCTGGTACCGAAAGCAGAAGCCGCAGTGGCCGATGAAATCGGCGATGGAGTATCGGTATTGGGTGGTCTTAAGCGGAAAAAGGCGCCTGCTCTGCCTGAAGTCAGTCAAATGAGAGTCAACCGCCACTACCTGAGATTATCCCAGGAAACAATGGGAACCGACGTAAATATAGATATTTCCCAGGGGACCTGTACCATGAAATACAGCCCCAAAGTCCAGGAACATCTGGCTGCCCGCCATCCGGGCATAGTGGAAGTTCACCCGCTGCAGGATCCGGATACCATGCAGGGCGTGCTGGAGATCATCTACCGGACTGAACAGCTGATGAAAGAGATCTCCGGACTGGATCATTTCTGTTTCCAACCCGGCGGCGGCGCCCACGGCGTTTACACCAATGCATCAATTATCAGAGAGTATCATCTGTCACGGGGCGATTATAAGAGAGATGAGATTATCACCACCATGTTCTCCCATCCCTGTGATGCTGCAACTCCCAATACAGCAGGCTTCAAAGTCATCACTCTGATGCCGGATGAAAACGGCTTCCCGCCCATCGAAGCGTTTAAAGCAGCGCTGTCAGAACGGACTGCGGGGATCATGATCACCAACCCGGAAGACACCGGAATCTACAACCCCAGGATCAAAGAATATGTTGATGCCGCCCATGCCGTAGGAGCCCTTTGTTCCTATGACCAGGCCAATGCCAACGCCTTCTTGGGAATCGCCAGAGCCAAAGAAGCCGGCTTTGATATGTGCCACTTCAACATGCATAAGACCTTCTCTGCTCCTCACGGATGCATGGGACCTGCCACCGGTGCAGTGGGTTACAAGGATTTCTTAAAACCCTTTATGCCGGTACCAAGAGTGGAATTTGACGGCCGCAAATATTACCTGGATTACAACTGCCCGCAAAGCATCGGCAAAACCAGAAGCTTCTTAGGAAACTTTGGTGTAATCCTTAAATCCTATATGTGGATCATGCAGCATGGGGCAGAAGGCCTGAAAGAAGCCGCTATCTGTTCCGTCCTGAACAACAACTACATGATGAAGAAACTGAAAGAAACCAGGGGTGTCGTTATGTACTACGATTTCGGTGTCGGCAAAAACCGTCTGGAACAGGTCCGCTGGAGTTGGGAAAAACTGCAGCAGGATACCGGCTTTGGAACCGGAGATGTCAACCAAAGACTGTCCGACTTCGGTATTCAGCACTACTGGACTTCACATCATCCCTGGGTGGTACCCGAACCGTTCACTCTGGAACCCTGTGAATCTTACAGCAAGGATGACCTGGATGAATACTGCGGTGTCCTGGCTGAGATCTCCAGAGAATGTTATGAAGAACCGGAAGTTATCAAGGGCGCGCCTCATTGTGGTCCGACCCACCGGGTAAAACATCCGGAAATCAATGACGAAGAACTGATCGCAGTTACCTGGAGACAGTATTTAAAGAAAAAGGGTCTGAAAAAATAACATAATAAATGGCCGTCTGTTTCCTGCCTACCCCCCCCACACCTTCCCCCCGGTCAGGAAACAGACGGACCAGATAAAAGCGGGGTTTAGTTATATGAAAAAATTAGGCGTGATCGTGAACCCGGTTGCCGGTATGGGCGGAAGAGTAGGGCTGAAAGGCAGCGACGGGCTTGAGATCCTGGAAAAGGCCAGGGCAATGGGAGCCCAACCGGAATCTCCTTTACGGGCCATAGAAGCTCTGAAAGTGATCGCCAGACTGAAAGATCAGGTGGAGATCATAACCTATCCTCATGAAATGGGTGAAGACGAAGCCCGAGCAGCCGGCTTTGATCCCCGGGTCATCGGTTCTATCAAAAGCGGTGCAACCATTGCCGAAGATACCATGCAGGCGGCGAAGGAAATGGCAGCAGCCGGCGTTGATCTTATATTGTTTGCCGGCGGCGACGGAACAGCGCGCAACATCTATACAGCCATCGGCAGCGGTTCGAAAATACCGGTATTGGGAATACCTGCTGGGGTGAAGATCCATTCAGCGGTTTACGCCATCAATCCCAAGAGTGCCGGTGAAGCTGCTGCTCTGTTTTTGGAAGGAAAGGCGGTAAATATTCGGGAAGCTGAAGTAATGGATATTGATGAAGACGCTTTTCGTGAAGGCAGAGTCAGTGCCCAGCTTTATGGCTACTTAAATGTTCCGGAAAACAAGAAGTATGTGCAAAGTGTAAAGTCCGGAGCTCATTCCGAAAAAGCTCATCTTCAGGGAATAGCTGCGGAAATCACTGCCAATATGAAGGATGATGTCATTTATGTCATTGGTCCCGGCACCACCACCAGAGGCATCATGGAAGAACTTGATTTGCCCTATACCTTGCTGGGTGTAGATGTGGTGCTGAATAAACAAGTTGTGGCCAATGATGTGAGCGAGCAGCAATTGTATGACATCGTTAAAGGCAAAAAAACCATTATTGTTGTGACTGCGATCGGCGGACAAGGACATGTCTTTGGCCGTGGAAATCAGCAGATCAGCCCCCGTGTTATCCGGGAAGTCGGCAGGGAAAACATTACTGTTGTGGCCAGCCGTGATAAACTGGTCAGCATAATGCCCAGACCCCTGCTGGTCGATACGGGCGATCCTGAACTGGACCAGGAATTATCCGGATACTACCGTATTGTAGCCGGGTGGCAAGACACATTAATGTATAAAGTCGGTATGGAGTAAGCTATTTTATAAGAAGGAAGTGGTAATTGTGGGAAAAGGATTAGATCTATTCCAACAAAGCGCTGTCGGGTTTACCAGACAGATCAGCCCTTGGGATACCATGGTATATTCTACAGTTAATCCTGGACTTATGTATGCACTGGTCTATCTGATGTGGGCACCGTTCTTATATCCCGGAGCCCATATGGGATGGGCTATCATTACCGTATCGCAAATGTTTATTATTGCAGGGCTGTACTGGCTGTTATCCTGCGCCATGCCCAGGCAGGGCGGAGAGTACATATATATCAGCCGTATCCTGCATCCCGCATTGGGCCTGATGGCCAGCTTCATGATATCTTTTACGGCTATATCCTGGACCGGGGTATGTGCTGACTGGGCGATAAAGTATGCTATAGTCGAATTCTTCGCCTCCCTGGGTATCGTAACCGGCGGGCAGAACTGGTTTGCCATAGCTGAAACCCTGAATCAGCCAGGGGTCCGCGCCCTGATCGGTACAGCAATGATCATCATTATCTGGATGGTTTACTATCGCGGCAGTAAAGCGATGATGAAAATGTCATGGATGGCATTGATCGGAACCGCTATTGGTGCCCTCACTTATATCGTAGCAAACCTGATTGCTGATCCCGGACAGTTTGCTGCCAACTTTACCCAACTGACCGGAATGAACTATGACGATGTTATCAAAATAGCTGCGGAAGCAGGGCATCCCACCAAATTCCTCTTCGGTGCCACAGTTATGGCAGGTTCCACTTATATTATCCTGAACACTCTGGGTGCAACCTTTGGTGCCAATCTGGCCGGTGAGGTCCGTAACGTTCAGAAGTCGCAATTGCTGGCCATGTTTGGTTCGCTGGCCATATTAATGTCTGCCTGGGCCATTTTCTATGGATTCAGTTACAAGAGTTTTGGCTCTATGTGGACCAACTGTCTGATGTTTTTAAGCGGGACTGGCAATGCAGCCTATCCATGGGGCAGTTATGAACCATTTGCCACCATCCTGATCGGTGTTTTAACCTTGAGCCCCATATTCATCTTCCTGATCGCGATGGCGTTCTTTATGGCAACCTATGGTTCCTGTGCCGGAATGAGTTTCGGACCGACCAGAAACATTTATGCCTGGGGATTTGACCGCCTGGTTCCGGAAAAAGTAGCTGAAATCAATCCCAAGAACGGGGCGCCGATGGTGGCCTCCACCATCGCGTTGATAGCCGCAGAAATATTTCTGTTGATGGACTGCTTTGCTCCGGAATGGACGGCCTATATCGGCTACACCATCTTTACATGGTTCCTGGCCTGGATACTTTTGGGCGTTTCAGGTATTGTATTCCCCTATCGCCGCAAGGTCCTGTTTGAATCCTCACCTCCGATCGTACGCAAACGTTTTCTCGGAGTGCCGGTAATCACCATACTGGGAGTCCTTACCACCATCATCAGTGTTTCCATTTGCGGGTATCTTTTGATTCCGTTTATTCAGGGACAGATACCCAATACCATGATCATTATGTCGGCAGTGCTGATGATATTGCCGGTGATCATCTACTATCTGTCGAAAGCTTCTTACAGCAAGAAGGGTATCGACATCGACATTCAGTTCCAGGAGATCCCTGCAGACTAGGACCGGCTGTTAATTGGATTCTTTAAAATAAAGCATAAGGGGTGAGCCATTGATGAAGATATTTTATGCCGCTGATATTCATGCAGCAGAAACCACTTTTCGCAAGTTTACCAATGCCGGTCCCTTTTACAAAGCGGATCTGGTAATCTACGGCGGTGACTTCTGCGGGAAAATGGTAGTGCCGATCATTAACAAGGGTAATAATCGTTATGAAGCGACTTATTACGGTTCAACAGTTGTCCTGAAAGGGGACAGCGAAATACCGGACCTCAAGAAAACTTTGCGTGATGCCGGCTTCTATTTTACTGATCTGACCGAAGCTGAGCTGAACAAAATTACCAAAGAAGATGTGGAAAGGATCACCAAAGAGGAACAAATGAAACGGCTTTCTGAATGGGTCGAACTGATGGATCAGCGTTTTGCCAAGAATAAGATCCCCTGTATCGTTACCCCGGGCAATGATGATCCATTGTATATCGATGAAGCACTGGAGAAGCTTTCCTATGTGAAAAACGGAGACGGAAAAGTAATCGAAGTGAATGGTTTTGAAGTGCTGTCCTTAAGCTATGCTCATCCGACCATCTTCAAGTTCCCCCGTGACATCAGTGAAGAGGAACTGGCGGCAAAGATCGATGCATTAGCTGCGCAGGTCAAAGATATGAAAAAATGTATTTTCAACCTGCACATTCCTCCCTATGACACTGATCTGGATCAGGATACATTGTATGATGAGGATCTTAACCCGATCCTGGATGGCGATGCTCTGGCCAGCGGTGCCACCGGCAGCAAAGCGGTGCGCGCTGCCATCGAAAAATATCAGCCGATGCTCAGCCTGCACGGTCATGTACACAATTCACGCGGTGTAACTGTGATCGGCAAGACGGTATGCATCAACCCCGGCAGTGAATATGACCAGGCGCTTTTGAAGGGTGCTTTGATCGAAGTCAGCGCCGGCGGGCAAATCGTAAAACACTTGCTGACAGCAGGTTAAATTTTAAAATAAAAACCGCTGGGCATTATAGAAATATAATGCCTGGCGGTCAATATCACGATCAGCAATGCAGATGGAGTAACAATTTTAGCCGAGGATGGTATCTGGTTTGAGCAATAATCCCAGCAGCGTATACAGATGGGTCATTGTAGTGATTCTGTTTCTGGGGATCATGGGGATGAACGTATTGTGGTTCATTCCCTCCCCGCTTCTAACTCCGATCATGGAAGATCTTGATTTAAGTCTTACCCAGGGGGGTCTGGGCATATCCATCATATGCCTGTTAATGGCTGTATTCAGTCTGGCGGGAGGATGGTTGGCCGACCGGATCGGGCCCAAAAAAGCCCTGATGTATGGACTTTGGTTTATAGCGGTTGGAGCGGTCTGGAGTTTTATTGTAAATGACTATGCCCAGCTTATTTTCAGCCGGGTATTGATCGGGATCGGATCGGGTCTGTTGTTGACCATATCAGGTGTGGTCATCATGAGATGGTTTCCGGAAAGGGAACGGCCTTATGTAAATACGATCAACTCACTGCTTCCATATGTTGCGACCGTATTTACCTTTACTCTGACCATTCCGATGTTTATATTGTTTGGTCATTCCTGGCGGGTGGTGTTTGGCGCCTGGGGAATATTCATGGCAGTAACGGCCCTGGCATGGACCATATGGGGCCGGGATGGAAGCGATGATGCCCGTGGGCTGACCGCTGAAAGGCAGCATGAACCCGGCTGGCGTTTATACGTTCAGGTTTGGAAAAACCGGGAGGTACGATTGCTTAGCCTTGCACTGGCCGGCGATCTGTGGAGTTTTCAGTTTTTAACTTCGATCCTGCCGACCTTTTATACGGCTGAGGCGGGAATGAGCATGGAACTGGCATCCCAGCTTACTGCTTTATTTCCGGTAGCCGGGATCGCAGCCGGTTTGTTGTGCGGGATCTGGATGAGCCGCCTGGGATTGCGCAAACCCTTTACGTATCCGCTCCATGTAATGATATTTGTTGGGACGTTCATGGCTATCAATTGTACCGGATTCCTGCGAGTCCTGGGGATCGCGTTGGCGGGTTTCGGAAATGCCGGCTGGGCACCGGCACTATATACGATGCCCATGGAGTTTGAAGGCATGACCGCTGAGAAGGTCGGCGCCGTATTTTCCATTATGCTTTCCATCGGTTATCTGGCGGCGTTTGTTTCTCCGTGGCTGGGTGGCTGGCTGGCTGAGACCATCAGTATCCACCACACGATTTTCCTGTTCTCATTTTCATCGCTGATGGCGGCCATCGCAACTTTTATGATGAAGGAAACAGGACCATCAGGAAGAGGTTATACCCGGATGGAGGGATAAACAGATGAAAAATGAAGCATTAAACGAGTTAACAGCATCTGTGCAAACTGCCCTGAATGAATTGCTGGATGCTGCCAAACTGAAAAAAGGGCAGATATTGGTCGTAGGCTGCAGTACCAGTGAAATACAGGGTGAGAGGATAGGAAAAGCATCCAGTATGGAGGTTGCTGAAGCCATCCTGGAAGGCATTCTGCCCATAGTGGAAGAAAAGCAAATATTTCTGGCTGTCCAGGGCTGTGAGCACATCAACCGCGCGCTGGTAGTAGAAGAGGAATGCGCGGAACGCTACGGCCTGGAAGTGGTCATGGTGATGCCTCATTTAAAGGCTGGAGGAGGATTTGCCACCACCACCTACAATCATTTTAAAAAGCCGGTCATGGTGGAAAGTATCCAGGCCCATGCGGGGATGGATATCGGTGATACTTTCATCGGCATGCATCTTAGACCGGTGGTGGTACCGGTACGGTCTGCGATCAGGCAGATCGGCGAAGCGCATTTGACCATGGCCCGTACCAGACCCAGACTGATCGGGGGAGAACGGGCCAAGTATCCGTCTCAATACTGAAGCGGGAGCGCGATACCATGTGTTCATATAACTTAATATCATATTAACAATGTAAAAATTAAATAAAACAATAAAGAAGGTTATATTTGTTTGACAGTCTGTCCAGGCCTGATATATGATGACGGTAGAAACAGGTTCGGCTTAAAAAATGACTTTTGCCATTGATCGAACTTTACAAGTAAATATTCGCAATTGATGGTTGCGGAAGAATGAGCATAGCTCATACCGAAGAAGCAAGTTGCTGTGTAACCAGCACAGGAATGAAACTTTCAGGTTCAAGGGACCGTAACCGGATGCAACTCTGGAAAGTCGATTGACGCCGAAGGAGCAAACTTTTAGGGTGAATCTCTCAGGTTTAGGACAGAGCATTGGTGATAACCATGCTCTGCTTTTTTTTGCATGATAATCCGCAATGAAACAGAACATCTATCACCAAATATTTAAGGATCCATTGCATACAATTTAACAAACTTTAAGCAAAAAAGAACGGAGGTGCATTGGTTGCAGAACGAGGAACTTCTGATCGTTACCAATAACCCGATGGTAAGGGAGCTTACCGGTTATGAGCACGACTGGGTAGATGGTGATTGTAAACAGGTGATCACACAAACCTATAATCTGGTTGCAGCAGGTCATCAGCTGATTTCGCATCCGCTGTCGGGAAGTATCAAACCGAATCAGAATCCGTTTAAATCGATCCTTATATCCAAAGTTCCGCAAGGGGTCGATATTGATGATTTGAAGCTGGTTGGAAGTTGTCTTCGAGTGGCCGAGGAGTTTTTGGAAAACAAGGTCAGTATTGACCCTAACCAATACCGGCAGGATCTGCAGCTGGCAGATCACGATCTTTTACTGAATGCGCTACGATCAATTCAAGAAGGCAGGTGATCCGATTCATGGAAAATGTATATGATCTGTTGATTTTAGGCGGAGGGCCCGGGGGTCTGGCAGCAGGAATATATGGTGCCAGGGCCAAACTGAAAACGGGCATTATCGAGAAAGGCAAACCTGGCGGGCAAGCCGCCACCACTGAAGAGCTGGAAAACTATCCTGGCTTTGGCCCGGGGACTACCGGTCCGGGGCTTACCGGGTCTATGGCTGAACATGCCACCCAATTTGGGGCTGAATTTATCAAGGACACAGTGGTGGCACTGGATCTGACCAGTTCTCCCAAAACCATTACCGGTAAAAAAAATACATACCAGGCCAAGGCCGTCATCTTTGCCATGGGAGCTGAACCCAGAATGCTGGGAGTGCCTGGTGAAGGGAAACTGCGGGGCAAAGGGGTCAGCTACTGTGCCACCTGTGATGCAGATCTGTTTACCGAACTGGATGTTATTGTGGTAGGCAGCGGTGATGCGGCTATTGAAGAGGCTGAGTACCTGACCAGGTTTGCAGAGAACGTTACCATCATCGTGATCCACGAAGAAGGGAAAGTGGATGCCAACCGGGTGTCGGCTGAAAGGGCTTTTAAAGATCCCAAATTAAAATGGAAATGGAATTCCATACTAAAATCCGTTAACGGAGACGAATTGGTGGAATCGGTTACCCTCAAGAATATAAGCACCGGTGAGGAAGAAGAATTTCCCACCGATGGGGTATTCATTTTTATCGGCACCCAGCCCAAAACTGAACTGATCAAGGGTGTGATCGATTTGAATCCGCAGGGTTACGTAATCACCAATGAAAAGATGGAAACCAATATAGAAGGGGTATTTGCTGCCGGTGACTGCCGTGACAAATACCTGCGCCAGGTGGTGACTGCGGCCGCTGATGGAGCCATCGCTGCAGTAGCTGCCGAGAAATATATCCATGAAACCGAACTGTGGGAAAAAGAAGTATTAAGCCCTGACCATCCTGTTTTGGTTGCATTCTATAATCCGACTGATATGGCTGGGACAGAAAAGGTGGGGATCATTGACCAGTTTGTAAAGGAAAACAAAGATCTGTCCCTGGTTAAAGTGGATGCGACCAGAAATGAACTGGTCAGGAAACGCTACCAGATCGATCCTTCCAAATTGCCGCTGGTATTCCTTTTCAGCGGTGGTGAAGTGAAGGCCGTTCTTGAAGATATCAGTACAGAAAACTTAGCACAACTAGTCAAATAAATGAAAGGGGTTGAAATCATGATCGCAGTAGACAAGGAGAATTTCGAGCAGGAAGTATTGCAGGCTGAAGGAATTGTAATGGTTGACTGGTGGGGCCCCAAATGCGAACGTTGTCTGGAACTCATGCCCTCTGTTGAAGAACTGGCAGAAAAGTATGCAGGTAAAATTAAATTCTGTTCTGTTGATACCTCCGGCAACCGCCGATTGGCCATCTCCCAGAAGGTTCTGGGTTTGCCGGCCATCCTCTTCTACAAAGGCGGAGAAAAGATTGATGAAATCTCCGGCCAGGAAATCGCAGCGGAAGATATTGAAGAAAAGATCAGGAAGTATACAGAGTAAGAAATATATTGGATTGGAGGGACATCAATGCGCTTAGAATTGGGTTACATTTATGTAAAAAATGTTGCATTCGGTGAAAAAACCGAACTCAAAGACGGCACCGTCTATGTGAACAAGAATGAATTGCTGGAAACCATAGCGGATGAACGTCTGGCCAAATTGGATGTGGATATCGTACATCCGGGAGATTCCGTGAGAATATGCCCGGTGAAGGACGTGCTGGAACCCAGAGTAAAGGTGTCCGGTGAGGGCTGCGTATTCCCCGGGTTCTTTGATGATGGAAAAACCGTAGGGGAAGGAAGGACTCATGTTTTAAAAGGCATGGGGGTTATGACCGTAGGCAATATTGTCGGTTTCCAGGAAGGCATTGTAGATATGACCGGTCCGGGAGCTGATTATACGCCCTTTTCACAATTGATCAATCTGGTTATATTAGCTGACAAGATCGATGGGCTTAAACAGCATGAACACGAAGCGGCGGTGCGTATGGTGGGCCTTAAAGCTACCCGTTACATCGCTGAAGTTGCCCGTGATGCTGAGCCGGATGAAGTAAAAGTTTATGAAACCAAACCTTTGCATGAACAATTGCTGGAATACCCTGATCTTCCCAAAGTAGCTTATTTATATGCCCTGCAGACCCAGGGACTGCTGCACGACAGTTATCTGTATGCGGTAGATGCCAAAAAAATATTGCCCACCATGATCTATCCTACTGAAGTAATGGATGGTGCTATCATAAGCGGAAACTGTGTATCTGCCTGCGATAAAAATACCACCTATCATCATTTGAACAGCCCGGTTATCTATGATCTTTATGAACATCACGGCAAAGACCTGAATTTCGTAGGTGTTGTAGTCAGCAATGAAAACGTAACCCTTTTAGACAAGGAACGCAGCTCTACCTATGCCGCGAAATTGGTGAAATCAATGGGTGTTGACGGGCTTGTCATCAGTGAAGAAGGGTTTGGCAACCCCGATGCCGACCTGATCATGAACTGCAAGAAGAATGAAGCCAACGGCATCAAAACCGTGCTGATCACCGATGAATATGCCGGCAGAGACGGAGCTTCCCAGTCCCTGGCCGACGGACATGTGCTGGCAAATGCGGTGGTTACCGCCGGAAATGCCAATGCACTGATTACCCTGCCTAAATTGGACCGGGTGATCGGTTATGTTGATGCCGTTAACATAATAGCCGGCGGATTCGACGGTGCCCTGGCAGCGGATGGCTCCATCACCGTGGAGATCCAGGCCATCACCGGTGCAACCAATGAGTTGGGCTTCAACAAAATGGGCGGGACCGGAATCTAGCTCATTTAAGATTTGTTTCTGCTAAAAAAGATAACCACCAGATAATGGTGCTATTTAGAAAGGATGATAAGAGTATGGATAAAAGTTTTTTTGCCAATAAAAAAATCTGCGCCTTAGGCGATAGGGACGGAATCCCCGGTCCGGCCATAGCTGAATGTATGAAGACCGTCGGCGGGGAAGTGCTGTTCACCAGTACCGAATGTTTCGTCTGAACTGCAGCCGGGGCCATGGACATGGCCAATCAAGCCCGCATTAAAGAAACAGCTGAAAAATACGGGGCAGAAAACGTAGTTGTGATCCTGGGAGGCGGAGAAGCGGAGTCAGCAGGTTTAACAGCTGAAACAGTCATCAGCGGAGACCCCACCTATGCCGGGCCTCTTACCAATGTGGCACTGGGATTGGATGTTTACCATATCTTTGAACTGAAGGATCTCATTGATGAGGCGGTTTACGAAGAACAGATCAGCATGATGGAAATGGTTTTGGACATGGATGGAATCATCAGTGAAATGGAAGAGATTCGTAAAAGTTGCGGCAAATAACTGAAAAAGGAGTGGAAATAATGGCTGGAATCCGTATCGTTCATTATATAAACCAGTTCTTTGCCGGTATTGGCGGAGAAGAAAAGGCTGATACCAAACCGTTTAAACAGGAAGGCGTGGTAGGCCCTGGTACAGCGCTGCAAGCTGCATTTGGCGAGGAAATGACCATCGTCGGCACAGTGGTCTGCGGTGACACGTACTTCAATGAAAACCTTGATACAGCTCTGCCCGAAGTAATCGAAATGATAGCCAGCTTCAAACCCCAGCTGTTCATCGCCGGTCCGGCTTTTAATGCCGGCAGGTACGGGGTGGCCTGCGGAGCTGTTTGTGAAGCGGTTTCCCAACAATTAAATATCCCGGTGGTTACAGGAATGTATGAAGAAAACCCCGGCGCGGACATGTATAAGAAGAGCGCTTATGTGGTTAAAACCGGTAACTCCGCTGCCAAGATGCGCCAGGCGATTCCCGCTATGGCCAGGCTGGCGCTGAAATTAGGCAAAGGAGAAGCTCTGGGCACGCCGGAGGAAGAGGGCTATCTGCCTAAAGGCATTCGTACCAACATCTGGTATGAAAAGCGAGGCTCGGAGCGTGCCATTGATATGCTGCTCAAAAAACTGCGCGGGGAGGAATTCCAAACCGAATACCCCATGCCGGTTTTTGACCGGGTGGTACCCAGACCGGCTATCAAAGACCTCAGCAAAGCCAAGATCGCCCTGGTCACATCCGGCGGGATTGTTCCCAAGGGAAATCCCGACCGCATCGAATCATCCAGTGCTTCAAAGTTTGGCACCTACCATCTGGATGGAATCGAAGATTTGACAGCTGAAAGCCACGAGACCGCACATGGCGGATATGATCCGGTATATGCCAACCAGGATCCCGACCGGGTGCTGCCGGTGGACGTTATGAGGGCTCTGGAAAAAGAAGGCGTGATCGGCAGTCTGCATAACACCTATTATGCCACTGTCGGCAACGGGACCTCGGTGGCCAATGCCAAAGCCTATGCTCATGCCATTGGTCAGGAACTTAAAGAAGCAGGGGTGGATGGGATCATCCTGACCTCCACCTGAGGCACCTGTACTCGTTGCGGTGCAACGATGATAAAAGAACTCGAAGACGTGGTGGATGTGCCTTGTGTCCATGTATGTACAGTGGTGCCCATTTCCCTGACCGTCGGTGCCAACCGTATCGATCCGGCTGTTGCGATCCCGCATCCGCTGGGCAATCCGGCACTGTCCAAAGAAGATGAATTCAGCCTGCGCAGAAAGCTCGTGGAAAAAGCCCTCAAAGCTTTGTGTACTGACGTAAGCGAACAGACTGTATTTTAAGCTTATTTTAGAGTAAACAGGGTGGGCTGAATAACACTGTTGGCCCGCCTTGTTTTGCTTAAAGCATTCATCAATTGCGAGGAGGTAATGGTATGAACATGCCGGTGATAAAAGCAGCGGCCAATGTAATGGTTCACTGCCCCAATATGATGATGGAGCATGGAACCACACTGACCCAGGAAAAAGCGAAAAATCCCGGTTCGGATTATTTGAAGTCCATTGGTAATTTTGTACGCAGTTATGAAGAAAGTGTTGCCTATGCTCCCAACCAGGTGTTTATCGGTAATATGAAGCCGTCTGACCTTGCCAAAGTTACCAGCCCCTGGTATAAGAATCCGGTGGAGCCCAAGCCTGACGGCAAGTTTGGCGTAATTATGCCCGAAGTTGATTTTTTCGGTGTGATGAAGATCTGCGACCGTTTTGAACTGGTGGAGTTATGTTCAGAGGCAGCCCCGGTGATTAAGGCAAAACTGCAGGCGGCAGAGATATTCAGTGAAGCACAGCTGGCTGTCCTGGATAAAAGCCTGCCCGCTTCTGAAATCCAGGTATTGGTTGACAAACATACAGCACTGGGGCTGTATGATGAGGGCAAACTGATGGGCTGTGTCCGTGAAGCACACGAAAGTGACCCCAACCTGTCTGCCCATGTGGTATTTGAAAATCTGGTCTCCAAGGCTTCCGGTGCACTGGCGATGAAAATGCTTTTCAAAAAGAACCGGATCGACCCCGCTGATATTGACTATATTATTGAAACTTCCGAAGAAGCCGTGGGGGATATGAACCAGAGAGGCGGCGGCAATATGGCCAAAGCCTGCGGCGAAGTTGCCGGCTGCATCAATGCTACCGGAATCGATATGCGCGGTTTCTGTGCCGGCCCTGCTCATGGCATTGTCAATGCTTCCGCCCTGGTACAGTCCGGGATCTTTAAAAACGTTGTGGTAATGGCAGGCGGAAGTACTGCCAAACTGGGCATGAACAGCCGTGACCATGTGAATAAGGAAGTACCGGTTCTGGAAGACATGGTTGCCGGTTATGCAGTATTGATCAGTGAAAATGACGGCGTAAGTCCGGTGATCAGAACCGATATTATCGGCAAGCATAAAATCAGTTCCGGGTCAGCCCCGCAAGCGGTTATCCAGGCCATTGTGGTGGATCCGCTGATTGCCAATGGCTTGAAAATAACTGATGTTGACCTCTATGCACCCGAATTGCAGAACCCTGAAATTACCGTTCCGGCAGGTGCCGGGGATGTGCCTCTGGCCAATTACAAAATGATCGGGGCCATGGCAGTCAAACGCGGTGAAATCGAAAAGGCAGAGCTTTTGAATTTTACCGGTAAACACGGGGTAAGCGGATTTGCTCCCACCCAGGGACATATTCCTTCGGGAGTTCCCATCATTGGCCATGTTCTGACCGCCATGCAGGCCGGCGAACTGCAGAGAGTGATGGTTATAGGAAAAGGCAGCCTGTTCCTGGGCAGAATGACGGATCTGTTTGATGGCATCAGCTTTATTATCGAGAAAAATTCCGGCAAGATTGAATCCGCTGATGATGGTTCAGCTTCCGAGGAGTTCAAAGAGGAAATAAAAGGACTTATTGCAGATGCTATACAGAAGGCCGCCGACTCTCTGGCCGGGAGGTGATTTAATATGACGGGACGTAAAAATGAACTGGCGGCGGAAATTCTTTCCGAAGTGGCGCAGGCGCTGAAGACGGGCGGATCGGGCAGGAAGATCAGCATTGGCCTCAGCACGGTGGGCAGCGAGATCCCGGTAGAAGATCTGGTCCGGGGAGCGAAAAATGCCATGGGTCAGGACCGGGACCTGGAAGTAGTTATCATCGGCGATTACCAGGGTGGTGACCTGCCGGTCTATGAAGCCCATTCGGATGAAGAAGTAGCCGCCACCCTGGAAGATCTCCTCGACCGCAAGATTTTGGACGGTGTGGTTACCATGCATTATCCCTTTCCCATTGGGGTATCCACCGTTGGCAAGGTGATCACGCCGGCTCGCGGCAAGCAGATGTATATTGCCACTACCACCGGAACCACTGCCACTGACCGGGTACAGGCCATGGTAAAAAATGCGGTCTATGGGATCGCGGTTGCCAGGGCAGAAGGAATAGAAAATCCCACTGTGGGCATTTTGAATGTGGAAGGTGCGCGTCAGGTTGAAAGGCATCTTAACAGTATGCAGGAGAAGGGCTACAAATTTAAGTGGGGCAGTTCCCAGCGCAGTGACGGAGGCCATGTTTTAAGAGGCAATGACCTGATCATGGGCAGTGTGGACGTACTGGTGACCGATACCCTGACCGGCAATATTTTGATGAAACTGTTTAGCTCCTTTAACAGCGGCGGAAATTATGAGACGGCTGGATTCGGTTATGGCCCGGGAATCGGGGAGGATTTTGACCGCTTGATTCTGATCCTTTCCCGGGCATCCGGTACGCCGGTGGTATCCGGTGCCATTCAGTATGCCGCTTCCATGGTCCGGGGCAGGATCCAAAAGGTGAAAGCAGATGAGATCAACAAGGCCAAACAAGCAGGCTGGACAGTAGAAACAGCCAAACCGGCCCAGGAAACAGCCGGCCAGGAAGTTTCTCCGCCACCGGAAAAAGTGGTTGATTCACAGATCCCGGGCATCGATATCCTTGAGTTGGAAGATGCGGTGAAAGTTCTGTGGAAAGAGAAAATATTTGCCAGCAGCGGCATGGGCTGCACCGGCCCGGTGATCCTCACCGCCAGTGAAGACCACGACAAAGCGATTGAAATATTAAAAAACAACGGCTACCTTGGTTAGCTTGTGACAAGGCATAGACACGGGGACGGTTCTTCTGTCTGCGCCTTGCCATAGCATTTTTAACTGCAAATGTGTAAACAATCCTGTTACATTATAGTAAACGACCCTGCTGCTGATATAATAGTCGCGCCAAAATAGCGCAGACAGAAGAACCGTCCCCGTGTCTAACTCTGTCCCCTTGCTCCATTTTACCTTGTTGGCAGGATAAATAGGTTATTGGCAGAATAATTATTTATCACGCTATTACGAGGTAAATATGCAAACGATCACTAAAAAGATAAAACTCATGCAGGCGCCCCAGTTCAAGTATCCGTTTTGTCACTGTCTGCTGATTGAAGACGAGCTGACTTGTCTCATCGATTCGAGCCCTTATGAGACCGGCAAACGCTATCTGGAAGGCAAGCGCATTGACATGATCGTAAATACCCACGGTCACCAGGATCATTGTTTGTTAAATCCCGACTATCCTGAGGCCAGGGTATATATGCATAAAGATGACCACGGACTGGCATCCTGCGGGGAAATTTACCTGCATGAATTTGGCTTCGATCTGTTTAGAGACGACCTGGTGCGGTCCGTTTATCTGAATGCCATTGGCTATCGGACCCGGGTGCCGGATGAATCCATCGAAGAAGGCACTATAATAAACTGTGGTACGATCCAGCTGCAGACCTTGCACACACCGGGCCATTGTTCCGGCCATTGCGCTTTTTTCCTGCCTGAATACGGATTTGTATTTACCGGCGACATTGATCTGGGCACTTTCCCCTGGTATGGCAACATCCATTCCAGTATCGGCGATTTTCTGGCCTCGATAGAAAGGCTGAAAAAGCTGCAGCCAGAAGCCATCATTACCGGCCACGGGCCCGGTCTGGTCACCAAAAATATCAGTGCCCGGCTGGATGCTTACCGGGATATCATCCTGTTCAGGGAGCAGGAGATCACCAGCCTTTTAGCTAAGGGGAAGCATACTATACCAGAACTCGCCGCATACCTGCCCATCTACCAGAAACTCCCTCAGCCTGAGAGGGTTTTTAACCTTTATGAATGCATGATGATCCTCAAACATCTGGAACACCTGATCGAATTGGACCAGGTGATATTTGACAATGATAAATACTA
>ENA-UOYA01001412-UOYA01001412.1-activated-sludge-metagenome-genome-assembly--contig:-NODE-1412-length-25598-cov-5.996946_pt1 | contig 25598 bp, 20 predicted proteins | sample MGYA00238163_ERZ764804 | MGnify/ENA primary metagenome ERZ764804 (study PRJEB28919, sample SAMN05720223) | activated sludge metagenome | isolation source: Anaerobic digester | place: Hong Kong... | reverse complement strand
GTGGCCGGCGTGCCCGGGCACCGCTACAGCGTGCGCCTGAGCAATCGCAGCGGCGCGCGCGTGATGACCGTGCTCAGCGTCGACGGCGTGAACGCCATCACCGGTCAGACGGCCAGCCCGGGCCAATCGGGCTATGTGCTGGGCCCCTACGAGAGCACCGAGATTTCCGGCTGGCGCAAGGATATGAGCGCCGTGGCGGCGTTCGAGTTCACCGCCCTGTCCGACTCCTACGCCGCGCGCACCGGCCGGCCCGACAACGTCGGTGTGATCGGTGTGGCGGTGTTCCGCGAACGGATGCGCCCGCCCGTCCGACGTGAAGACGAGATCGGCGCCGAGGCCCAGCGCGAGCGAAGTGCCGCGCCGGCCGGTGCGCCTCCCGCCACCGCAGCACCCGCCCAGGCCTCGGCCGGGGTCGCGCGCGACGCCGCGCGTCGCGCCGACAAGGCTCTGGCCGAGGAGTCGCTCGGCACCGGCCACGGCGCGCGCGAGGCCAGCTACGCCAGCTACACGACCTTCGAGCGCGACAGCGCGCGGCCGGACGAGGTCGTGTCGATCTGGTACGACAGCCTGGCCAAGCTGCAGGCGCGCGGCGTGGTGCCGCGCCCGCGCCCGCTGCCGCCGTCCGAGCCGCAGGCCTTCCCGGCGGGCTTCGTGGCCGATCCGCCGCAGGACTGAGCGGCCCGCACCGCCCGTCGGGCGGCAGGGCACGCTTGCGGCGCAACGCACGGCAGGGCCACGAGTCGCGGCATAGGCTGTGGCCCGCCGTTCCGCGGAGACCGCCATGCGCCCCCTGCCCTGCCTCGTCGCCCTGCTCGCCGCGCTCCCCGCCGCCGGCGTCCACGCCGCCCCGCGGCTGCTCTCGCCCGCCCTGCAGGCGCAATTGCAGGCCCTTCGGCCGGGCGAGCGCATTCTCCTCACCGGCTTCCCCGTGGGCGAGGAGCGCACCGCCACGGCGACGCTGCAGCGCATCGAGGTGTACGCCGCAGACGCCCGCGTCATCGCCGTCACACCGCAGGGCGAGGTGGAGCTGCCGCGCAGCCGTCTGCGCTTCTATCTCGGCTATGCCGCCGACGCGCGCGCCGACATCGGCCTCAGCCTCGACCCGGAGGACGGCAGCCTCAGCGCCACGGTGCGCGGCGCGCTCGGCGACTTCGCCATCCGCGGCCGCCCGCTCGCCGGCGGCCTGGCGCTGGAATCCGCCGCCCTGCACCAGCAGGCGCCCGATGGTTCGGCGCTGCAGACGCAATGCGGCCAGGACCGGCTCGATCCCGGCGTCATCGGCGCCGCGCTGCAGCGCCTGGCAGCGAACACGGGGTCCGCCATCGACGCGGCCAGCGCGCTGAGCGGGCCGCTGCGTCGCGCCGTGGTCGCGGTCGACACCGACGGCGAGCTGCTCAACGCACCGCTGTTCGGCGGCAACACCACCACGGCGACCAACTGGATCGCCCAGCTCTTCGTCGAGATGAACGTGATGTACCAGCGCGACCTCAACCTGCAGTTGCTGCAGGGCACCACCTTCCTCAACACGAACGCTGCAACCGATCCCTACAGCGTCACCGGCTCGCCGGCCGGCTCGGCGCATCTCAACGAGTTCGGCACCTACTGGGCCAACAACCGCGGCCGCGTCTTCCGCCACTTTGCCATGCTGCTGTCGGGCAAGTCGTCGCAACAGAACTCCGCTTCCGGCATCGGCTGGATCAACGCCTATTGCAGCAAGCCCTCGAGCGGCGGCAGCTACACGGTCAATCAGATCTTCACCTTCGCCGGCACCACGCCGGCGCAGAACGCGCCGTTGGTGGCGCACGAGCTCGGCCACAATCTCGGCTCGCCGCATACGCACTGCAACTACGCCACCAACGGCGGCGTACCGCTGGACAGCTGCTACAACGCCGAGGGCAGCGGCTGCTATTCGGGCACTCCCGCCTGCCCCGGTGCGACCAACGGCAACAAGGGCACCTTGATGAGCTACTGCCACATCGGCGCGCCCAGCGGCGCCGGCTGCGGCAGCAACAACTTCAAGCTGGACTACGCCAGCCAGCCGGCCAATCCGGTGCAGGCGCTGATGAACAACCAGATCACGGCGAACTTCAGCACCTGCATCGACCGCATCTTCGCCGACGGCAACCAGTAGCGCAGCGCGTGCACCGATGCCGTGGGCGACCCGCCCCGGCGCGGCAGAAAATCCGCCTTGCGGCGGAGGTCTCCGGCGCTGTCTGATCCGCCCATGGTCGCAGCTGGCGCATCGCACTTGCGGTGCGTTCGTGGTGCAGCAATCCTGCGCGCCCCGCGGCGTTGCGGCCGCGCCTGCCCCGAGTTCCGGAACCATGATCAAGCTGCCCCGCCGCGTCCTGGCGAGCACCATCGCCACCGCCCTGTTTCCCGCCGTTGCGGCCACCGCCGCGCCGCCCGCAAAGAACGATGCGCCCACCGCCCTGGACGAGGTGAAGGTGCAGGAAATCGCCCCGTGGCGCGCCAAGCTCGACTACATCATGCGTGAGGTCGACGGACCGCTGATCACGGTGACCAAGAAGACGTCGATCACCAAGCTGGAGTACCTGCCCACAGTGATCGACAACAATCTGCGCGCCCTGTTCGCGCAGACCCCGGGCCTGTACGTGGGCGAACAGCAGACACCGGGGCAGACCAATCTGTCCTACCGCGGCATCGGCAATCCGCAGGAGTCCGAATTCGTCACCGTGATGCAGGACGGCATCCCGCTGGAGGGCGACTGGATCGGCTTCCCCACCATCTACGTGATGCCGCTGCCGCAGAGCATCGCCGAGGTGCAGCTGATCCGCGGCGGCAGCTCGCTGCTGTACGGGCCCGAGCCGCCGCCGACCGTGAACCTGGTGAGCCGCAAACCCGTGGCCGACCGTGAGCTGGCCGGCTACACGGAAAACGTGGTCGGCAAGGATGGGCTCTTCGCCAGCTTCAACCAGATTTCCGGCACCTCGGGCGAATGGGATTACCTCGCCGACGTGCACTACCGCCGCAGCGACGGCCAGCGCGACAACGGCGACTCCACCCTGCGCGGCGCCGACCTGCACCTGGGCTGGCGCCCCGACGCCACGGCCTACTGGGCGGCCGATTTCCACGCGTCCGACCTCGACACCGGCGATCCGGGCAAGATGGGCTACCCGGTGTTCCTGCGCGACGAGCGCACCACCACCACGCCCGATAACCGCCTGTGGACCGAACGCTACGTGCTGGCGCTGACGCACGAGCGCAAGTTCGACGACAAGACCCAGCTCGTGGCCAAGCTGTGGAGCGGCTACCAGGACCAGGCCTCGCGCTCGGAAGCGGCCTTCGTGCCGCCGGCGCCGGCGCCGGGCAGCACCACCCTGCAGGACGAGCAGTTCCGCTTCAGCGGCCTGGACGCGCGACTGCTGCACAAGTGGGGGCGCGGCAATGCCTTCACCGTGGGCACCACGCTGTACACCTCCGACGCGCCCTTCCGGCAGTGGACCGCCGCCGACCTCGGCGTGGACCGCTACACGCGCTTCGCCCCGGTGTGCGCCACGGCCGCGCAGAAGGACTGCCAGCGCCTGCGCCAGCAGCGCTCCACCGAGTACGCCGCGGTGTTCGCCGAGAACGTGTTCCGCTGGGGCCAGTGGCACCTCGTGCCGTCGATCCGCCTGGAGCGCGAGAAGGTCGACATCGATGAAAGCGTGCGCCCGCCCAACCTGACGCGCGACCTGGTCGACCGCAGCGTGACGCACAACGTGCCGCTGCTGGGCCTGGGCTTCGGCAACGACTTCGGCCACCTCAACGAGAGCTATGTGAACATCTCGCAGGGCTGGCGCCCGGTGCGCTACTTCGACATCGGTTCGCCCTTCGGCAACACCGCGGCCGGGCCGATCAACGACCCCGATCCGACCCATGTGCTGTCCTTCGAAGCCGGCGTGCACGGCACGCCGCTCGACGGCCTGTTCTACGACGCCAGTCTGTTCCAGGTGAACGTGAAGGACCGCATCGAGAGCCAGCCCGCCGGCCCCGGCGCGCCGGCCAACAACACCGTGAACGTCAACACGGGCGATACCCGCCACCGCGGCTTCGAGGGCGAGCTGAGCTACGACTTCCTCGCCGCGCAGGACCCGCAGACGCGCCGCCACTTCGCCGTGTTCGCCAACCTGAGCCTGCTCGACGCCGAGTTCACCGCCACGCGCAATCCGGCCCTCAAGGGCAACACGCCGGCCTTCTCGCCGCGCTACCTCGCCCGCGCCGGCCTCACCTGGCGCGAGGACCAGCGCTACAAGGTGGCGCTGTCGGTGGTCTCGGTGGCCAGCCAGTACTTCGCCGACAGCAATGCGGCGGCGAACGCGGGCGACGCGGTCCGGTTCGTGCCGGCCAAGGTTCCGGGCTACACCGTGGCCGACCTGAGCGCCGACTGGCGGGTGGCGCCGCAGGTGCGCCTGCTGGGTGGCGTGTCCAACCTCACCGATCGTAAGTACTACAGCCGCGTGTTCCAGAACGCCATCGAGCCGGGCCTGGGCCGCAGCTACTACATCGGCGCCGCCTACGAGTTCTGAGCGGCCACCCGGCCCGGGTGGGCGCTGACGCCCGGCCCGCGGCCGGGCCGCGGCGCCGGCCGCGGCAGCCTCAGTCGCGCGTGAGGGCGGCGGAGCGCGCGGGACTGCGCGCTGCGCGCAGCAGGCGTTCGATGCGGGCGATGGCGGCAGCGCTGGCGGCGCGCGGCGACGCCGCGCCGCCGGCGAACTGCTCCACCAGGGCCGGCACCACGCTGGCCGCCTGGGACAGCGCGTCGACCGCCTCGGCCTGGGGCGGGATCTCGCGTTCCATCAGGCGCAGCGCCAGCCGCTCCGCCTGTTCGCACAACTCGCCCAGGGCCGCTGCGCCGACCATGCGCCCGGCACTCTTGAGGGTGTGGAAGGTGCGCCGCAGCGGCTGCAGCCGCGCCAGGTCGGTCGGATCCTCACGCCACCGTGGCAGGTGCCGCTGCAACTGCACGAGTTCGGCGCGCGCCTCGGCCAGGAACACCTCGCGCATCTCCGCATCCAGATCGTCGGCCGTGCCCGGCGCCGCCCCGCGGCGTCGCCAGGCCAGCCATGCTGCCGCGATGAGCAGCAGCACGACGAGAGCGGAAACAGCCAAGGAGAGGGCGTCCATGCGCGAACTCTACCCGATCGCCGCTGCCTCGCCGCGTCGCGCTGCCTGCGCTCAGTCGCGCATCAGGGTGGACTTGCCGAACAGGCTCTCCACCAGGTCCACCGCCAGCTTGGCAGTCTGGTTGCGCTTGTCGAAGGCGGGATTCAACTCGACGATGTCGAGCGAGGCGAGGCGGCGCGTGTCGGCGATCATCTCCATGCACAGCTGCGCCTCGCGGTAGTTGGGGCCGCCGCGCACCGTGGTGCCCACACCCGGCGCGATGGTCGGGTCGAGGAAGTCCACGTCGAAGCTGACGTGAAGATGCGTGTTGGCGTCCAGGCCCTCGAGCGCCTCGTCCATCACGCGCTTCATGCCGATCTCGTCGATGTAGCGCATGTCGTAGACGTCGAGACCGGTGTCGTGCACCAGCTTCTTCTCGCCCGGGTCGACCGAGCGGATGCCGATCTGGCGGATCTCCTCCGGCCGCAGCGCGGGAGCGCTGCCGCCGAGGTGGGTCAGTTCGCGCGGACCCAGCCCGCACAGGCAGGCCACCGGCATACCGTGCACATTGCCCGAGGGGGTGATGGTGCTGGTGTTGAAGTCGGCGTGGGCATCGAGCCAGAGCACGCGCAGCTTCTTGTTCTGCTCGCGGCACCAGCGCGACACGGCGGTGATGGAACCCATGGCCAGACAGTGGTCGCCGCCGAGCAGGATGGGCAGGCGGCCGCTGGCGAGCTCCGCGTACACGGCGTCCAGCACGGCGCGGTTCCAGGCCACCACTTCCGGCAGGTGGCGGTAACCGTCCTGCGGCGGCTGCCAGGGATTGACCGGACCGGTCAGGTTGCCGCCGTCGCGCACGTCCAGGCCGCGCGCAGCCAGCCGCGCGGCAATACCGGCCACGCGCAGCGCCTCGGGGCCCATGGAGGCGCCGCGGTGACCGGCGCCGATGTCAGTCGGTGCGCCAATGAGCGAAACGGGAGGGAAACTTGGCATGGACGCTCAATCGTGCTTGGGTTCAGGGCCGTGCTCGTCGCGCAGCGGCAGGCCCGCGGCCTGCCAGGCCTGGATGCTGCCGTCGAGCAGGCGCGTGTGGCTGAAGTCGAGCTTCTCCAGTGCCTGCTGCGCCAGCCCGGCGCGGCGACCGGAGTGGCAGTACAGGACGATCTCCTGGTCGCGCCGCGCGTTCAGCGCGGTCCAGCGCCGGGCGATCTCGTCGTGGGGTATGTTGAGCGCACCGGGCAGGTGACCATCGGCGTATTCCTTGGCACTGCGCACGTCGACGATCAGCGGCGCCTCGTGCCGGGCCATGCGCGCGGCGAGATCGGCCGGCGCGACCGGGGCGTCGCCGGCGCGGGCGCCGGGCGCGACAGCGAGCAGCAGCAGGAAGGCGAGCATCACTCGCAGCGTGGCCATGGGCATCTCCTGCAGCGCTCCTGAGGGGGGCGAAGCATAGCGCCGGGCGCGCCGCGGCGGCCACCGCGGACGGTCGACCTCAGGCCGCGCGCAGGGCTGCGAGCAAGGTCTGGATGTGCGGCGTCAGCGCCTGGAACAGGGCCGCCGCGGCGGCGTCATCAGTGGGCGCATTGATCCAGCCCGAGAGCAGGGCGTCGGCGGGCTGCGCCGCGGCTCCGATGGCGTCGAAGCCGTAGGCCGGCGCCGAACCGCTCAGGCGATGCACGCAGGCATGCAGGCCGGTGGCGGCGGCGCGATCGCCCGGGGCGGCGCGGAACTGCGCCCACGCCCGGGCCAGTTCGTCGGCTTTCTGCGGCAGGGACTGCGCGTACTGGCGACGCAGTGCCTGCAAACGGGCTTCGAGAGATTCCACATCTCGTTCCTAGCAAACTTCGGGCCGGAGGGCCGGAGGCGCGCCGCCTGCCGCACCCTGTGCGTCTGTGCCACACTGCCCGTCCCACGCCGCGCGGCTGGCCGCGCGGGCATTCACCTGCCACTCCAGGGAGCCGGCCATGAGTCTGATCGATGCGGTGATGAGCGAGTTGGACGCGGGCCACGTGCGCGGTGTCGCGCAGCGTCTGGGCATTCCCGAGGAGCAGGCGCGCGGCGCCATCGAACATGCCTTGCCCCTGCTGGTCGGCGCCATGGCGCGGCAGAGCGCCACGCCCGACGGCGCCCAGGCCCTGCACGGTGCGCTCGACGCCCACGCCGGCCTGGACGTGGGCGGCCTGCTGGGCAGCGTGCTTGGCGGCGGCAACGGCGGCGGGCTGGCCGATGTGCTGGGCGGTGTGCTTGGCGGTGGCGGCGCCGCGCCCGCCGGCGGCATGGGCGACGTGCTGGGACAGATCCTCGGCGCACGCCAGCGCCAGGCCAGTCAGGGGCTGGGCCAGGTGACCGGACTGGGCACGCAGAATGCCGGCCAGTTGCTCGCCCTGCTGGCGCCGATCGTGATGGCCGCGCTGGCACGCCTGCGCAGCCAGCAGGGTCTTGCCGCGGGCGACCTCGGCCGCGTCCTCGGCGGCGACGTGCAGCGTGTGCAGCAGGGCGGCGGCGTGACCGGCGGCCTGCTCGGCGCCGTGCTCGATCGCGACGGCGACGGCGACGTCGACCTGTCCGACCTCATGGCCGTCGGCGGCGGCCTGCTCGGCGGGCTCGGCCGGCGCTGAACCACCACACCGCGGCCGCGCCGCAGCCGCGGCGCGCCGCTCCCGGCGGCCGCTGCGGCCGTCATCCACGCAGGAGTAGCGCATGGGCATGTTCGATTTCATGAAGGACGCCGGAGCCAAGGTGCTGGCCGCGGCCAGCGATCCGGCCAAGGCGGCGAGCGACATCAAGCACCACGTGCTCAAGGAGAGCGGCCTCGGCGACGACATCCAGGTGGTGTGGAACGACGGCACGGTCAAGGTGAGCGGCACCGCCGCCACGCAAGAGGCGCGCGAAAAGCTCATCCTCGCCGCCGGCAACATCCAGGGCGTGGCCAAGGTCGAGGACGCCATCACCGTCGTGGCTCCCGCGCCCGCGGCGCGCCTCTACACCGTGCAGAAGGGCGACACGCTCTCGGCCATCGCCAAGCAGTTCTACGGCAAGGCCGGCGACTACACGAAGATCTTCAAGGCCAACCAGCCGCTGCTGAAGGATCCCGACCACATCTACCCGGGCCAGGTGCTGCGCATTCCCTGAGCGAGCCGCCGGGCGGCCTCGCCTCCCGGCGCGTGCGCTGGGTCGCCCGCTGGGGGCTGCACGGGGGCAGCGGCAGGCTGCATGGTCGAGGTCTGGTGCCGCTTATCCGATTCGAACGGATGACCTACTGATTACAAATCAGTTGCTCTACCAGCTGAGCTAAAGCGGCGCGCCGCGGATTGTCGCAGGCGCTGCGCGCGAGGCGCAAATCGCGCGGCAGCGCCGGTGCGCCGCGCGCCGCCGTCCGGGATCAATCGAAGTCGGCCTGCAGCACCACGCGATAGCGCGCCTTGCCCTCGCGCAGGTGGGCGATGGCCTCGTTGATGCGCCGCATAGGGAACACTTCCACCTGCGGCGCGATGGCGTGACGCGCGGCGAAGTCGAGCATCTGCGCCATGCCGGCCGGGCTGCCGGTGGGCGAGCCGGAGATCTGCCGCTGCGCGCCGATGAGGCTGAAGGCGGCCACGGGAATCGGCTCCAGCACCGCGCCGACCACGTGCAGGCGCCCCTTGGGTGCGAGCGCGGCGATCAGCGCCGGCCAGTCCAGCGGCACGTTGACCGTGACCAGGAGGAGATCCAGCGAACCGGCCAGACGCTTCAAGGCCGCGCTGTCGCGCGTGGCGACGACGTGGTGCGCGCCAAGAGCCAGCGCTTCGGCGTGCTTGCCTTCGCTGGAGGTGAAGGCGGTGACCTCGCAGCCCCAGGCGCGCAGGAAGCGCAGCGCCATGTGGCCCAGGCCACCGATGCCGACCACGCCGACGCGGTCGGTGGGGCGTACGCCGAATTCACGCAGAGGACTGAACACGGTGATGCCACCGCAGAACAGCGGGCCACTGCTGCGCGAGTCGAGCGCCTCAGGTAGCGGAATCGCCCAGGCCCAATGCGCGCGCACGCGCTCGGCGAAGCCGCCGTGGTGGCCGACGATGGTCTGGGCGGCGCTGCCGCACAGGTGCTGGTCGCCGCCGATGCAGGAGCCACAGTGCATGCAGCTGCCGGTGTACCAGCCCACGCCGACACGCTGCCCCACGCGGCGCCCCTTGGCCTGCGCACCGACCGCGACGATGCGCCCGACGATCTCGTGACCGGGCACGAAGGGGAAAGCGGTGCGTCCCCACTCGCCGTCCAGCATGGACAGGTCGGAATGACAAAGGCCGCAGTAGTCCACGGCGATGTCGACGTCCTCGGCGCCGAGCGGGCCGGGGTCGTACTCGTAGGGGCTGAGTTCGCCCGCGGCGGCGCGGGCGGCGAAGGCGCGAATGGCGGGCATGGGCGCAGCTCCAGTGGCGGGGGTGCGAGTATCGCCGGGGTGCGCCCGAGCGGGTGTTAGCGTGGCGTCAAAAGCAGCTGACGCGCTGCTCGCGCAGCTCGGTGAGGTCCGGCAGCAGGGCGCGCCAGTCGACCGGCTTGACCGGGTCGTCGGCGTAGTCCACCCAGTACACCGGCAGATCCTCGGTGCGTTGGATCAGCTGCGGATCGAAGCCCAGCACGGCCAGCTCGCGCCGGCGCCGCTCGGCGTTGGCCTGGTCGCGGAACAGGCCCAGCGAGATGGTGTTCTGCTGGTCGCCGGCGGTGACCACGTAGTAGTCGCGCACACCCTTGGCGGACAGCTGGCGCGCCACGCCCAGGGCCTGCTCGCGCGAGGGCAGCGCCGGCAGGTAGACCCAGTAGCCGCGCGACTGCGTGGCGCGCGCCTCGCGGTACTGGATGCGCTCGACCAGCGGCGTGATGCGGTTCATCGCCGCACGCATGTCGGCCTGGGTCGGGAAGGGGCCGATGCTGACGCAGCGGTCGCGACCGAGCTGGCTGCGCGACTCCGGCGCCGCGGCAAGTTCCGCCGCCTGTGCGGGCCCGGCGCCCTCGCGTTCGGACACCAGCACCAGGGCGGGAATGCCCGCGTCGCTGGCGCTCCACTCCGGCGCCGGCGGCGCCGGCGCGAAATACAGCCATGCGGCCACGCCGAGGTTCAGGGCGAGGAGCAGCAGGAACAGGGCGCGCAGGAGCATGCGGTCGGGGCGTGGGGGCGGGAGCGGGGGGCGCGACCGCGATGCGGCCGAGGAGCGATTCTAGCGAAGCGGCCCGGATCGCATCAGGCGCCTGCCCAGACGGCGAGGCCGCGCAGCACCAGATCTACCTCGTAGCGCGCCGGCAGGGCCAGCAGCGGCGCGAGCCGCGCCCCATCGCCGCCGGCCAGGATCAGGCTCGGCGCGCCCCCCAGGGCCGCCGCGGCGCGGCCGTGGAAACGTTCGACCAGGGCCACTGCCGCCAGCCAGCAGCCGGAGTGCACCGCCGCGGCGGTATCGCCCGCCATCTCGCTCAGCGCCGCATCCGGCGCGCTGCGCGCGCGTGCCGTGGCCGCGGCCAGCGCCTGCTGCATCAGGCTGGGGCTGGGCGCGATCAGCCCTCCGAGGTGGCGGCCGTCGGCCGCCAGGGCGTCCAGCGTGAGCGCCGTGCCCACGCTGGCCAGGACGCAGGGCGCAGCGCCCGCCGCGTGCAGGGCGATGAGGGCGAGGAAGCGGTCCACACCCAGCGTCTCCGGCACTGCGTAGGCGCTGGTGACGCCGCAGGCGGTGGCGCGGCTGCGCACGAACTCCGCGGCACGCCCGCAGTAGCGGACCACCGCGGCGGCCAGCGTGTGCTCCAGGTCGGCGCGCGCGACCGACGCGACCAGCACCCGTCCAAGCGGCGGCAGCTGGCGCCAGACCGCAGCGAGCTGCGGCGCCAGCGGCGCGGCGTGATCCAGCGCCGCCCCGGCGTGCAGGGCCGCCCCGTCCCAGAGGGCCCACTTCAGGCGTGAATTGCCCAGATCGACGAGCAGGATCATGCCGCGCGCACCGTCACCTCGGCGCTGTCGTAGCGCACCAGGTCGGCGCCCTCGCGCACCAGCAGGGCACCGCGCGCATCCACGCCGGCACCCACGCCCTCGCGCTGGCCGCGCGCGTCGCTGACGCGCAGGGCGCGGTCGCGCAGCAAGTCGAGTGCGGCGTAGTCCGCGTGCACGGCGGCAAAGCCACCGCTGGCGAAGCGCTCGAGCACCGCGCCGAGGCGTTCGACCAGGCGCGCCACCAGCACGTTGCGCGACGGCTGCAGCCCCTGCGCGGCCAGCGCCGTCACCGGCTGGTCGGGCACCGGCGGCGCCACGAGATTGATGCCGATGCCGATCACGGCGTGGCAGGGTCCGAGGAACTCGCCGCCGAGCTCCACCAGCACGCCGGCCAGCTTGGCGCCGTCCCGCAGCACGTCGTTGGGCCACTTCAGGCCGAGGCCGCTGGCACCGACGTCGCCCAGGGCCTGCACCACCGCCACGCCGACCGCCAGGGACAACCCGGACAGCGCGGCCATGCCCGCATCAAATCGCCACAATAGGGAAAAGTACACATTGCCGAGCGGAGATTGCCACTGCCGCCCGCGGCGGCCGCGACCGCCGCTCTGCCGTTCGGCCAGGCACACCGCGGGCGCGGCCGCACCGGCCGCGCCCGCGCGCAGCAGGGCGGAGCTGGTGGAGTCCAGCTCCCAGGCCACCTGCAGCCCGGCCAGGCGCGCGCGCCAGCCCGGCGCCAATTCGGCGCGGATGCGTGCGGCGTCGAGGGGCTCGAACGGCCGCGCCAGGCGATAGCCCTGTCCTGCCGCTGCTGCGACGGGCAGGCCCGCGCTGCGCAGTTCCTCCACGTGCTTCCACACGGCCGCCCGCGTCACGCCGAAGCGCGCCGCCAGGGCTGCACCGGAATGCGCCGCGCCGTCGGCCAGGCACCGCGCCAGATCCTGCGCCAGCATCAGCGCGCCCCGAACCACCGCGCCAGCACCCGGGCGCGCTCGAAGCGGTGCTCCGTGCCCGTGCGCAGGCGCTGCAGATTGGCGCGGTGTGTGAACACGACCAGGGCCGCCGCGGCCGCGGCGAAGGCGAGCAGGGCGCGGTCACCCGGGGCGAGCCAGACGCTGGCCGGCACAGCGGCCAGGCCTGCCGCCACGGTGGCCAGGCCGACATAGCCGGTGCTGGTCAGCAGCAGCAGCCATAGGGCCAGCAGCGGGACGAGCAGCAGCGGCGCCGTCACGGCGATGGCGCCGACCAGGGTGGCTGCGCCCTTGCCGCCGCGGAAGCCGAAATACAGCGGCCAGACGTGGCCCAGTACGGCCGCCAGGCCGCAGGCCAGGCCCTGCGCCTCGGCCCCGGGCCCGCCAGCGGCCGGCAGCGCGAGGCCCAATCCGGCGGCCAGCGCACCCTTGGCGATGTCGATCAGGGCCACGCCCAGGGCGAAGCGCCAGCCCTGGGTGCGCAAGGCGTTGGTGCCGCCGGCGTTGCCGCTGCCCTGGGTGCGGATGTCCACACCGCGCAGACGGCCGAGCAGGAGCGCGCCGGAAAGCGAGCCGAGCAAGTAGGCGAGCAGCAGGAGCAGGGGCAGGCGCAGCATCGACCAGGGCACGCAGGGACGCCGGCAGCACCGGCAGGCGGCGCATCCTAGCAGTCCGCCCAGGGCCGGCGGCGGGGCTACTCGTCGGGCATCAGGCTGACCACCAGGGCGCCCGGGCCGGAGTGCGCGGAGATCGCCGCGCCGGCTTCCACCAGCCGCGGTGGCGGTCCCTGCGGCAGCAGGCGCTGCAGCGCGACGCACAGGCGCTCGCCCTCGTCGGCGGCGTCGGCATGGCCGACCAGCACGCGCCAGGGCTGGCGCGCATCGACGCGCGCGGCGAGCCAGCGCGCGAACCGCTCGGGCAGATCGGCACGGGCACGCAGCACGCGCGCGGCGTGGAGCCGGCCATCGCTGCCCATGCGCGCCACCGGCACCAGGCCCAGCCAGCGCGTGATCGGCAGCGTCCAGGCGGGAAAGCGCCCGCCACGCACCACGTGGGCGAGGTCGCGAACGTAGGCGTAGAGGTGCGTGCGCGGTACCAGCGCCTGGATGCGCCGCGCGATGGCGGCAGCGTCCAGGCCCTGCTGCGCCAGCTCGGCCGCACGCTCGGCCAGCAGCCCCTGGCCGCAGGAGGCATTGCGCGTGTCCACCACGTGCACGCGCGCGCCGCCGCTGCGCGCGGCCGCGCTCTCGCCGGCCTGCAGGGTGCCGCTGACGGCGCGCGACAGGCCGACGTAGACCACCTCGTCGTGGTGGCTCAGGAGGAAGTCGAACAGGCGGCGGAAGTCGCCAGGCGGCGGCTGCGAAGTGCGCGGCGGCAGCGGATTGCGGCGCAGCTCGCGGAAGAACTCGGCCGCACTGAGCGAGACCTTGTCCAGGTAGTCGCGCTCGCCGAAGTTCAGGCGCACCGGCACCAGGTGCAGGGGCAGCGTCTCCAGCGCCGCGGGCGCCAGATCGGCGGCGGAATCCACCACCACCGCGGCGCGCTGCCGGGTCTGCGCGGTGCGCTGCTGCGCGCGCATGTCGTCGGCCTTGCAGGCCTGCACGCGACCGAAGGCGGCCAGGGTGTCGTACAGGCGCTGCGGCTCGTCCAGATGCACGTGCACGCGCAGCTTCTCGCGCGTGCCGGCCAGGACCAGGCTGGAGTGGTCCAGTTGCGCCAGTGCCGCGCGCACCACGGCGCGGTCGATGGCGGGCGCCGCGAGCACGCACTCGGTGCAGTAGCGATGGCGCTCGTCCGCGACGTGCTCCATGGCGCCGACCACGCCGTCCTCCCCGGCGGCGTAGGCCTCGTCGCGGCGCAAGGCGGCGCGGCCGCGCGCGATGTAGTCGGCGATGCCTTCGAGCAGGTCGACGAAGCCCTGCGCGCCCGCGTCCACCACGCCGGCGCGGCGCAGCACGGCCAACTGCTCGGGCGTACGCGCCAGGGCGACCCGCGCAGCGTCGAGGGCGCGCGCGTGCGCCTGGCGCAGGTCGCGCACGCCGGCCTCGGCCTGCGCACGCAGGCTGTCGGCGAAGGCGGCGATCACGCTGAGCATGGTGCCCTCGCGCGGTTCCGCCACGGCCGCGCGCGCCTGCAACGCGGCATGCTGCACGGCGGCGGCGAGCGCGCCCGGGTCGAGTCGCGGCAAGGCCGCCAGGCGCTCGCCCACGCCCTGCAGGAACTGGGCAAGGATGGCGCCGGAATTGCCGCGCGCGCCGTCGATCGCCTCGTTGCCGGCGTGCTGCAGCAGGGCGCCGGCTGCCGACCGGCGCAGCGGCAGCACGGCCTGCTCGACGTGCGCCAGGGTGAACGCCAGGTTCGAGCCCGTGTCGCCATCGGGCACGGGGAACACGTTCATGCGATTGAGGGCGTCGCGTCGCGCCAGCACGCGGCGGATGCCGGCCAGCAGGGCGCGCTTGAGGGCGGGGCCGCCGGCGGTCCAGGCGCGCGCGGCGGGAGTTTCGGCGAGAGGGGCGACGGCAACCATACGCTGCAGTCTAGCGAGGCGCCGCGGCCGCTCATGCTGCGGCGCAGCGCGGAGCGGGTGCAACCTTCCGGCCGTCTGCCGCATCCCTCGTTTCACCGCCGCGTCCGCTCGCCTGGGCGCGGGCGGACACTCGCGGACACAGCGGACACTCGGGAGACTTCGCCCAGATCGCTGATTCAACGGATTTTTTTCATCAACATCGGCTGGCACGGGGGCTGCAGTGGCCTCCCCGCCGCCACTGGATAGGGGGGTGCGTTTCTGCGAGCATGTCGGACTTCCCGGCACGCCAGCGCACAGCGCCCCCGGGAACAGGAGATCGCCATGACGCCAGCCCCTGCCGTCCGACTTGCCCTGCTGCTCGTGTTCGCCGCCGCCAGTGCAGAGGCGGAAGGCCTGCTGCCGCGCGAGGGCATCGCCGGCGCGGGCTGCACCGGCACGGTCAGCGCCGGGGCCGGCCTGGCCGGCGCCGCGGCGCCGGCGCGCGTGATCTTCCACGACGGCAGCCACGCGCCGGTGAGCGTGCCGCTGAGTACGCCGGGCGACGCCCCGGCGCCCGCCCTGGACGGTGCGGCCACGACGACGGGCGCTGTCGCCGGGAGCGGCGGTGGCGCCGCGCCCCCCGGCGCCGAGCCGGCGCGGCCGCGCAGCAGTCCGCGCTGGCAGACCTTCCTGCCGGGCTCGCTCAAGTAGCGGTGCCTGCGTCGCGCCTGCGGCCGGCGCCGCGACCGCTGCCATGGCGCTGACCGGCTGGCTGGGCCGGCTGCGCGATCGCCTGCTGCCGGCGCACACCGTGCCGGAACCCTTGTGGCGCCAGGCGCTGGACCGCTGCAGCCTGCTGGCCGAGCGCCCACCGGAGCAGCAGGCGCAGCTGCGCACCCTCGCCGCGCGCTTCCTCGCCGACAAGCGCTACGCTCCGGCACGGGGCCTGCCACTCGACGACCTGCGCTGCCTGCTCATCGCCGTGCAGGCCTGCCTGCCCGTGCTGCACCTGGGCTACGGCCGCCTACGCGGCTGGCGCGAGGTCATCGTCTATCCCGACGCCTTCCGCGTGCGGCGCGAACACCACGACGAGGCCACCGGCGTGGTCACCGAGGGCGAGGACGAACTCGCCGGCGAAGCCTGGGAGCACGGACCGCTGGTGCTGTCCTGGGCCGACATCGAGGAGGACCTGGATGCACCGCACGCCGGACTCAACGTGGTCGTGCACGAGATCGCGCACAAGCTGGACATGCAGGGCGGCGGCAGCGACGGCGTGCCGCCCCTGCCCGCGCACGTGGCGCGGCGCGACTGGATCGTCACCTTCCAGCGTGCCTACGACGCCCACTGCCGCGCCGTGGAGCGCGGCCGCCGCACCCTCATCGATCCCTACGCGGCGGAAGCGGCCGACGAGTACTTCGCCGTGGTGAGCGAGCTGCATTTTTCCGCCCCGGCAGTGCTGGCGCGCGCCGCCCCCGAAGTCGCGCGCCTGCTGCGCGCCTTCTACGACGCCCCGGCGGCGTGATCGGCGGTTTGCGCCGCCGCGCCGCCACGGCTAGCCTTGCCTCTTTGCCCGGCGCCGTCTGCGTGCCGCGGCTGCCAGTGGATCGCCGATGAAATTCCTCTGCCTGCTTCCCCTCGTCCTGCTGCCCACGACGGCGCTCGCCTGCTCCGGCAGCCTGCACATTGAACTGGCCGAGGCCGGCGTCTATGCGCTCGACCAGGCGACCATCGCCGCGGCGCAGCCGGGGCTGGCCGATTGCCGCAGCGAGGCGCTGCGCCTGACGCAGGGCGATCGCGAAGTGCCGCTGCACATCGAGGGCGAGCGCGACGGCCGCTTCGGTCCCGGCGCGCGCCTGCTGTGGCGCGGCGAGCCGCTGCACGGCCCACAGTCCTGGTTCGACGCCTACAGCCTGAACAACGTGTACTTGCTGTCGGCGGCGACGGGGACGCATGCGCGCTACGTCGACGCCGCGCCGGTCGACGCGCCCGCCGCCACACTGCGCCGGCGCGCGCATCTGGAAGAAGAGAACCTGATGATCCGCCTCAACCAGAGCCACGTGAAGCTCTGGGAAGAACCGGATTTCTGGCATTGGGCCAAACTCACCCACGTCGATGCGCAGCCGTTCGAGACGCGCTTCGATCTGGCCGATCTTGCGACCGGCGGGGCGGCGGCGCAGCTCAGCCTGACCTTCCGCGGCCTGTCGGAAGTGCCGCGCCGTCTGCAGGGCGAGACGCCCCCCGACCACCGCGTGGAGATCGAACTCAACGGCCGCGCCCTCGGGGCCTACGAGTGGTCGGGCGGTGCCGAAGTGGTGCACACCCTGGCGGTGCCGCCGGCACTGCTGCAGGCCAAGGACAACCTGCTGCGCCTGCACGTGCCGGTGCGCCATGCCCTGCCCGACGCGACCACGCCCCTGGTGGACGTGGTCATGTTCAACCGGGCGGAGGTGGACTACTCGGCGGCCGGCGACCTCGACGCCGCTGCCGGCGCGCTGCGCGCCGAACGCGGCGGCGCGCAGTTGCTGTATCGCGGCGCCGCACCGCAGCTGTTCGGCAGCGACGGGCGGCGTTACCTGGCCCGCGCGGTCGGCCCCGGACGCTGGCGCTTTGCCGCGGCCGGCGCCGACACCGAGCTGCAGCCGCTGCTGCCGGAGCGCGCGCTGGCGCCGCTGCGCCTGCGCGCAGTGTCCGCGACCGAATGGCGCGCGCCGGCCGAAGGCGCCGACTACCTCATCGTCGCGCACCCGCGCCTGCTCGATGCGGTGCGTCCGCTGGCCGAGTTCCACCGCGCGCGCGGACTCAAGGTCGCGGTGCTGGACGTGGACGACGTGTACGACCAGTTCAATCACGGCATTCCCCACCCGCAGGCGATCCGCAACCTCGTGGACCAGGCCTGGCACCGCTGGCCGGCGCCGCGGCCGCGCTTCCTGCTGCTGGTCGGCGACGCCAGCTTCGACATCCGCCACAAGAAGATCGACCGCCTCAACCTGGCCAAGTGGGCCGATCGCGAGCTGCTGCAGGGGCCGGGCTTCGGCGACATCCCCAGCACGCCCTACAGCGACACGCCCGACGACCTGCCCAACCGCAATCTGATCCCGACCTGGCAGTTCGCCTCCTACGACGGCCAGTCGGCCAGCGACAACCATTTCGCCAGCGTGGGCGAGGACCCCATGCGTCCGGTGCTGGCCGTGGGCCGCTTCCCGGTGGTCCAGCCGGACGAGGTCAAGGCCATCGTCGACAAGACCATCACCTACCTGCGCAGCCCGAGCTACGGCGAGTGGCGCCGCGACACCATGTTCATCACCGACGAGAGCGACTACTTCAAGCAGTCCTCCGACCAGATCGTGGCGGCGCTGGGCAACCAGGGTTTCGTCGCCGACAGGGTCTACGCCAGCCCGCAGGAAAAGGACAACCTGGCGCACCAGGCGGCGATCAAGGACGGACTCAACCAGGGCCGGCTGCTGGTGCACTTCCTCGGCCACGGCGGCCGCTACATCTGGCGCACGGGACCACCCGACCTGCGCAAGAACCACGATCTGTTCGGCCTCGATGACGTGGCCCATCTGTCCAACGGCGGGCGTCTGCCCATGGTGCTGTCGATGACCTGCTACTCCGCGCCCTTCGACAATCCCACGGAAGACTCCATCGGCGAGAAGTTCCTGCGCGAGCCGAACAAGGGCGCCGTGGCGGTGTTTGCGGCGTCCTGGCGCAACTCGCCCTCGCCGGCCTACAGCAAGGACCTGATCGAGAACCTGCTCAAGCCCGGCACCACCATCGGCGAGGCCATCGTCGCGGCCAAGGCCAAGAACGGCGACGCCACTCTGGTGGAGACCTACAACCTGCTCGGTGATCCGGCCCTGATCCTGGAGCGACCCGCCGACCAGTTGCGCCTGGTGCGCAGCCAGGGCGTGTTCGGCCACGAGCGCATCGAGGCGACGGTGCAACCCGAGCACTTCGACGGCAAGGTCAGCGCCGATTGGCTCGACGCCAGCGGCAGGGTACTGGCGGCCAGCCGCTTCGCCGTGCGCGGGCGGCGCTTCGTGCTGCCGGTGCCGGCGGCCGCCGCGGGCGCCAGCGAACTGCGCGTCTACGCCGCCGACCCCGACCGTGCCTGGGACGGCATCGGCCGCCTCGCCCTGCCTCCGCCGCCCGGCGCCGCGGCCGCGCCGGTGGCCAAGCCGACCCCACCGGCCGAGGTGCCGCGCACGTTCGAAGCGCCGCCGCCACCCGTGCCGCAGGTGAGCGCGGAAGAGGCGGCCAAGCGGCCTGACCGTATCCTGCGCAACGGCTTCGATGCGGCCGGCGGCGCCGCCGCGCCCTCGCGCGCGGCGCTCGCTCAGGGCGGTGGCGGCTGCGGCGACTGCGCAAACGGCCACAGCTCGCGCAGCGCGTTGCGCAAGTAGCCGCGATCGTAGAAGCGCGGGCTGATGCGCGCGGCGAAAGCCGCCACCGGCACCTTCCTGCCCGCCTGGATGCCGCGCCGCCGCCGCCACATGCGCGGCAATCCGAGCAGGGCGTCGCGGTACAGACGGAACACCACGCCCGCCTTGCCGCGCAGGCTGTGCCGCAGCACGATGCCGGCGTGCATGGCCAGCAGGAGCGGCAGGTGGCGCGCGATCAGGCGCGCCGGCACGCATTTCACCAGCATCCACACCGAATTGCGGATGCCGTGGTAGAGCACGAAATCGTTGAAGCCCCCGCCGCTGGAGGCCTGACCCTCGTGGTGTGCCAGCACCGCATCGCAGTAGCCGGGCGTGAAGCCCAGCAGCAGGGCACGCGCGGCGACGTCGGTGTCCTCGGCGTAGCAGAAGAAATCCTCGTCGAACACCTGGCCATCGGCGTCGCGCAGCGCCTCCAGCACGCGCCGCGCGTACACCGCGCAGCCGCCCGTGGGGCCGAAGCAGGGTTCGGCCGGATCCAGGCGGTTGGAGGCCAGCAGGCTGCTGTAGAAGGCGATACCGAGGGAATCCACCGCGACACCGTCGAGCTTGAGCACGCGCCCGCCGGCGAGATCGGCGGTATCGCGGCCGCTGGCGAAACCGCCCAGCCAGTCGTGCAGCGCCGGCGTCGCCTCGGCATCGTTGTTGAGCAGCAGCACATGCGAGATGGCCGACTCCGCCAGCAGGGCGGCGATGGCGCGATTGCAGCCGGCGGCGAAGCCGATATTGACCGGACTGGCGATGAGCTGCGCCTGCGGCCAGGCACCGGCCAGTCCAGCGCGCAGGGCGGCGAGGTCCTCGGGCCGCGAACCGGAATCCACCACCACCAGACGCAGCGGCGTGGCGCCGCCGCGCAGGGAGGCGAGGCAGCGCAGCGTGCGGTCGGCGGTGTTGTAGTTGACCAGCACCACGCCGATGCGCGGCGCGGCCGCGTCGAGAGCGGGCGGCGCCGCAGCAGCGGCGGGCGCCGCAGCGGCGTCATGCATGCGCTGCGCCGCGGCGTAGGCGGCCAGGGTGCCGGCCACGCAGCGCGACCAGGTGTAGGCAGAGGCGATCTCCACGCCGCGGCGCGCGGCGGCGCTGCGCCAGTCGCCGTCCTCGGCCAGGCGCAGCAGGCCGGCGCGGATCGCCGCGACGTCGAGCGGGTCCACCGTCAGTGCCGCCGCCCCGGCGACTTCGGCCAGGGCGCCGTCGTGCGAGGTGAGCACGGGCACGCCGCTGGCCATGGCCTCCAGCACCGGCAGGCCGAAGCCCTCGTACAGCGACGGCAGGGCGAAGCCCAGCGCCCCGGCGTAGACCGCCGCCAGACGCGACTCGTCCAGGTAGCCCAGGCGACGCACCTCGCCGCGGGCTTCCAGCGGTTCCAGTGCCTCGCGCAGCGGTGCGTCCAACCAGCCGCGTGCGCCGGCCAGCGCCAGCGGCAGGCGCGCGCGCAGCGGCGCGGGCAGGCCGGCATAGGCCTGTACCAGGCGCACCAGGTTCTTGCGCGGCTCCAGCGTGGCCACGGCCAGCAGGTAGCCGCGCGGCGCGAGCCCCAGCGACACCAGCTCGGGCGCGAGCTCCGCCTCGCCGCGCGGGTGGAACGACGCGTCGACGCCCAGCGGCACCACGTGCAGCTTGCGTTCGTCCACGCCGAACACGCTGAGCAGTTCCTCACGCACTGCCAGGGAGTCCACGATGAGCGCGTCGGCGCGCTGCAGTGTCGGCGGCAGGTGCCGCGCGAGGAAGCGCACGCGCTCGAGCGGATGGTGCTGCGGGTAGCGCAGGTAGGACAGGTCGTGCACCGTGGCCACGGCCGGTCCGTCGAACGGCATGAGGACGAAGTTCGGCGCGTGCAGCACGTGGTCGGCCAGGTGCCGCGCGTGGTGGCGGAACAGGCGCGCGCGCAGGGCCGTATAACCTTCCAGCGCGAGGCGCTTGAACGGCGCCACGCGGCGCAGCGTGGCGACGTGACGGTTGACGCGCAGAGCCTCCTCGGCATCGTCCACCCAGCGGTAGGCGGAGAACAGCCGCAGCGATTGCACCGACGCCTCGCGCGCCAGGCCGCGGGCCAGTTGCAGGGTGTAGGTGCCGATGCCGGTCAGCGGCGCGCTGATCGCATCGACGTTGAGGATCACCTTCATTGCGGCGGCGTGCGGGCGCGCGTCACACGAGGTCGAGGCCAAGCGCCGCGCACAGCGCCGGCAGGCGCGGACCGAAGGCGCCGAGATCGCCCTGCACGCGCTCGATGGCGTGCAACTGCAGCCAGCGCAGCAGCACTGACTCGGCCGCCCAGGCCGCGGCGGCGTGCTCCGCCGCGGCGGGGTCGGCCACGAGGCTGTCGACCGGGCACCAGGCCGAGCCGTCGAAGCGCTCCAGGTGCAGCAGCGGCGCGTCGCGGCGCAGCCGCCACGACTCGAACGCCGCGTCCGGCGCACGCTCACCATCGGCGTCCAGGCAGCGCGGTCGCGGCGGTGCACCGGCCCAGGCGCGGCGCACGCGCCAGGACAGCACGCGGCGCTCGAAGGACGCCAGCGTCACACCCACCGCCGCCTCGTACTGCGGCCAGCGCGTGCGCAGCACGGCCATGCCCGCCTCACCCAGGCGCTGGCGGCGCTCATGGCCGAAACTGGCGCTGCGCGCGTGGCGCACCAGCACGTCCCCGGCCACGACGTGGCGCCAGCCCTGCGCCTCCGCACGCTGGCACCAGTCATTCTCCTCGCCATAGCCCTGCGGGAAGGCCGCCTCGTCGAGCAGGCCGACGTCCTGCAGCGCCTCGCGCTTGAGGTACAGGCAGAAGCCGTTACCGGTCGGCAGGCGTGGGTAGGCCGTGCCCGCGTGCTGGCGCAGGGCGCGCGCGGCGGCGTGAAAACTCCAGCCAGTCGGCAGCGCGTTTTCCACCTCGGGATCCGGTACGGAGAACGCACCGGCGTTGTCGGAGACCGCCGTGGCGCTGGCCGTATCGGCTGCGGCCCAGGCGGCACGGCGCAGACCGTCGAGCCAGCCGGGCGCCACTTCGGCGTCGGCGTTGAGCAGCACCACGTCGGCCTCGCCGGCGGCCTCGATGCCGCGGTTGGCGCTGGCGGTGAAGCCGCGGTTGGCCGTGTTGCGCAGCAGGCTCACGCGCGCGTGGCCGGCGTAGGCATCGAGCAGGGGCGCGATGGCCGCATCCGGACTGGCGTCGTCGACGACGATGAGACGCCAGCTCCCGCGGCTGTGCGCCAGCACGCTGTCCAGGCAGGCGCGCACCAGCGACGGTGCGTTGTAGACAGGCACCACCACGGCCACTTCGCGTGCGGCCGCGCGCAGGGCGGCGCCGGGCGCGAGCCACTCGGCCGAGGTCAGCGGCGCGGGCGCGCGCGGCGCTGCCGCAGCGCACAGGCCGGCCCGTCCCAGGCGCACGCCCACCGGCCGCAGCGGTGGCGCCGAGGCAGCGAGGTGGAGCTGCAGGTTGAGTTGCGCATGACCGCTGGGCGACCAGGGGAAGGCCTGGGCGGCCACGCCCGCCGCATCGCACGTCAGTTCGGCGAACGGCACCCCGTCGAGGTCCAGGCGCAGCCTTGCCGCGGGCTCGGCGCGCAGGCGCAGGACGTGGCCGTTCCAGTCGAAGTCGCGCAGCGTCATGGGGCTCCGGTGGCATCTTGGCGGCGGCGCGCCGCGTGTTCGCCGTGCAGCTGCTGCAGTAGCGCCGCGCTGGCGTCGGACAGGGGCGGCGGCTCAGGCCGCCCGCCGTCACGCAGTGCGCGCCACAGGGCGTCGATGGCGGGCGGCAGGGGCAGGGGCGCACCGACGCCGGCGCGATCGAACTGCGGCCGCACCCAGGCGGCGCATTCTGCCGGCTGCAGCGCACGCAGGCCAGCCGCGCCCTGCGCGGTGAGCGCCGCATGCAGCGCAGCGAGGGTCGCCGCAGGCGCCGCCTGCAGCGCCGCATAGTCCAGGCGCACGAGCTCGCGGCCCCGTGCCGCGCGCAGCAGGGCCAGGGTGTAGCACTCCCACAGCGCCAGGCCGTGCGGCAGGGTCAGCCCGTCGCGTTGCGCAATCGAGCGCGCCACCGCCGTCGGCTCGCGCAGCACGTGCACGAGCAGCGGCGCCTCGATCTGATCCAGACACTCCGCCGCCAGCAGGCACAGGCGCGGCTCCTTGACGAACCAGCCACCGCGCGCCTCCAGCGCGGCCAGGATCGGGGCCAGCTCGCGGCGGAACGCGGCGCGCGCCGGCGCGGCCTCAGACTCGCTCCAGCCCAGCGGGATCGACCAGTCGCCGCCGCGCCGCTCCAGCGCACGCACGCAGGCGGCGTGCAGGTCGGCGCGCTCGAAGAAGCCGCAGGGGTTCTCCGCCTCGTTGGCGAGGAAGGTGCCGGGCTCGCCGCCGTACAGACCCATGGCCTGCAGCGCGCCGGCCACGCAGGACGTGCCGGAGCGGTGCATGCCCAGTACGAGCACGCGTCCGCGCGGCGGCGCGGGGCGCGGGCGCGCCGGCCGCGGCGCCGCGGCCGCGACGAGCGTTTCCAGGCGCGCCGCCATGCACTGCGCCGTCTGCGCCACGTCGAAGTGCGCCGCCGCATGGCGCGCCGCCTGGGCGCCGCGTGCGGCCACGGCCGCGGGCTGGGCGGCCACGGCGCGCAGGGTGTCGACCAGCGCGGCAGCGAGCAGGGCCTCGGCGGCTGCGCCCGCCTGCGCGCCCTGCGCCGGCAGCGGCCAGGCCCGCGCGGCGTGCAGCCAGTCGCTGCGCGCCGGATGCGCGGGAGCGATCGGCGGCAGTCCCGCGGCCATGGCCGCGCGCAGCCCGAGGTCGGCGTCCGCCCCCACCGGCACCGCCACCAGCACGTCGGCGGCGCGATAGACGAGGCCGCGCTGGTAGCCCGGGAAGGCGCGGTCCACCAGCACGTCGATGCGGCCGCCGTGGGGATCGAGGGCCAGCGCGCGCCAGGCCGCGGCGAGGTCCACACCGGCCGGATCGAGGCAGGCCAGCAGACGCACCGGGTCGCGCCGGCGGAAGGCACGGGCGAAGGCTCGCAGCACGCACCACGGACGCTCCTGCGGCGTCCAGGCCGCCTGCAGCAGGAACACCCGCTCGTCGGCCGCCCGGGGCGGGACTCGCAACTGCGGATGGCAGTAGTCGAGGTCCACGCCCGGTGCGAGGACCTCGATCGGCGTGGTCACGCCGGCATCGCGCAGGGTGTGGGCGTGCCACGCGCTCGGCACCCAGGCACGGTCGAGGGCATTCCACGCGGCGACAGTGGCGGCGTCGAGCGCCGCCGGCTCGGCGAAGTCCGACCAGCCGATGCGGCAGCGCGCATCGAGGTGGCGGAACAGCGCCGGCTCGCCGCAGGCCAGACCCCGCGCCGGGCGCGCCGGCACGGGCCGCGCACGCAGCAGGTTCAGCACGTGGTGGTGGCTGTCGGCGTCCTCGCGCAGGCGCGGCGGCAGATCGCGGTAGAGACTGCTGCAGCGCAGGTCGACGCCGGCGGCATCCAGCGCGGGCAGCAGGGGGCGCGACCAGGCGGCATAGCGCGGCGGGAACTCCAGTGCGGACTGCCACACCAGCGTGTGCCGGTAGGAACCTTGCAGACGCGCCTGCCAGTGGCGGCGAAACGTCGCCTGGCCCTGCTCGTACAGGGCCGCGCGCCGCGGCGCATCGTCCGCGGTGGAGCCGTGCACGCGGTGCACCACCTCCACGCCGCCGCACAGCAGCGTGGCAAAGCCGGCGTCGCGCGCGCGCAGGCAGTAGTCGCTGTCCTCGAAATAGGTGTCGTAGTCGGCGTGCAAGGGTCCGATGGCGTCGAGCACGGCGCGCTTGAGGTAGGCCACGGCGAACACTACGCCCTGCACTTCGCGATCGCGTCCGGCGTACTGGCCGATGTCGCGCTCGACGCGGCCGCTGTCGAGTTGCACGCCGCGGGCGTCGTCGCCGAGGACGCGGCTGCCGGCGTGCAGCAGGCGCCCCGCGCCGTCGACGAGGCGGCAACCGACGATGCCGCGCCGCGGCTCGGCCGCGGCGCAAGCGCGCAGGCGACGCAGCCAGTCGTACTGCACGAATTCCAGGTCGTTGTTCAGCAGCACCACGTCGGCGCGTGCGTCGGCCGCAGCGATGCCGGCGTTGTTGCCGCGCACGTAGCCGAGGTTCTGCGCCAGACGCAGCACCTGTATGCGGTCCGCGTAGGCGGCCAGGCCCGCCGCCGTGGCGTCGCTCGAGCCATTGTCGACGACCAGCACGCGCGCGCCGTCCAGGGCGGTGGCGAGCAGACTGTCGAGCGCGCGGCGGGTGAGCTCCCAGCCGTTCCAGGCCAGCATGATCAGGGTGGGCGGCGCCGTTCCGTTCATGGCGGCACGACGGTGCGGGCGCGGGCCGCGGCCGCCTGCAGCGCCGCCAGGGCCTCGGGCAGCTCGCGTGCGCCCGCGTCCTGCAGCTGCGCCAGCAGGGCGGCGCGCTGTGCGATGGCCGCGCGCTGCGCCTGCACCAGCGCGTGCCAGTGCGCCGCTTCCTGCGCCGGCGGCAGCGGTCGGCCTAGCACACGCAACAGCGCTTCCAGCGGGCGCAGCAGGGCCGCACCGAGGCGCCAGCGGCGCGAGGCGAATACCGCCTCGCCTTCGCGCAGCAGGACATCGATCAGGGCCTGCAATTCGGCCTGCGCGGCTTCCGCCTCG
>ENA-UOYA01001411-UOYA01001411.1-activated-sludge-metagenome-genome-assembly--contig:-NODE-1411-length-25598-cov-12.198998_pt1 | contig 25598 bp, 40 predicted proteins | sample MGYA00238163_ERZ764804 | MGnify/ENA primary metagenome ERZ764804 (study PRJEB28919, sample SAMN05720223) | activated sludge metagenome | isolation source: Anaerobic digester | place: Hong Kong... | reverse complement strand
TTCTCAGGGGTGGGAGCAAGTTAGCCAAAGAATGATTAGTAATCATGGAAATACTATTTTTTCTTCTAGTAATGATAAATCTGTTATAACGGCTATACTATTTCGCAGAAAAAAGTAATTTACAAAAATTACCATAGTCCTTATCTATAATTAATATGTAGGAGAATCCATTATTGATAATGGATTCTTTCTTTAATTCATTTTTTTCTTTATGTAATTGATAGTAATATGAGGATTTAATTTCTATTACTAAATTTAATTTCTCAATATAGAAATCGGGATAATATTTTTTGGATTTTCCATTCATCTCATATAGAACTGATGGCGGTTTTGTAATTTCTATTCTATGCGAAATACAAAAATCTATAAAATCCTTCTCGTAAGTTCCTTGATAAGTTAATCCACACTCATGTTTTTTTATTCTAAATCCTGATAGAATTTGTTTTTCATATATATCTGGATTTTGAGAAATATATTCCACCCCATATTTTTCTATATTTGTCTTTTTAGATTTATTTTTTATTTCGTCTGATTGGAAAACATTTTCAACTCCATATTTTTCTATATTTGTCTTCTTAATTTTGTTTTTTATTTCATCTAATCTACATGGATAATCAATACCATATTTTTCTATATTTGATTTTTTTATTTTATCTTTTATTGATTGAAGCTTATTAGGATTATCAATATTATATTTTTCTATATTTGATTTTTTTATCTTATCCTTAAACCAATCTTCTTTATTAACATCTTCAACTCCATATTTTTCAATACAAGTTAATTTTTGCTTTAATTTAATTTCATCTAAATTTTCTGAATATGTTTTATTTACCTTTTCCTTTATTCTATCTACTATTTCAGGTAGAAAAGAAATATTATCAACCACATGATAGTGATGTTAAAGCCTTGATAAGATTAGGAGTTGCTTGGAATATTTTAATTGCCTGTGACAGATCAACAGCTGATTTTATCCTAACATCATCATTAATGATGGATGAATATGAAATAATAATTCCAGATTATAATAATTATATAAATAGAAAAAAAATTACTCAGAAAGCGGGGTGATTCCAATCAGTTCAACAGCCGAATCATCTTTTAAAACTACACATTCACATCCATTTTTTTCAGATTCAGCTTCTGATAGACCTTCATCTATATTTGATTCGATAGTAGTAACCTCAATAATATGATACTCATTAGATCTCTTTTTAAGAGCATCGAGATTAATTTCTTCTTCCGATCTAAAGTAATATTTACCAGGCTTTTTAGTATCAACAACTAATGGTTCATTATCACCAACAGCAACAACCCTATAAAGAGTTACTGGGGTAGATGAATCTTCATTTATTTTTTCAGAATTTTTAAATCTATGATATGACCTAATAATTGACATTTTATTATATATTTTTTATTATATATTAAAATTATTTATGCTATAATTTCACCCTCATATCCTAATTTAACGTTTTCCCCATCAAAAATAATAGTTTCGTTAATATCAAATGGTCTATAAGTATTTTTATGATAGACTCTAATTGTATTTCTAAGATCTTCTGGTATATAAATATAATTTGTACATTCACATGAATCTTTATAACTCCATTCTCTAGTTACATTAAATCTTTCATTGATTAAGTCCTTCATATTAAATCCTATGTAATTATCCATGCTATATTTATTAACAGGCATTAGTGATACAAATCCTATATTATTTATTTCTAAAGAATTGACCCATTCCATATATTTATACATCTCTTCCTTATTATCTATGTAATTTTTAATCAAATTGCAACTTAATTGTATTTGTGATTTATTTTCTGTGGTTGATTGGGCCCATTTTAATTCCTCGGCTGTTGGAGTTTCGGTATCAAATATTTCACTATTCCGAACATCATCATAGTGATGTCGACTTATATGAATATTAGTAAACATCTTTGAAATAGGATCTTCAAATAATTGCTTTAATCGAAATCCGTCAGTATTCATCGTTAGCATAGATTCTGGAGAATATTCCCTAGATAAATTAGCGGCGCTTTTGAATTTTTCCCAATAAAGAGTAGGTTCACCTCCAGTTAAAGCTATTTTCTTAATTTTAATTTTAGATGTTATTTCTTTTAATACCTCTATAAATTTTTTCTCATTATAGTTGGAAGCATCTTCAGCAAAAGTGCAAAATTTACATTTCGCATTACAAAATTTAGATCTTACATATAAATTTACATATGGCTCATCAACTTCTCTATTTTCTTTACCAAAAATATTACAATAGTGGGTCCTAATTGGAATTTCTTTTCCGAATATTTCTATTTTATCTAACATGAACTGGTATATCTAGTTTGGCTTCCTCCGCATCCATCTCCGTAGCTTCTTCTAGTCGATTTTTTTATTTTAGGTTTTCTTTCTATTCCTTTGTCTTCTAAAAATTCATCAAGTGACGATTTATCTACCTCACCAGATTCTTCCAAGGCTTCTGCTGCTTTCAAAAAATGATCTTCTGTTTCTGATATTGATCTATTAGCATATTTTAATAAATAAAAATTAAATAGATTATCTAACAAAGTTTTTTCTTCAGATCCCTCATTAATCCTTTCATTATTTTGAAATTTTTTCATTTAATTTTTATTTTTATTTTTATATATAAAAATGCTAAACTAGATATTTTAAATCCTTTAATATTTCGAAAAATTTAATAACTGATCTTCCAATAAGAGTTATTGAATATCCTCTACCCTCTTCTATATTTAGATCAAATCCCTCACTTTCTAATATTTCTTTAAATCTATTTTTAGATACTTTTCCAATTAAATATTTCTTTATTGCTTTTCCTATTTTGATCCTTTTATTTGCTGATCCATATTCATTATTTTCCTTTCTGTAATCTGAAATAAATGGTGCATTTGACCATATAAATGTTATCTCATGTATATCCCCAATATATATATTAGAGAAATGATTATTATCTTCATCTTTTTCCTCGAATTTGGAGGAAATTTTGCCAAATTGTTTTAAATTCCAACCATCTATTCCAATCTCACTTTCTGGTATTTCCTTAGCTATATATCCTATTTCTTTTTTCTTAGATTTAGAAAAAAATTCAAATAATTTAATATAATTCATATTTTATATATTAAATTATTTACTCAAATATTTCAGAAATTTTTTGATCCCTTTCTTCAATTTTTAATTCAGATATTAAGAATCCATTAGGGGTAGTGCCAAATCTAGTATCCATATCAATGTGATCGATACCTTTAATTTTTTTAGATCCATTTATAGTGACAAATTCTGTTCCGTCTTTACAAAATTGAAAAATCCATTTAGGGGCCAATATTAAGTTTTCATCCCATAAAGAAAACCCAAGCTCTTTTAGTTGATTAATTGAAAATATCTTAAAATCAATATCTTTATAATATTCATCTAGTTGATGGAATGTTTTACTTAACTCACTTTTAAAGTAAGAAATCTCTTTATTATCTGAATTTAATAACTCATCTGATTTATTAATAATTAAGTAACACCATCTATGATATATTCTTATTAATTCGTCATTTGTTATTTTTTCCATTTTTATATTTTATTTTTTATGTCCCATTTTTTTGGCAAAAAATCACAACTGTTATTATCAATAAAATGTTTCCTCCACATTTCTACGAATAATTGTAAATTTTCTATTTTATCAATAACAATTTTGCCATGTGAAATTCTATTTGATTTTACTTTTATTTTTGATATCTCTATTAATTTAGATTTGGTTAATCTTTTTATTCCAAATTGCCTTTTAATCCTTTTTCTGAGATCTATTATCCTAGAATTTGGTAGTGAAATATTATCATTTATTAATGTTTTAGCCATTTTTATAAATTTACTAATTTTAATAATTGTTGACTTACCATTAATTGGAGCATTGTAGTCTTTATCTAAATTTTTTTTAAGATCGTCCGCTTTTCTTTCGTATAATTCGTGACAATTGACACACATTGGTAAAACATCATGAAAATTGTGAGATTTTATTTCTATCGGGAAATATTTTCGATAGCAAATTGGAACTACATGATGCCTAGTTAAATTGTCTTTAGATCCACAATTAACACAAACATTCATCATTTCAGATAAACCATATTCTTTATTATGATTACCCATTCCATTTGGCTTAAAATTTAATTTTATAGTTAATGGATCATCTTTAATTATATGAGCTAAATTTCTATTTATATACCAATTAGCTTTTTTTATATCACATCTAAACATTAGAATATTATCTGGTGATAACACGCAACAATTTCCATATATTAATTTTGAAGTTTGCAATCTTAAATAATTTTTTCAATTTGATCTAATTGTAAATCGACCGGAGTTATTCGACCAAAAATTGGAACAGAAACTTTGACCTTGCCCTTTTCTTTACTTAATTCGTCTATATGACCTCTGAATTTATCGAATGGTCCGCCAACAATAACTACCTCTTCACCAACAACAAAATTGTACAAATCTATGTCAATATCATTTGATTTATTTGAATCTAATAGCATTTTATCTATTTCAGATTTTTTTAAAGTAGATGGTTCTCCGGTTGTTTTTGACTTCAAAATTCCAGTATTCCCTGAGACTAATTTTAGCGCTTCTTGTAAAGGACCTAGATTAGAAGACTCGACAAAAAAATACCCTGGATACATAATTCTTTCCTTATGAGCCTTTTTTCCATTTTTAGCAAAATATATTTTTTCTACGGGAACAATAACATTTACTTCTAGTCCATTCCTAGCCATCTCAGATTTGACCCGCTCTGAGATAATTTTTTCTCGATTAGATTGTACTTTTACAGTATACCATTTAGTTTCCATTTATTATATCTATTTTTTTATTTCTTATATATGGAGCAATTCTTTCTTTAAAATAATTTGTTGTAGTAGCCAATTTATCTTGGTCTAATAATTCATCTATTGTTAATTCAATTGATTTATTGTGTTTTTCTACAATCAATTTTTTTATATTAAAATTTATATCCGATGAATTATAATCAATAAATAAAGTATCTATGTTTAATTTATAAAATTTATCAACATCACCATTTAAAGCATAAAATACTTTTGTTTTATATACATATTTTATATGTTTATATAAACTATTTTGTATAGATGAGCAATGTAGAATATCTATATTCCTATGATTTATTTGACTTCTTGACACTTGCAAAATATTTTAATTCCTCTTTTATTATATCAGGATAATATTTCATTATTATTTCTATATCTTCCATTTTTAGATCCAATTCATTTGTTAGATAGGATACCTCATCATTCTTCAGTCCTAATTTTTGTTTAGGAGTGGATTTAGACCAAAACCATTTTGGATAAGATTTATCTAGCATAAAGAGATACCAGGTATCCATTGCTGATACCTTATCTATTAATTTATTATTCAAAAGTTGTGATTTTTGTGGAAATTTCTTAGAAAAATATCTATTTATTATAAAAAAGAATTCTTCTTTTTGTTTATCAGTCACATAAATCCAATCTTTTTTACTTTTAATCATAGCATTAAAGACACCAAATAAGCTATTCTCTATTTCCATATACTATTTTTCTTATTTAAAATATTATTCATTATATTAACTTATCTATTTTAGAATTTCTCATATCTATCATTAATTCACTCAACATATTTGATATTTTTGGTGGCAATCCACCATCAAGAAAATCTCTAATTTCCTCTGCTTGCAGTCTAAAAATATATTTTTCTTCATTATCCCTTGAGATAAAGGTCAAAATAGGAATCCAGGTAGCCTCATCAATAGTATAAGATACAACATAATAATCCAAAAGTTCTCCGAGTTTCTCAGTAAGCTCATCAACCATCTATTTGATCTATTTTTTCATTCCTAGATTCCTGCAACGTTCTCGTATATCCACATTTGTTACAGGATTCAATTGTCGATGAGTAATAATTAATTTTTTTAAACTCATGAGAACATTTTATATACTTTAACATAGGCTTGTGATATTCATAGATATTTCTTTTTTCGAGCAAAGAAAGATCTTCCCACCAATTTGAAATCTCTTTATCTAAATTTATATCAAATTTTTTAGATTCTTCCTCAGTTAAAACATGCATCATAGTTATATAATTTGATTTATTTTTTGATTTCTATATTCAGCGATATCAATTATTAGTAAAACTTCACTTGGTAATAAAGATAAATCCACCTCTATTAATTTTTTTATATTTTTCCCTACTGGAACATATTCACCATTTTCTAATAAATATTCTTCTAATCCTGTATTATAGTTATAATATCTATCTATTATTTTTAGTCTATTTCCTTTATTTAAAATAATTTTTTTAATATCTTTTAGTTTTTTGTTTATTTCTATTAAAGAATCCTTAAATAAATCATTGATCAGTATAGATCCGAATTGTATATGATTTTTATTTTTATAAATATTTATTATATAACTATGGACCAATTCACAATATATTGCTAAAATATCCATAAAATCTTTAGACAAAGACACACCATCATTAAAAATATTAGCTATAGTATTTTTCCATTTATCAACAATTTCATCATTGAATGATAATTTTTTTACTGCTTCGGATTTTCCAAAAATATCTTCTGTAACTATAGTTTTTGTAATTATATACTTATTTAAAAAAAAATCTTTATTGACCATAATAAAATCTCCGAATGACATCCCCACATTATTTATGCTTAGATTCATATAAATTATTCATTTTTGCTTTTATTTCATTTGGAATATTGCTCATATCTAAATGTATTAACTTCATATTTTTTTCTATATTAGATTTTATAGAAGAAATCGTCATTTTACTTAAATTCTTTTTTTCACAAATTAAATCAGCTATATTTTCAAATATATCTGGATCTGATAAATTAATTTCACCAAACTCTAATAAATATGTATCAAAAACAGATTTAGCTCCAATTTCTCCTATTCCTCTTTTTCTACCATTTTTTACTATTGACCACGCTGATGATATATTATCACTTTGATCCCCAGATATAACTTTAATAATTAAAGATTCAATTGGATCAACCTCATGTATTTCATATTTTTCCATAAATGAATTAATCAATCTTATAAAATCTAAGTTATCATTTAAATTAAATATATCCCCAATATCTAATTTATTAACCTCATTTAAAAAAATTTGATAGTTTTTCGGCAAAAAAAGCTTTTGCTTATTTAACATTTCATTTGACATTATATTGATATATAATGGGGATAAATTATATCCGATTATTTGCTTAATATCATAATCATTAGAGACAATAATGGTCGACCTGCCTTTCAAATTGGATTGATTACTAATAAATGATATCCAATCATCTCCCTCAATACTTGGGGATTCTAGAACCTTTATATTTCGAAATCCCATTGATTTTTTAAACTCAGTATATGTTTCAAATACAAATTCCCAATCTATATCTGTATTCTGCTTTCTATGAGATTTATAATTTTTATTTAAATTTTTTCTCCAAGATTTTTCCCTAGAGTCGGATACAAGGTAAACATTAGCAAACGGAAACCACTTTCTATAATTTAGAATAGAAATTTCCAAGCTTTTAAATAAAGATCCGAATAGTAAATTATTTTTACTTAAAGAATAAACATTTTTATTTAAAATATAATTACCATCTATAATTAGGTCACAAAGAATCATTTTTACTCTTAATTTAAGATATTCTCTATTGTTTTATTTCTATTAGATGAGACAACTTCTTCATCTAATATTTCTTTTATTTTAGATGGGAAAGAAATACTATTTTTAATTAATTCAACATAAATTTCAATACCTAATACATTTATTATAGAGATAAATAAAGCTGTATTAGCATCTTGGTACCCATCTATCTCAACCTCTCTCCCAAGAATATTATATTTTGACTTTTGAATAGTGTATATCCCACTAGTATTTGATGTATTAATATTTCCGCCAAGAGACGAAATAGTAATTGCAGATGATACAAAAGATGTACCGAGAGATGAAATTCCGGCTGTTGTCGAGCTCATATAAAAGTTTATTATTTATAATAAAAATATAAAAGAAGTTTAATCAATTACTCTAACATATTTAGGGGTCCTTCTAGAGTTAAACATTATAGATAAGGCATATAAAAACATTTCTTGGATAATAAGATCTGATACGGTCTTCCCTTCTTTCGAAGAAGGTATCTCTTTATTTTCCATTAATATCCAAGCGAGATATAATGATTGGTACTTAGATATGAGTCTAGCTCTATTTATTTCCATTTGAGTCCTGTAGCTTTGGTTAGATAAATCACCATCATAGATATTAATTATTTTTTTATTAATAGCTTTTATTTCTCTTAGTAATTCGTTATCACTCCATTCAGATAAGTCATCTATAGTTGGCACAACCTCTATTTTATTTTTTCTTAATATTTCATTTATCCTGGATAAGCTAACTTTGCCACCCCTAGCTGATTTCCCGTCTACTTCTCCGCTTATATTTCCAATTCCCTGACCTGAAAAAGATCTTATTGTCATAGTCTCTTCAGCATTTCCAAAATCATAGCTATATCTATCAGCGATTATTTTTAATCCTGTAGTAGATGCTGCATCTTTAGCGAGTTTAATATTTGAGAATGTATATTGCGGAATTTTAGTTATTTTATTAATAACTAATTTAACATTTTTAGGCTCATTAACCTTCTTTAGTGATATGCCTATTAGTTTCCTACTATCAAAATTTTCATCAATAACTCTGTTTAAATTTCCTAATGTTCGACAGGATAATATTTGCCTAATTATGCTCCTTTCATCTTTAATTGAAACTGCCCATATATCTGAGGGGCTCCATTTAAAAATGTTAATTGAATTACTAACTTCTTTGTATTTTTCTTTTATTACTTTGCAAACCCCATTAATGGATGAGGTATGATAAAATTTATATGAAATATTATCAGATAATATAAAATCAGATTTTTCTCCCTCAGATACTTTAGCTCTTCTATTATATAATGCATTTGATATTTTCATAAAGGTATATCCCCATTCTTGAATATAAATCCTTAATAATTCTTTATTAATAGGTATTGTCGTATCAATATATTCCAAATACGAATTAAACTCTTGCTTGTTCATTGATAATATTAAATCATAATCTGATTTCTTTAAAAATTCTCCCTTTGATTGCCTATAAGATAGCATCAAACATTGCAGGGATTCCATTTCTCTAGTAGCGCTTGATCCTAAGCTAGATCCTCGGCTGCTGCCAAAATCAGAAGTTTTTTCAATATCATTAAGTTTATAATAAACTCCATCACTACCTTCTATAACATCATCATATCTATTACCAACTTTGAAGAAATTTTCTGCCATCTCTGGATCATACTTTCCATTTATATTAGTTATCTCTGGAATAATTTCTTCTTTATTCACAATAGATATAATTCGTCTGATGCCATTTCTATTTATTGTAACTGAATCTAAATTCAAAATTTTATTAACTAATATATCTCCCCTAAGACCATTTGTTCCTCTTTTTGATAACTCTTGTGTGTTTAAATTACTCTCAAACAATTGGCTAACTCTTAAAACTTTCATATTTCTATATATAAAATAGTATATTTGTAAAAATGAGAGGAAGAGCATATCGAAGGCATGTTGAAGATAAAAAAGTAATATCTAGATTAAAATATTTAGCTAACATGAGTAGCTACTTTTGGTTTAGAGATGCCAACAATAATCGAGTAAATAATCCTACTTGGATAAATTATTTAGGATCTCCAGATCATTATATGTCTAAGACTTATACAACTACGCTAAGTAATAGCAAATATAAGAGTAAATATGGGCATAGATCAAAGAGATCTTTATGGGATAAAAGATATAAAAGTAGAATATACGATAAGAAGGTATTAAAATCTATACTAAAAGAAATAGGAATAGAAAAGAGAAATATTAGTTATGGACTTATACAAGATAATACCACAGAACAATAATTGGACAATATCAAAAAATATTGTCTATGTTAACTACATAGCTCGCATACCTATTTTAATTAAAAATGGGAATGATGTATGGGTGTATTTAGATATAAAAGTCTTAAAACATGTCTTGAAAATAGTTGATATTCTAAATAAAAATAATATTAATTTCCTATTTAAATCAACTTCAATATTTTTTGACCACAAATTCAGAGAGGATGAAATTCATAATCTTAATTTAAATTATTATATTTCAAATATATCAAATCCCATGGTTTTTGATGGTATGCAAAAAATTGGATTTGATTATACTAAGAATTTAACAAGTTATTTGATTAAATATGAATGTTATGACATTTTTAAAAGTGTCTATAAAAAGCAAAGCAAAAGATTATTATCGAAAGATTTTGATTATTGGAGTAATAAAGAATTCTTTATTACAAAAAGAGAAGATATTAGAAGTTATATCTCTTCTTTAGAAAGAGAAGTAAAAATAAATCTATTATTTTAATATATAGATTAATTCTATTTTAGTGAATGGTATGTGATAATTGATAAAATAGAAGGAACAAAAATAAATCCATATGGAGCCTGGTGAACAGATATTAAAAAATGATCTTAAAAATAAAGAAAATATTTGCGAAAATAAATTTCCAAAATCTATCTACTTGGAGTCTGATGTGTGGAATGTTTTTTCTACCTCTTGGATACGACGCCTTATTCAAAGCAATAATGAATTGGACAGGATCCTATTGGATAGCAGATGGTATATTCTATATGCTTTCAGTATCCTTTTTTATATTATCTTATATTTTTCGTAAAAAGATTAGTTAATTTCTCTTTTCTCCATAATATCATTATAAATTTCATTGATAAGTGTTATGAATTTATTTTTTGATAAATTATCAAATTTCCATATTGGTCTAAGATTAGTATAATGATTTAACATTATTATTTCCTCCTTATTTTTCCCAAAAGAAAGATATTTGGAAATTCCTAATATTTTTTCAATTGACTCTGATTTTTTAATTTTATTTTATTTTAAATATCTTTTAATGTAGTTTCTAATATTATTAGCAATTTTATTTTCTATTTTATTTCTGTTTCTTTTTCTTCTAATTTTTATTTTTGTATCATCTCTATCTCTATTTTCATTATAATATAGTCTATTATATAATCTAAAGCAATCATAACATTTATTTCTATGACCATCTATGCTATCATTTCTTCTTGGAAAAGAATTTAGATCTTTTAAAATATTACAATTCTTGCAAATTTTATCAATGGATATTTTTTTACTATTTGATATAGTATATTCACTTATTTTTGGATCTTTTTTATAATATAATTTCAAATATTCAGATTTACATTTGCGACATTCATTTCTATATTTATTAGAGCTTTTTTTACAAAATTCAGATAAATCTTTTTCTATTTTACATATTTTACAAAAGGATTTATTATATAAGTAATGAAAATATGGCTTGATTTTTAAAAAATTATTAATATTTTCAAATAATATATATACTATGAATGATCAAAATTTAGCAAAAAAGAGGATAGATATTGAAAAAAGAAATACTTTTTTATTAAATAAAAATATCTCAGATATTCCCGAATCTTACAAAGAAATATTAGAGATGGTTGAAGTATTCAAAGAGTCCTATCCAAATGATATTGAAAATGTTCAAATAACTAAAGGATATGTTTCAAATTTTAATATTGATAATTCATATTCGGTAAATTCTACAAATATTATTGGTGTTAAAAAAATTAAAAAAATTTTTCCCGATGGAAAAGTTCCAGATAAATGGAACCTGTCTGTTAAAATATTAATTACATTTAAAAAATTTAAAAATAAAGAAGAAAAAAATCTACCTAAATGGGCAGAAGATGAAATATATGATACTTCCACAATAGATAATATGATACAAAGGTATAAATCTATAAGAACTTTATCGGAAAGATGTGAATATTATGGATCTAATGTTAAAGTTAGTTACGGATATCAAGGCCAAATTTCATTATTAATATTTTTTAAACAATGAATTATATCACCAAATATAAATTATTTGAAAATAAATTTTTTCGCAATTTATCGGAAGATGACTACACACAAATGGTTAGGCAAAAAAATATTGTCTGTTTCAATTCAATGGATATCAAATTTTTATCAAATTTTTTTAATAAAAAAAATATTGACTTTCGATTTGAAAATGCTTCTTTATTGCCATTAGGATCCATTTGGTCAATCACTGGGGATCCCGGCATAGATATCGATATTAGTGAAGATAACATAGTGGTCCATTTAACTGATAACAAAATCAAAAAATTTGATTTAAATCAATATAGAGGACTATCATATGACGAAATTGATAAAATGGGTGAAAGTGAAAAATATTGGTTCACCTTAGAAAATTTTTCACTGGTAATTCCTGGATCAGGTATTTGCTGCCTAAAATGTTATGAGGAATATTATATACTTGATGCTCTATTTACATTCGATACTGATAAAGTATATTTATGTGATCAATTAGAGGGATTGATTAAGTGTTTAGAAACAATATATTAATTAATAATATTATTTATTTTGACTCCTCTTTTATGAGATAGTAAGTCAAAATCATATTCAATTCCATCTAATTTTAGTATTACAGTTTTTCTATCTAAATCTTGTTCTACAAATGTAACACTATAAAATTTTAACCGATTTGAATTAGTATATTTTTTATTGAATGATACAAATACATCTAATGCATAGTCAATAGCGGCAAACGCAACTTTAGACATATCTATTTCTTGGTTAAAATTATAAATAGTTATTCGACTACTATCATTGAAGTATTCGAATGAAGTTGTTATGAAATCTTCATTCCCCATATCATTAATACAGTATAAATATTCTCCATCCACTATTTTAATAATTCAATTTTCCTTAGATCAGATTCTTTTCCGAACCATATATTTAATGATTCAGAGCTCATGTCATCTTTTTTTATCATAGTCAGCCTAGGATTATGTATAATTTCTTTATATTCATCATCTACAAGAGCTGCTAATCCTTTTTTATATTTTACTTCCCATTCTTTAATATTTATCTTTTTATTCCAATCTTCATATTCCTGTATTGTATAAAATGGTATTTTCTTTTTTGATTTATGCTGACAAACAATAATTGGAGTTTCTACTTTATATACCATTTTATATTCAAATAGTTCTGGCCAAAACTTATATAAAAAATTAATTAAAAGACCCACAATAGAACTACCATCATGATCGGCATCGCAATAAAATAGAATTTTACCGTATCTCAAAGTTCCCGGAATAACCTTATGACCTAATTTTAATCCCATAGCACCCATTAAATTTATAACCTCATTATTTGACACTAATTTTTGATTTGTTATTTCTGCTGCATTTATGAATTTACCCCTAAGAGAGAACGCTCCTTGCGTTGGGGTGTCTCTGTATTTTCTAAAAGCAGAAGATGCTGAGTCACCCTCAAATAAAGCCAAACTGCATTTCCATCTATCTTTCCCTTTAGCATCTATTAATTTATCAACTTTTATTTTAGCTAAATTTTTATTTAATTCCCTAGCTAATTTATTTTCATCTGCATTTTTTTTCTGTTGTATCCAATCTAAAACGGAAGACACTATTTCCGATTTTAGAATTGATTGTATTAATTTATTACTTATTTCAAATGTATATCCAAATTCTTTTATTTCAGTTATTAGCTTTTCTTTAGTTTGTGATGAGAATGATGGATTAATAACTGTTGAATTCAAAAAAATAAACATGTGATTTTTTAACTCTGATGGTTTAATATCAACTTTGTGCTTCTTATTAAAAAATTCCCTTAAAGCGGATATGATTTGATTTTGAGCATAATCTAAATGTGTACCACCATCATATGTATCCGTAGAATTAACAAAACTAACTTGTTGAAATCCGTTTTCAGATAAAGCAACTCCTATCGACCAGCTTTTATCTTTTTTTGATTCATAAAAATAATCTTGTGTATATAATTTAATATAGTCTTCAAAAGATTTAAAATTAATAACATTATTATTGAAATATACTTTAATATTTGGATTACACGCAGCGATATCATATACTCTTTTTTCTATCATTTTAAGATGATCTTCATCTATAGATGATAATCCGAATTTTTCTAAATCAGGAATATATGAAATTTGGGTATGATTTCTAATAGCTTTTTTTATCTTAGCTTTGGTTCTGTTCCTCATATTATCAGAAAATGATTGATCAAATTGATTTTTACCATCGCAAGTAGAAATTGTAAATTCTTTGGAAAAGATATTGACTAATTTTACCCCAAGCCCATTTAATCCAGCCCATTCTCTATTTTCAGAATCATCATAATTAGATCCTGACATGAGAGTTCCAAATATAATTTCGGGTACATATTTTTTGTGTTCTTTGTGTATAATAACTGGTATTCCTCCATTGTCCTTTATGGAAATTTTATTATTTAATTTATCTATATTAACCTCAATTTTATTCAATTTGGAATTTCTTTTACTCGCATCGATTGAATTAATTATAACCTCATCAAATATTTTTATAAATGATGGTATATATGTTATTTCCTTTTCTACCATTTTATTATTTTCTATTATCCACTTTATAGATTTATGTGGTTTATTAGATCCTACATATGTCTGTGGTCTAAGTAATACATGCGATATTTGATCAAGTACTTTGTAAGTGTCTTCTATTTTTTTCATAATTTGTTTTAATAAACTGATCTAATTTTTCTATAATATTATCATTATATTTTATAACTAAAAGATTAATCCACTAAGAATTCATCTTGTGTTTTATTTTTTAATGATTTTTTGCATATTGGACAATTTTGACCTTTTAGATGATTATTTGGTGTTTGTTCAAAAATACCATGTTCTTTACAGATAATTTTAACCTTTTTTTTTACTATCAGTATAACTAACTAAAGAATAATCATATTTATTTCCATGAACTTTTTCCGATTTTATGATAAAAAAATTTGTATTTGATTTTTTTGAAACATCACACATTGGACATCCTCTCTGACGAATGTGGTTATCTGGTGTCTGTTCAAAAATACCATGTTCTTTACAGATAATTTTAACCTTTTTCTTACAATTAATATATTCAACCAGTGAATAGTCATAAGCATCTCCATGTATTTTTTTTGATTTTAATATAAAATTTTTCGTTTTATTAACTTCCATATACTATATATAATTGTTCTTACTACCTTCGTCAATTAAGTTTGTGACTTAAAAAAGTTTATTTATTTTAATATATATCAATATGATACTATCTTATAAAAATTTTTTATCTGAATCAAGGATGAGAACATTGAGTCCATCTTTATTTTCTGAAGATGAAAAAGATCTTTTTGATGATTTATTAACCGAATATATTGATAAATATCAAATGATAGAGATGCCCAAAGATATTCACAATGGATATCATCATTTTGATTCTAGCATTGAACGCATTCAATATTTAGTTCAAAGATTAAGAAATATTGGAATTGATATCGAATCAAATTTTAATATTTCCTTAAATAGTGTTTTTCGCGATTTAAAATTGAATTTTATCCCCAGAGTCCAAAAATTTGGATATCATGTTTATCATTGTGAACTTAAAGAATATTTTCCAAAAAATACTATTTCAATAACAATAATGCAAAGCAACAAAAATGAGATATTTAAATAATTTCAAATTATTTGAAAACATACAACAAGGAAAAAGTATATTAAATTCTAAAGATATATCATTAAATGATCCGCAATGGATAAGAATATTGCAAATTTTCGATAAAAATCCAGGATATATCGGAGATTTTACATATTTAGTTTTTATCAAAGAATGGCATTTACACACCGTTCAATATTTATACACAGAATTTATTGATAGCCAATCAAATAAGCCATTATTTAATAAATTATATCCTGAGATAAAAAATTATGAAAATGAAGAAAAATTTATAGATGATCTATTAAAATTAAAAAGAGAAAGAGATATTAAAAATGTATATAATAAATTCCCATCTACTCAGAAAGATTTAATTGATTCCATCAATAAAAAATTAAAAGAAAAATTACTGAACGATCTTTCTTTGAGGAAAGATATTAATGTTTTTATTAGAAAAATATCAAGATATCATAATAGTAAAGACTTAGTAGATGCTATTAAACTATTTCTATCATCCGAAATTATAGATGCTCATGATAAGATAATTAAAAAATTACAAGAAATGAAGGTTCCAATTATTAAAAATGATGAATCTAATAATTTAATAATTATTAGAGTGAATTATCCACAATTAAGAGTATTAGCTTCCCATACTTCTTGGTGTATTTTGAGTGAAGGAACATTCGATAGTTATAATAAAATATGTGATCAATTTATTATTTATTTAACAGATTTAAGTGGAAATGAATCCATGATAGGAGCCACCATAGGAGAAAATGTTAAAACGGCTCACTATATAAATGATAGACATGTTGATACTTCGAAATTAAAAGAAATTTTAAAGGAAAGGGGATTTGATTTATCTAAATTATATATGACCAAAGACCAGTATCTAAAAAAATTAATTGACAAAGAATCTTTATCTACTCTACTAAAATTAGGATATAATGAAGATGAAATATTCAAAGTTAGAAATATATTTCATTTCTATGATTTTAAAAATATTTCTGAAATAAAAATTAAAAAATATGATATAAAATGTAAAGATAGTGGAGCGATAGGATATCAAATGTTGGATGATCTTTTTAAAAATGATAGACTTGTTGATATTGGATATCACCTATTACCTTTATATAAAAAATTTGGGGATAAAATAATACCATTTATTGATCCCAAATATGATTTTTCTAAATTTTCACCATCAATAATTGAATTGGTTGAAAAAATAGAAGATAGGAAATTTACATCCTATGATGAAATATTAAAAAGAATAAATGACTATGATGAGCATCTTATTAGCTTTCTAATAAAAAGGGAAATTCCATTTGAAGATAATAAGATAGCGTATGAAATAATGAAACAAGGCGAATACCATAATGATTATCTAGAGATATTAAAAATTAGACCACAATTATTCGAATATTTATATAACAAGATTCAATATTTGGATTCTAAACAATTGATAGAAATATCAAAACTTGATTATTTTGGTAATAATGAAAAGCTATCAAAATTAATAAAAGATAGACAAAGAGCAGAAGCATCAAAATATGTTAATGGAATAGTACCTAGTCCACAATATCAAAATATGGGAATAGGCAGAAGGGAATCAATGGAATTTCTTAAAAAAATGAGAGTTAATAAATTTGGTGTTAATGAATTTATGAGTGATGATATTTGGGGAAAAATAAAAGAGCAAAAACTATATTACGAAGATAGAAATAGATATGTAGTATATGCATTTATGTCTTGTACTAAATTAAATAGGTTGGATGATTTAAAATTTTTATTTCCACTATCATATGAAAGTGTTGGTAGAATAATTAGATCAGCAATGTATCGAAAAGATAGTAAATATGGGTATTTTTATAATGGAAAATCAATTATAACCGATCCGTTTATTTTAAATGATAAAGAAGAAGAAAAATTATTTGAATGGATGCTAGTTAATATGGATGAAAATAGTGTAAAGAGCAATGTATCGAACCAAATATATGATAAATCACTTGGAAGACATAAATTATTTTCTGTAATATATTATAAATATGGATGGGGATTTGAAAGATATATGGATATTGTATCTAAAGTTAAACCTATAGAAAATAGCATATGGTCAAAAAATAATAAGGGGGAAAATATGGTTCAATATAGTATAACAAGGCCTGAACTAATGTCTAATGTTATATCATATTTAGGTATAAATGAAAAAGAAGAAGAGCTATTAGATTTATGTGAAAAATTAATGGCGATGAAATTGAGGCAATACGAAATTAAAAGTTTGTACTACACAATTCCATATAAATTATTTGAGGGAGACTTCGGTAAAAAATTTCAATTAATATTGAAAAATTATTCATATAATTTTAATTATAGTGGTGGTAATTATGGAAATGGATATTCGAGCGAGTTCTCTTTAAAGAAAGTATAAAATATCATCAATTTTTTTATCTCTAATTTCTTCTGGGTATAATATTTTAAAAAAAAATTTTAAAAAATCTTCTGTATTAAACGTTTTCAATGGATCCATTTTTTGACCTTTGAATTTAAATAGTGTTGTTAAGTTCATTTGAACTAAGCAATCATATTCCTCATCGAATAGTTACATATGTAGTTTTCCAAGCAGATGCATTTTCTAAATTCATATTTAGGATGTAATTTTATATACTCTTTTCTATAGTCTATCATATTTATGATATCTAAAAAATATTAAATGTTTTTTAAATTATTTCCAATAAAAATTAATATTCATTATACAAATTGGGATTGGTGAGTATCCAATGAAATTATTCAAATCTGGATTGAAGAAATTCATAGCTTGTTCTTTAAATTCAAATTTAATATTGGACATCATTTTATCTTGTTTACTGGGTATTTTATTGGAGGCATTTATAATATTAGATATGTCTTCATCTGATAGTAAATTTTGACTATCATAGGATGATACTTTTTTCCTAAATAACTCAACAGGAAATTTATCAATGAGTTCATTAAGATTCTTCTTATTGAGAATTTCAGAATCGTCTTCAATAGTTTGATAGTGATTTTCAACTCTTTTCACAAAATCCCGAATATCATTTTTAAAATCATTTTTTAAAAATGATATTTTTCTATCATCTATACTATTTATATAACTATTAAATGGTATATTTGGTTTCTGATTTAAACTCAGAGACAAATTTATATCATCATTAGATATTTTATCAATTGGGATTTTTATAGAGCAATCAATTCTGTTTTTTTTATATAAATAATGATTAGAGCTCTTATCAGCTTTTACTCTATTGAAAATAGGTGGATTTTGTAAAATATCATTTTTATACACAGAATATTTACTACATAAGTCAATAAATAAATTCTCGATATCAAAGCAACGATCTTCAAAATCATCATTTTTAAAGCTTTCATTTATATTTTTTACCGGTAAATGATCATTATTATGTAATTTATAATAAAATTGAAAATTATTATATGAGTTTATATATTTCAATTGAACTAAATAATCTTTTTTGTATATATAAAATTATGGCAGAAAAAACAATTACAAATTTTTTATCTGAAGAATATAAGGACTTTTCACTATATGTTATAGAAAATAGAGCAATTCCCTCAGTTATTGATGGATTAAAACCAGTTCAAAGAAAAATAATTCATATATCAGATAAAGTATGGAAAACAGGCAATGAAAAACCATTGAAGGTATTTCAATTAAGTGGAAAAGTGGCATCCGAAGCATTTTACCACCATGGTGACTGTCTTAGTCCTGAAACTGAGATAATGCTAGATGATGGATCCATTATAACAATTAGTAAATGGTATGAAGAATATCCAGAAAAACAATTTCGAGTATTATCATATGATGAAAAAAAATTAAAATTTACACATGGAATCGGACATTCCCCTAGAATTGGTCAAATAACAAATATTGAATATGAGATTGAAATGGAAGATGGCTGTATATTTTTATGTACAGAAAATCATCCATTTTTAACAAATAGGGGATGGGTGCAAGCTAAGGATCTAACTGATGATGATGAAATAAAAAGTTTTAATGATTACCATGGTGGTAAAAAGTAGTTTCTCTTTTTTAATATATAACCTATGTTATGTAAAAGATGTAATAGTGAGTATTCAATTATCAATATTTCACCAAAATATGTTAATAAAAACATAAATAAATACGAATTATGTACTGATTGTAGAAAATATAGATTATGTAAAAATTGTAACAAAGAATTTTATCACAAACAGAACCAAACATGTTCGAAAAATTGCACAAAAGAAATGAAGGAAAAAACATGGATAAATAGTTGTGGGACAAAGCATAATTTCTATAGAGAATCAAAATCTAGGAAAAAATGGGAAAATAAATTATTTATTAATGAAGGAATAAAAAATGTTTTTCAAAGAGAAGAGGTTAAAAAAAAGATAAAATCTACCATTTTAGAAAAATATGGAGTTGATCAAATATCGAAATCTCCAATTATAAAAGAGAAAAAATTAAAAACATTGAGAACAACTATAAATAAAAGTCCAAATCTTTTTAAAGAAAATTGGCATAAAATACACCAATATTTTTTAATAAAACTAGGATATGATCCAAGATTGCATTCTATAGGAAGATCATCAAAGGAATCACTTAAAATATTTTCTCCTCTTATGGAATGGTGTATTAGTAGAGGAATAGATTATAATGATATTTATCTTGGTATAGATGGAAAAAAAGAATATTTTATATCAACAGATAAAAAAATATATTTCTATGATTTTACTATAGAGAGTAAAAAAATAATAATAGAGTTTCATGGATCCACTTTCCATGCTAACCCGGAAAATAAAAATCTTAATGATTGGAAAAATCCATTCACGGGAGAGGATTCAAAATCTAATATTGAAAGAACGAGAATAAAAAACAATAAAGCTACTATAAAGGGGTTTAAAGTTTTAGAAATTTGGGACAGTGAGGATGCTGATATCAATTTGAATATTTGTAAAAATTTTATAATTAAAAATTATGAAGATAAAATCAATAAAGCGTAAAATATTAGATAATCCAAAGGCATTTTATGATATTACAGTAAATAAATATCATAATTTTGTGATAGGATCACGATCTATGATAATTAGCCATAATAGCTCACTTTCTAACGCTATTATAACTATGGCTCAAAGCTTCAAAAACAATCTACCGCTTTTACAGGAAGATGGACAATTTGGATCATTAAGATCTCCCGAGCCAGGCGCCCCGAGATATATTGGAACTAAAATAGATAAAAATTTTAGAATGTTATATAAAGATTTTGAATTATTAGAATATAAAGAAGAAGAAGGTGAATCAATAGAGCCAAAATTTTTTCTACCTATTATTCCAACTGTATTAATAAACGGATCTTCTGGGATAGCTGTTGGATTTTCATCAAATATTTTAAATAGAAATCCTGTAGATATTATAAATGCTTGCGAAAATTTAATAAAAGGTAAAAAAATTGGAAATATCAATCCATTTATTCCATCCTTTACAGGTACATATATTCAAGATGAGGAAAACTATAAAAGATGGATAATACGCGGAAATATTCAAATTCAAAATACTACCACAGTCAAAATAACCGAGTTACCTCCATCAATGACATTTGAGAAATATGAATCAATTTTAGACGATTTAATTGAGAAGAAAATTATTGTATCGTATGATGATAACTGTAAAGATAATATCGATTATACTATAAGATTCACGAGAGAATCTTTGTCAAAATATGATACAGAAAAATTGATAAAATTATTAAGATTGGAAGAATATGAGACAGAAATTTTTTCAACTCTGGATGAGGATGGAAAATTAAAAATTTTTGAAAATTCCGAAGATGTTATTAAATATTTTGTCGTTTTTAGATTAAACTTTTATGACAAGAGAAAACAATTTCTTTTGAGTAAAATGAAATATGATCTAAAAATATTATCTAATAAAGGAAAATTTATAAAATCTATACTAGATAATAAACTAGAAGTAAAAAATGTTCTTAAAGAAAAACTAATAAGTAATTTAGATTTATTAAAATTTGATAAAATAGATGATGGATATGAATATTTGTTAAGAATGCCAATTTGGTCGCTAACCAAAGAGATGTTTGAAAAACTAAAACAAGACTTTAGCGATAAAAAGGAGGAAATGGAAAAGTTAAATCTAATAGATCCAAAAGATATGTACCTAAATGACTTATCTGAATTAAAAAGAAAATTAAAATAAATATATTATATTTGTAAAATGCATTTCGCGGACGCTACAGATATATTAAGTGATAGGAGGTGGGGAAGTTATGAATATTTTCCACCAAAAGTTACTGATAATTTAATTAAATCTTCAATATTAACCTGGTATAGATTAAAATTGGAAATAGAAATTCCAATTTTATGTAAACACACAGCTATGTCTTATTCAAAAACTGATTGCATATCTCTAAATAGAGGAGATATCATTGGTCTTTTTTCGATTCACCAAACATTTATAGGAAATAATATTGAAAGATATACGATGTGCCTATTTAATAATAAACTTAATCCATTAGGCATAGATAAAAAATTTTTTCTCTTGAATAAAGAATTTTTTGAAGATATAACAACTGAATTAAATAGAAATAACATAATTAATCAAATTATAAATTAAAAATAATGTTTCAATCATCTAAAACTGTCAAGACAATATTTTATTTAAATGTATTAATGTTCATTGCTACTCTAATTTCACCATCAATATTTACATACCTAGCAATGTATAATTGGAATACCAATATGTTTATGTCTTGGCAATTATTAACGCATCAATTTTTACATGGAGGAATTTTTCATATAGTATTCAATATGCTTGTTTTTCTATCATTTGGACCACAAGTTGAAGATACTTATGGAAGTAAAAATATGTGGATATACTATTTATCCTGTGGAATCGGGGGAGCTATTTTACATTGCCTAATGACTAACAATGATGTTCCAGTTGTCGGCGCATCAGGAGCAATATGGGGGATAATAGTAATATTTACTTTATTGAATCCAAATGAAAAGATGTATTTGTTCTTTATCCCAATTGGAATAAAAGCAAGATATCTAATATCCATAATGTTTTTATACGAGGTATATAGTGGAATTTTTGGTAGGGAAGATAATGTGGCCCACTTTGGACACATAGGAGGAGCAATTGTTGGATTATTAATATTCCTACTACATAAATTTAAAATAATTAATGAAAAATATAGATATATTTAATATATTTGCAATATGAATGCTAAAGTTATACATAATTATATCGATAATAGGATAAGAGTATCTATCTACGAAAAGAAAAATACTGATGAATTAATTCGATTCTTAGAAGAAAGAATTGAAAAAGCTGAAAATCCTTCTTCTGAAGAAGCAACAGAAAAAACAAGGAAATTTAAGTCCTATTTAGCTAGTTTTTCCAAGAAGAGGATAAATGATATTAATTTTATTATAAATAATGAAAATTTAATTTCATCAGTAATAATAAATCCAGAATCGGATCCGAATAATATAATTCCGAATGGTAAATTATTGGATTTAATCAGGTTAAAAGATAAATTACATCTATTTGAGACTGACTTTGATTTATAATATAAATGGAACCATACTTCAGAAATATATATCCATTCTTAATTTTAAGAAGGCTAAATATTGTTCCTGATCCATTATCAATATTTAGCTTCGGAAATAAAACTAAGCTGAAGTTTGATGATTTCGAATATATCGGCGGACCAAAAGAAAAATGTGTTGATGGATATGAGATTAATATATTTGAAGAATCAGACAAGGATATTTTCCATCAAATAGATAAGAAATATTTGGATTCCAATTTTATTGGAAATAGGCATCCTGGTGATATAGGTTGTTTATTAGAGGAACAAACAAAAAATGGGGTTTCTTATAAATGTTTATTTTCCAAAGAAATACATGCAGAATTTTTCCCTAAAATTTTTAAACTTTATAAAAATTCTGATCAAACAAAAGAGTCAAATAATAAGATAGTTTCTATTCTGGTTGAAGGTGATAGGGATAAAAAAATTAATGATATAATATGACAGACAAAGAAAAATTAGACTACTTAACTTATATTTATTCCAAATTAATAGAAAAAGAACCTGTAGATGGATCTAAAGCAAAGTCTTTAAGGGACTCAATCTACAGAGGTGATTATAGAAAATATAATGATGAAAAATTTAATAAGCTATTATAGATCATTATTTAGGTGACTCTCATAGAGATTTGGACACATCAGTAGGAACAATAAAAAATTGGTTAAGAAATAAAAAAATTGATATTATTAATAGTTAATTTCAGAAAAATCGGCAATAATATCATCCAATCCTCCGCGAAAAGATTCCATTTTATTATGATACCATGGGATGGAATTATAATAATTTATTAATTTTTCTTTTATCCGGAGTATCTTATCTATATCAAATGATTTTATTTCTTCTTCTCTAATTTTTAAACTTTCCTCTTTCTCATCGATTTGCTTCAATTTTGCCTCAAGTTTAATATTCATTTCAGTTTGGCGTTCATCTAAATTTTTCTCTGATTCTAGTAATATTTTATCAATATTTCTCTCTTTTTTACCTATTTCAAATTCCATATCTTTTATTGATTCTTCTCTATCCCTAGCCTCTTTCAATCTTTTTCGAATCTCGGATTCCTTAATAGATAGCATTTCATATTCTTCCTCAAGTGTTAAAGATCTCTTATCCAATTTTTGTGTTTTTATTTCATATTCAGATTCCATTTCATTTAGTTCTCTTAATTTAGATCTATATTCTTTTTCAAGAGTAGATTCTCTTTCATTTAGTTCTCTTAATTTAGATCTATATTCCTTTTCAAAATCATTTGATGGTCTATCGGATGAGATAACGAACATCTCTTCAATAAGTGGGATTATCTTTTTTGCTAAAATAGATGGTTGTGGAACCTTATTTTGTCTCATTCGAGATATCAATTCTTGCTTCCAATCTATTATTTGAAAATAATCACCATTTGAATTTATAACATCACTATCAATTTGAATAGATTCATCCTTAGTTTTATAAAAATATTCTTCTAAAATTGCGCCAGATTTTAGTATTATAATTTTTTTATCAGGCATCAAAAGCTGAAAATCTTTTAAAACTTTATGTTTAATCGTCATTTTTTCTAATTTTTTAAGGTTATATATAAATTTTATGATTTTTCATCAAAAAGTTTATATAATGTTATATAATTCATTTTGGGATTGAATCTTATCAAAAAATATTATTTTTAGTGTCAGAAAATATTCATATCTTTGTCAAGATGAAATCTGATCAAATTAATAATTTATTAACTTTCACTTTACTATTTCATAAATGTATAAAAGATAGTGCTTTGCTAAATTGTGATATTACATATATATATGATAAATATCAGAAATTAATTGGATTTGATCCAAAAGAAATAGATATAGATAAAGATGATTTCATTAATGTTGAATTAATATTAAATATAAAAAGAGAATGGTTAAATAAATGGGGAAAGACACTTACTAAAAGTCAAGAAAGTATATTGAATTATTTATGTATCATGAACATTGTTAGTCTTACTCCAAATAGAATTTTTAGTTTATTTGAAAAATATATTGGGAGTATAGATAGAATTAACAAAATTGAATACTTACATATTCATCCATTAATAAAAAATTTTATATTTGAATATAAATCGAAATTTAAGAGAGAAATTAATATTGAGATTTTAACTTAAAATAAGCAGAGAGAACATCGCTGATAGAAATATTGGAGGAAGTTCGCGACTACAAAACCTAACTTGGGAGACCAAAAGTCGATTTACCAAGGAAGTAGCAACTCAAACAGTCCGAGGGTGTCGGTTTCCCTATGAGGAT
>ENA-UOYA01001410-UOYA01001410.1-activated-sludge-metagenome-genome-assembly--contig:-NODE-1410-length-25648-cov-7.279217_pt1 | contig 25648 bp, 24 predicted proteins | sample MGYA00238163_ERZ764804 | MGnify/ENA primary metagenome ERZ764804 (study PRJEB28919, sample SAMN05720223) | activated sludge metagenome | isolation source: Anaerobic digester | place: Hong Kong... | reverse complement strand
CCCGATCCCGGATGCCCGGACAGCGGCTTCGGCATGAACGTCGCGTACACGCCCTGCTCGATAGCCACCTCCTTGATCACCGTGCGGAAGGTCATGATGTTGTCGGCGGTCGTGAGTGCGTCCGCATAGCGAAGGTCGATCTCGTTCTGCCCCGGACCCGACTCGTGGTGGCTGAACTCCACCGAGATGCCGAGATCCTCGAGCATGCGCACCGACCGGCGACGGAAGTCGTGGGCCGTACCACCGGGCACGTTGTCGAAGAATCCGGCCGAATCCACCGGCTCCGGCTTGCCGTCGACCAGCCGGGATGACTTCAGAAGGTAGAACTCGATCTCGGGATGTGTGTAGAACGAGAACCCACGGTCCGCGGCCTTGGCAAGCGCACGCTTGAGCACGTAGCGGGGATCGGCGATCGCGGGCTGGCCGTCGGGCGTGGTGATGTCGCAGAACATCCGGGCGGTCGGATCGACCTCACCGCGCCACGGGAGGATCTGGAATGTCGCGGGGTCGGGGTGGGCGAGCATGTCCGCCTCGTAGGCCCGGGTGAACCCCTCGATGGCCGAGCCATCGAAGCCGAGACCCTCCGCGAAAGCGCCCTCAACCTCGGCCGGCGTGATCGCGACCATCTTCAGTGCGCCCACCACATCGGTGAACCACAGGCGGATGAACTTGACCCCTCGCTCTTCGATCGTCCGAAGAACGAAGTCACGCTGCTTGTCCATCAAGCTCCTCACGAATCACGCCTGTCGCCACGCCGAAGGGCGCCTCGGGCACCGGTCTAAGGCTACTGGTTTGCGCCTTCGGACACGTCACTAGACTCGATCCATGGCAGAGCAGGCAGTCAAGCGCGTTCGCACCAGGCACTTCCAGAGTGCCAAGGAGAACGGCATCAAGATCACCGGTCTCACCAGCTATGACCAGTTGACGGCCGGAATCTTCGACGAGGCCGGGATCGACTTCCTGCTCGTCGGCGACTCGGCCGGAAACAACGTGTACGGCTACGACACGACCCTGCCGGTGTCGATCGACGACCTGATCCCCCTGGCTCGCGCGGTCGCCGGGGCAGTGCAGCGCGCATTCGTCGTGGCGGACATGCCCTTCGGCTCCTATGAGACGGGTCCGGATGAGGCGCTGCACACGGCATTCCGCTTCATGAAGGAGACCGGTTCCCACGCCGTGAAGCTCGAGGGCGGGGTGCGCAGTGCCGAGCAGATCCGCCGGATCGTGAGCGCGGGCATCCCGGTGATGGCCCACATCGGCTTCACCCCGCAGAGCGAGCACGGACTCGGCGGTCACGTCATCCAGGGGCGGGGCGACCAGGTGAAGCAGCTTCTCGCCGACGCCCACGCCGTCGAGGATGCCGGCGCGTTCGCCGTCGTACTCGAGATGGTGCCGAGCGAAGCCGCGGCACGGGTCACCCAGGAGTTGCGGATCCCCACGATCGGTGTCGGCGCCGGGCCCCACGTCGACGGCCAGCTGTTGGTGTGGACCGACTGGGCGGGGTTCACGAAGGGTCGCATCCCGAAGTTCGTGAAGCAGTACGCGAACTTGCGCAAGAACCTCACGGATGCCGTCACCGCCTACCGCGCTGACGTCGAGGGCGGCAGCTACCCTGGCCCCGAGCACTCCTACGACGACTGACGCGACGACTCACATGACGCGCGGCCAGGTTCGCATCGGCATGGCCGGGTGGGTCTATCCGGACTGGCGCGGCGGCTTCTACCCCACAGGGCTGACGCAGAAGAACGAGCTCGCGTACGCCTCGAGCCACGTGACATCCATCGAGCTCAACGGTTCGTTCTACTCGCTGCAGAAGCCGTCGAGCTGGAAGAGCTGGCGCGACGCGACCCCCGACGACTTCGTGTTCTCCGTGAAGGCACCGAGGTTCATCACGCACATCAGGCGCCTCGACGACGTGCACGAGCCGCTCGCGAACTTCTTCGCGTCGGGCATCCTCGCGCTCGGTCCGAAACTCGGGGCGATCCTCTGGCAACTGCCACCGAGCCTGGAGTTCGAGCCCTACCTGCTGGAGCGGTTCCTCGAACAACTGCCGCACACCACCACCGAAGCCCTTGCGCTCGCGCAGCAGCGTGGCGCCCGGATGACCGGCAAGGAGCATCTCGAGATCGATGCCGACCGTCCCGTGCGTCATGCCCTCGAGGTGCGCCACTCAACCTTCGCGGCGAGCGACTTCGTCGAGCTACTCGCGAAGTACCGCATCGCGGCCGTGTACGGCGACTCCGCGGGCAAGTGGCCGGTGATCGACGAGCCGACGACCGACTTCCGCTACGCGCGCCTGCACGCCGACAAAGCCCTGTACCCCGATGGCTGGTACGAGCCAAGCGAGATAGACCGCTGGGCCCAGACGATCGACGGTTGGCTCGAAGCCGGGCAGGACGCCTACGTGTACTTCGACAACGACAGCAAGGTACGCGCGCCGATTGACGCGATGAGCCTCATCGCGCGGATGGGCTCAGCTACTCGACCGGCCTAGTCGTCAGCGTCTTCCGCGGCCCACTTGCGGGCGCGCTCGGCGATGATCTCGGGTGCTCGCGCCGCCTCTTCGCGCGTGGCGAACGGCCCGTCGCGATCCGAGGACAGCGACTGGGCTCCCTCTTCGACCTCGCCGGTCTTGTGGTTGTACCACCAGTCGGTCATCCAGTGCCTCCCTCACGAAACTAGACTCAACACTATGCCTCGGGACGCACAGGGACACCTTCTTCCCGGAGTGATTTCACCGCGACGCGCCGTGCCCGCCTCCATTCCCCGCCCGGAGTACGTCGATCGCCGCGAACCGGCCCGATACACCGGTACGAACATCTACACCCCCGGCGAGATCGAGCGCATCCGCAACTCGGGACGCACCGCAGCGCAGGCGGTCGAGGCCGTCGGCGCCGCCATCGCGCCCGGCGTGACCACCGAGCAGCTGGATGCGATCGCGCACGACTTCCTGATCGCCCACGACGCGTATCCGTCGACTCTGGGGTATCGGGGCTTCCCGAAGTCCAGCTGCACGAGCATCAACGAGGTCGTCTGTCACGGGATACCCGACGACACCGTTCTCGTCGACGGCGACATCGTCAACATCGACATCACCGCCTACGTGGACGGGATGCACGGCGACCTCAACAAGACCTTCACCGTGGGCACGGTGGCGCCCGAGGTTCTAGCGCTTGTCGAGGGAACGCGCGAAGCCCTCAACCGTGGGATCAAGGCCGTCGCCCCGGGGCGTGAGGTCAACGTGATCGGTCGCGCGATCGAGTCCTATGCTCGCCGGTTCGGCTACGGGGTCGTGCGCGACTTCACGGGGCACGGGGTTGGCTCCGCGTTCCACACCGGGCTGATCATCCCCCACTACGACTCGGCTCCCTCATTCACCGACGTCATGGCGGTCGGGATGGTGTTCACCATCGAGCCGATGTTGACACTCGGCACCCCCGAGTCACCCGGCACGATCGCCTGGGATCAGTGGCCTGATGACTGGACCGTGACCACGCGCGACAAGTCGGTCACCGCCCAGTTCGAGCACACGCTCGTGGTGACCGAGCGCGGCGCCGACATCCTCACCCTCCCCTAAGGAAGAATCAGCACATGGCGAAGGCGCTCGGAATCGACATCGGTGGCACGGGAATCAAGGGTGCCCTCGTGGACACCGACACCGGCGAACTGCTCAGCGACAGAATCAAGCTCCCGACTCCTCCCGGCGGGCTGCCCGAGGACATCATCACGACAGTTGTCGAGTTGATTGACAAGCTGGGCGGCGCGGACAAGAGCGTGCCTGTCGGCGTCTGCTTCCCCGCGATCATCAAGAATGGCCGCACCATGTCGGCGGCGAACGTGTCCAAGAAGTGGATCGGGCTCGAGGCGGAAAAGCTGTTCGAGAAGGCCCTCGGTCGCGACATCCACTTCGTCAACGATGCGGATGCCGCGGGCTACGCCGAGACGCGCTACGGCGCGGCCAAGGGCGTTGACGGCCTCGTCATCCTCACGACCCTCGGCACGGGGATCGGAAGTGCGCTGATCTACAACGGGGTGCTCATCCCCAATGCCGAGCTGGGTCACATCGAGATCAACGGGCGGGACGCTGAAAGTCGTGCCGCCTACTCCGCGAAGGAACGCAGCCGGCTCAGCTGGAAGCGCTGGGCCGCTCGGCTGCAGCTGTACTACAGCCGGCTGGAGGCCCTGTTCACGCCCGACCTGTTCATCGTCGGGGGCGGTGTCTCCAAGAGCTACGAGGAGTTCCTTCCCCTGCTCTCGCTGAACACGCCGATTGTGCCCGCGGTGCACCGCAACAACGCAGGCATTCTGGGGGCGGCGGCGCTGGCAGCGCCAGCGACACCGCCCACCATGTAGCGGTTACTGCTTGGTGAGGGTCAGCGTCCACGAGGCGTCGCCCTGCACGCCATCGAGGTCGATGGTGCTCGACCCATCGGTGTACGGACCCGTCATGGTCGCCGTGCCATCCGAGAACGCGATCGTGATCGCGAGCTGACCCCCGGCCAGCACCCAGGTGTCGGTCGCGTCATCGAACGCGTTGCCGTCGTAGGTGAATCCGACCGTGTTGTCGGACTGGAATTCGATCAACCAGGTGTCACCGTCGGAGTCAGTACCCGACCAGGAGGTGCCGACGAGAGAGCTGTCGGTGGTGGTCGTCGTGCCACCACCGCCTGTGATGGACGGGAGGCCGAAGCATCCACTGAGGCTCACAATCAGAGTCAGGATGACGGCGGCGATGGCTGCGGGGCGAATGGTTTTCATATGGGCACAGTAACGAGGGCCGGGATGCCCCGCAATGCCGAAACACCACCGTAGGCGAGACGCATGGATCGAAGCCAGGAGCGTTGAGATTCCGTTAGGACTGCCCATGCGAGGCGTGGGCGGGTATTGACTCGGAGTCGACGGCAGCCGGTGCCGTGGTTTCGGAGGAGATTGACGTGCTCGACGTGGTTTTCATTGTCGGCATTCTGGCGCTCGTCGCGCTGGTTGCCCTGATCGGCAAGGCGGTGGAGCGCCTGTGATCGTCTTTGAGGTCATCGCAGCGCTGCTGGGACTCGCTGCGATCGGCTACCTGGTCGTCGCTCTCGTGAAGCCGGAGCGTTTCTGATGGATGCCGCAACAGCAGCTCCCACCATCTGGTTGTTCCTCGCCCAGCTCGGCACCGTGGTGCTGGTGCTCGCGCTGCTCTACCGCCCCCTCGGGGACTACATCGCTGCGACCTATACGAGCACCCGTGACCTGCGGGCGGAGAAGGGCTTCTACCGACTGATCGGTGCCGACTCGGCCTCCCAGCAGAGTTGGCCGGCATACCTTCGGTCGGTGCTTGCGTTCTCCGCCGTCGGCGTGCTCGCGGTCTATGCGCTGCAACGACTCCAGGCGGTGCTTCCCCACTCGCTGGGACTGCCGCCGACCAGCGAGCCCCTCGCCTTCAATACGGCCATCTCATTCGTCACGAACACGAACTGGCAGAGCTACTCTCCCGAGTTGACTCTCGGCTACACCGTGCAGCTGGTCGGCTTGGCCGTGCAGAACTTCCTGTCGGCGGCGGTCGGGATCGCTGTGGCGGTCGCCCTCATCCGTGGCTTCGCGTATCGCTCCTCGGGCACCATCGGCAACTTCTGGGTGGACCTCACCCGGGGCACGCTACGCATCTTGCTCCCGCTGTCGATCGTCGGCGCGGTCGTGCTGCTCGCCGGGGGCGTCATCCAGAACTTCGCGGGATTCCAGGAGGTCACCACGCTCACCGGCGGCACCGCGGTGGTTCCGGGCGGGCCGGTTGCCTCACAGGAGGCGATCAAGCTTCTCGGCACCAACGGTGGCGGATTCTTCAACGCCAACTCGGCGCATCCGTTCGAGAACCCCACGCCCTGGACGAGCATCATCGAGGTGCTGATGTTCTTGGTCATCCCCTTCGCCATGCCTCGCGCGTTCGGCCGCATGGTCGGCGACAACCGACAGGGCGTCGCCATCGTGGGAACGATGGCCGTGCTGTTCGTCGTGTCGCTGTCGCTCATGACCTGGGCCGAGCTGGCGGGGTCGGGCACGGCACCACAGCTGGCGGGCGGCGCCATGGAGGGCAAGGAGACGCGGTTCGGGATTCTCGGCTCGACCCTGTACGCGACATCCACGACCCTGACGTCGACCGGATCGGTCAACTCGATGCACGACAGCTTCACGAGTCTCGGTGGTGGCGTCGCGCTGGTGAACATGATGCTCGGCGAGGTCGCACCGGGGGGTGTGGGCGGCGGCCTGTACGGCATCCTCGTGGTCGCCATCATCGCGGTCTTCATCGCGGGACTCATGGTCGGTCGCACCCCGGAGTACCTCGGCAAGCGACTCGGCGCGCGAGAGATCAAGCTCGCGAGCCTGTACATCCTGACGACGCCGACCCTCGTGCTTGTGGGCACTGCGCTGAGCTTCGCGATCCCCGCGGTTCGCGAGGACGTCGAGGGCACCTCGATCTGGAATCCCGGACTGCACGGCTTCAGCGAGGTGCTGTACGCCTTCACCTCGGCCGCCAACAACAACGGTTCGGCCTTCGCGGGTCTCACCGCCAACACCCCGTGGTTCAACACAGCGCTGGGTGTGGCGATGTTCCTCGGCCGGTTCCTGCCGATCGTCTTCGTGCTCGCGCTGGCCGGTTCGCTGGCCGCTCAGGACAAGATCCCCGTGACCCCCGGCACCCTGCCCACCCATCGACCCCAGTTCGTCGGCCTGCTCATCGGCACCGTCCTGCTGGTGTCGGCTCTCACCTACTTCCCCGTTCTCGCGCTGGGTCCCCTGGCGGAAGGTCTGTAACGACAACCATGAACACGTATCTCACTGCGCTCCCCGGAGCGTTCCGCAAGCTCGACCCTCGCCTCATGTGGCGCAACCCCGTGATGTTCGTCGTCGAGGTGGGCGCCGTGCTCACCACGGCGCTGGCAGTCGCCCAGCCTCTGATGGGTGTCGAAGACATCGCACCCGGCTTCACCGCCGGAATCACCGCGTGGCTCTGGGTCACCGTGATCTTCGCGAACCTCGCGGAGTCGGTGGCGGAGGGTCGGGGAAAGGCCCAGGCCGCCAGCCTCCGCCAGACCCGCACCTCGACAACAGCTCACGTCGTGGCTGCATCCGCAATCGAGCAGATGAGCCCGACAGCTCCACTCGAGACCCTCGATCACCGTGATGTCTCCTCGGCAGACCTGGTGCTCGGCGATCACGTCGTCGTGTCGGCCGGCGAGGTCATTCCCGGCGACGGCGACATCGTGTGGGGAATCGCCTCCGTCGATGAGTCGGCCATCACCGGCGAATCGGCCCCGGTCATCCGGGAGCACGGTGGAGACCGCAGTGCCGTCACCGGTGGCACCAGGGTGCTCAGCGACCGCATCGTGGTCGCCATCACCTCCAAGCCGGGCGAGACTTTCGTCGACCGGATGATCCGGCTCGTCGAGGGCGCCTCGCGCCAGAAGACGCCCAACGAGATCGCCCTCAACATCCTGCTCGCCACTCTGTCGATCGTTTTCGTGGTGGTAGTGCTCACTCTCAACCCGATCGCGAGCTACGCGGGAGCCGCGGTGAGCATCACCGTGCTCGTCGCCCTGCTCGTCACGCTCATCCCCACCACGATCGGTGCCCTTCTCAGCGCCATCGGAATCGCGGGAATGGACCGACTCGTGCAGCGCAACGTGCTCGCGATGTCGGGGCGCGCCGTCGAGGCGGCGGGAGACGTGACGACCCTGCTGCTCGACAAGACCGGAACCATCACCTACGGCAATCGTCAGGCAAGCGAGTTCCTGCCGGTCGGTGGCGCGTCACTTCGCGCACTCACCGAAGCGGCGAGTCTCTCCTCGCTCAGCGACCCGACGCCCGAGGGCAGCTCGGTAGTCGCGCTTGCAGCCGAGAAAGGCTTCGAAGCGCACGCCGTGGCGGATGCCGTGATCGTGCCGTTCACCGCCCAGACCCGCATGAGCGGACTCGACCTGCCGGACGGCAGCCAGGTGCGCAAGGGGGCGGGATCGATGATCGCCCAGTGGGTCGGTGCCGTTCCGGAGGCAACCCAGAAGGAGCTCGACGCGGTCGTAACCCGGGTGAGCGAGTCCGGCGGCACGCCCCTGGTCGTGGCCACCCGCGACGCTTCGGGTGCCGCGTCCGTTCTCGGCGTGATTCATCTCAAGGATGTCGTCAAGACCGGTCTTCGCGAGCGCTTCGCCGAGCTGCGTGCGATGGGCATCCGCACCATCATGATCACTGGGGACAACCCGTTGACCGCGAAGGCGATCGCGGCCGAGGCGGGTGTCGACGACTTCCTCGCCGAGGCCACGCCAGAGGACAAGATGGCCCTGATCCGCAAGGAGCAGCAGGGCGGCAATCTGGTCGCGATGACGGGTGACGGCACCAACGACGCCCCCGCGCTCGCGCAGGCCGACGTGGGCGTCGCCATGAACACGGGCACCTCGGCGGCGAAGGAAGCCGGCAACATGGTCGACCTCGACTCCGACCCGACCAAGCTCATCGACATCGTGCGGATCGGCAAGCAACTGCTGATCACCCGCGGCTCGCTCACGACGTTCTCGATCGCGAACGACGTCGCCAAGTACTTCGCGATCATCCCCGCGATGTTCACGGCCGTGTTCCCGGGGCTGGCGGTTCTCAACATCATGGGACTGCACTCGCCGGCATCGGCGATCCTCAGCGCGATCATCTTCAACGCTCTCGTCATCGTCGCCCTCATCCCGCTGGCGCTGCGAGGCGTCAGCTACCGTCCCGTCTCGGCGAGCAAGCTGCTCTCACGCAACCTCGCCATCTACGGCCTCGGCGGAATCATTGCTCCATTCATCGGCATCAAGCTCATCGACCTCGTCGTGAGCCTTCTGCCCGGCTTCTAGAAGGAGAAGCAGTCATGAGAATGAAACAGACCTGGACGGCGCTCCGCGCGCTGCTGATCTTCACCGTGGTGCTCGGCGTGGGCTATCCGTTGCTCATCACCGGCGTCGGCCAACTCGCCCTGCCCTCGCAGGCGAACGGGTCACTCGTGCGCTCCGACGGCGCCGTCGTCGGGTCGGCCCTGATCGGTCAATCGTTCACCGATGCCGACGGCACCGCACTGCCCGAGTGGTTCCAGTCCCGGCCGTCGGCTGCCGGCGCCGGCTACGACGGCGGTGCGTCGAGCGGGTCCAACTACGGGCCCGAGAATCCCGACCTGATCTCGGCCATCCAGGACCGCAAGTCGGCGATCGAGTCGCTGGATTCCGTCACGGCCTCCGAGATTCCCGCGGATGCGCTCACGGCGTCAGGGTCCGGGCTCGACCCGCACATCAGCCCGGCGTACGCGCTGCTGCAGGTGCCGCGGGTTGCCGAGGCCCGCGGCATCCCCGAGGCGCAGGTGCGCGCGCTCGTCGAGGCATTCATCCAGGGCCGGGATCTGGGCTACCTCGGGGAGCCCACGGTCAACGTGCTGCAACTGAACATCGCGCTCGCGAAGCTGGGATGATGAGGCCATGACCAGGGGCAGGCTCCGCGTGATGCTCGGGGCCGCCCCCGGCGTGGGCAAGACCTACGCCATGCTCGAGGAGGGGCGCCGCCTGGCCGCTGCGGGCAAGGATGTCGTGCTCGCCGTCGTGGAGACCCACGGCCGCGCCGCCACATCCGCTCTGGTCGAGGGGCTGGAGCTCATCCCGCGGCAGGCCGTCGAACACCGCGGCGTGGTGCTGCAGGAGATGGATCTCGACGCCGTGCTGGCGCGCAAGCCCGAACTCGCCCTCGTCGACGAACTCGCCCACACCAACGCGCCTGGCTCCCCGCACGACAAACGCTGGCAGGACGTCGAGGCGATCCTCGCTGCCGGCATCGACGTGATCTCGACAGTGAACATCCAGCACATCGAGTCCCTCAACGACGTCGTGCGCCAGATCACCGGGGTCGTGCAGCGCGAGACGATCCCCGACGCGGTCCTGCGAAGCGCCGACCAGATCGAACTGGTCGACCTCGCGCCCCAGGCCCTGCGTGACAGGCTCAGCGAGGGCGTGGTCTACCCCGCCGGTCGAGTGGATGCCGCCCTCAGCAACTACTTTCGTCTGGGCAACCTCACCGCGCTGCGCGAGCTGGCCCTGCTCTGGCTCGCCGATGAGGTGGACTCGGCGTTGCGGCGGTACCGGGCGGAGAAGGGCATCGACAGCGCCTGGAATGCCCGCGAACGCGTCGTTGTCGCCCTCACCGGCGGTCGCGAGGGCGAGACCCTGCTGCGCCGGGGGGCACGCATCGCCAGCCGTTCGAGCGGCGGAGAGTTGTTCGCCGTGCATGTCACCACGTCGGATGGTCTCGCAGAGAGTGACCCCGGCATTCTCGAGGCGCAGAAGAAGCTCGCCGAGACTCTGGGTGGCACCTACCACCAGGTTGTGGGCGAGCAAATCCCGCGGGCTCTTGTCGAGTTCGCGAGGAGCGTCGACGCGACCCAACTCGTCATCGGGGTGAGCCGCCGAGGAGTTCTGGCGCGCCTCTTCGGCGGTCCGGGTACGGCTGCCACGGTGATCAGGGACTCGGGTGACATCGACGTTCACGTCGTCACCCACTCGGAGGCCGGCTCCAGGGCGCTGCCCACCTTGGGCGGCGCCCTGTCGGTGCGGCGACGGGTCGCGGGCTTCCTGCTCGCCCTCGGAGGTCTCCCGCTGCTCACTTGGGTGCTGTCGCTCTTCCGCAGCGACGAGTCGCTCGCGAGCGATGTCCTGGCGTTCCAGCTCTTCATTGTCATCGTTGCGCTGGTCGGCGGCATCTGGCCAGCTGTGGCGACGGCCGTCATCGCGGGTCTCGTGCTCGACTTCTTCTTCGTCGCGCCGCTGTACACGGTGACCATCGCCGACCCGCTGCACCTGCTGGCCCTCATCATCTTCGTGGTGGTCGCTGTACTCGTCAGCACCGTGGTCGATCAGGCTGCGCGCCGCTCACGCCTCGCCTCGCGCGCGGCTGCCGAATCGGAAACCCTCTCCAACATCGCCGGCGGTGTCCTGAGCGGCACCGACGCCCTCGAAGCCCTCGTGAGCCGACTGCGCGAGGCGTTCGGTATGACGAGCGTGATCCTGTACTCGAACGGCGCTCCGCTCTACACGGCGACGGATGCCACGCTCATGGGCGACGGCGACATCGAGACGACGTTCCCCATCGGCGACCATTCCCAGCTCTACCTTCGGGGGCGTGACCTGCCGGCATCGGACCGACGGATACTCGGCGCCTTCCTCTCCCAGATCGAGGCGGCCCTCGATCGTCGCGAGCTCAGCCGAGAGGCCGAGAGCATGAGACCGGTCGCAGAAGCGGATCGCCTGCGCACCGCGCTGCTGGCCGCTGTCGGGCATGACCTGCGGCGCCCCCTCGCGGCAGCGACCGCAGCGATCACCTCGCTGCGCTCGACCGAGCTCACCCTGTCGGCGGCCGATCAGGACGAGCTGCTGGATGCCGCCGAGCAGAGCCTCGACTCGCTTGCGGGTCTCGTGACCAAGCTGCTCGACGCCAGTCGCCTGCAAGCGGGGGTGTTGGGGGTGTCACTGGCTTCGGTGTCCGTCGACGATGTGGTGGGCGGTGCGCTCGATGAGTTGGGGCTCGCACCCGGCGACGTGCGGTTGGAGTTGGAGCGCGGCATCCGACCGGTGATCGCCGACGCCGTGCTCCTGCAGCGCGCCGTCGTCAACCTGCTGGCCAACGCACTCCGGTTCTCTCCGGCCGACGCCGCCCCTGTCGTCGCGACCAGCGAGTTCGGTGACCGCGTGCAGCTGCGGGTCATCGACTCGGGTCCCGGAATTCCCGCGGAACGGCGGGATGATGTCTTCGTGGCATTCCAGCGCCTGGGCGATACCGACAACACCACGGGGGTCGGCCTGGGGCTGGCACTGTCCAAGGGCTTCATCGAGGCGATGGGCGGCACGCTCGAGGCCGAGGACACCCCCGGAGGCGGACTGACCATGGTCGCCGACCTGCCCGCGGTGCCCAATCTTCTCGCGAACGCGGGTGAGCAGTGAAGATCCTGATCGCCGACGACGATCCCCAGATGCTCAGGGCACTGCGGATCACGCTCGGAGCGCGCGGGTACGAGGTGGTCACGGCCGCCGACGGACGCGCGGCTCTCGACGCGGCGATCGAGTCGCATCCCGACGTCGTCGTTCTCGACCTGGGGATGCCCGGCCTCATCGGCATCGAGGTGATCGAGGCCATCCGCGGCTGGAGTCAGGTTCCCGTGCTCGTCGTGTCCGGTCGCAGCGAGAGCTGGGACAAGGTGGAGGCGCTCGACGCCGGGGCAGACGACTACGTGACCAAGCCGTTCTCAGCCGATGAGCTGCTCGCGCGCATCCGGGCATTGTCGCGTCGAACTCCCGCACCCGCGGATGAGCCCACCGTGTCGTTCGGCGATGTGACCGTTGACCTGGCCTCCCACGTGGTGACCCGTGCCGGTGCATCCGTTCGGCTTACGCCGACCGAGTGGCGCATCCTCGAGGTGCTGCTTCGCCACCGCGACAAGCTCGTAACGCGCGAGACCCTGCTGACCGAGGTCTGGGGACCGCAGTACACGACCGACACCGGATACCTCCGGCTCTACCTCTCGCAGCTGCGCAAGAAGCTCGAGCCCGAACCCTCCGCACCGCGGTACCTTCTGACCGAGGCTGGGATGGGTTACCGCTTCACCACCGCTTAGACCCGCGTGCTCCAGACCGCCTTCGCGCCGGACTCCCCGATGACGAATACCGTGTAGACGGATCCGAGGACGACAACCGCGACAGCCACAGCGAGCAGGATCGTCACGGCGAGGCGCGCAGGCTTCGAGGTGATGCGGTTCGCGAAGCGGCCCGTGCCGCTGAAGTAGTGGAACCAGATCCATTGCACTGTGGCGACAACGAAGAGTGCGATCGCCCACGGCAGCAGGTCACGCCCCAGCTGAGCGTGCAGTTCGCTGAATGCGTTCTCGGCGACCTGTTCTTCGAGCACTTCCCCCGCCTCGGTGGTGATCGGCACCGCGATCAGAGCAGCGAGAGCGATCAACGGCGTGACGATGCCGAGTCGACGGCGCGCGGCGGGCCAGGCCGCAGCCAGCACCGTGCAGAGCCCTGCCAGCGGCACCACGATCACCACGAAGTGGATCAGCAGAATATGAATCGGTAGTCCGTTGAATTCCCAGGTCATATCGCGAGCTTGGCACGGCGCGTCTGCAGCGGGCGGGACGAAAGTCCCGCGGATGCGCGCATCCACTCCGAGCCCCGCAGCAGCCCCTTCCACAGCGCACGAAGCCTAGCCTTGCCTGACTGGAATGGATGCCCGGTCTGGGTGTTAGCTGTCGGCATGAGCATTCCTGACTCCCCGACCGGACACACCAACGAACCGCACGGCGATGGGATAGCCCACAAGCTCAACTGGCTGCGTGCCGGGGTGCTCGGTGCGAACGACGGCATCGTCTCGGTCGCGGCGATCGTTGTCGGCGTCGCGGGTGCGACGACCGCTGTCGCGCCGATTCTCACGGCCGGTGTCGCCGGGCTGGTCGGTGGTGCCATCTCGATGGCTCTCGGCGAGTACGTGTCGGTATCGAGCCAGAAGGACACCCAGCACGCCCTCATCGCCAAGGAGCGTCGCGAGCTCGCCGAGCAGCCTGATGAGGAGCTCGCCGAGCTCGCCGGACTGTTCGAGAAGAAGGGCCTCACGGCTGCGACCGCTCAGCAGGTCGCCGTTGAGCTCACCGCGCACGACGCACTCACCGCGCACCTGGAGATCGAGCTCGGCATCAACGAGCGAGATGTGGTAAGCCCGTGGCAGGCCGCAGGGGCCTCCGCTCTGGCATTCTTCGTCGGCGCGCTGCTGCCGTTGCTCGCCATCCTGCTGCCGCCGGAGAACGTGCGGGTTCCCGTGACTTTCGCGGCCGTCCTCATCGCGCTCGCCCTGACCGGCGCGCTGAGCGCGTGGATCGGCGGCAGCCACTGGCTGCGGCCCACCCTCCGCGTCGTCATCGGTGGTGCCATCGCACTGGTCGCGACGTTCGTCATCGGCACCCTCCTCGGTACTTCTGGCGTGGTGTAGCCGTGGTCCGGATCCTCGTCGTCGAGGATGACCCGACCATGGGCGCCCTCGTCGAACGGGGCCTGCGCGAGGAGGGCTACGAGGTCACCCTCGTCGGCAACGGCATGGATGCGCTGATCGCTGCCGCGAACGACGACTTCAGCGCCGCCGCGATCGATGTGATGCTGCCCGAGATGACAGGATTCGAGATCTGCCGCCACCTGCGCCAACGGGGGAGCACGCTTCCGGTTCTTCTGCTCACGGCTCGGGATGCTGTGGAGGACCGAGTGTTCGGTCTGGACTCCGGGGCCGACGACTACCTCACCAAGCCGTTCGCCTTCGCCGAGTTCAGCGCGCGAATCCGCGCGCTGGTGCGACGAGACTCGGCCACCGCCAAGGCCGTGCTGCGGGTGGGACGGCTCGAACTCGATCCCATGACGGTTCGAGCGGTGATCGCCGGCACGCCCGTTGCGCTGAGCACGAAGGAGTTCGCGCTGCTCAGCCTGCTCGTGTCGCGGCCTGGCGAGTCGCTGACCCGCACCGAGATCCTTCAGGAGGTCTGGGGCACCACCAAGCACATCGACCAGACCATCGTCGACCAGTACGTCAGCTACCTGAGGCGCAAGCTGGAGCCCACCGACTCCGGCGTCTCGATCGTGACCGTACGAGGTGTCGGCTACCAGCTGCGCGAGGACGCGTGATGCTCTCGCGATTGTCCATCCGCGCCCGGATCACGATCGGAAGCGTCCTGGCCGCTGCCGTACTCCTGTCGGTCGGGCTGGGGCTGGTGCGGGAGCAGGTCAACAGCATTCTCACGAACACGAATGCCGTGCTCGCCGAAGGGGATCTGACCTCGTTCGAGACCGACATCCTCGCCAACCCCGACGAGCCGGTTGATGACCCGGGCACGGGAGTTCTCGTGTTCGTGAGGGGACCGGACGGCCGCGAGCAGGTGGACACCCTGCCGCGCTTCCTCCACGGCACGATTGAGCATCGTGAGCCGGCCGACGAGCAGTTCACGATCGAGCACGACGGCACGACCTACGTGGTCGTCGGCCGGGTCGTCAGCACCAGTTCGGGCGACTGGGGTCTGTGGGCGGCGCGCAGCGAGGCGTCGAGCACGCTGGCACTCGCCTCGCTCGATCGACTGCTCGCGATCGGCGGGCTCGTACTTCTCGCCTGCTTCGGGATCGCGTCCTGGCTGCTGGCGTCGGCGGCGCTGCGCCCGGTGCGGCTCATGCGCGAGCGAGCGGAGACCCTCGGCGCAGAGTCCCGCGACGGCGGGCTGCCGGTCGGCGCGGCGCGCGACGAGCTGGCCGCCCTCGCCACGACCCTCAACGACTTCATCCAGCGGGTGCGGGCATCAGCGAGCCGGGAGAAGCGCATGGTGTCCGACGCAGCGCACGAGCTGCGAACGCCGCTCGCCGCGCTGCGCACGCAGCTCGAACTTGCGCACGACGACTTCGGGGACGCCGACGCGCTCGCCGCGCAGGTGACAGCGGCGGAGGAATCCGTCTCGCGGCTGTCATCGCTGGCAACCAATCTGCTCGAGCTCTCCCGCCTCGAGTCGAGCGAGTCACCGCGAGGATCGGGCTCGACCAGTGAGCTCGTCGACGAGCTGATGGGCTGCATCGATCGCGCCCGGATGCTGGGCCTCGCCAAACAGGCCGATGTCGGGTTCGATCTGCGCAACACTGACCGCGACACGCTGTACGGCGTCGACCCGCAATCCTTCGGACGCATCGCCGAGAACCTGCTGGCCAACGCCGTCGCCGCGATCCCGTTGCGGGGCTCGGTGACCGCGACACTGGAGCAGACGCCCTCCGACCTGATCCTGACGGTCGCAGACACGGGCCCAGGAATGGACGAGGAGTTCATTCCGCGAGCGTTCGAGCGCTTCACCCGACCCGACGACTCGCGCACGGCGACTACTGGCGGAAGCGGCCTCGGACTTGCACTCGTGCGGGCGATCGCCACCGCAGCCGGCGGCACCGCCACCCTGGCCAACTCGCATCCCGGCCTGACCGTGACCGTGACCCTGCCGACAATGTGAGAACTCTCATGCTGGGGGCCCGCCGCTCATAGGATCCGCATAGCTCACGCGAGCAGTGTGTAGACATGACAACCCAGGCCCCGGCTCCGACTCACCAGACCACGACACGTTCGCGGCTGCCGCGGATCAATCGCCGAGCTCAGTTCGCTCGTCGTGCGCGTCGCGCCGATCTGCTGGTAACCCTTCTGTGGGCGTCCGGTGCGGCCGCGGCCGCCCTGTATCTGGCCTACGGCGGCGCGAGCCAGATGACGTCGGTCGCCGGCTTCATCACCGGACTGGGAATTCTGCTCGGACTCGTGGGTACCGACTTCATCCTCGTCATGCTGGTGCTCGCCGCACGCATCCCGTTGCTGGATCGCACCATCGGACACGACCGAGCCGTCGCCACCCACCGTAGGCTCGGAAAGCCAGCGCTGTACCTGATCCTCGCCCACGGGGTGCTTCTGCTCATCGGCTACGGAATGAGCACCGGCTTCAATCCGATCGCGGAGATCGGCCCCATGCTCGCCCTCCCCGACATGCCGCTGGCGTTCATCGGCACCGGCCTGCTGATAGCCGTTGTGGTCACCTCGCTCGTCGCGGTGCGACGCAAGTTCAGCTACGAGGGCTGGCACCTGGTGCACCTGCTGAGCTACGTTGCGGTCGCGTTCGCACTCCCCCACCAGCTCAGCGTCGGCGGGGTCCTCGCCGAGGGTACCGTGCAGCGGGTCTACTGGATCGCGCTCTACGTGCTCGCCTTCGGGTCGATCCTGACCTTCCGCTTCGTCGAGCCGATCGTCGCGAGCCTGCGCCACCGAGTCACGGTCGCCGGGGTCAGTCAGATCGCGCCCGGGGTCACGTCCATCCACCTGAAGGGCAGCAAGCTTCGCTCGCTCGGCACGGCGGGCGGCCAGTTCTTCATCTGGCGCTTCTGGACACCCCGCACCTGGTGGCACTCGCACCCGATCTCGCTGTCGGCGGTTCCCACCGACACCACCGCGCGGATCACGGTGCGCGACCTCGGCGCGGGCAGCAGGCGCATCAGCACGGTTCCCGTGGGCACGCGCGTGTCCATTGAAGGACCGTACGGGCTGTTCACGGATGCCGCCCGCACCGCCCCGAAGATGGCCATCGTCGCGGCCGGGGTCGGCGTCACCCCCGTGCGCGCCCTGCTCGAGCACGCCACCTTCGCCCCCGGCGAGGCAACCGTGCTTCTGAGGGCGAGCAGCGACGATGAGACCTACCTCTGGGACGAGGTGCGAGCCATTGCCGCCGCAAAGGGCGCCCGGCTGTACACCATGGTCGGACGGCGCTCGCCCGTCGGCCCGTCGTGGATGCCCGAAGAGGATGCCCGTCGCGGCGTCACTCTCCGAAGCATCTTCCCCGAACTCGGCGACTCCGATCTCTATCTCTGCGGCCCCACCACCTGGCTCGACCTGGTGGAGGCGGACGCCCGCGCTCTGGGACTTCCCGAGCACCAGATTCACGCAGAAAGGTTCGACTGGTGAGAACACGCGCAGTACTGGGCAGCATCTTCGCTTCGCTGGGGGTGTTGGTGATCGGATGGCAGGCGGGAAACGCCGCCGTCATGAGCGCAACGACCGCAACGAGCACGACCACGCCGACCACCACGACCAGCGGTGGAAACTCCGGAACGTCGTCCTCGGGAACCTCCAGCGGCTCGAACACGACAACGAGCTCCGGCACCACGACCGCCGCCCCGGTGGCACCGACAACCGGCGCGACCGACGGTACCTACGCGGGCTCCACGGTCAACACGCGCTTCGGTCCCGTGCAGGTGCAGGTCACCATTGCGGGCGGCGCCATCACCGACGTCACGGCCCTGCAGCTGACCAACACCGATGGCCGCTCCGTGCAGATCAGCAACTACGCGTCGCCGATCCTCGCGCAGGAGGTGCTCTCGTCGCAGTCGGCTCAGGTGTCGAACGTGGGTGGCGCGACGTACACCTCGCAGGCCTACCTGCAGTCACTCCAGTCCGCACTGGACCAGGCCGGGTTCTGATGCGTCACACCTTCGAGACGATGGGCACTGTCGTGTCGCTCGAGGGCGTCGACGACCGCACCGTCGAGAAGGTCAAGAGCATCTTCGCTGCCGCGGACTCGAGATTCAGCCTCTACCGGCCCGAGTCGGAGCTGGCCCGGATCGCATCGGGTGAGCTCGCCATGATGGACTCGAGCGTCGAGCTACGCACCGCCTACGCCGACGCCCTCGCGTGGAGCTCGCTCACCTCCGGCGCGTTCAGCCCGAACCGCCCGGACGGCGTCGTCGACCTCAACGGCATCGTGAAGGCACAGGCCATGCAGTCGGCCGGTGGTCTCATCGATTCGGGCGGCTGGCGCGAGTGGAGCCTCAACGTGGGCGGCGACATCCTGATCGCCGGATCGACCGTGCAGACCACGGGGATCGTCGACCCCTTCGACCGCGCGAAGCTGCTGTGCGCCATCGAGCTGCGCCCGCCCCGCGCCGCCGTTGCAACATCGGGAAGCGCCGAACGCGGCGACCACATCTGGCTCGGGGGCAGCACCGGGCCAGCCGAGTACGTGCAGGTCACGGTCGTCGCTGGCGACATCGTCACGGCCGACGTGCTGGCGACCGCGATCGTGGCGGGCGGACGATCCGGTCTCGACGAGATCACCGAGCGGTGGGACGTGGATGTGCTCGCCGTCGATCGCACCGGCGCGATGGTTGCCACCCCGGGCATCCGGGAGTCGCTGGCCGCCTAGCTGGCGGTGAAGGTCACCGAGCCGATGACGCCCGCGATAACGCTGATCAGACCGATCAGGCCGATGAGAAGCGAGAAGGCGCCGGTTCCCAATCCGATCAGGGCCATGGTCATCAGCGTTGCTGGCGCGCCCTGGGCCTTCAGCTGGCGCGCCCTCGCGATACCCATGATCGAGAACACGATCGCGAGCGGCGCCAGCACGAACAGCACGTTGAAGAACACCGAGATGATGCCGGTGATGAAGCCGTAGAACGCGAACCTGTTGACCCTGGCGTCGATCGTGCGGCCCGGCGCGGCATTGAGGACCGCGCCCGTCCACGCGGCTGTTCTGCCGGGGGCGTACGGATCGGGTGCCTGCGGTGCGGGGTTCGCTGCCGAGTAGATCACGGTGGCGGGTGGCGGCACTGGAATCACCGCTGGCGGGGCGGATGCCGCGGCCGCACGCACGGGCGCAGCGGCGGGCGCCCCGCGGCGCGAGTCGCTCCAGCTCGCGCCGTTCCACCAGCGCTCACCGGCGCCACCATCGGGGTCTGGATACCATCCCGCCCGCTTGTTGTCGTCCGCCATGCAGACAGTTTAGGGACGGCGGGGAGTGAATGGGCCGGCTGATACGCCGGGTTCTGTCCCGGTGCTCGAGAGCACCATCGACGGCCATCTATCTGGGGACTACGTTGCCGCAGCCCTCTAGCGGTCTACCCGGGAACTGGGCGAGCAGCCTTCGTAACGTTCCCTGTCTGACCTTGCTCCGGACGAGGTTTACCTAGCCGACCGCGTCGCCGCGGCCGCTGGTGGTCTCTTACACCACCGTTTCACCCTTACCTCCGGGTGTCGAAACACCCGGCGGCGGTCTGCTTTCTGTTGCACTGTTCTCGCGGGTTGCCCCGGGTGGGTGTTACCCACCATCCTGCTCTGCGGAGCCCGGACGTTCCTCGACCCGCCCGAAGGCGAGCCGCGACCGTCTTGCCGACCCATTCGAGTGGCAAGCCTACTCGGCTCGTGTGCCGATGTCCGCGCGCATGTCCATGGCGAGGTTCGCGAGCTTGTCGGCCCGCGAATTCTGCAGCCGGGGAATCCACTCGAACCGCACGGGCGTGCCCGTCAGGAGCTCACGCGCCTCGGCGGCAAGGTCTGCCATGTCGGGGTGCTTGATCTTCCACCGCCCCGACATCTGCTCCACCACGAGTTTGGAGTCCATCCGAATGTGCAGCTCGGCGTCGGGATCGATGGCGAGGGCGCGGCGCACCCCGGCGATCATCGCCTTGTACTCGGCGACGTTGTTGCTCGCGATCCCGCCGTACAGGCCGATCTCGGCGAGGATCTCACCGGTCAGCGGATCGATGACAACCGCGCCGCTGCCCGACTGGCCGGGATTGCCTCGGGAGCCACCGTCGGCTTCGATGACGAGTTCGCGCGGCATCAGAGACCGGACTCGTCGGTGCGCACGAGAATCGCGTCGCTCGACGGGCAGATCAGCACGTCGTCGGGCGCCGCGGCGCGGATCTTCTGCAGCTCGTCTTCGAGCAGCTTCACCCCCGAGGCGAGCGAGACGCCGCCGCGCAGCAGTGAGGCACCGGTTCCGTATCGGGTTCGCTGCTTCTCGTAGAGGGCGAGGAGGTCCGCCGGTACCTTGGCCTCGATGGTTCGACGGCCCGCGGCCGCGGTGGTGCGCTCGGCGCCGATGGATGCGAGCGCGGCATCCCTGGTCGCTTCGATCGCGGCGACCTGATCGAGCAGCTCCGCGAGGCGTCCACTGGTCTCATCGACCCGGCCCTGGTGCTCTTCGAGCTTCTCCATGACGCTCAGCTCGATCTCCTCGAGGTCGTCCAAGCGCTTGCGCAGCGCACTGAGTTCCTGCTCGAGGGCGGCGACATCCTTGACCGACGAGCTTGCCTGAAGGCGCTCGCTGTCGCGCGCGATCCTCGTCTCGACCACCTGCACGTCGCTCTCGAGCCGCGACAACTCGAGCTGCACGTTCTCGAGGAGACCCTGCTGCTCCAGTTTGGTGATGCGCAGCGCATCGCCCTCGGTCGCGAGGGCGGCGAGCGCAGCCAGCTCGGGCAGGCTCCGCGCGCGGTGATCAAGCTGGGCGAGCTTGGTATCGAGCGCCTGAAGGTCCAGCAGGAGTGCCTGGTCGTCGGGTGATGCTTTCAGTGCCATCGTTTCCTCTGTTGGAGTCCTACTGTGTGACCGTGAAGTCCCACGGATCAGTTCTGGTGTCGCTGACGGTGACAGTCACGCCCGGCAGCGCGGCCCGCAGCTCGTCGGCCGCGGTCTCGAGCCACAACCACTCGCTCGCCCAGTGCGACACGTCGATGAGCGCCGGGCCGCCAGCGGTACGGGCGTTCTCGCGTGCCTCCGATGCCGGGTGGTGACGCAGGTCGCTCGTGATGTACACATCGGCGTCGAGAACGGCGGGGTGGCCCAGAAGTGAGTCGCCTGCGCCTGCGCACAGCGCCACTGTGGTCACGGGGGCATCAAAATCACCAGCCACCCGGATGCCCGTCGCGGTGGCCGGCAGCAGCTCGCCGAGGGTGCGCGCCAGGCGCCCCAGCGTCATGGGCACTGGCAGTCGTCCGAGCCGGCCAATGCCGCGGGCGGGGTCCGAGCTGGGCGCGAGCGGCGTGATGTCGACAAGGCCGAGGGCGGAGGCGAGAGTCGCCGATGTTCCGCTCTCGACGACATCGGCGTTGGTGTGGGCGGCCAGCAGCGCGATCTCCGCGCGGATCAACCGCGTGAGCGCCGCGCCCTTGTAGCGATCCGCTGCAACCGAGGTCACGCCTCGCAGCAGCAGGGGGTGGTGCACGAGCAGCAGGTCCACTCCCGAGGCGACCGCCTCGTCGACCGTGTCATGCACGGCGTCGACCGCGAGGAGGATCGAGTCCACGTGCGCGGCCGGGTCTCCGGCGATGAGCCCGACCGCATCCCACGGTTCCGCACCACTTGCAGGCCACAGTCGTTCGACGACTGCGGCGACATCGGCAAGTGTCGGTGACATGCCCCCAGTCTATTTGGGCGGGTGAGCGCCGTGAGGCGTGCCGGTCAGGGCCGCGCCTCCTCCTGGCGGCGGATGGCCGGGAATCCGATGATGATGGGGAGCAGGATGCCCAGAGCCAGAGCCACGAGAACCCCGAGATCGGTTCCCGCGAGGTCGGTGTCCAGGGGAACTCCGAGCAGCCCGAACAGATAGCCCTGCCATCCCAGCCAGGTGACGGTCGCCGTCGTGAGGCCCCATCCGATGGCACTGATCACGACGAAGCCGATGAGATTGCCCCACCTGACGGTCTCGTAGACTCCTCCGCGCCGAAGCAGCGATTCGCTCTCGAAGCGACGATTGCGGATCATCATCTCGGCCGCGAAGATGCCGGCCCAGGCCGCAGTCGGAACGGCCAGAGTTGTCGCGAGATCCCTGAACAGCTCCATGATGCCGGTCACCGCGAAGCTGAGCACCACGGCGATCGCCGCCAGGAGCACTCCCACGATCACGACCGACCACTGGCGGGAGACCCGCACGCCGACAGACTGGAGCGCGAATCCGCCCGAGTAGAGCGTGATCACGATGCCCGAGAGCAGGCTGAGCACCGTCGCGGCGATCAACGGAGCGGGGTACCACGACGGCAGCATGAGCGCGAGGGTATCCAGCGGCGACTGAACGAACCCACTCGCGATCCCCTTGTCGGATGCCGCGAGCAGGGCACCGTACCCGATGAGCACGAAACTGGGCAGCGTTGCACCGATCGTCGACCACAGCATGGATGCCGCGCCGCTCGACCCCGGGCGCTGGTAACGCGCCAGATCCGCGCCGCTGTTGGCCCACACGAGTCCCACGAAGCTGAACACCAGCACGGCACCGGTGATCGTCAGCAGCCACGGGCCGTCGGGCGTCGTGAGCGCCGCGGGCACATCCACGTACTGCGCGGTCATGGCGATGAGGCCGATGATCAGGATGCCGGACACCACGCTCAGCACCAGCTGGATCTGCGCGATCAGGTGGTAGCCGACGACGGCGACGAGCATGGCGATGACCAGTCCGGCCGCGAGGCCGAGAACCAGGAGCAGACGCTCACCGAGGCCGCCGTCTAGTTGGGCTCCGGCCAGCACAACGGCGACCGACGACGCGAGCAGCCACAGCAGCACCGCGCCCCAGAACACGCGGGTGACCAGGGCCAGGAGGGCAGGAACGACGTTCCCGACCACGCCGAACGTCGCGCGCGACACGACCATTGTCGGCTGCCCGCTGCGCTTACCAGCGAGTGTCGACAGGCCGAGCGGAATGAACGACAGTGCGACGCCGGCGAGCACGGAGACGATCGACTGGCGCAGGCTCATCCCCACCGCGAAGATGGCGGCTCCGAGACCGAGGCTCAGGATGCTCGAGTTCGCTGCGAACCACAACCAGAAGAGCCGCGAGGCCCGGCCGATCCTGTGGTCGACGGGCGTCGGTTCCAGGCCGCTGGTCTCGACGCTGAAGACCCGCTGACGCACGGGTTCGTTGTCGACGAGAACTACCTCGTCCTCGGGAATGCGCACCGTTGAGATGGGGCCGGATGGCGGCGACACGATCGCGGCGCCGCCGACAAGCCCGGCGAAGGCGCGATCGGTGTCGTCGACGTCGTCGTCGAGCTCCTCCTCGTAGGCACGATCGATTACAGCGATCGAGTCAGTGTCGAGAGGAACGCCCTGGCTTGCCGTGACCGGGGCTGGCTCCTCGAACAGCGTCTCCGCCGAGAAGGGACGCCCCTCATCGACCTCCGGGCGCAGGTCGTCGTCGGCGGGGCCGGAGAGCAGGTCGTCGAAGCTGAATGCCGGGGGCGGAGGGGGCGACGCAGCCGAGGGTTCGTCCTCGATGACCTCGGCCTCGATGACCTCCTCGTACTCGGGGATGGGCACGATCGGGATCGGCGGATGCCCCGCCGCCTGCGAGGGCAGCAGGGGCGGCCCGCCCAGAATCGGCGGTTCGACGAGAGGCGGCGGACCGGAGACGAGTGGAGGTTGGGGCTCGAACACGGGCTCGGGCTCCGGCAACGGCTCCGGTTCGACCACGAGCTCCGGCTCCGGTGCGGGCTCAGGCTCCGGCTCCGGCTCCGGCTCCGGCTCCGGCTCCGGCTGGCTGAGCGTCGAAGCCCAGCCCGCACTCGGCGGCGGAACATCCCATGCCGGAAGCGGCGGAGGCGCGGCGACCACGGGCTCCGGCTCGACCACAGGCTCCAACGCGACGGGCTCGACGGGAACGGTGTCATTGACCCGGGGCGCGTCGTCGGTCTGCGGTGCTGGCCAGGCAGCTACCGGCTGATCCTCGACGACGAAGCTCTCTGCCACCGAAACCGGCGCAACGTCGGCCGGCGGAACGTCAATCGGCTGCTCGGTCGGGCCGACCGGGATGCCGCGAGCGCTCAGCTGCGCTTCGAGCTGCTCGATCGCGCTCAAGGTGCCGCCAGCGGTTTCGAGGCCAGCCTGCTCGAGAAGGCTGAGCAGCTCGGGGTCCCGCACGACGGGTTCCGGGGGTCCCTCCGGAAGAACGACGGCCTGAGCAGGATCTGGCGCGGGGAGCGAGCTCCACGCCGGCAGTTCAGTAACCGGTCCGGGTTCAGCGGTGGTCGCATCCTCGGGCGAATCGGCCGCCCCGGGCGCGGGCGACGCCGACGGCTCGGGCGCGGCATCCATGGGCTCAGGTGCCGGCTCAGCCGTAGGCGCGGCCTCAGGTACTACCGGAATCGACCCGGACGACAAGCGTCCGAGGTCGGCCGCAAGGGCGTTGGCGAGCTCGTCATCGTCGTGCTCGGCCGGGGGCTCCGGCGAGGCGGGAACGCTCCCCGTGGGCGGGGTGAACGTCGATCGGCGTGGCCCGGACGTGGCAAATGTAGGATCGAATGAGGTTTCATCGAAAACCTCGTCGTCGCTTGCCATGCAGAAATACTACGGTGACTGGCCCAATGAGCGTGGTTGCCGGGCCGTAGCGAGCACAGTTACTGCACCGAGAATGAGGATCAATCCGGCCCAGCCGAGCAGTTCCAGGCGCTCACCGACCACTAGAACCGCGAGGATCGTCGCCACAACTGGCTCCAGCAGTGTGATGGTCGTGGCGGTACTGCTGCGCAGCGTGCGCATGCCGACGCCGAACAGCAGGTACGCAACGAACATGGGCCCGACCGCGAGATAGCCAGCGATTCCCACCGTTGTCGTGGACTGGAGAAGGGGCGCTCCGAACACCAGAAGCACGGGAAGAAGTGCGATCGCCCCGAGTCCGAACATGCCTCCCATGACCGCACGCGAGGGCTGTCCGGTGCCGATGGCGCGGCTCGATGCGTAGGTGTAGAGCGCGTAGGCGAGACCCGCGGCAACTCCCAGGCCAATGCCCAGCAGCGGCGAAGTGCTGTGTGATGCGTCATCCCGATGACTGCCGAGGGCGAGAAGGATCACGCCCACGATCGCGACGGCGGTGCAGAGAGCCCATCGCAGAGTCAGCCTGCGGCGCTCGACGATCCACTCCAGGAGCGCGGCGAACACGGGGCCGGTGCCGAGTGAGACGACGTTGCCGATGGCGACGCCGGCCAGGCTCATCGAGGAGTAGAACGCGAGTGGATAGACGAACACCCCCACGGCGCCGATCAAGAGCCATCGGCGACTGGATGACGCCCGCACAGCGGCCAGCGCCGGGCGCGCCGACACGAGGAAGAGGAGCAGCCCACCGATCGTCATCGTGCTCGCGCCGACCGCGAGGGGACTCACCGAGTCCGGGAGAAAGCTTGCGGCCGTGCCCGTGGTGCCCCACAGCATCGAGGCGAGAATGAGCGCCCACACACCCGACGAACTCGATGCCGGAATACCCCTCACATCACGAGGCTAGCGGCTCTAATGTGAGTGTCATGCG
>ENA-UOYA01001409-UOYA01001409.1-activated-sludge-metagenome-genome-assembly--contig:-NODE-1409-length-25650-cov-8.163508_pt1 | contig 25650 bp, 23 predicted proteins | sample MGYA00238163_ERZ764804 | MGnify/ENA primary metagenome ERZ764804 (study PRJEB28919, sample SAMN05720223) | activated sludge metagenome | isolation source: Anaerobic digester | place: Hong Kong... | reverse complement strand
CCCGCAATCAGGTCCCGCTTGGGCACCCGGTAATACTCCCCGTCCCGCACTTCCTTGTCTCCGCCGGTCACCACCACCGGGATCACCCGGCACCGCAGGTCCGCCCGCTGCAACATCTCGATGGCGGGCCGCCCCACCCCCTTCGCATCCGCCACCACCCCGCACCGCCCGCCCAGTTCGCCCGGCCGCGTCACCTCTCTGATCCGCTCCATGACGTCCGGGTACGAAGTCCCCAAAACCACCCGCTCCAAATGCCTCACCCGCAACTGGACCGCTTTCCGCCAGGCGAACAACGCCGGATCCCACTCCCTCTTCAACTCCGCCCGCTCCGCCACCGCCGTATAATCCGAGCATTGCCCCAAATCCAAACCCAAGAAACAATCCCCGAAATTTGTCGTAAGTGTACTCGATCCGCTGCCCCTTCTGGTCCGTCCATAATCCGTCCGTCAGGTACGGAGGGCTTGTCTTGGGGCGCTGATGGAGCCGGGCTGACCAGCGCCAGGACTCGTCTGACGAGATGCCCCCAACAGGTGCAAAATTGCGGTGCTCTTGGGCATGGGACTGAAATCGCAGCGATCGCCGGCCGAAGGCGAGTTCCGGTTTGAGATCGATCCGGAGGCGTTGGAGGAATCCGTCACCGCGCTGGGAGGGTTGCCATTGTTCCTGCGGGCGGTGCGCCGCCTGGATGTGCCGGGCAGTGTGAAGCGGCATCTGCGCTTGAAGCAGCGCGAACGGGGCTTGGAAGAAGCGGCATACGTGGAGAGTTTTCTGACGTTGAACGCGGTGGGCGGCGATTGCCTGGAAGATTTCGACCAACTACGGGAAGCCGCCGATGTGACGCAGATGGCGGGCTACCCGATGCCGAGTGCGGAGGCGGCGCGAAAGTTTCTCTATCGCTTCCACGAGGAGGAGTTGGTCGCGGCGCGGCCCAAGCGGCTGCGATTTCTCATCTTCCACACGTCAGGCAAACTGGTGCAACATGCGCGCCAGACGATCCTCCGGCTCACACGCAGCCTGAACCGCTTCAGCAACTGGCAAGGCGCGTTGCGGTTGCTGCCCCTGCCGGATTGAAGTTCGGCCGGCGATCTGAGCGCTGGCGTCGCGGTTGCGCGAAACGAGGTTTTCGGCGGCCCGCTTGAAGTGTGGCCGCACATCTTGCTGATCGGCCACGCCATGGCCAAAATCGCGATTTCGCGCCCCACCGGCTGGCGCACTGTCGCCCCAGTGACCGGCCGGCCCTCTGGGGGACCGGTCCGCCCGTGTCACCTGCACCTTACGGACGGATTGCGGGCGAGTATAGCGCGCGGCGTTTTTCATGCCGCGGACGCGCGCATACGTTAGAATGGGGCGATGGCGACCAAGCAGGATGCGGAGCCAAAAAAGGAACCCGGCTTTGAGGCCAGTCTCGACGAACTCGAGAAGGTGACCAAGGAACTCGAGGGCGGGGAACTGCCGCTGGAGCGCGCGCTCGAGTTGTTCGAGCAAGGCATGAAGCTGAGCGAGAAATGCCGCAAGCAGCTCGAAGAAGCCGAGACGCGCGTGGAAATCCTCCTCAAGAAGAACGGCGAGGTCGCGCCAGAGACCTTCCAGACCGACAAAGAATGACCATTCGCGAATACCTCGCTGAACAAACCAAACTGATCGACGCCGAACTCGACCGCCTGATGCCGCCCGAGGACACGCCTCCGGCGACCATCCACCGCGCCATGCGGTACAGCCTTTTCGCGGGCGGCAAGCGCATACGCCCGTTCCTATGCCTGGAAGGCGGGCGCGTGATCGCGGACGGAACGCCGGGCTTGGCCGCCGCGGCGTGTTCGCTCGAGATGGTGCATACCTATTCGCTGATCCACGACGACTTGCCTGCGCTCGACAACGACGATTTGCGTCGAGGCCGTCCCACCAGCCACAAGGTCTTTGGCGAGGCCATGGCGATTCTGGCGGGCGACGGGCTGCTCACGCGCGCTTTCCAGGTGCTGGGCCAGTTGGACGGCGTCGCGGTAGACCGGCGCGCGCGGCTGGTGGAAGAACTGGCTGTCGCCGCAGGCTCGGTGGGAGGCATGATTGGCGGGCAGGTGAACGATCTCGAAGGCGAGAACCAGCCGCCGACACCTGAGCTGCTCGAATCGATTCACCGCGCCAAGACGGGAGCGCTGCTGCGCGTGAGCGTGCGCATGGGCGCGATCCTGGCCGGAGCGAAGGACGAGGAGTTGGGCGCTCTCTCGCGCTACGGCGAGCACATCGGCCTGGCGTTTCAGATTGTGGACGATATTCTCGACGTCGAAGAGTCATCCGCCACGCTCGGCAAAACCGCGGGCAAGGACGCGGCCCAACACAAGATCACTTTTCCGGCCGTCTACGGTCTGGAGGTCTCGCACCGCATGGCGGAGCAGGAACGCGAGCGCGCCCACGAGGCGCTGGAGCGCTTCGGCGCTCGCGCGAAGTGGCTCAGGGAACTGGCCGACCTCATCGTGCACCGCAAGGCATGAGCGCGCGTACCAAGTCCCGGCTGGACCGGCTGCTGGTGGAGCGTGGACTGGCCGAAACGCGGGAGAAAGCCCAGGCGTTGATCATGGCCGGCTCCGTCCTGGTGGACGGCCAGAAGCTGGACAAACCGGGACACTCGGTGCATGCGGAATGCCGCGTCGAAGTTCTGGGAGGCTTGCGCTATTCGAGCCGGGGCGGATTGAAGCTGGAGGCCGCGTTGGATCGCTTTCATATCGACGTGGCGGGCCGGGTCTGCCTGGACGTCGGCTCATCCACCGGCGGCTTCACCGATTGCCTGCTGCAACGCGGCGCGGCGCGCGTGTATGCCGTCGATGTGGGCAAGGGTCAGCTCGACTGGAAGCTGCGCAACGATCCGCGCGTCGTGGTGCGCGAAGGCCTCAACGCGCGCTACCTTACGCGCGAGGACATCGGCGAAACCGTCTCGTTCGTGGTTTGCGACGTGAGCTTCATCTCAGTCACGCTCATACTGGAAGCAGTAACCGCCGTGCTGGACGAGGCGGGCCAAATGGTGATCCTGGTGAAGCCGCAATTCGAAGTGGGGCGCGGACAAGTGGGTAAAGGCGGCATTGTGCGGGACCCCGTGCTGCACGAAGCGGCCTGCAGGAAAGTGGACGGCTCCGTCCGGGCGCTGGGTTTCGAAACGGATATCATGGAGAGTCCGATTCTGGGGACCGAAGGCAATAAGGAGTTCCTGCTCTATGTCCACCATTAATACCGTCGGCATCATCGCCAAGCCTGGCGTGAAACGAGCCGAGAGCCTGATTCCCGAATTGCTCGACTGGCTGGAAAAGCACGGCATCGTAGTGCGCTGTGACGCCAGCACGGCCGGCTACGCCAATCGGACGGAGTTCTTTCCCCGGGAGGAGGTGCCGGATGGCGCCGACATGGTCATCGTGCTGGGCGGTGACGGGACGCTGCTGGCTGCGGCGCGTGCCATCGCGGGCCGCGAGACGCCGCTGCTGCCCGTGAACCTGGGTGGGTTGGGCTTCCTGACCGCCATGACGGTGGACGAACTCTTCCCGGAACTAGAGCGTGCTCTCCGCAGAGAACACCGCATTGCGAAGCGGAGGTTCCTGGATTGCCAGGTCGTGCGCGGCGACCAGATCGTTGCCGAATATCGCGCTCTGAACGACGTCGTGATCACCAAGGCTTCCATCGCCCGCATGATCGACATCGAGGCTTTTATCGACAACCAGTTCATGTGCGATTACAAGGCCGATGGATTGATCGTCTCGACCGCCACGGGTTCCACGGCGTACTCGCTTTCGGCCGGCGGGCCGATCATCTTCCCCAGCGTCGGCGTGCTTTCGGTCACCCCCATTTGCCCGCACATGCTCACCAACCGTCCCGTGATCGTGCCGGAAACCAGCATGGTGAGCCTGCTGTGCCGCGCCGGCGACGATGCTGCGTATCTCACCATCGACGGGCAGGTGGGCCAACCGCTCAAGAATGGAGACAAGGTGCTGTGCCACAGTTCGGCGCACGTACTGCGACTGGTGCGCCCGCCCAAGATGCGCTTCTTCGACGTGCTGCGCGAGAAACTCAAGTGGGGTGAGCGTTGAAGCGGCTGTCGCTCACCGTTTGGATCTTCATCGGCATGGCGGCGGGCATCGCCCTGGGTTTGTTCGTTCCGCATGTTGCCGTGAAGCTGGCACCGTTGAGCAACATCTTTCTCCGGCTGATCAAGTCCATCATCGCGCCGCTCATCTTCGGCACCCTGGTGTACGGCATCGCGGGCTCGGGCAACGTGAAGGCCATGGGCCGCATCGGCGTGAAGGCAGTCCTCTACTTCGAGGCCGTCACCACCGTCGCGCTGTTCCTGGGCCTCGGTTTCGTCAACTTCGTGAAACCGGGCGTGGGAATGAAACTCGAGCGTAGCGCCGCCGACGCAACTCTTCCGCAGACCTCCATGAGCCTGGCAAGCGTGCTCGAGCACACGTTCCCTGTGAGCATCATCGATTCGATGGCGCGCGGCGAGGTGTTGCAGATCGTGGTCTTCGCGTTCCTGTTCGGCGCGGCCTGCGCGGCGGTGGGCGCCAAGGCGAGGCCGGTAGTGGAGTTCGCCGAATCGCTGGCCGAGGTTATGTTCCGCTACACGAAGTACGTGATGTACCTGGCGCCGATCGGCGTAGGCGCGGCGATGGCCGTGACGGTGGGCGGCAAGGGCTTCGCGGTGCTGGTCGGTCTGGGCAAGCTGGTGCTCACGATGTACGCGGCGCAGATCGTGTTTGTCGTCGTGGTGCTGGGCGCGGTCATCGCGCTGGCCCGTATTCCGCTGCGCCGGTTCGTCGCCGCCGCGCGCGAACCGTTCCTGATCGCCTTTTCCACTGCGTCTAGCGAAGCGGCCCTGCCTCGCGCGCTGGAGAACATGGAGCGTTTCGGAGTGCCCAAGCACATCGTAGCGTTCGTCATCCCGACCGGCTATAGCTTTAACCTCGACGGCAGCACGTTGTACCTCTCGCTGGCCAGCGTTTTTGTGGCGCAGGCGGCGGGCATCGAGATGTCACTGGGCCAGCAATTGCTCATGATGCTGACGCTGATGCTGACGAGCAAGGGTGTGGCCGGCGTGCCGCGCGCCTCGCTGGTAATCCTGGCCGGGACGCTCGCCAGTTTCCGCCTGCCCATGGAAGGCGTGGCCGTGTTGCTGGGCATCGACGCGGCCATGGACATGGCCCGCACCTCCGTGAACGTGCTGGGCAACTGCCTGGCCACCGCCGTCGTGGCCAAGTGGGAAGGCGTCACAACGGCAGAAGCGCCCGTGCACTAATTCCTTCAGAGTCTCCTGTTGCTTTCCCATAGGAGTTGTGCCAGACTCATATGGGATACCCAACGGAAGGGTCACATGAAGGACAAGAGCGAAGTCTGGCAGGGTACGCTGGCCATCATGGTGTTAAAGACGCTCGATGCGATGGGAGAGCAGCATGGCTACGGCATCGCAAGGCGCATCGAGCAGATCAGCAACAACCTGCTTTCGGTGAATCATGGGACGCTGTATCCGGTTTTGCTCAAGCTGGAGCAGGAAGGTTCGATCGAATCGTCCTGGGGCGTCTCCGACAACCACCGCAAGGCACGCTTTTATCGCATTACGAAAGCCGGAAAGAAAGAGCTGGCGGCGGAGCAGCGCCACTGGCAGCAGACCACTGAGATCGTTGCGCGATTCTTCGCCCTGGAAGGAGAGTCGCGTTGAAGAAGCTGCGCCGGTTGTTGAGCCGCCTTACCGGCAACGTCTCCCGCGAACGGCGCGAGGCGGAGCTGAACGAAGAGCTGAAGCTGCACGTAGACATGCTGGCGGAGGAAAACCTCCGGCGCGGAATGCCGCCTGAAGAGGCGCGGCGGCAGGCATTGATCACTTTCGGCGGGATCGAAACCACAAAAGAGGATTACCGCGACCAACGCGGATTCCCATGGTTTGAGACGCTCTTGCAGGATCTCCGCTACGCGCTTCGGGGCATGCGGAAGAATCCCGGTTTCACGGCGGTGGCCGTGGGCTGCCTGGCATTGGGCATCGGTGCGAACACCGCGATATTCAGTGTGTTCAACGCCGTAATGCTGCGCTATCTGCCGGTGAAAGCGCCCGGACAATTGGTCCTGTTCAATTACACCGCGGGCCGCACCACGCCACAGATACGGAAGAGTGTCTCCGGGTATAACCGCAACTCGTTTCCCTACGAGGTTTTTGAAGCCCTTCGGGCGCACAACGGCAGCCTGGCCGATGTGGCCGCGTTTGTGCATACAGGCTTCGCCAAAGACAGCCTGACGGTGACGAACAGTGGACGCACCACCACGGCGGATGGCGAAATGGTGAGCGGGAACTACTTCTCCCTGCTCGGCGTTTCGGCGTTGGCCGGCCGCACCATCGCGGACACCGACATCGTTCCCAGCGCACCGAACGTTGCCGTGATCAGCTACAAGTATTGGAAGCGCGAATTTGGTGGAGAGCCGTCGGTAGTCGGCAGGGAGATCAGTCTCAACCGGGTGCCCTTCACGATCGTGGGCATCGCTCCGGCGGAGTTCTTCGGCGTCGACTCGGCGCATCCGGCAGACGTCTGGATCCCCTTGCGCGACATTCGCGATCTGCAGCCCTGGGGTCTGCGACTACCAACCGGCAAGAAGGTCTGGGGCAACCGGCAATGGTGGTGGTGCATGATGATTGGACGCCTGAAGCCGGGTCAGACGGTACAACAGGCCTTGCCTCAAACGAACGCGCTGTTTCAAAGCGTGATCACGGCCGGCGTGGCCCCGCCGCCGCGTCCCGAACAGGTCCCATCGCTCGTGCTTGCGCCGGCCGGCCGGGGATTGGAGAACCTGCGGGCATACCTATCGAGTCCGTTGCGGATGCTAATGACCGCGGTGGCGTTGGTGCTGCTGATAGCCTGCGCGAATGTCGCAACATTGCTGGTGGCACGCGCGCGCTCGCGGCAGCGGGAAATAGGCATACGATTGGCCGTCGGGGCATCGCGTGGACGCCTGGTCCGGCAATTGCTAACCGAAAGTGTGCTGTTGTCGTTCGTGGGCGGTCTGTTCGGATTGCTGCTGGCGCATTGGGGCAGTCGCGCACTGCTTTTGATGCTGCCGTTGGGGCCCGGCGGTGCGGACTCCCTAGCGCTGGATGTCCGGCTGGATGCGATGGTACTGACTTTCAGCGTCGCCGTGTCCGTCGCGACCGGTCTGCTGTTTGGACTGGCACCGGCCCTGAGAGCCACACGCGCGGATCTGGCTTCGCGGCTGCGTGAAACCGCCACGAACACGACTTCGCGCCTGACACTGGGCCGCGCGCTCATCGCCGTACAAGTGGCCCTATCCTGCGCGCTTCTGTACAGCGCAGGACTTTTCACGCGGACGCTGCGGAACCTCGAAAGTATCGACCTGGGCTTCCGCGGCGACAACATCGTCCTCTTCCAAGTGGATCCGGCGCGTAACGGATACAACAAGCAGAATGAGCGGGAACTCTACCGCCGAGCCGCCGAAAGGCTGCGAACGCTCCCTGGCGTGCGTTCGGTTTCGTTCTCCGGGTTGGCGCTGCTGTCGGGAACGCACAACATGTCGACCATTTCGACGGACTCCGGCACGGAACTGTCCGAGCCGGCGCGAACGGTGTACTGGAATATAGTCGGCCCGGAATTCTTCCAGACCATGGGTATCCCCATCAGCGTGGGGCGCGGCATGGACTGGCACGATTTCGATGCCGGGCGAAAGCTCGTGGTGGTGAGCGAGTCCTTCGCAAGACAGTTCTATCCCAACGAGAATCCGGTTGGCCACCGGCTGAGCCGCGGCAAACGCTTTGATCCGGCCGAATCTTTCGAAATCGCCGGCGTAGCGCGTGACGCCAGGTACACCGACTTGCGCGAAGAACCGAAGGCGCAGCTTTATTTCCTTTACGAAGAGTCGTGCCCTATGTTTTTCGAAATCCGTGTTTCGGGCAACCTCGCAACCATGACGGCGGCGGTTCGGAATGCCATGCGCGAAATCGATCCGGCTCTTCCGCTGATTCGTATGCGTTCCCAGCGCGCGGTGATGGAAGACGCCATGCAGCGCGAGCGCCTGTTTGCACGCCTCGGTGGTATGTTCGGAGTTTTGGCGCTGGCGCTGGTGGCGATCGGACTATATGGAACGCTCTCTTATTCGGTGGCGCGCCGGTCGAGCGAGATCGGGATTCGCTTGGCGCTGGGTGCCGGACGCGGGCATGTGCTGTGGATGATTCTGCGCGAGTCGTTAACCATGGCCGGTGTTGGCGCGGTAGTGGGGCTTCCTTTGGCTTTCATGTTGTCGCGCTGGATACGAAGTGTGCTTTACAACGTGAAGCCCAATGACACGGTCACAATCGTGACCACGGTTGTTGTACTGGCGCTGGTGGCGGCAGCGGCTGGCTTCGTTCCAGCCAATCGGGCCTCGCGAATCGAACCGGTGGAAGCGTTGCGGTGCGACTGATCTGCGCTAACGTAGTCCGTGCTGGCGCATTTTCTCACGCAGGAAGACGGCTGATTCGGCGATGTCGTGCGCGCCCACGAGCGGGTCCGCGCCGTCCTCGATCGAAATCCAGCCGTCGAAGCCCACGCTCTTCAGCGTCGAGAAGATCCGGTCGTAATCGTTGAGGCCCTTGCCTACAACGCCGTGCTGCAGGATGCCGGCGTATCCGGTGTTGGGATTCGCGTCGATCTTCACCAGGTCTTCCAGCGTGCCGCCCTCGAAGTACCGGTCGCTCGCGTGCATGGACACGACGCGCTGCTTGACGGCGTCCAGCAGCGCGATCGGATCCTCGCCGCAGATCACGGAATTGGACGGGTCGAAGTTCACGCCGAAATTCGGATGCGTTCCGATGGCGTCCAGCAGTTCGAGAAACACTTCGCGGTGCTGGGCAAATTCAGGGAAACTCCAGAAAGTGTCCTTGTAATGGTTTTCGAGAATCAGCGTGACGCCGTTCTTTTCGGCTTCGGGAAGCAGCGCGTGGATGCACTCGGCTACCCACCGGACGCCGTCCGCGCGCGAGACTTCGGGGCGCCGCTGCCCGCTCAACACGCGCAAATACTTCACACCCAGCATCGGGCAGGCGCGGATGGCCACCTTCTCCGCTTCCACCTCGGCGGCGCGCCCTTCGGCGTCCGGCTTGGTGAAGTCCGGTGAATAGCACATCATCGGGATGGTGCGCTTCTGGTCCTCGGCGCGGCGGCGTATGCGCTCCATCTCGGCCGGATTCTCATGCGGCGTGAACGGCCAGTAGAACTCGTAGCCATCCACATCGAATCCCGCGGCCATGTCGAGCCAGTCGTCCACGCTCATTTCGCGCGTCACGCACATGGCGTGCAAAAAGCATTTAGGGAAGGCGGCTAATGGCACGGATCAGTCTCCATTCGGCGTAATCACGGTCTTCACGAACTCACCCGATTGCATTCCTTCAAAGCACTCGCGCCATTGGGCGAGCGTTCCCACGCGCCCGATCACCGGATCGAGATTGATCTGGCCGGAAGCGATCATCGCAATGACGCGCTCCCAGATGGGCCAGTTGTGCGAAAAGCTGCCCTGGATGGTGACGTTCTTCTGCACCGCCGGATCGAGCGAGAAGTTCATCGGCTGCGGACCCCAACCCACTTTCACGATCTGGCCAGCGGGCCGCACCGCCTGCATGGCAAGCTGCAGCGTGGAGGAATGACCGGCGGCGTCGATCACGACGTCAACGCCCAGGCCGTCGCCGAGATTCTTGATGTAGTCGGCCACGCCGCTGTCGAGTGTCGCATCGGCGCCTAGCACGCGCGCTGCCAGGAACCGCCGCGCATCGGCGGGGAGACCCGCCACTATCAGATGTCCGGCGCCGCTCAACTTCGCCATCACGGCACAGAGAAGGCCAATGGGACCGGGACCGATCACCAGCACGTTGTCGCCAGGCCGTACGCGCGCGTTCATGCAGACAGCGTTGTAAGCGACGCAGCAAGGTTCGGTCAGTGCGGCTTTCACAAAGCCGAGGGAATCCGGTAAGTGGTGCAGGCAGCGCTGCGGCACGCGCGCGTAGTGCGTCATGGCACCGTCCACTCCGTAGCCGAAGCCTCGTCGAGATGGGTCCAGGTTGTAAAGACCGCGTCTCGAATAGGGAGAAGTTTCGTCGATGACGGCAGCGGTTTCGCTCACCACGCGGTCGCCTGGCTTGAACGCTTTGACACGCGCGCCACATTCGGCCACGGTGCCGCAGAATTCGTGCCCCAGGATGCAGGGATAGTTCACCGCCCAACTCGCGCTGCCTCTCCACTGGTGCAGATCGCTGCCGCAGACGCTGACCGCGCCCACCTTCAGCAGCACATCGTCTTCGCCGATCTGCGGCACAGGCACCTCGCGCAGCTCAACGCTGAACGGTTCGCGCGCGTAGTTCACCACCGCGGGCATGAGGGCTTTCATGAATGGCGTTCCTTTCCGATGGGTACGTCTCCGAAAGAATGGACCTTCTCGCAGATCAACTTCAGCACCTGCTCGACGTCACCGCCGGCGGTACGGAACGAACTGGCGTCGATGGCCAGCGGCGCGCCGACTACAACCAACGGCGCTCCGTAGCGGGGCGTGTCGATGGCCTGGTCGATGGTGAGCCCGCCGACGGCCTGCACCGGCACGTTCACGGCCTCGACGATCTCGCGCAGCCGGTCGAGCGGCGTGGGGGGATGAAGGCCCCGCTCGCGCTGCACGTTGCGCATGTCGTAGCCGATGTGGTGAATGACGTAGTCGCAGCCCAATTCTTCCAGCCGCCGCGCGCCGTCGACCGGATCGGGCATGGCCATGTTGTCGCCCATCACCTTGACCCCGAAGTCGCGCCCGGCCTTCACCACCAGTTCCACGGTCTCCGGGTGCGCCTGCCCCATCACCACCACCATGCTGGCGCCGGCCTTGGCCATGATCTCGGCTTCGAGCCAGCCGCCGTCCATGGTCTTCAGGTCGGCGACGATGGGCACGTCCGGCCACCGGGCTTTCAATTCGCGCACACCGTGCATGCCGTGGGCGATGATGAGCGGCGTTCCGACTTCGAGCCAGTCGATGCCCGCGCGCACGGCCATGGCCGCGGTGCGGACGGCTTCGTCGATGTCGGTAAGATCGAGCGAGATCTGGACGGTCGGTTTCACAAGGCCATTATATAGGGACGCCGTTCGCCCTCAGTTTTCGTTAAGTTGAGGGCGTGGGATAATTGAAGCGGACCCGCCGGGCGGGCAGCCGCTCGGCAACGAGAGGAAAGTCCGGTCTCCATAGGGCGGCGTGCCGGCTAACGGCCGGGGGGATTCGCTCAAAGCGGATTTCACGGAAAGCGCCACAGAAAATATACCGCCGCGCAAGGCGCAAGCTGAACGCGGTAAGGGTGAAATGGTGCGGTAAGAGCGCACCGCGGCCGGAGCAATCCGGACGGCAGGGCAAGCCCCACGCGGAGCAAGACCAAATAGGGGAGGAGGAGCGGCCCGCTCCGTTCAACTCCCGGGTAGGTCGCTAGAGCCGTTCAGTAATGGGCGGCCCAGAGGAATGGCTGCCGCCTCCGAAAGAGGCACAGAAACCGGCTTATAGCCCGGCGGGTACAAAACCAACCTTCGCCACCGCGAGCGGACCGCTCACGCGGGTCAGCTCTTCTTGGACGTGACGGCGGAGAACGCCGACACCTTCTGGGTTACACGCTTGCTGCCGCAGTGTGGGCACACCGCGACGCCCTTGTCGAGATCCGCGATGTGCAGCACCTGGGTGGACTCCTTGCCGCAATCCTGACAGAGAAAGACGTAGTAAGGCATAACCTGCGCCTCCTGGCCTTGTACTCTCCGCCCATATAGTAGCGCGACTGGCGGCCGAAAGGAACCGTGGCAGGGTGTGGTATCTTGTGATCAATCAGAGAGGCTCCTATCCTTGTTGGCCGTGCGGACGCGTGTCGTGTCGCCGTTACATCGAGGGGAGGCAGAGGAGGGGAAATGGTCAAGACAACCGAAATTGCGCCGGAAATCTACCGTATCTCGGTTTTCGCGCCGGAGATCAACCTGGAATTCAGCCACTTCCTGGTGAGAGACGATGAGCCGTTGATGTTCCATGCGGGATTGCGAGGGATGTTTCCCGCGCTCCGGGACGAGGTCTCGCGCCTGATCGACGTCTCGAAGCTCCGCCACATCGGGTTCAGCCACTTCGAGTCTGACGAGTGTGGAGCCCTGAACCACTGGCTGGAGCTCGCCCCGGCGGCCCAGCCTGTCTGTGGACTGGTTGGCGCCCTGGTAAGCGTCAATGACTACTCGATGCGGCCGGCCCGCGCACTGACGGCTGACGGCACGCTGCCAACGGGACGCTATACGTTCCGCTTCTTTCCAACGCCCCACGTCCCGCACGGATGGGATGCGGGCGTCCTGTTCGAGGAGACCGGACGCACCCTATTCTGCTCGGATCTTTTCCATCAATGGGGCCTCAGGGAACCGGCGACCGCAGATAGCATCATCGAGCGAAGCCGGGAAGCGTTACTCCAATCGGAAGCGGGACCGTTCGCCAACTACGTGCCCTACACGCATCACACCGGCCGGATTCTGGAGTCCTTGGCCGAGCGCCAGCCGAGGATGCTGGCGGTCATGCATGGTTCCTGTTACGCCGGCGATGGGGCGAAGGCGCTCCGCGATCTGGCCGCCGTCATGCGGGACGTGCTCGGCCCCAAAACTCAAGAGTAGTAAGGACCCTGGCGCCGGCACGTGGGGCACCCTGGGGTAGTATCCTGAGAGCAAGCGCCAGCCGCTTCCCCGTATGAAATTCCAAGGCATTTTCACGCCAATCGCGACTCCCTTTGATGCCGAGGGGAACCTCTACAAGTCGAAAGTCAAACACAACGTCGAGAAGTGGAACCGCGTAGCGCTCTCTGGCTACCTGGTGTGCGGCTCCACCGGCGAAAGCGTTCACCTCACGTCCGAAGAGAAGGTTCAACTTTGGGAATGGGTGGTCGAATACGCCGCTCCGGAGAGACTCCTGCTGGCGGGCACGGGCGTCGAAAGCGTGCGCGAAACCGTGGCGATTACCCGCCGGGCCGCGGACATCGGCTATAAAGCAGCCGTTGTAGTCACGCCGCATTATTACAGGAACCTGATCGACCGCGGCGAGGCGCAGGCGCTCTATTTCCGCGCCGTAGCCGATCAGTCGCCTATCCCCATCGTCATCTGCAACGAGCCCCAGGAGACCGGAATCGATCTCCCCGCCGAAATTGTCGCAGCCCTTTCCGAGCACCCCAACATCGCTGCCATCGTGGAAGGCTCAAGCGACATCGAGAAGATCGCGCAGATACTGCGAATGGGGAAACCCGGCTTCCAGGTGCTGGCGGGATCGTCGAACGCATTCGCGCCAGCGCTGGCCGCGGGGGCGGGTGGCGCCATGCCTGCCATCGCGAACGCGGCCCCGTATGCGGCCTTCGCCGTGTGGGAAGCGCATCACGCGCGCGAATTCGACGCCGCCATGGACTGGCAACGCCGCCTGGAGCGCGCCGCCATGCTGGTAACGGCCACATACGGCGTCCCCGGGCTGAAGCACGCCATGGACCTGCAGGGTTTTTACGGAGGCCCGCCGCGGCTGCCTCTGGCGCCAGTGCCGCCTGCGGCCCGGCATGAAATAGAAGAGGCGTTCAAGCTCCTTACCGGGGCCTGAACGCCTCTGTTCGAATCTCTAATCTAACAGCCGCTTACAGCTTGCCGGCAGCGTACTTCTTGGCCATCTCTTCAATCGGGATGGGCTGATAGTCGCCAGCGTGGCCGGCCTGGCCGAACTGTGTCATGCGGAGGGCGACGACTTTCTTCATGGCCTCGCGCGCGGGCTTCAGATAGTCGCGCGGATCGAACTTCTCGGGCGTCTCCATCAACACCTTGCGGATGGCGCCGGTCATGGCCAGGCGATTGTCGGTGTCCACGTTGACTTTGCGGACGCCGTTCTTGATGCCGAGCTGGATCTCTTCCACCGGCACGCCGAAGGTCGGACGCAACTTGCCGCCGTACTTGTTGATGATGTCCTGCAGATCCTGCGGCACGCTGGAGGAGCCGTGCATGACCAGGTGGGTGGTCTTCAGGCGATTGTGGATTTCGATGAGGCGGTCCATCTTCAGGACTTCGCCGGTCGGCTTGCGGGTGAACTTGTAAGCGCCATGGCTGGTGCCGATGGCAATCGCCAGCGCATCCAGACCGGTCAACTTCACGAACTCTTCGGCCTGGTCGGGATCAGTGACGTGGCTCAGGGCGTCAACACCGGCGCCATGGCCGTCTTCGATGCCGCCCAGCACGCCGATTTCGCCTTCCACCGTCACGCCCTTCGCGTGGGCCATCTCGACCACTTCACGGGTGACTTTCACGTTGTAATCGAACGTGGAGGGCGTCTTGCCGTCGGGCATCAGGGAGCCGTCCATCATGACGCTGGTGAAACCCATCTCGATGGCCGATTTGCAGGTCTCGACGCTATTGCCGTGGTCCAGGTGCAGCGCCACGGGGATCTCCGGGTAGACCTCGGTCGCAGCCAGCATGAGGTGATACAGGAAACGGTCGTTCGAATAGGCGCGCGCACCGCGGCTGGCCTGGATAACCACCGGCGACTTGGTCTCGCGGGCGGCCTCCATGATGGCCTGAATCTGCTCCATATTGTTGACGTTGAACGCGCCAACCCCGTAGCCGCCCTTGGCGGCCTCGTCCAGGAGCTGTCGCATGGAAACCATTGGCATGAGTGAATCTCCTTCGAGGAAAGTAAGGTTTTACTCGAGGCGTCACGGACCGGGTCGAGTAAATTTCATCGTATCACGCGGGATAAGCGGCGCGTTGACCCGCGCGGAGCGGTCCCGTACAATGAAGCTGTAGGAAGGCGGGCGGGAGTAACTCAATGGTAGAGTCACAGCCCTCCAAGCTGTTGGTTGCGGGTTCGATTCCCGTCTCCCGCTCCAGAGTCCCCCTTCCGGCCGAGTGCCTGAAAGGGCTGGCGTAGCTCAGTTGGTAGAGCATCTGATTTGTAATCAGAGGGTCGGGGGTTCAAGCCCCTCCGCCAGCTCCATCTAACTACCTAAAAAAAAGGAACTAATCTGCCGCTCGCGCGACCCTATCGGGCCGTTTTCGCCGCGGCAAGGCGGGCGTCGGTCTCCTTAAGCCGGAAGCGCGTCGAGACAACCGAGTGCTTGCGCGCATCGTTCCACAGCTTGATGTAGGTGGTGGCCACGATCGTTCCGTCAGGCAACGACTCCACGCCGGGATAGCCGCAGTCGCCCCCCGCATAGCTGTGCAGCAGCTTGATGCGGTACTGTCCCGGCTTACCTTGTCGGATGTCGTCGTATGTGCCGACCCACGCGACGAAGTGGCCGCGCGTAGGCGACTGCCGGGCCTGGTCCCGAAACGCGATCACCAGCCGCCCGTCTTTCGCGTACACGCCCATGTGGCGGTCGCCGGTCAACGCCCACGGCGTGTCCACAGGGGTACTCCAACTCGCGCCTTCGTCGCGGCTGAACATCATCAGGCTGTACCCCTTGTGCGTGTTTTCCCTCATCAGGCAACACAGTTCGCGGCCGTCCGGCGAGCGGAACACGAACGGCTCGCACGGGTTCTTCCCTTCGACTTTGGCCACCACACGCGGCTCGGACCAGGTGAATCCGCCGTCTTTGGTGACCGTCTGGAGCACTTCCAACGGAGCGCGGTCGGCGCCGTCAGGCCCTCGATGGTACATCCCGATATACGTGCCGTCTTTGAGGCGAACGATGCTGCTGAACGTCATCACGCAGCGGAACGCCTCCCCCAGCGGTGGTATCTCCTTCCAGTTCCGGCCGCCGTCTTCGCTCATGATGCGCGGCATGGGGACCCCGAACCTGCCGATCCACGCCGAGTAAACCCACAGCCGCTCCCGGCCCCGGCGATCGGTCATACGGTAGATGCTCGGACAATTCTCGTGTTTTTTGAACCCCGGCGGTAACCGGTCGTCCAGCCGCGTCCAGGTCTTGCCTCCGTCCGTGCTACGCGCCATCGGCCCCGCGTTGCCGCCGTGCTTGATGGACCAGACGGCGAAGATGGTCTTGCCATCGCGCATGAGAACGGTAGTCGGGTGGCCTTGATAGACTTCGGGAGTGCCCTCCGCGATAACGACCTGCCGCGCTGTTCCGCCCGAAAGGTCGACGACGGGGAATCGGGCCTCCTCACGCCACCTGGCCGTTGCATCGTCCGGCTGCTGGGCGTTCATCACCGTTGCGGCCGCGCAGAGCGCCGCTGCCGCGAAAAGAGGGTTTCTCACTTTGTCCCTTTCATGCCAGGCATGGCAACCAGCAAGTATACTCCCGCGTGTTGCCATCACCCGGTTTCTTGAAGGTACAATCATGGTTCTGCGTTCAGAAATCATCGTATGCGTCCTATCACTCTCGCCCTCCTCGCTTTTGCCGCTTTCTCGTTGCCTGCGCCGGGCGAAGTCCGAGCGCGCTGTACGGCGCACCGCGGCGACTGCAAGAACGCCCCGGAAAACACGGTGCCCGCTTTCATGTCGGCCGCGCGAAAGGGAGCGCACATGATTGAATTCGACGTGCAGCTTTCGCGCGACGGCGAGTTGGTCATCATGCACGATTCGACGGTCGACCGTACCACGAACGGGCACGGCAAGGTCAGCGAGCTGAGTTTCGACGAATTGCGGGCGCTCGATGCCGGTATACGGTTCTCGCCGAAGTTCGCGGGCACCCGCATCCCGACCCTGCGCGAGACGTTGGCCGCGATTCCCAAGGGTATCCTTTGCAACGTGCATCTGAAGAACGCACCCGGCGTCGCAGCGGCTACCACCCGCACCATCGTGGACATGCGCCGTGTCGAGGATTGCTTCCTTGCCGCCACGGCGGAGCAGGCCGTGGAGGCCAAGGCGATCGCTCCGCGCGTGCGCATCTGCAACATGTCGAGACAGGGCAACGACATGCTCGCGTATGCCCGGGACACCATCCGGCTGCGCACCGAGTTCATCCAACTGCTTGGTCCCCTCGACCACTTGCGGGAGGCCGTGCGGCAACTGCACGAGCACAACATTAAGGTGAATTACTTCGGTGCGCAGGAGGCGGGCCTGATCCGGCGCTTGGTTGATGCCGGCGTTGATTACATCCTCACCGACGACGTCGACCTCTGCTTGAGCGTGCTGGCCGAATACGGCGTGAAGCCCGCCCGGTGACGCCGCGCCGGCAAGCACCTTCCGGTGGACTGACGTTATGATATCGGCTATGGATTCGGATCATAAGCTTGCGCGTAGAGAATTCGTGGGCGGCGCCGGCGCCGTCTTTACTACCTCGCTGTTCACCGGCCGGGTGAAGGGCGCTAACGACCGGGTCGCGGTGGGATTCATCGGCCTCGGCGCCATGGGCTCGGGCAATCTCGGCTACGCCATGAAGATCCCCGAGGTTCAGCCGGCCGCCCTTTGCGACGTCTATCAGCCGCACCTGGAACGGGCCGAAGCCGCGGCTCGAAAGGGCGGTTTCGAGATCAAGGGAGTGAAGGACTTCCGCGAGGTCCTGGCCAACAAGTCGATCGACGCGGTCTGCATTTCGACGCCCGACCACTGGCACGCCTACATGACGGTGGAAGCGTGCAAGGCCGGCAAGGATGTGTACGTGGAGAAGCCGGCCTGCGTCTACGTCGAAGAAGCGCAGAAGATGGTTCAGGCTGCCCGCAAGTACAAGCGTGTGGTGCAGGCGGGCACCATGCAGCGCTCCGGTGGCTATTTCAAGAAGGCGGCCGAGATTGTCAAGCGCGGCGACCTGGGCGAGATCACATTCTGCCACGCCTTCCAAAGCGGCACGACTCCCAAGCAAGGGTACGGGAATCCGCCCGACTCCCAACCGCCCCTGGGCCTCGATTGGGATATGTGGCTGGGGCCTGCGCCCAAAGTGCCGTTCAACCTCAACCGCTGGGGCGTGGGCGTCACTACCTTCCCCACCTTCCGCTATTTCTGGGATTACGCCGGTGGAGCGATGACCGACTGGGGCGTGCACCTGATTGATCCCTTGCATCAGTGCTTTGACGAGGTCATGCCGCATTCCATCTCAGCCATGGGCCAGAAGTTCTACGTCCAGGACAACCGCGACACGCCCGACACCATGCTGGCCACCTTCCACTACCCGAAGTTCCTGGCCAGTTACGAGAGCCGCACCTGCAATCCCATGCCGATGTTCGGCGACCATGGTTCGGGCACCACGATTCATGGCACCGAGGGCACCCTCTACCTGAGCCGGAGCGGCTGCTGGGTGTACCCTAATCCGAAGTCTTCGCTGGCAGCTGTGGTTTACGAGAAGGACAAAGAGATGGGCCAAATGAACGTGCCGCACTGGAGGAATTTCATCGAGTGCATCAAGACACGCGCCAAGCCCATCAGTGAGATCGAGACTTGCGCGCGATCTTCGACCGTCTGCCTGCTGGCCAACCTTTCGATGCGCCACAAGACGTGGCTGGACTGGGACGAGAAGAACTGGACTGTCCTGCAGAAAGGCATCAAACCGTTCCTGAAGGCGCGCTACCGGCATCCCTGGAAACTGGATGTCTGAGCATTGAGAGACTGACGTTCTCGAGGATGGCGCCTCCAGACGCCATCCTCGAACCTGACGAATTCTCAGTGCGACACAGAAGATCCGGTCTGGGAGGACATCATAGTGAAACGTGAACAACGCTTCTCCCGGAACCCGAAGCCGCTCGACGAGGCTCGGGCAATCTTCTTCGAACGCTTCAAAAACACACATACAGAACTGGAGACTGTACCCGTCCGGGAGGCGTTAGGGCGCTACCTGGCTGGGCCGTTGTGTGCCTCAAGGTCGGTGCCGGCTTACGATGGGGCGGCGATGGATGGCCTGGCAGTCCGGGCGAGCGCTACGTTCTCTGCATCACACGGGACTCCCGTCCTGCTGCGCGGCGGCGTGGAAGCCAAACCGGTCAATACGGGTGAGCCGCTTCCGGAAGGCACCGACGCCGTGGTCATGATCGAAAGAACGGAGGCCGTGGGCGAAGACTACGAGATCCGGGAGGCAGTCTACCCGTGGCAGAATGTCCGCAAAGCGGGTGAGGATATCGTCAAAGGCGAGATCCTCATCCCTGCGCGGCAGCGCATCCGGCCGTATGACCAGGGAGCACTGCTGGCTGCCGGAGTCCTTTCGGTGGAGGTGTTCCGCAAGCCGCGCGTCCTAATCGTTCCCACCGGCGATGAGATCGTCCGGCCCGAAGATGCCGGAGCGCAACTCGCTCCGGGCGCAATCGTTGAAGCAAACGGCCAGATGCTCGCCTCGCTGACGGCCGAATGCGGCGGCGAAGCAGTGATCATGCAATCCGTGCCAGACGATCCGGCTGCAATCCGAAAAGCGGTGACCGGGGGGCTCGACGCAGGCTACGATTTGGTTTTGCTTATAGCCGGTTCATCGGCTGGGTCGAAGGATTATGTACTATCGGTGCTGGAGGAGATGGGTGAACTTCTGGTGCATGGTGTCATGGTAAGGCCAGGCAAGCCAACGCTGCTGGCGGCCGTGGAGAACCACCCTGTGGTCGGCGTGCCGGGCTATCCCGTCTCGGCGGCCGTGGCATTCCGCGAATTCGTCGGGCCGCTTTTGTACCGGATGCAAGGCATACTCGAACCCGAGGCGGAGACCATCGAGGCTGTGATGGGCCGCAAGCTGCCCTCCAAACCGGGGGTCGAGGAACAGGTGCGCGTCATCCTGGGCAAAGTGGGCGAACGCACTGTTGCCGTGCCCCTCAGCGGCGGAGCGGGAGTCCTGACATCCATGGTTCGAGGCGACGGTATTCTGCGCATCCCACCTGGGGTGAGCGGGTACTCGGAGGGGGAAGCGGTGCGCGTCGAACTGCTGACGCCAGCGCGAGCGCTACAGACGAGACTCATCACCATCGGCTCCCATGACCTGACGATCGATCTACTGGGCAGCCTCGTCAAGGAAGCGTCCGCGGGCAAGGTCACGATCTCCTCAAGCAACGTCGGAAGCCTGGGCGGCCTGATCGCCATTGATCGGGGGATCGCCCATTTCGCCGGTTGCCACCTTCTGGACACGGAGACCGGAGATTACAATCGCTCCTACGTGCGCAAATACGTAACGAAGACTCCCGTGGTGCTGATCACGCTGGTGCACCGCTGGCAGGGTCTGATTCTCCAAAAGGGAAATCCGAAGGGCATCAAGGATATCTCGGACCTGGTGCGCCCCGGCGTGTCGTTCGTAAACCGGCAGCCTGGCTCGGGGACCCGTATTTTGCTCGACTACGAAATGAAAAGGCGCGGTATCGAGCCCGCTCGAGTCAACGGGTATCGAAACGAGGAATACACGCACATGAATGTGGCCATGGCCGTGGCTTCGGGTCGGGGCGACGCGGGGCTGGGCATCATGGCTGCAGCCAAGGCACTCGATCTGGATTTCATCCCGGTCACGCGGGAACGCTATGACCTCGTCTTTCCGGCCGCCGTGATGGAGCTCGAAAATGTGCGCTTGCTGCTCGAGATCATTGGCTCGGCGCGGTTCCGCCAACAGGTGCTCGCGATGGGCGGCTGCGAAGTCGACCAGACAGGAACGCGCGTAACCCTGTGAGTGCCGCTCAATCGTCCCGTGTAGTGACGCCCGCGCGGGCCTGGAACATCGCGCTTCGTACCGCCCACATCGCCGTGGTGGGAGTGCTTCTGGGCGGGCACGTCTTCGGTGTAGAAGCGGCGCGACTGCTGCCGTGGCTGTATGGCACCGTAGGCACTGGAGCAGTGCTGTGGGTGATGGAGGCCTATCCCAATTGGCGGTCGTGGTTCTTCGAGTGCAGAACCGCAACGATCGTTCTCAAACTGGCGCTGCTCTGCCTGGTTCCGTTCTTCTGGAACCACCGTGTGGCGATCCTCTTGACGGTAGTCGTCATCAGCTCCGCCGGCTCGCACCTGCCCCGCAACTTTCGCCACTGCTCCTGGCTGGAACGGCGCGTGATCGCCGAGCCGAAAGGGAACTCGGGATGAACAACCATAGTACGGCGAGCAGCCTCGTCAGCCGGACGCGTCTCGCCGCGTTCTCCGCGATCATCGCTTTCTCTCTTTTGCCTGCGCTGGGCGCTCAGCCTGTGCGGCTCGTACTACCGTCCAAGCACGGGCCGCTCATGGACAGGGCCGCGGCCATCTTCAGCCGCCGCGTGAGCCAGCGGTGCGGCGTCCCGTCTCCGGGCGCCGCGAATGCCGTCGCTATCGAGTTGCGCGTCGATCCGGAAATCGGCGCTGAGGGATTCACCATCTCCCGCAGCGCGCGCTCGACGGTTCGTGTGACCGGCGGCGACGAGCGCGGCGTCCTGTACGGGTTAGGCAAACTGTTCCGGACTTCGCAATGCAACTCCGGTAGGTTCTCTCCGGGAACGTGGCGCGGCACTTCGCGGCCCGCCGCCTCGCTGCGCGGCGTCTACCTCGCATCGCATTTCGGTAACTTCTATGAGGCGGCGCCCATCGGGGAGCTGGAAACCTACGTCGAAGACCTCGCCTTGTGGGGAGTGAACGCCGTGGGTTTCGCGTTTCCCGCCTGGCAGTACACCTCCTACGAAGATCCCGCGGCACGCAGCAATCTCAAGCGGATCCTCGCCATGATGCAGGCGTCCCGGCGCGCCGGCATGCAGGTGGGAGCCTTCGTGGCGCCGAACCAAACGTTCAAGACCGCCCCGAAGGAACTGCTTGCGAAGCCTTATCCGGACGACTGGGGCCGCCGGGGGTACCTGGGCGTCAACCTGTGTCCCAGCCTGCCCGCCGGCCGGAAGTACCTGCTGGACGCCTGGGAGGGACTGCTGGGAGAGTACCGCAGTGTGGGCCTCGACTTCGCCGTCTACTGGCCCTACGACGAGGGTGGCTGCGGCTGCCCGCAGTGCTGGCCGTGGGGATCCCGCGGCTATGTTCAGATTTGCCGCGATTTCACCCGGCTGGCCCGTTCGAAAAACCCCCATTTCAAGAGCGTGGTCTCCACCTGGATGTTCGACACGCCTCCGGCCGGCGAGTGGGACGGCCTCACCAAGGTTCTGGCCGAGGACAAGAGTTGGGCGGACTACATCATGGCCGACGCGCACGAGGACTTCCCGCGTTATCCGCTCGACCGCGGCGTGCCCGGCGGCCTGCCGCTGGTGAACTTTCCCGAAATCAGCATGTGGGGCATGTCGCCGTGGGGCGGATACGGCGCGAACCCGCTCCCCGCGCACCTGCAGCAACTCTGGAACCAGGTCGCCGGTAGGATTTCCGGTGGATTCCCTTATTCCGAAGGCATTTACGAAGACCTGAACAAGGCCATCTGCAGCCAGTTTTACTGGGACCCGCGGCGGACGGCGCAAGATACGGTCCGCGAGTATGCCGCCTCGGAGTTCTCCCCCGACGTCGCCGAGGACGTGGTCCGCGCGGTGGGTATTCTTGAGGCCAATCACCGGCGCAGGAGGGGACGTTTCGAGAATCCCCCGCGCCAGACCGTGGAAGCGCACGAAATATTGCGCAAGGCGAACCAGCGGTTAACGCCCCAAGCGCGCCGCACCTGGCGGTGGCGGATCCTCTACCTTCGCGCTCTGATCGACGATGAATTGCGCAGGATGGACGGCAAGCCGAAGGGCCCGGTGTTGCGGGAAGCCTTCGCCGAACTCGTGCGTATCTATCACGCCGAGCACGTTCACACCAACCGCGTCGCCCCGCCTGAAATCACACCTTGACCGGCGCCGGCCCGGTGTCAGCCGGTTACGACTGCGGCGGCCGCGTGGCTGGCAGCCGAAAGGGCGAGCCATGCGGCTCGCCGCCTGACCGGCAGATGGCGTTCGTACACGGCTTCGAGTTCCTCGACCGGAACACTACCCCGGAGTCTCTTGAAAGCGCCGGCACCGGCGCTGAGATTCAGCGGAAGCCCTCTTGCCGCGGCTTCCGCATGGACACTGGCGACAACCATCCGGTACAGGCCCAGAGAACGGGGTAGTTGCTGGTCGTAGCCGGCCATCGACGCAGTCATCAACCCGTCTTTCACAAAGAATGATACGAAGGCATCCACTCTTCCATCCCGGCGAAAGCAACGAAATTCCAGGACTTGCGAGGACAGCGCCAGCGAGAAGAAGCGGGCGTTGAAAGCTGTGTTGAGGTGCGAATGTTTACCCAGATAAACGCGTGTATAAAGCTCCGCGAGCCGTTCCGCGTGAGGCGCCAGTTCCCGCGGATCGGAGACGATCTCGTACGGCGTCCTGCGAAGCAACGAACGGTCGCGGCGGGCGTTCTGATGCAGCAGGTGGTCGCCGTCCCGCGTGTTCACCATATAGACGCGACGGCTGCGCACGAACCGGTAGCCGTTTTTGCGAAGCGCGTCGATCAGAGGGCTGTCTGTTCGCGGATTGACGTTTGGCAGGACGATGGCACGATCGGGGTGCCGGTTGACAAGAAAAGCGGTCAGTTCGCGCACCTCGTCAGCGTTGAGACTCAGGCTGGGATTCGTGGCAAGAAGCCAGTTGTTGACGGAGACGACCCGGTCGATGCCGGCCCGGCGAAAGAACCAGGCCGCCGGACTGGCCGCCGCCAAAAGTAGCCGGGGTGGCAAAGCGGGATGGCGTTTCGCCGTTTCTTCGAGCGAGTAAGACACATAGCGCGAGTACGGCGAGCAAGCCGCGGGTCCGCCTTTTCCAAGATTCACCAGCAGTGGCAAGGGAGTCCCATCCACGAGGATGGCTTCCAGCCCAGCGTGTACGTTGTCCGCGTATGCGTGGAGGCCGTTTTCGAGGAAAGCCGCGAGGCACGTCAGCCACCCGTCTGTTCCACCTGAGGCGAGCCGGAGCGCGGCGAGCCGCTCCGCATCAACCAGTTCAATTCTCGCCATGTCTCCTCTCCCTCGGCCATCGCGAACGGCGGCCTTGGCTGGGGATACGGTCGCGCCGGGAACTGTCGATGATCGAGCCGGGGCTTTCAGCCGGCTATCGGCCTTGGGCAGAGTATACACCCGGCGGGCCACGTCACCAAAACGCGGGCCGAAGTGGTTCCGCCAAAAGTTGATTTCATCTATTGAACGGGGATCACGGCAAGGATATACTTCCGCTAAGATCGAACCTGAAGATTTAACGCATAGCGGGAGAGGGTGGTGTGCTCACCGCCATTGTTCTGACGGGTCAGCCTGAAACCGCCAAGACTCTCGAAGGCTTGGCGGCCCGCTCCGGGTTTGTAAGCATCTGCAAAGTTCTCGACGCCAAAGCCGGCCCATACGCGGTGGTCCGCGCGGTCAACAACAACGATTGCGACTTGTTATTCTGCGATTCCCTCGACGGGGAACTTGCCCCGGACCTGGTAATGACCATCTCCGTGCAATGCCCCATCACAGCCATGATCGGCCTCGTCTCCCGGCCGCAATCGGGGACTCAGCGCCACGCCGATGCCGCGGGTGTCGAGATGTTGTTCCTGTCCGGCGTCACGCAGGAGAGTTTTGAACTGGCAATTGACCGGGCGATCCATAGGCTTCCCGGCGGGATGCCGGAGAATCTCATGGTTTTCATACCCGCAAAAGCCGGTAGCGGTTGTACTACCGTCGCCCTCAACACGGCCAGGAGCTTGCGGACCTGCCTCGGCCAGAGAGTCCTTCTCATCGAAGGCGACCTTCGGTCCGGCATCCTGGCTACTCTGCTGAATTGCACTCCCAGGTGCTCCCTGACTGAGGTCCTGCTCAAAGCCGGCCGGTTGGATTCGTCCCTGTGGGCCGAGTCTGTCATCCGGGAGGAGGAGATCGACCTGCTCCCCAGGCTCCCCTTCGAGGAGCGCACCGGCTTGCCCTGGGTCCCGTATCATCAACTGCTGCGGTTCCTGAAATCCCGCTACGACAGCATTCTGGTGGACTTGCCGGAGGTCTTCGAGGATGGAAGGACCGAGTTTCTCCGGCATGCCCACCGGGTGTATCTGGTGTCCAGCCCCGAATTGCCCGCTTTGAGATTGGCGCAAGAGAGGTGCGAGGAGTTGGACGAGCAAGGCGTCGAGGCGGAAAGGGTCGGCGTGATCGTAAACCGCTGGCGCAAGAATGACTTGAAACCTTCCGATCTGCAGCAGGTCCTGGACCGGAACGTGGCGGGTGTGTTCCCGGAAGAGTGGCAGACGGTGCGCGACGCTTCGCTAAAAGGCGGGTTTGTCAGGCCTGAGACCGAACTGGGAAAGGCGTTTCTTGAGTTCACCCGGCATTTGGCTCAGAATACAGGCGCAACTCCCTCCGGCGCGGCTCAGCCCAAGCCCCGGCTCCCGTTCTGGAAGCGGCAGGGGACGGGTCCAACGAGTTGACCGTTCCCGCCGGCCACCGCAGCCGATAGGGTATTCTTGAACCGTGGTTGACGGCAGCGTTGTCTTCAGCTTCAACATGGAATTGGCGGATCGCACGATTTCGGCGTCGGTCCGCCTGCCGGTTGCCCCGGTAACACCCACCGAACTGCTACCGGTCCTGCAGGGCTTTTCGGACGCGATCGTGGAGTTGGCCAAGGCCCGTGCCTCCGACGCGGGGCGTGCCATCACCTGCAGGAAGGGCTGTGGAGCGTGCTGCCGGTCGCTTGTACCGATCACCGAAGCGGAGGCCCGGCACCTGGCCCAGGTGGTGGACGCGCTGCCGCCCGAGCGCCGGCGTGTGGTGCGCGGGCGCTTCGCCGAGGCCGTTCGCCGGGCCGACGCCGCCGGACTGGGCCCGGCCATGCGCTCCGCAGGGGAACTGGACCTGGCGGG
>ENA-UOYA01001408-UOYA01001408.1-activated-sludge-metagenome-genome-assembly--contig:-NODE-1408-length-25666-cov-66.374800_pt1 | contig 25666 bp, 17 predicted proteins | sample MGYA00238163_ERZ764804 | MGnify/ENA primary metagenome ERZ764804 (study PRJEB28919, sample SAMN05720223) | activated sludge metagenome | isolation source: Anaerobic digester | place: Hong Kong... | reverse complement strand
ACGCGGTGAAGCTCGCCCTTTCTAAGATTATTATTCCTGAAGCAGGGCACATTGTCAGGCATGTGAAAGAATAATTCTGATATGTTTTGGTAGATGGGATTCTTATAAGTGAAATAATTAGAAAAGCAGCTATCTAAATTCTATAATGCGAAGTTTTAAAAATCATTTCTTTTCATTCTTCTTTAATTATCTTCGAAAGAAGCCAGTTATAATAATTAGTTCTTATTGTTACTGTAGTGGGATGATTTTTACCCAATTTCTTTTCTACTATTTCCAGTGCCCTTTGAGAAAGAAGGAGTGATTCTTCGTAATTTTCCATCTGACGGTAGAGTACTGCGATATTGTTTAATGTTATTGCAACGTCTGGATGTTGTGACCCCAGCATTTTTTCGCATATTTTAAGCGCTCTTTGATAAAGTAACATCGCTTTTTCGTAATTTCTCATCTTGGAATAGACTCTGGCGAGGTTGTTTAGTTTCGCTACAACAGATAGATATTGAGGCTCCGGTAACTTTTCGACTATTTCAAGTGCCCTTTGATAATGTAGCAGTGCTTTTTTGTAATCTCCTATATCAAAATAAACAGATGCGAGATTGTTTAGAGTTTGTGAAACAACTTGGTGTTGCGGCCCTAGAGCTTGTTCACGAATCTCAAGTGCCCTTTGATTAAATTCAAGGGCTTTTTCATAATTTTCGATATAACGATAAATTAAAGCTAGGTTGTTTAGTGTTATCGCAATACCTGGATGTTGTGGTCCCAAGACCTTTTCATTTATCTCAAGCGCTCTTTGGTAAAGTTGTAGCGCTTTTTCGTAATTTCCCATATGACGATAGAGTTCTCCGAGATCGTTTAGTATTGCTGCAACAGCGATGTTTTCAGGTTCGAGTTTTGCTTCAATAATTTGCAGCATTTCTTCATATATAGGAGTAAGTAATTGCCAGAATGCTGCCTTGTCAAAGGGATCTGAAGCAGAGATAAACCATTTGAATAATTCTTCGAGTTCAAGTACCTCTTTTGCATGGTAGAAGGCTTCAGTTAAAGCGGTTTCGTGTTCGTGGGTGATTGCTTTGATGTCGAGATCTTTTAGTTGATTGTTGTAGAAGTCAAGCATGAAATTATGAACTTCTTTTTTCAAATCTTGATCTTGGTAATCCTGCAGGCTTTTTCTCATAAGCTGGTGCATGGAACATTTTCCTTTATTGTCAATCTCCATAAAAGAGAAGCTATGCAATTCTGAAAAACTGGTTGCAGGATATCCAGTATTAAATCTCTCAATCAGAATTTCGAATAGTTTACGGTTCCAGTATCTGGGAATCGATAAGACTTTCAGTGTCTCTTTTTCTTCCCTGTCAAGATATCTGACGAACCTGCAGAAAATACCATCCGGAATCTTTGAAAAGTCTTCTGGAGCAGGTTGCTTTCTTTTCTTTATTTTCCTGTAGGTATCAATGGAGAGCTCAAGGTAGTATGGTACTCCTTCGCTGCTTTCAATGAGTACTTTCTGAATGTCCTTCTCTGGGACCTCACACTGTTCCAAAAGATTGATTGCATCTTCTTCAGGCAATTTTCCCAGTATGTGCTGGTCGAGGTAATTTTTCCAGTCCTCATCCACTTCTTCCCAGCGAAGGGCTTCTCTTCCGCAGACCACCCACAGGCAGGACTTTTGTATATTTTCAATAAGTTTTCTGAGCCATTTGTCGCGGTCATTAAAACTTCCTTTATCTCTTTCTTTTTCCCAGAGAGCTTCATAGGTGTCTATGAAAATGACTGCGGATTCTGAAGTGTTCTGCAGGTGGTCAGCAAGGTCATATGCCCAGTAAACAGGCAGCAGTTCATCTATTTCTGACGGTTCAAGATTGGAAAGTCTGGAAATATCTTCTTTGCGTTTCAGAGCCCATTTCTGATAACGTTCAGGTAAACTTTTGGCAAGGTTAAGCACGTTTGGTATCAGGTTTATAGGGACGAATTCGTTGCAGATGTCCAGAACATCGCGAACAATGCTGTCCTCGAAATAGTTTTCTTTTATAAGAGGAACGTGGGGGTTAATTTTTTTCCAGTAGGTGGCGAGTGCAATGTCAAAAGAGTTGAATTTGATGCCGTATTTCTGGCGTAGCTGGCTGGATAGAACTTCGAGGAATTTATAAGGCTGCCTGTATTGTTCGGTAGCGAAGTCTATTGAAGTCCATATAATTTTCATGTGAAAAGCTGATTCATTGTGTTTTTCAAGCAATGTTGAAAGTTCCTTTCTAAGGCTGGTTTTTCCAATTCCAGCAACGCCATAATAGACCAGAATACTGTAGTCCTTTAGGTCGATGTTCCGGAGGGCATTTTCAAAAGCTTCAATGAACTCTTTCCTGTCAACGAATGGGCATTCTACTTTTTCATCAAAATTTGTAGGACAAACTGACACTCAATTCCTCCGAAACTTAGTTCTTTGTCAGCTTAAATTTTCAGCCTATTACATATTTTCAACTTGTCCTTACTATATTACACTGCTGAAATCTTTCAATTTCAATAACCAGACCAAAAGCCCTTTACAGAGAAAAACTAATTTTTGTTGATTATGGAGGTCCTATTACAAAAATAACATATGCCTGCAAACTACTCTTTTTCTAGGGAGAGGTATACCTTCTGAGGGGTTAAATTGGTAAAAGGCATGGTTTATCTTTACACAGGGGAAGGAGAAGGAAAGACCACAAACGCCCTCGGGATGGCTCTCAGGGCGGTGGGTCACGGGTACAGGGTCATAATTATTCAGTTCATGAAAGGTAGAAAATACATAGGGGAATACAAAGTTAAGGACAGGCTAGCGCCTGAATATGAGATTCACCAGTTCGGAAGGGAAGAGTTCATAGACTTCAAAAATCCCGTGCCCCTGGATTATGAGCTGGCGGAAAAGGGGCTCGAGTTCGCAAAAGAAGCCCTCAGGAGGAAGCCCAGGCTTCTTATACTGGATGAGATCAATCTTGCAGCTCATTTCGGCATTGTGAAGACCGAAGATATCCTGAAATTACTGGAAGACATCCCCGAAGAGACAACAGTCATCCTGACAGGGCGGAGGGCTCCTGAAAAACTGGTCAAAAGGGCAGACCTGGTGACTGAAATGAAGTTTGTTAAGCATCCCTTTGAGAAAAATGTCCCGGCAAGGGAAGGGGTTGAATATTAACTCTTAACATATAGTTTCCTGTATGTATTATCCAGGAATGGTGGGAGAGAATGGTTGTACAGGAGAAATTGTTGTTAGGAGCTAAGGCTTCAAAGAATTCTACTCTTACTCTGGTTTTTCTTTCAATATTAAAAGGCATTGTCGGCTTTTATTCCGGAAGCTCGGCTCTGATCGCTGATGCTGTCCACACATCCCTGGATATCTTCTCATCATTTGCCGTCTGGGTAGGGCTCAAGCTCAGCCTTAAAGGCAGCGAAGAAAAATTCCCCTACGGCTACTACAAAGCAGACAACCTGGTTTCGCTCCTCGTGTCTATTATAATCCTCTTTTCAGGAGTAGAGCTTGTACGTGAGGCGCTGCTGAACATAACAAGTCCTATTGAGCTGAAACTGCAGGGAATCGCACTTGGTACAGCTATATTCTCGGTAATAGCAATGTATGTATTATCTCAATACAAACTCAGAATCGGCAAACTGATAGATTCTCAGGCTTTGATTGCCGATGCAATACACTCCTATATAGACGTTTTCAGTTCCCTGATAGTTGTTATCACGATTGCCGGTTCGATCCTGGGGGTGTTTTGGCTCGATAGTGCTGGGGTGCTGGTCATCTCTGTTATGATATTCAAACTTGGAATCGGTATGGCAAGGGATTCTGTACTGACACTTATGGACGCATGGCTGGATAAAGACTCGATTGCAAAAATAAGGGAAAATGTGGGCAGCATTCAGGGTATTAAGATGGTCGATGAAATCAGACTTCGAAAGTCTGGGCTAGTAGTATTTGGGGAGATTGAAATTGAAATAGAGGGCGATGCCAATCTTAAAAGAGTGGAAATGCTCTCCGAAGAGATCGAAAAGACCGTGAAAAATGAGGTAAAGAACCTGGAACATCTGGTTGTCAATGTAAAGCCCGAAAAGGTATCAGTTACGAAGATTGCATTTCCTGTTCTAATGCCGGAAGGTTTGCATTCAAAGGTTTCCCGGCATTTTAGCAAAGCTCCGTATTTTATTTTTATTGAACTCGAAGAGGATAAAATAAAAAGCTGGGATGTCAGCGAAAACCCTGCTGTAGGCCTGGAGAAGAAAAAAGGTCTCAGAGCGGCAGAGTTTCTGAAGAGTCAGGGTGTCAATGTTCTGGTCGTGGATGAAATCGGAGAAGCCCCTTTCCACACTCTCCGCGATAGTTTTGTGAAGCTACTCCAGATGCCAGAAGAAGAGGAAGATGTTGAAAAAGTTGTGGAGAAGGTTTCAGAGTTGAACACGCTCACAGCACCTACGGAGTAAAATTATCTGTAGCTTGGGGCTCAATGAAAATAATCCGGGAGTTTAACCTGCAAAAATTACAATCGCAAGTGGAAAAGGGGGGACAGGGAAAACAACAATAGCTGTTAATTTTGACCTTTCAATCGAAGATGTACAGTCCTATGATTGTGATTTTGAGGAACCTGACTGTCATTATTTGGACAAACAATATCATTGAACCCTGGTTTTGGTTTTCACTTTCCTATTATATGGACATATATTAAATCAAACAGATACTATTGAATATATATTCATAAATGGCTCCAGGAGCGAGAGTTGTAGATATTATGCCAAGGTTGGATCAGGTTCAGGAAGGTAATAAAGTAAAGGTTAGAGAAATAAAGGGAGGTCGGAGCGTAAGACAAAGATTAGCGGAGATGGGTATTCACCCTGGGGATATTGTGGGAATAATTAGGAGCTCTGTATTTGGCGGACCCCTGCTAATTGATATCAGGGATAGTGAAGTTGCCATAGGCAGGAGTGTAGCCCAGAAGATTGAGGTGGAAGTGGTGGATTGATCATCGCACTTGCCGGTCAGCAGAATTCGGGCAAAAGCACAATTTTTAATCAACTGGCCGGGTATCGTGCCGTTACTTCGAACTTTCCTGGCAAGACTGTACAGTATACCAAAAGTCAGGTAAACTATCATGGCAAGGTTTTTGACATTGTGGATTTGCCAGGGACATATTCCCTGACATCCTTTGATCTCGCAGAACTGGAATCCAGAAAGTATCTGCTAAAAGGCGAAGTGGATGTCGTAATAAATGTAATAGATGCTTCTCTTCTCAGCCGGAGCTTAGAGCTTACGAAACAGCTTATGGAACTGGAAATACCTCTTGTCCTGTGTCTAAATTTCATGGATGATGCCCGCAGAAAAGGAATCCATATCAATACAAAAAAACTCTCTGAAGTGCTTGGGGTGCCGGTAGTCTCTGCCATTGCCGTAAAGGGCATTGGAATTCAGGAGTTAGTAGAGGAGAGTCTCAAGGCAGGAGAGCAAAAGGAGCTGGGCAAAAGCCTGTCTTTTAGCAAAGATGTGGAAAAGGTCGTCGAAGATCTTGCAGTAAAAGTCTCGATTCTTGCAAAAGAATGGAATGTTCCTGAACGCTTTTTAGCCATGAAACTTCTTGAAGGAGACGAATATTTTTTAACTAAGATTGAAGATGTAAAAATCCTTGAAGAGATAACACATGCTCAGAAGATCCTTGAGAAATCTCATGGGAGACCTTCTGATGTGGTTATATCTTCAGAGCGCCATGCTCTTGCCATTAATATATTTGATGAAGTAGCTACTGTTGGAAAACCAGGGATCACTTTCAGGGACAAACTGGACAAAGTTCTAATGCATCAATATCTGGGCTATGTTTTTTTGGCTCTAATCCTCTACCTTTTTTTCAATATTGTGTTCTCGCTGGGTGCTGTGATAGAAAGTCCAATAATAAATTTCTTTGAAAAATCAGTAATCCCTGCAGCCAGGGTGCGTTTAGGGACCGGGTTAGCTCAATACCTGTTTATCGGGGTGATACAGGGTTTTGCAGGAGGTATAGGAATCGTCCTTCCATACCTAATTCCCTTTTTAATAGGGCTTGCTGTAATGGAAGATGCGGGATACCTGCCCAGAATCGCTTTTCTTATGGACACATTCCTGCACAGAATGGGACTTCATGGCAAGTCTATACTGCCCCTGATTCTTGGCTATGGCTGTAATGTGCCGGCTGTTATGGGTACACGGATCCTGGAATCCGACAGAGACAGGTATATTACAGCTGTTCTTGCCACCATGGTGCCCTGTGCTGCCAGAACCACTATTATTTTGGGTCTTGTGGCATTTTTCATAAGTCCTGCCGCTGCACTTGGAATATATATCCTGAACATTGTCGTAATTGCGCTTTCAGGCACGTTGCTTGCAAGAATTATGCCTGAAATAACGCCGGGTTTAATATTGGAAGTCCCAAGATATCAGATTCCTTCTGTCAAAGTGGTTCTAAATAAGACATGGTTGCGGACAAAGGAGTTTGTCTTCATAGCGTGGCCTCTGCTGATTGCGGGAAGCGCTGTCTTGAGTTTTCTGGAATACTACAAAATGGATATGGCGATCAACCAAATTCTGTATCCTTTGACATCATTACTCCTCGGCCTTCCGATGGTTGTTGGTATAACTCTCATATTCGGTATCCTGAGGAAAGAACTGGCAATGGTTATGCTTATTCAGACCCTTGGCACTTCACACGTTCTCGATGTGATGAGCAGAACTCAGATTATGACTTTTGTAGTTTTCGTGACATTTTATATTCCCTGCATTGCAACCATTGCTGTTTTGATACAGGAGCTTGGAAAAAAGAGGGCAGGGTTTGTGATCATTTTCACGACAATTATGGCAACTGTAATGGCACTTCTCATCCGGATTGTCGGAGAGCTATATGGTTATTGAATATGATTGCATACGTCTTCGGTTAAGTAAAAATATCTATTATATAGTAGTGGAGCTTCTAAACGGCTTGCTCCACATCATTTTTAATATATCTTCCTTCTTTATCCAAATATATGATAATTCTTCATGCAGGAAGAGTCGGAAAACAGTTTTTCTTATGGGGTGAAAGCCCGGCCGAAAGTGAAACTCCGGTTGTTCGGCGCGGGAGAAAGCCTAAAAACCCGATTGTAAAAACCTTATCCTTATGATTCTGGCGTTGAAAACCTGTCTTCTGCCCTTGAGCTGCTGCTGGACAGTACTGACCGGAAAAAGGCGGAGAAAATTAACGTCTGGATCCCGACGATGGGCGGGAATCCTGTCCCTTCCAGCCCTCTAGTTGCTGAAATATCTGATTCGAAAGCGGAACCTGTATTGGCTCCCTGGACTGTTCATGCATATCCTCTGGAAGCTGAAGATGCTATTGTTCTCCTCTGCGCCTGCATGGGAAAGAAGGTTCTCGCTCCCGGCATAATCTCGGGAAATGACCTTCTCTGGTGGGCGGATGCCCTGAAATTTGCAGGCTCGCTGGCAGCAGGACAGAAATACCTGCCCGGCGTCAGGGGCGGGGAAGGAGAATACAGAGCTTTCTGGGAACCCGTATTTTCCGGAGAAGATGCCGGAGAGCTGGCAAAACTTGCAAAGCAAATGCCCCCTGTTGCAAGGGCTCTTGCTCCTGAAACCTCTGCCGTGCCGCCGGAAATACCTGCTGCTTTAGCGGCAAGGCAGTTTATTGAAGATTCTCTCGACTGGATAGTCCGGTCCGAGATCGGGGAAAAAAAGCCTGCAAAAGAGCCGCGCAAAAGAAAATCCTTTGACAGCGTCCATGATGCCTGGGTTTCCGCTCTTAAAAGCCCTGATGGACTGATCTACGGAGATGAAAAAGAACTCCTGCAGCTTGCGGTCCGGACCCGTGAATGGCAGCGCCCACTCACCATCCTCACCACTTCTCCTTTCAGGTTCTGTTTCCGGCTGGAAGAACCGGCTGCGGAAAAAGAAACCGAAGAAACCGAAGCCGGGAAAAGAGATACTAAAAAAGGTAAAGGAATAGCCGATATCGAAGTTCCCGAAGGGCTCTGGTACGTCCGCTACATGCTTCAGTCTTACGAAGACCCAAGCCTTCTGATCCCTGTGAAAGAAGCTTGGAAGCCAAAAAAGGGCAGCCCGTTGAAAAAATACGATGTGAAAAACATTCGCCAGTTCCTGTTATCTTCCCTCGGGCAGGCTGCCGGCATCAGTGCAGAAATTGCTTCCAGCCTTGAAGCTCCCAATCCGTCGGGATATTCCCTTGATACGAAAGAGGCTTACCGTTTCCTGACTGAAAGTGCAGCGAATTTAAGTCAGGCTGGTTTCGGAGTACTCCTCCCTGGCTGGTGGACCCGTAAAGGTACCAAGACCCACTTAAAAGCCCAGGCAAAAGTTAAAGGAAAGAAGTTACAGGCAGGATATGGGCTTACACTCGACAAAATCGTCAGTTTCGACTGGGAAATCGCCCTTGGAGATCGGGCACTGACATTCAGAGAACTTCAGGCTCTTGCAAAGCTCAAAGCTCCGCTTGTGAAATTCCGGGGTCAGTGGGTCGAGGTAAAAGATGCGGAAATCCGTGCTGCTCTTGAGTTCTGGAAGAAAAACCCTAACGGAGAAGCAAGCCTGCGCGACGTTCTAAAGCTGGCTGTGGGAGCTTCCGAAAAAGCCGATGGTGTGGATGTTGAAGGGCTCAATGCAGCCGGCTGGATTGAAGAATTAATTACCCGCTTGAAAGACAAAACCGGATTTGAAGAACTTCCGGCCCCCAACGGTTTTTCAGGAACCCTTCGTCCATACCAGTTCCGGGGTTACTCCTGGCTTGCTTTCCTGAGACAGTGGGGCATAGGAGCCTGCCTTGCAGATGACATGGGGCTTGGCAAAACCGTCCAGACTCTTGCTCTTATCCAGCATGATCGGGAACAGGTTGAAGCAAAAGTTGCAGTAAATGCTGAAGAAAAAGTTGACGGACGTAAAGTTCCAAAGCCGGTTCTTCTGGTCTGCCCGACCTCTGTTATCAACAACTGGAGAAAAGAGGCAGCTCGCTTTACTCCGGAACTTTCGGTAATGGTTCACCACGGCACCAGCCGGAAAAAAGAAGAGGAATTCAAAAAGGAAGCCATGAATCATGCTATTGTTATCTCAAGCTATGGGCTTTTGCAGAGGGACGTTAAGTTTTTAAAAGGGGTTCCCTGGGCTGGAGTTGTACTTGACGAAGCCCAGAATATCAAAAACCCGGAAACCAAACAGGCAAAAGCAGCCAGGGCTCTGGAAGCCGATTACCGCATAGCTCTTACGGGGACTCCGGTTGAAAATAACGTGGGAGATCTCTGGTCCATAATGGAGTTTTTAAACCCGGGCTTCCTCGGCAGCCAGGCAGGTTTCAAGCGGAATTTCTTTATTCCCATTCAGGCAGAAAGGGATCCGGAAGCTGCAGGGAGGCTGAAAGATATCACAGGTCCCTTTATCCTGCGCCGTTTGAAGACCGATACTTCGATCATCTCCGACCTGCCGGAAAAAATGGAGATGAAAACCTATTGCACGCTGACAAAAGAACAGGCTTCCCTCTACGCTGCAGTCCTCGAAGACATCGAAGATGCGATGGATGAAGCTGAAGAAGGAATACAGAGAAAAGGCATAATCCTGTCTGCCCTTACAAGGCTCAAGCAGGTCTGCAACCACCCGGCGCAGTTTTTGAAGGATAACTCTGCTGTGTCCGGCAGGTCAGGAAAACTTGCAAGGCTTACCGAAATGCTGGATACAGTCCTGGAAAACGGGGAAAAAGCCCTTGTTTTCACCCAGTTTGCGGAGATGGGAAAAATGCTAAAAGAACACCTGCAGGCAAGCTTCGGCTGTGAAGTCCTTTTCCTGCACGGCGGAGTTCCCAGGAAGCAGAGGGACAGAATGATTGAGCGCTTCCAGGAGGGAAAAGAGTACCTTCCTATCTTTGTCCTTTCCCTTAAAGCCGGCGGCACTGGGCTTAACCTGACAGGTGCCAACCACGTTTTCCACTTTGACCGCTGGTGGAACCCGGCTGTTGAAAACCAGGCAACTGATCGGGCATTCCGTATAGGCCAGACGAAAAATGTCGAGGTGCATAAGTTCATCTGTGCAGGCACGCTTGAAGAAAAAATCGATGAGATTATCGAACGCAAAGTGCAGGTCGCAGAGAACGTTGTCGGAACAGGTGAAGACTGGCTGACAGAACTTTCCAATGATGAATTGAAGGATATTCTTGCTCTTCGAGAAGAAGCGGTAGGTGAATAAAATGGCAGCTTACTGGGACGGCTATGGTTATTATGAGCCCACAAAACCAATTGAGGTCAAAGGGGGTATCAAGGCAAAGTCCAGGCGTGGAAGTTTCGCCCAGAGCTGGTGGGCAAAGCGCTGGATCGAGACCCTTGAAAGTTTTAATCTCGGGGCAAGGCTGGGCCGCGGAAAAAGCTATGCCCGCAAAGGTCAGGTAACCTCCATTAAAATAGAGTCAGGGCTTGTAAGGGCTAAAGTTCAGGGTTCAGACCCCAGGCCATATTCGGTAACAATAAAAGTCCGGACTCTGACAGGTTCCGAATGGGACCTTCTTGCAGAAAAACTTGCACTGAAACCTATCTTTGCGGCCAAGCTCCTTACAGGCGAGATGCCGGAAGACATAGATTCCGCATTTAAGGAAATAGGTCTCTCCCTCTTTCCCGAAAAAATCGACGACCTTGAAACCGACTGTTCCTGCCCTGACTGGTCAAACCCCTGCAAGCATATTGCAGCCGTCTACTACCTGCTCGGGGAAGAATTTGATAGGGACCCCTTCCTTATCTTTAAGTTAAGGGGAGTTGATATGGACGATTTTATGTCCATTCTGGGGAAGGGGTTTGTTCCGGAAACGGCGGATCGTGTAGCAGAAACGGGTGTTATTGCAGAAAAGCCTGATGAAAAAACAGGAACAGCCTCCGAAGTTGAAATTCCTCCTGTTTCTTCTGAACCTCTTCCCCTTGACCCGGAAGCTTTCTGGGGCAGGCTTCCTGAAACCCCCGGAGAGGAAAAAGTTCCTTCCCTTGGGGCTCACATTCCTCAGGTTCCAGCCGCCCTTCCAAAAAGGCTTGGAAAATTCCCCTTCTGGTGCGGCGAAGAAGATCTGCTTGAAGTGCTGGAGGGAATCTACAAAAAAGCTTCACCTGCAGGGATGATGGTTTTTCTTGGAGAACGTAAATGAATGCTTTCATATATTTTTTCTCCAATTTTTTCTTCAAAGTAGTAATTTTTTTGCCTTCTATTGGAGGCAAATCAGTAACTGACGTATAAATCAGTAGCTAACATAGATATGATTTGCAATCTCCCTGTCAACAGCATACCGTGTCTGGTCTACCTCAAAGAGATATGAAGGGGAGCTTCTGAGCAGAGTGACAGGCATGCCGGGCAGGATGCCCATTGCTATCAGTTTCTGCAAAATCCCCGTGTTTTTTGTATCCAGATGGGAGATCTTTCCCTTTTTCCTGGGTTCCATCGAGGAAAGAGTGGTAGTTTTCAGAGCGGCATTCAGGCATTCCGGTTTTTTCGATATCATTTAAAGAGACTCCTTATAAGCTGTATTACCTTTGCTTCTTTTACAAGTTCGTACCCGCAGTTCGGGCAGCACTGTTTGTCGCAGTTGTGCAGTTTCCCACAGCCGGTACATTTCGATTCGTCTGCTTTTTCAAATTCATTTCCGCAGAGGGGGCAGTTCAAAGTTTCACCCCCAGCGCAGTCAGGAGGGTGTTTACGATAAAGCCTGCAAGGAAGGCAGAGGGGAAAATGAACCCTGAGATCGCAAGCGCCATTTTAAACCCTCTTTCCTTTACTGTCATCATGAACTGGGCAATGCAGGGCATGAACAGGGTCAGGGTAACTGCTGCAACAACAAGCTGCACTCCTGTTAGCAGTCCGGCATCGTGCATTCCGTAGAGCCCGGCTGCCCCAAAGTCCCTCCTGAAAAAGCCGAAGAGGAAAACATCAGCAGCATCGGAAGGAAGCCCTATCCAGACAGTCGGGTATTCCATTACTTTCAGGGCAAGGGCAAAGATCCCTGTCAGCCTGCCTATGCAGATCAGCACGCTTGCCAGCACAAAGAGGGGCAGGACTTCCAGGAAGTACCAGTGCATCCTTGAGTATGTCTTAACTGCTATGTTTGAAAGCTTCGGGATCCTCAGGGGAGGCATTTCGAGTATGAAGGTAGGGGCTTCCCCCGGAAGAAGTCTGGCAGCCAGGTATCCTATGAATATAAATTCAAGCACTATTACGCCTGCCCAGATAAGCAGCCCGTCAGGGTTTCCGGAGAGGACGGAAAGGATAATCCCGAGCTGTGCCGAGCAGGGAATTGCAAGGGCGAGCAGAACGGTCGAAATCAGCCTCTCTCTTCTGGTTTCAAGGGTCCGCGTTACCATCGTGGCCATTGTGGAGCATCCAAAGCCGAGAACCATTGGAATTACTGCCCTCCCGCTGAGCCCTATTTTTTTGAACATACCGTCAAGCAGCATGCCCAGCCTCGGGAGGTATCCCGTATCCTCGATAATTGAGAATACAAGGAAGAAAGCTCCCACTATAGGCAGGATAAGGGCAATTGCATAGGTTACTGCCTGTGTGAATATCCCGTATTCTCCTACAAAGAGGTCCTGAATTACGGGATAGGGCACAAGGGATGTGAACCACTCTGTCACCAGGGGGTTTATATGCTCTCCAAATACGGTATTTTCCATGAAGTCAACAACTGTACCTGCTGCAAAGACTCCTACGAAACGGTAAAGTCCGAAGTACAGGACCAGCAGGAGCACCGGAATTCCAAGCAAAGGATGGGTCAGTACGCTGTCGATGTTTTCTGCGAGCAGGACTTTTTTCCTGGTTTTTTCCTTCTTTTCAGTTTTTACTTCTTTTTCAGCCTTTTTTTCCTTAATATCTCCTTCCTTATCCTGTACTTCCATTACCTGTTCCACTATTTCGTTTACAATCTCCTGTCTCTTGAGGGTGAAAAGGTAGGACAGGGGAATTCCGGCCTTTTCAGAAGCCGTTTCTGCAAGTTTCTGAATCTCTTCAAAGCTATTTTTGCCGTCCTCATTTTTCTCACCCTCATTTTTCTCGCTTTTATTCCTGTATCCTTCTTCAGGGTTGCATACTGAATCAAGTGCTGTTTTGTCTCCCTGAAGCAGCAGGAGGGCAAGGGACCTTTTTGATATTCTGGTTTCTTCTGCAGTTTCCAGCAGTTTTTCTATTTCCGAAATATAGGGCTCTATTTCCTCTCCGTAGTTGATTTTCTGTGAAGTCCTGTCATTTTTCTCCTGAATAAACTCCATAATTGAATTTTTGAGTTCTTCAACTCCTTTTCCTTCACTTGAAACCGTACCTATGACAGGTATTCCCAGCGACCTGCTGAGCTTGCGTATATCAATTTTTATTCCTCTTTCCTCGGCTTCGTCCATCATGTTAAGGACAAGGATAAGGGGAAGCTTGGCTTCAAGAAGCTGGAGTGTGAAAGAGAGCATGCGCCTGAGGTTTCTTGCGTCCACCACATGCAGGCAGACAAATACTTTTTCTTCAAAGAGCAGGCGCTGTGAAACTCTTTCTTCTTCGCTTACGGGGAGAAGAGAATACATTCCGGGCGTGTCGATTATTTCGTATTCCTTTTTCTCTATCCTGCCTTTTCCACGGCTGATTTCTACCGAGGTTCCAGGATAATTGGAAACTACGGTATAACTTCCGGAAAGTGAATTGAAAAGGCTGCTTTTCCCCACATTTGGGCTTCCTGCGAGTACGATTTTTGGAAGCCCTTTTCCAGGAGAGCACTCCTTTTTCCCGCGGCAGCACTCCTTTTCAGGACAGATAAGTGGCAATTTCATGTTCTTTTCTCAATATCTGGTCTTGTATTTAGGTGAGCCTAAATTTCTGTTTTTGCCATATTTAGGTACACCTAATATTTAAAGCTAATGAAATCGGCGAGATTTTTTAGAAGAATCCGGCAAAAACAGAGTTATTCGAAAATATTTTCTCTCAAAAATCTCATTTAAAAACCGTTTAGAAAAATTTCAAACTCAGGAGTGCCAAAAATAGCAAATAGAAAGTAGCTTTAATCTGGGGTGTGTGCGGACAGGCTGATTTGACCTTTACTTCTCTTTAATTTTTACTTCTCTGCTCATATTTCTTAAGTATTCGAACATTTCTTTTCCCCATTCTATTGCTCCGGGTTCGAAGCTGATCAGATACTGCCGGTCAAATCGCCCGCTTTCATTAAACAGCCCCATAAGCATTATTTTATCCGAAGACGCAACAACTGCAGGGATTTCCACCTCTTTTTTGTCGAGAATAAAGAGGCTTGTATTCTCCATTTTGAGAAACTCTTCCCCTTCTTTTTTGAAATCCTCTGCAAGCCTTAAATACACAGATTCACTCAGGACAAGGGAGATCTCAGTGCCTTTTCTGGCAAGGTCCAGGAAAAAAGAAGGAAATTGGGGATGAAAGTAAGAAAAGAACATAAGGATATGATTTGAGTTCGATACGTTTTTCACGAACTCAGGGTTGAGGTCAAAAGTATGGCTCAGGTCCGGTTCTATAAGGCGGTAATCCCCAAGTTCGCTGATCCGTTTAAGTAAATAAGGAGGAATAGGTGTGAGTTTTCTGTCCGCCCAGAATTCCTCATGTTTTTCAAAAATTTCCAGAGTCTCCAGGAGAGGCTGCATTTTCTCTATAATAATCTCTCCTATCAGGCTGAGGCGGTAGGCTCCTTCTTCGTGAATTACCAGATTCTGTTCTTTCAGTTTTTTAATCTGGGGAAGGAGAGCGGTTCTTGGGACCTGAAGCCTGTCAAGGATCTCCTGGGTACTCTTTGGCCCATCTCTCAGGAGCATAAGAAATGCCTTTCTTTTCTCTGAAAACAGAATCAAATCAAGCAAGTTTGGATTCATTTACTGTCGCCGCCCGGATGTAGAAGAGAGTTTTTTTTCCGGTTTTGGTTCTCTATAGCGTTAATGAATCGCAAATCGATAATAAAGATGTCGAAATTGTTTGAAATTTCTGTCCTGTTTGTAATACAAATGAAAAAATGAAGACTGTAAATGGGCTGGAGTTTGTCTGTAATCTGAAATCAGGCTTACCGGGAAACTTTGATATAGGTGCTGGTGAGAATGGGTGGAATCATATTCTAGAGTAAACTGGCTTTAAGGTAAAAGGAATTATTTCATCGATGTCGTACATCTCTCATCACATTGATGATGTGAGCTTTTTATAATTAGCAGGCGAGTTTAATCATTAACGATGTGAGGAAGGGCAATGGAGAAAGAAAAATTATATCAGCTGAAATCCGATGCAAGTAAAATAAGTCCTGTTCTGAATGTTGGAAAGAACGGGATAACCGAGACTTTGATCGAAGAACTGAACAAGCAGATAAAAGCTAACAGGCTTGTAAAGGTCAAAGTACTCAAAAGCGCAGAAGAAGGAAAAGACCTGAAAACTATTGCAGATGAGCTTGCAGAAGCCACAAGGTCCACACTGATTGATGTACGCGGCAGGACAGTTGTACTGTACAGGTAATGATTCCGGGGGAGCAGGTGTACTTAATAGCGTACTGGGCAATAGCAGCATCCTGAGTAATAATAGTGTAATTAAACAACAATACTATCAAATAGCGTAATTAAACAACAATACTATCAGCGCTGTTCAAACGAAAGTTTCTGATTATCAGTGGTACAGATGGCAGCACTTAAAGCAGAATCTTACTTCTTTTATCTTTTCCCTGAGATCTCGTTTTTTCGGCTCTACAGACAGGACATTTATCTCTAGAAAACAGACATGTCTCTATCTTTTACAATGAAGAATAAGGTTTTTCTGTAGAAGTGCTTCTAATACTTAAGGTTCGCAGGTGTGGACCATTTTACATATCAATTATTTGTGACATTATTATATATTTCATCTGTATTATGTAAGCTCATATTGAAAACAATTTGCTGTAAAATAATTCGTACAAAAACCCGCATGATCTTGCTATTATGCGGCTGATTTCATACCGCTGTACCTGATAATTGACGGATAAACTCTATTAAAATCACAATATAGCACTAAAATGCCTGAAACCCCCCTGAAACGGTTGCGCTGGGATACTTCTGCTTTCTTTTTGTTTCGAAATACAGCGGGGCAGATCGCACCCACCATCCGGAGAGATTACTATGCTTGAAGATGAATATCAACTTGACTTTTTCAAAAACAACGGTTTTGTCCGGAAGCAGTGCCAGAAGTGCGGCAAATTCTTCTGGACACGTGACCTTGAAAGAAATACATGCGGAGATGCGCCCTGTGACCCTTATTCCTTCATAGGAAGCCCTGTGTTTTCCAGGGAATTTAATATCTCAGAGATGCGCGAATATTACCTCTCCTTCTTTGAAGCAAGAGGGCATACAAGGATTGACCGCTATCCTGTGGTCGCCCGCTGGAGAGACGACATTTATCTCACCATAGCCTCAATTGCAGACTTCCAGCCCTTCGTAACTTCAGGGCAGGTACCGCCACCTGCAAACCCTCTGACCATTTCCCAGCCCTGCATCAGGTTAAACGACCTTGACTCCGTGGGCAGAAGCGGCCGCCATCTGACAAACTTTGAAATGATGGCTCACCACGCTTTCAACAAGAGGGACAATGAAATTTACTGGAAGGAACACACCCTTGAACTCTGTGATGAGCTCTTAAACTCTCTCAAGGTGAACCCATTCGCCGTAACCTACAAAGAAGAGCCCTGGGCAGGCGGAGGAAACGCAGGTCCCTGTGTTGAAGTCATTGTACACGGGCTTGAACTTGCAACCCTTGTCTTCATGGACCTGAAGACCGACAAAAAGGGAGAAATCGAGATTAAAGGCGAGAAATACTCGAAGATGGACAACTATATTGTGGACACAGGATACGGTCTTGAGCGTTTTGTCTGGGCTTCTCGTGGCTCTCCTACAATTTATGATGCCCTTTTCCCGGGAATAGTAAACGAGCTCATGGGGCTTGCAGGGCTTGAACACGAACTTGACGACTCCGAATATGCAAACATCCTGGCTCAGAATGCCAGGCTTGCAGGTTTTATGGACGTCAGTGAAAAGGCAAACCTGATGGAGCTCAGGAAGAAGGTTGCCTCAAGCATAGGAATGACCGTCGATAAGCTTTCGGCTATAATGGAGCCCGTAGAAAAGGTCTATGCTATCACCGACCACACCCGCTGCCTTACCTTTATGCTCGGAGACGGAATTATTCCTTCCAATGTTAAGGCAGGATACCTTGCACGCCTTGTCCTGAGAAGGACGCTGCGCATGATGAAAGACCTTGACATCAGGACTCCGCTCGCCGAAATTGTGGACATGCACATAAGGAATATGCCCGAGTACCCCGAGTTCAGGGCAAACTTCCCTGTCATTCAGGATATCCTGGAATCCGAAGAAGAAAAGTTCAACGCTACTATGGAAAGGGGCCGCAGGATCATTCAGAAATCGGCATCCCATTTCAAAAAGACGGGAGAAAAAATTCCTCTGTCGCAGTTAACCGAACTCTACGACTCACACGGAATTCCTCCCGAAATGGCAAAAGAAGTTGCAGCCGAAATAGGGGTCGGCGTGGAATTCCCTGATAACTTCTATTCGATTATCGGCGAGCTGCACAACAAGGCTGAAGAAAAGGAAGAGGAAGTAATTCCTTTTGCAGAAAGGCTCAAGCACCTGCCCAAGACCAAGCGCCGCTTCTATGACGAGCCCACCCGCCTGGAATTCGAGGCAGTTGTCCTTGATGTGTTTGACAACAATGTCGTTCTGGACAACACCTTCTTCTATGCGGAAGGCGGAGGGCAGCCTGCAGATATAGGTACCATAACTGTCGGAGACACTATTTACAGGGTTGTGGATGTTCAGGTCTATGATGGTGTAATAGTACACACAATTGACAATCCTGGAAGGGCGCTTGGGATAACTAAAGGCGATATTATCACCGGCAAGGTCGATGAGACACGCAGGATGACCCTTGCAAGGCACCACACAGCAACCCATATTGTAAATGATGCCGCCAGAAAGGTACTCGGAAAACACATCTGGCAGGCTGGTGCCCAGAAGTTCGAAGACCACTCAAGGCTTGACCTTTCCCACTACAAGCACATCTCCCCTCAGGAAATAAAGCAGATAGAGCTTCTGGCCAACCGCACTGTTATGGAAAACAAGCGTGTGGTTACGGAGTGGATGCCGAGGACTGAAGCCGAGCAGGTATACGGCTTCGGGCTCTACCAGGGTGGAGTTCCCCCAGGAGAGAAGATAAGGATTGTAAAGGTCGGAGATGATGTGGAAGCCTGCGGTGGAACTCACTGCATCAGCACAGGCATCATCGGGCCTATCAAAATCCTGAAGACCGAGAGGATTCAGGACGGCGTGGAGAGGGTCGAGTTTGCAGCCGGAACTGCAGCAGTCCTCGCAATGCAAAAAATCGAATCCCTTCTGGTTGATTCTGCAAAGACCCTGAGCGTACCTCCGGAACACCTTCCAGTGAGTGTGGACCGTTTCTTTGGCGAATGGAAAGACCTCAAGAAAGAAAACGACAGGCTCAAGGAAGAACTTGCCCGCTCCAGAGTTTACAGGATGCTCGGAAATGCTTCTGAGGTTGCAGGCCTCAAAGTTGTTGCCGAACAGGTTTCAGGAGCCGATTCCCTTGAACTCCAGAAGATAGCTACCGAACTCCTCAAAAACGAGAACGTTGTTGCACTTCTTGCAAGCGATTTTGAAGGAGTAAAGATTGTAGCATCCGCTGGAGAAAAAGCCATGAAATGTGGAGTCAATGCCGGTAACCTTGTCCGCGAGATGTCAAAGATCGTGGGCGGAGGCGGCGGCGGAAAGCCTGCCCTTGCAATGGGAGGAGGAACCGACCCCACAAGGATTCAGGACGCTCTTTCCAGAGGGCTTGAACTTGTTAAAGGCGCCTGCAAAGAAGCTTGAGTATCCACTCATATAAATCATTATCAAGCTGATCTACAGGCGAGCAAATAATTACTCAAAAAAAAGCTCAACTAAAAATTTATTGAGCCTGAAACCAAAAACAGAAGCCGGGTTTAACCCCCGGTTCATTCCCTTTTTTCAGTCTTTAAAAAGCACTTCACAGAGGATTGCCATGCCATCTTTTACAAAAAGGTGTACGGTCTTATTTCCTTCAAGCCCTTTTTCCACTTCGTTTCTGACTTCCCAGTACTCTTCAGGTTTTACGCCTGCTCTGAGTATAACACTTCCAACATTCCTGTCCTTCAGGAATTTATTGATCTCGTGGGGCTTAAAGGGACAGACCTTCAGGACAAGGTAATGATTTTTGATCATTGACTGCTTTATCAGGGCATCCGAGGTCAGCAAAAGCCTCTTTTTGTCAACCCTGAAAAGTTCAAAAGCCCCCATAATAGGCCCTGCCATCTGCATCATGGATTCGACAAGCTCGGGCAGGAGCTCTGCTGCAACAACAGAAGGCTCGGGTTCATAGGCAAAGAGTTTCATCTTTTCCGTTTCCCTGATCTTCGGGAGCAGCCCGTACTTTGAAACCAGCCCTTCGCCTGCAGGAAGAGCTACGGCAAGCCGTTCATGCTGTTTCAACCCGCCGAAATAAAGGGTCAGGCGGTTGAGCTGCCCGTCAAGGGAAATATACTCTTTTTCGCAGTCAAAAGGAATCCTTTCCGGAGGCATCTGGGGAGGGGCTTCGAAGGCAAAATTCTTTGTTTTTTCCCTATAGGCTGAAATCACATTAGGGATTCCAGGCTCAAGGCTTGAGACCTGCCTTTTATCTTCTTCGGCAGGGCGGAACGGGTCAGAAAAAACAACATCCACTGCCGGGATCTGCTCTATCACTTTAGGGTCAAGGGCGTCCCCGCAGATGAATTTCACATTATCAAGCCCGTACATCGCGCAGTTCTGTTTTGCGTATTCTATTTTCCTGGGGTCGATTTCCACTGCGTATACGAACTCGCACTGCTGCGCGAAAAAGACAGTCTGCCCTCCTATCCCGCAACTGATATCCGCAAGAGTCTTACATCTAAGGCGCTGTGCCCTGTAGCGGGCGATAGGCTCAGGGGTCGCAAAGCGCACGCTTTCCTTATCCCCGCGCAGGGGCTTTTCAAATTGCTTTTTCCGTGCCACATCGATCAGAGGATTAGTAGGATTTTTATGGGATTTAAAGGCAACTGAAATAGAAGAGTTACTGAACTTCCAAGAGTTACTGAACTTCCCTGACTCAAGTTTTTTGATAGGCTTTATTGGAAAATATGGTAAAAGAAATTCTCGCCCGGTGTGGAGTTGCTTGACGACCATAAAGGCAGCAAAAAAATTAAATCAGATTGGATATCTACAAATTGAGACCTCAGGGAGATTAAAAACATGACTACAGAGCCCGACTATGATGAAAGATTAGAGAAGCTTCGCATTCTCAAAGAGAAGCTCGGTGCACAGGAGAAGGAACTTGAAAAACTTCTTGCCAGATTAGAAGACGCAGAAGCTAAGAGAGCTGCGGTAATTAATGAGATCGGCAGCACTTTAAATAATCCGCAATTTGCGGAAGAACCCCCTCAGGAAATAAGTAAATTGATGGCTGCCATTAATAATCTTCCTGACGTGGAATCCATTGTAAAATGTGAGATTTGCGGGAAACTTTACGTTTCTGACATTGGTCACGAATGTCCTGAAGTGGATAGATAATTCCTTTCCTTTTACTATCTTTTCCCTGCTGTAAAAACGGAAATCTTTACCTATGAAACTCATCCCTGCAGGAGTTTGCCGGGAGATATGCTACCTAAATAACAATAAACTAAGGTATCGTAAGAAAGGCATAGATTAACCTTATCTTTTCATTCTTCAGGGGACCATATCTCTGATATCCACATAAAATGGACTGAAAGTCGGGAGAGTCCCTTCAAAAGATTTAGCAAATATATTCCAGGTTTCAGTCTGTGGTTTTAACTTTTTTATTACTGCAAGAAGATCGTCTTCAGGGTCTGTCATAGCCATCAGGAAGTCCTGTCCCCTGTCAATAGAGAGATTATTCAGGTATTTTAGGAGTGCCAGCATGGCATCGGGCTGTTTCTTATCGAATGCATAGTCTACAACATAAAGTACTTTGAAATTCTCCCCCTCAGCTGGGAACTTCGGTACTCTCGTAATATGGCTCAAAGCTCCAAAAACTGATTTCATTACCTTTACTGCTGCTGGCTCTCTGGCATAACATAAATTAAACAGTTCTGAGCTATCCCACAACCCGGCACAGGCTACTATTTTGTTATCTTTATCTCTAACCACCCAGAAGTTTTCCTGTCCATATCCAGGAATGAGTTTCAAGTGTGACTCAAAAGTTTGATTGGTAAACTGTGTGAAATGTATAAACCCTGAGTTATACTCATTAATAAATGCAACTGCATCATCAATTATCTTTATATCAGCAGGCTTTATTGAGTATTCTGAAGGAACATCCAGCTTCTTGTAAGTCGATATACCTGGAAATCTGATACCCCTCACCTCAGAATATCCCATCTTCTCAAACAAGTATCGAGAAGCTTTGTTCGGCTCGTATATATAACAGTAAGCATAAGCTGCCTCCATTTCCTGAGCCTTCTTTTCCGCCTCTTTAATTAGTCTGGTGGCAATTCCTGTCCTTTGAAAAGCCGGATCAACCATCACTTCAGTAATGTACACATACTTTTCTTTTTTTTCCGGATCAGTTTTTATAGTTAAACCAATCCAACCAGCAATCTTCCCGTCCTCTTCTGCCACAAGCACATTCCAGTTATCGTACATCCCATAACGGGCAATGACATCCTTCTTATCCACACCCATTGCACAGTTTTCATCGCCTTGCGGACAGAGCCTTTCTATTTCAAGCATTTTTTGATTATCACTATCATTAAAAGGTCTGATCAAAACCATACTTCTCACGCTTCCCCTTACTATTTTTTCCTCACTATATCTCCTTAATTACTTTCAATTATTTTTCTCTATACTTAAATATGCAAATTTAGCATTTTAACTTTTAGCAAAACTATGAAAATCTACGTCTGGTGAAGTATGGAAGCTAACTGTGGACTGAGGAATGAGAAGAGAATGCGGAGAGATTAGTCTCTCAGTAGCCTTTGCAAAAAAGCACTTTCAAAAATAGTCTGGAATCTCTGGAATTTTAATCTTAAATTATCTGTGAAATTTTCACTTTTACAGAAAAGAAAATGTAATGGAGGGAGGTTTGAATTATTCTCCCTTTACTATCCTTGCGATATCGCTTCCGACATCTGAAGTGGTGTTCTTGCCTCCCATGTCGTAAGTCTTTACTTTGCCTTCCAGGATGTTTTTCTGGATTGCACTGACTATGGTGTCTGCGGCTTCCTTTTCTCCGAGCTGTTCTATGAGCATTGCACCTGCCCAGATTGTTGCAATCGGGTTGACTTTATTCTGTCCTTTGTACTTCGGGGCTGAACCGTGGATCGGCTCAAACATGCTTGTGCCTTTCGGGTTGATGTTTCCGCCGGGAGCAAGGCCGAGGCCGCCCTGGATCATGGCTCCGAGGTCGGTGATGATGTCTCCGAACATGTTCGGGGTTACGACCACATCGAACCACTCAGGGTTTTTCACAAACCACATTGTCATGGCGTCAACAAAGTTGAAATCAGTGGTGACACCCGGGTGCTTTGCAGAAACTGAATTGAACTCTTCTCTCCAGAAGCCGTAGATGTCGGAAAGGACATTCGCCTTGTCCACAGATGAGACGTGTTTCTTCCGGTTTTCTGCAAGGTCAAAAGCGTACTCAATAACACGCTTTGTGCCTTCTTTGGAGATAAGGCCTATCTGGTATCCTATTTCTTCGCTGTCGGTCTCTATGTCAAGTCCAAACTTTGCGGAGTAGAGCGTCCTTTTGACTTCAAGGAGGTCTTTGCTCACTCCTTTTTTTGCCCTGCCGCCGATGCCTATGTAGAAGTCCTCGGTGTTTTCCCTGACAACGACAAAGTCGATGTCTTTTGAGGTCTTGTCCTTTATCGGAGTCCAGACTCCTTCGAGGAGTTTTATCGGGCGAAGGTTTACGTACTCGTCAAAGTAAAAGCGTGCAGTTAATAAGATTCCTTTTTCGAGAATGCCGGGGGCAATCCTCGGGTCTCCAATGGAGCCAAGGTAAATTGCAGGGTAGCCGGATAATTCCTTTAAGGTCTCTTCCGAGATCAGCTCTCCCGTTGCCAGGTAGTGGTCTGCTCCATGCGGGTATTCAATCCATTCTACATCAAAACCGAATCTTTCGCCTGCGGCGTCAATGACTTTTCTGCCTTCGGCGATGATTTCTGGCCCAATCCCATCTCCTGGGAGGACCGGAACCTTATACTGCGTCATGTTTCTACTCCTTTCGAATTTACAGGCAAAAATGCCTTTTTAGTGTGAGATGTCAGTGTGGATCAGGATTTCTCGTGACAGGCGTCCTGTTTTTTAACGCTCAGAGACCAGCTTCCGGGCATACTCTATAAGCCCTCCCCCATCCACTATTTCGCGGACGAAATCCGGGAGCGGGGTTGCCTGGTAGGTCTCTCCTTTTGTTATGTTCTGAATGACCCCTGTTGAAAGGTCTACTTCAAGCTCGTCTCCATCATCTATTTTGTCCGTATCCGGACATTCGAGGACAGGAACTCCGATATTGATTGAGTTTCTGAAAAAGATCCTTGCAAAAGACTTTGCGATTACGCAGGATATCTTTGACCCTTTAAGGGCAAGAGGGGCGTGTTCACGAGAAGATCCGCAGCCGAAATTGCTTCCTGCAACCACGATGTCATTTTCATGAACTTTTTTTGCAAAATCAGGGCGCACGCCTTCAAATGTATACTTAGCAAGCTGTTCCGGGGTATTGAAAATCAGATACCTTCCGGGTATCACTGCATCCGTATCCACGTCATCTCCGAATTTCCAGGCTCTTCCTTTCATGAAATCACCAGTAATATTGCTGTAATTAAATGCTGTTGATTAAGTTCACAGCCTGTAACTCAGCTAAACTTACAGGGTTGAAAGTATCACAGGTAATATTTAAAATTATTTTCTGACATAATCAAAAAAGGTTAACAAATGGTTAACAATCCTGCATGTTTTGTACTATTTTCCTGAAAATCCGGTAAACAGATAGTCCTCCTCAGGGAACTGCTCAGTCTTATGTAAATTGTTCCGGGATTTGAGTTTTTGTTTCTTCCTTTTCTTCTCTACAGGGCTCAAGCGCGCTCGGCTCTCCTCCTCCATGCCAGCTCATTCTCGGACGGACCCGGATCATGTGGACAGATTCTGAATGGTCATCCACTATCAATGCAGCTCCCCTTTCACTGCCCATTTTCTTGAGATAAGCCCTGAGGCTTTCCTGCATATAAAGTGGTCTTGAGGCTTCAAGGGCAAGAATATCATCACTTGAGGTGAGTCGGTGGCAAATAAGCAGGTCGCTCTGCGAAACAACATCAGGGTGAAGGCTTGCAGGTCTCTGGGTTGCCAGTACAAGGGAGAGCCCGGGCTGCCTGCCCTGCCTGAGGCAGCGGTTAATAAGCACCTCCGAAGCAAGACTTTCGTCCCTGCGGGAACGAATATATGAGCTTCTTCTTGAGTAAATCTGATACTTTGTGTGGCATTTTCTTTGGATAGCTCTGAATAACGTAATTTCTCTATATGCGTCTTCGGTTAGGAGTCGTCACAGAACAAACGATGCACATGTTTCAATTGGATGCCTTTATTTTCAAGATTATTATCGCCAATTGAAAATAAACTTTGCGAAAAAAATACATAATTTATTTTGTGACAATTACTTAAGTGAGAAATTATGATAAATTGCCTCCATTCTTGCAGCAGTTCTCAAATATTTGATCCTATTGTAGGCCAGAAAAGGGTATCGATTTTATGTAAAAAGGTCAAAATTTAAGGCAGGCTTCTGGTACCAAATTGATAACTTTCAGGCAAGAAAATTCCTTAACCGACGACCAATGAAATCCTATCTATATATACCTGAATATGAGGTAAGGCAATTTACTCATATATAAATTTTCTAGCCAGATCTTCAAACAATCAAAGATTAGTAAATAATTACAGCATGAGTCTAGTATGAAAATCACACAATTTCATACTTTATGCAAAAAACTTATAACTAATCAATTAAAAGGAGTATATGGAGTTTAAGAGTAGTTTCCGAGACAGCTCGAGCTCCATAAAATATGCCCTAAGAGGCATTGTTGAGTTAGCTTTGCATATATTTAAGCTTGTCTGATTCTGCCTCCTGGGGAAAAATAACTTAGGAGTAATATAAATGATTAAAAATAAAATTGGAATAGGAACACTAATTTTAGCAATGTTACTAGTCGGTATGGTGTTGATACCAGCTGTTAACGCACAGCAGGAAGACAACTTTACCGAAGGTGAATATTATCTACCTAATTATGGTCCGAGCATTTTTGCAGAACTTAAAGATGATCCAGACGTAATTGAAATTCGGGGTTTAATGCCTGAAATAACAGACGATAAAAAACAAATGGAATGGATAGGTACACTAGAAACATGTATTCGAAGTTCGAAGGACGAACTTGAGCCTTATATGAAAGAATATGGTGGGCCGTTAGTTGGTTTTGGTATTGACTATGATGGATATTTATTTGTAGAGTTCGATAAAAAACTAGAAGGTACTATTGATAAGTCTACAATTGATGAGCTGTATAATATAATAGAG
>ENA-UOYA01001407-UOYA01001407.1-activated-sludge-metagenome-genome-assembly--contig:-NODE-1407-length-25713-cov-35.093538_pt1 | contig 25713 bp, 38 predicted proteins | sample MGYA00238163_ERZ764804 | MGnify/ENA primary metagenome ERZ764804 (study PRJEB28919, sample SAMN05720223) | activated sludge metagenome | isolation source: Anaerobic digester | place: Hong Kong... | reverse complement strand
ATCATTAGCATAGACGTATATAATTTTATACATAAGACTATCCCCGCTTGGAAGCCGAGTAGACGATTTGTGTATTGTAGAATAAAATCTTATTAGAGGAGGGATTGGTATGTTCTACAGACATAAGTATGGTGTTGTAAATGTAAATTTTGTTCAAAGAAAGTGGTCCGTTCGTATTGATTCACCCTTCACGTTCGGAGAAGGGGACGTTTACACTACCAAACTTAACATGGACACAGCAAATATGATAGCAGATGCTCTTGGGGATTGCGGATTTGTGAAAGATACAAAGATATCGACCAATTACGACTACGATGAAGATGAATATGATGTAAACTACGTAGTCGCATTGACCGATCGATATCTAATATATTTTGATGATAATGGCAAGGTCTCATTTGTAGCCCGCTAACATGGGGGCTTTTATTTTTTAACCACACATTAGAGGAGGTGCTCATTATGCTAGAAGGCGGCGACGAGAATTTATGCAACACGGACGATGAGTTATGGAACGCGGTCAGTTACGAAGACGTTAACACATTAACATGTACCACTATCGAGAAAAATAGTAACATGATATACGGCAGAAGCTTTAACCCCCGCTATCCCCGCTAGGATGTTGCGTAGACGATTGGTGTACTGTACTATGGGGATGAATGGATTCGACGGGTGACAATGACTAATTAACTCAGTCACTCGGAAGTGGGTTCGATTCCCACCATCTCCACCAGAATGGTATAGCCTGCTAAGTTAGAGGCTTTACCTTTTTTATCTAAATGCCACTATCCCTGCTAGGATGCCAAGTAGACGACTTGTGTATGGTAGATAGCTCACGGATAGTGGGCATAGAAGGAGGGATTTATATGGTTATTGAACCAAATAATGTCAGCAAGCCAATTACGGTTGAGTTCGTTCTTGATGTTCCCACATGGAGCGAAGATGACAATTTCTGTGAACCAGATTGTGTTGAATTCATAATCAAGAGAAGACATAACAGAGTAGTTGTATTAAAGGAACATGTAAAAGAGAAACAAGTAGCATTATTGAACGACCGCAAGTCATACCTATTGAATGTATCACCAACAGGAAAAAACAAGATGACACTAACAATAGCTGAGATCAAAGATGAAGAAGAAATTGGCAGGATTCTCTATCAAGAAGTGATTTCCCCAGTGTTAGAAATGAATGTATACAAATAAGAATACTTGGCTAGGTGTACTCGCCCTAGCCTTTATTTTTTATTACATTTAGAAATGTAGCTATCCCCGCTTGGAGACTACGTAGACGACTTGTGTACTGTACTAACAGAAGGAGGGGATGTATATGTTTGAAGCAGTTATTGTAACAGGAAACGCTGAACCACTTGAAATGAATATGAGTGGTTCAAGAGTCACGGTAAAATGGACTAAAGAAACAGGTTTCACAGTAACACTTGTAAGCAAAGATACAGAAACAAGATTCAATTCACAATTTGACATGATAAGAGTTGCAGTTGAAAACAATGATCCAGATGTAAACACTGTCATGGTAACAAATGAATACAATGAATTCAGAAACATCCTCGGTTATGTAGAAAAGTCAAACTATGCAGACTTAACAATTAATCCTTCGGTTATTCAAGTAAATAATGATCTATTCACAGAAGTAAGAATAGCAATATATCCAAAATAAGTAATACCCCCCCAGCAATGGGGGCTTTTATTTTTTATCTCCAATCAAATTTAATGTGACAAGTACAATAGACGGACCAATTCAACTTATGATTAGCACAAGAGCTACTATAGTAATAGGCGGGCTTAAAGTAGAAAGGATGATGTGTATGACTTTATTGGTAGATACAGATAAGATTATTAATAGTTTCTCTATTGAGATTATGCTAAACAGCGAAAGATATAACCACCAAACCGACAAGATGGAAAGAGATTCTAACCATATCGACATTAGACGCACATCAACTGGGTTTGAAGTAATACACGAACAAGAAAAACTATGCAATGTAAGCGGGCTAATCATAATCCAACTTACATTAGATAGTATCGAGCTGGCATTAACTAATGATGATTTACTAATAACAATTGCCTCGACTGACGGCGAAGAAGTGTTAGACATACTGGCACAAACAATAATACGTAATATACACCATCATGATTGCAACTTAGACATATCGATATACGGGCAGTGTGCGTTAGTAAACATAAGATAAGAGTGGGGAATGCAACCCCGCTCTTTTTTATTAGAACATAGGCTATCCCCGCTCGGACGCTGAGAAGACGAATTGTGTACGGTACATCGAAGGGAGGGATTGGTATGTTAAAGTATGTTTTGGAAATGGCAGCCAAAGTCGTTGAGGATTTAGTTAACCCACAGAACCTCTGGGTTGAGGACTATGACATCAAAGACGACAGCATCACAGTAGACATTGACACTGAAACAGATGATGATTACAAACTTGTAGCAGTTACATTCAGAGAAGACGACGGCGATTATATTCTCGATTCTGTGAGGTGGTACTGATGATTAAAGTGCGTGAAGATTTTAGAGGGCAACACATCACGGCATTTAGTGACGGCTCTTATGCAAACGGTATAGAGTCATACGCTTTCGTACTACTAACAGACCATGAAGTAGCACGTGGATATGGAACTTGTACACTCATGCCAGGTGCTAAGAATGTAAGTGGTGAGTTGGAGGGCGCATACCTTGCATGTAAAACTGCACAGGATTATGGCGCAGCTTCAATCACTCTATACGTGGATTATGTAGGAGTTAAACACTTTGCATTAAACGAGTGGAAAAGCCGGACTCCTATATCTGAGGAGTATAAACGGCTAATGAAAGAACTACACATACCAATTAAATTTGAGATTATCAAAGGCCACTCTGGTATAGAGATGAATAATCTAGTTGACCAGTTGGCTAAAGCTGCATGTGAAATGTAGTCCCCCGCAAGGGGGGCTTTTCTTTTTATAACTAACACTATACTTTTTTCCTCATGCTGAGACTATCCCTGCGTGGAAGTTGCGTAGACGATTGGTGTATGATAGAAGTCTTCCTGCGGATAGTAGGAAGCAAGAAGGAGGGATTAGTATGAAGATATTTGTCATAACTTTCAATAAAGGAATGAAATTGGTTTTAGCAGGATTCACAGGCTCAGTTTACTTTGACGAGTGGGATAAAGAAGATTATCCAAACGAGTGGGCAATCACGGTCGATAAGCAGCTCACTTGGACGAATACAGAAGATAACGACGAGGCAACAGTTGACATCGAAGATGGCGAGAATGAGCTCAGACTCATAGGTCAAGATAACGATGAGTTTGTAGTAGAGCTCAATAGAAGAAGAATATGCATTCTCCCATCAGTAGACTTTGAGAATGTAGAGATATACGGTGATTTCAATACGTTAGACAACGGGCTATTCAAAGAAGTTTCCATCAAAATCTATAGGGAGGGATTAATATGGTGAAGAAACTTCAAGCAAGCGGGTTCGACACAGGGTATGATTTATTGATGAATTTATTAGAGAATGTATACGACAACGTTGAGTTAACAGGCATAACGAAGATTGATGACCGTTATGCTTTCAGCTTTCGTGTAGAGAAACATGGCTCAGAGCAATTGGTGTTAGCATCAATATCTGAGACCGGAGAGATAATCTTACAATATCAGGAGGCGATATTATGAGAATAGCTATTATAGATGACCAAGGTAACGAGAGTGAAGTAAGTAAGAAAGTCAACGATGTGGCTAATAAGGCTGTTGTTAAGACAGCTGAAGTTGCAACAAAGGCCGCATCAATGACTTCAAAGCTCCTAACCATCTTCCTAGCAAAGAGTGCTGAAGTAACTGCTAAACTCTCGGACAAGTTGGATGAAGAATACAAGAAGATTAAATAAAGGAGGGGCGTTGTCCCCTCTTATTTTTTTCGAGATCTCACAGAACAGTTCTCACCCCCCTCAGGGGGGACGGGGGGGACTCTCCCTTCAGGGTCGGGGTCTTACATCTCCCTTTTTAAGGGAGCTTGTGGGTTATGCTCCCCCTTCAGGGGGACGGAGGGTGCACCTCCTACTAGGAGGCCGGGAGGTTTCACCTCCTTTAGGAGGACGGGTGGCTACTCCCTTTAGGGCCGGGGCACTCCTCCTTTAGGAGGACGGGTGGTATATTAACTACTACTCCTTATAGGAGGCTGGGAGGTAGTATAACTGGGATAATGATACGCCCCCTTTGAGGGGGCTACGGGGGTGCACTGTCTGAGACGCCGATGCCATCGGCTTAAAGTCCGTGCCTTTTAAATGCCCTATAACGCATCCGAAATCGGGGGTATGGGTATTTTATAGTCACCCATTTTTAACAGGCCTTGTAGGCCTTTTAAATCGACCGACTTTCTCTGACTTTCTTGCCTATCCCACATAAGAAAGTTAGCCTACAGAATTGTAAATAGTTTTGCAAATCTGTTAATTGCGTTCATACTTCGTTCACATCACCCGCTACTCCCCTTAAGGGAAAAAGGGTAGTAGTGTAACATACCTGTGAAATCTTAATGAGACCTTCACATTAGATCTCTGAGTTAGCTTTTTGCCAGATCTTATATTCACGTTCGTAAGTTGGCTTGAATACTTACTCTGCCTTTGCGGGGCTAACTCTCTACTTTACAATTCGAGGCTATCCCTGCCTGGAAGTTGAGTAGACGATCTGTGTCCTGTAGTTTCATATCTGCCCTTTGTGGCTATTTGGAGGTGTTGGTATGATTAAATTAGAATTCTTCAAGACCGCTGATGAGTTCGTATCAAAAGTATCTAAGGGTAGTGTTGTCGCTTACCATGCAGACCATCAGAACTATCGTCACATGCTTCAGCTTGCCGGCTCTTACGTAGGCAAGACAAAGTTCGGTTTCGATTTAGCACCAATCAGGAATTTCCGGGAGCTTAAAGCTTTAGAGAAATACGAGCACATCTTTATAGTTCCTTCCATGAGACTTATGAACATGATTGCTCTTAACGTTAATGAAGACAAAACATCTCTTCTTATTGATTTAACAGGATTTGATAAGATTCCCGCCGCTTTGCCAAGCTCGCTTGTGATTCATCGCTGCGATTTGGCTGCTTTGCTGGAGTCAAGACCAAACGTTAAGTTCATCGTAAACTCGTCAAGCATTCAAGGCTTCGAGCTTACTCGCTCAATTAATCCAGACAACGTAATTGCTTTCGCTTCTCCTAATCAATGCAAAGCTTTAATGTCAAACGTTGAAACGATTTTCGTTGCTACATTCGACCAGAACGTTAGCAGAGAAATGTTTAGCCTCTTATTCAGGCCGAAAGAAACGGTAGAAATGATTGTTGTTCCAAGAACCGCATCAACACTTGCGTCTACAACTGTGTCAGAGTTAGAAGATATACCATCAGATTTATTTGATTAATTCAAGAGAATTAGGCTAGCCATTAGGCTGGCCTTTTCTTTTTAATTCCCATTGGTAAGGGTAGTACGTATTAAGAGTAGAAGACGTTTAGTATGTTTTAATTGATATTTAAGTTAGGTTAATAAGTGTTTAAGAATAGAGAAGGGCCGCCGGGGCTTGCCTTCTCTCTTTCTAACCCACGGTATAGTAATTCACTGGTACTACAAACGAGAGGAGGGATAGTATGTTAGTAAATTTTGAGTCCCTTGAATCACAGATTAACGGTGAGCACGAAGAAATCAAGATTCGTGAGACTGCACGTAGTCTTAGGGGCTTGAAACAATTAATGGGTCCTGTGACTTGTGTGTGGTCTGATTATATCCTAGAGGCCGTGAAGTCTGCTCCACTGTCTTTAGAAGAGAGGAAAACCTTAGTCCGTGAAATGGAGGCTGATATTAGAAGGGCTGTTAAGAAGGATAAGTCTAAGGCTGTTTACGGTGCTATAGTAGCATTTGTAGCTTTAAGACAAGCAGAGATATCCGGTTTTGCAGATACCTATTCTAAGATGCTTGGGATAAAGTTAGACAGATTAATTGAGTTTGTAGAGAAGATGTCCCCCGCTGAACGTGTGCTCACTAGCTTCCTCGTCGTTTATCACAATAGGCCTGAAATCACTGAGATTTTAAAGAAGCTGGCACCAGTAGACAAAGCTAATACGTTCCAACGATTGTCTCGTAGACCTGTTAGTTTAATCGTGGCTTCATTGAATGCAAGTAAGATTAGGTTCAGAAAACTATTGGGAGGTGAAGTAGATGCTTGGTGGAATTTATAGGCAGTTTAAGGTGAAGACGGCTGCAATAGTAAATCTCGGTGATAAGACAATAGTAGTACCAACTAACGAACATGATTACTTAGTGCCGCAATCATATAGGTCTAGTTCACGTGTTATGGCAGGAATGTTTGGCCCGCTTGTCCAGAATCTCAGCACGAAGAATATGTTCTTTGCAGTACCTAATGCAGAGTTAAAGAGTCGCTCGTTCAGTAAAGGTTATGATTTAGACCAGTTTGATGGCTTAAGTGTGTCAAGTATAAATCGTCCATTCTCCAGACTTATGGCTAGCACGAAGGATAAATGTTCTATAGAACGCTGGTGTAATCCATTTGCACTGATTACTGATGGCACTAGAAATATTAACACCTTCCTTTACCAAATGCCTGTCGTTAGACTTAGTCAGAATCTTCTGAAGATGTTTCATAAATCGAAACTTGAATTAACGAATCCGAAATATGAGTTATTTGGCATACCTGGTGTTACAGTATTTATAGATAAGGGAGAGGCCGCCGATGAACTTCTAGAAAAGCTTTTGAATGTGCCACTTAGCTTCGATGGTGACGGAATAGTCGTGTCAAGACAATGGAAAAGCCAGATTAAAGTATTGAGTACGCTAAATGAAGAAATACCTCTACCAACTGTTTTCAAGATGCAAGGTGCTGCCCGGTCTAAGGGCATTACAATCGGCGAGTTTGAAGCGAATCGTTTACTTGTTAAAGTCGGAGACTCCATCATGCCAGTTGATGTGCTTATGAATACTCAGGGTAAGAGAAAGAATAAAGCTGCGAATCTAATTGCATCTGGTATGAGATTGAGAAAGTATCTTGGCGAGTCCGTAGAGAGAATTGATACTGTAAACGTTGAGCAATTAATTGAGTTAAAGAGTAAGTATCCAATAGTCCGTGGTACTTTGATTCTCGATGGCAACGAAATTGGTGAAGTAGTAGTTGGTATAAATAAGTTCTATCTAGACTTAACGCATGACATGAATCCTAAAGTAGCTAAACCACACATTTCTTATGTTCAAGCACAACAGATATTTGAGACGTTAGATTTCCCACTGTTAGAGAGATTTGAGAAACGTGATGTAAGACCTGAGTTGAGCCTTCATGATGAACAACTTACGGTTATTGATGGATTGATTACAAAACTTGCACTATACAGAAGGGAGGAATTGATATGATTAATAGCTGCCCGCGCTTTGACTCGAAAACTGATGCACTACTGTGGCTCGCTGAAGAACTTCCAGAACTACACGACGTATACGTGTTATTCTCAAATATAATAGATGGAGACCAGATAAATGGCATACCAGTGTTCCCACAATCGATTGCAGATGAGCTTGATAAATTGCATGAACTTCCGTTATGGTTCAATGGTGAAGTAACAATGATACCTGTTGACTCTAGAAGTCTTTACTGGGAAATTGAAACTGAATTAGATGAAGCATACGAGTCCGAGCTAGGTGTTGAGATGGAAAGCTACTATGCAGCTACCGCGCTTCTGAATAGTGTGATAAATCTAAACATCAGTGCAACATTTGTGTGTAGTGCTATAGACGAAACCTCATTCAATAAGAGTCTTCAGGTCTATATAGATAAGCTAAATCATTTAGAAGCTGGGATATTGAAGATGGCCGCATCTGAGATTACAGAGTCCTATCTCATCAAGTCACTTAGAGCAAGACATATGACTATTTCAAGAAAGGCTAGAAACTTCTATGTGCCAGCAAAAGAGTTTGATACATTGCTTACTAGTCGTGTAACACTAAATCATCTAATTGTGGTAGATGGAAATTATGCGTATTGTCATAAGGCAAAAGGTGCCGCAGAGCTATTGGGAAAGATGGGTATTAACGTTGAGCATATAGTCGAATGCGGGCTTGGCAAGTTATCTTGGCTAGTCAATCACGTAGATTTGAATAAAGATACAATCGTAAGTACAGTATTCAGGCATCCAATAATAGGTTATGTCGCATTTGGCTCTACTAAACCTGCAGAGATTAATGGCATAGGTGTACCAGCTGATATAAGCGAGAAGTTAGATGGTGATGATGATGGCGATATAATAGACCTTGTTCCACTCGTTGTGCTGAGAAATCAACAAGTAGAATTTGTTAGCACTACTCTAGACTGAATAGGCCAGCCGAAAGGCTGGCTTTCTATTTTAGGGAGGGATGTATTATGGTATTTACAATGCGTTCTCAATTAGAGCCGTGGACAAATAAGGTAGTGCATGTTACAGGACGAGTTGCTGGATTTGGAGTAGGCGAGTTGCCGGGCGTTAGAAGTAAGCATGTGACAATTCTACTAAAAGACTTAGAGGTAGTGCGTGATGGCAAATGCATAAAACTTAGCCATATTTGGATTATGCCATCTAAACGTGATGTCACTAGTAATTTGCGTGTTGGCGATACTGTGAGATTTGATGCTGATGTTTATTGCTATCGAAAGCTAACTAGAGATTTGAAATACGTTAGGTCATACGGACTTAAACAAATTAAACATCTTTATATTTTGAAGCCCGGCGATGGTAAGTCTTATCTAGATGCATTAGCTGCGATAGTATAAAGTCCCCCGACATGGGGGCTTTTTTATTTTTCCTATCCTCATGTACAGCTCGGAACCAGCTGAGCAAGTACATTAGTATCCAATAAATTATCTCACTTCTCGGTAATACTCCCGCCTCTTAATTTTTTAATATTACTTTTTCGGTAAAAGGATGTATAATAAATTGACATCGTATTTATCGAGTCCTATGCTACAGCTCGGAACCAGATTGTCGTATTTGATTTTATACATTCTCTAATAATTGAGGATTAATCAGCAGATAGAATTGTCGTGTTTGAGTTGATTTTAGACAAATTGGACAAATGGAGGTGAAGTTGTAACATGATTTTAATCTCAGATGAACATAAGATAGTGTGGCCAGAAGTAGAGATAGAGGTGAAAGATGGGCTGGATGTATACCCGTTTTATAACGATGAGATGAGTGCAATAATAGAGAATTTAATTTGGAAAGAAGAGGCATATAGATTTGTACTAATGATGCCCGAGATTTCATATTGGGTAATAATAGAAAATGTAAAAACAATAGACAATATTGAGATGTATGTACATCTTATTTCCCTGCTTTCAGTTCTCGCTAGAAATCCGAATGTAAGACATTTAGGAAAATACCTGAGTCCTACGGACAACAATAAATTTGATGAAAAGGAATTGAAATCAATACTAGAGCATAATAAGCCAACATCATTATTCACTGAATATAACTTCTATGGCGAATATTTCGTTGGATTTGGCAACGGCTGGTATGATGTAGGTGTAATTGACGCTCTTTTCAACATCTGGATTCTTAGAGCTAAGAAGCTAGTCTGCATTGGCGACACTCTCTATGGTTTAGACGATAAGCATATCTACTCATTTGGAGATATGCTGCACAAGACTATAACACCAGTTTCGTTCCCACTAATAGACGACGAGGAATTATTGAGGTTGGCAAATGAGAATAAATTGACTTTAAGTTGACATCTTATTTAAGGAGGCGGTATTATGGATAAATACGTGATACTACAAAATGTATCAGATGCCGGGTTAAAGAACTTGGAGAAGTTGCAATCGATGGGCCAGTTGTCTATTTTATCAGATGATACAGTTCTTATAGACCATCTAAGTAGTGAAGAGCTAAGGAAAATCATTATAGATTGTGCTAGAGAACATGGCTATAAACTATCAGAGAATAAAGTTGAAAACCTTATTAACGAGATATACGATAGGTGGCTTTATGGGTTTGTCGGCGTTAAGGATGTTAAGTTCGTAATAGAAGACTTATTGGAAGAAGGTGAGAGATGAAGAGGAAGAGTAAATGTCTTTGCTGAAGCTACAGACATTTAGCGTCGAGGAAATAGTACATTCGGCTGTTTGACAGGTAAGACGGTAACACCTAACATGCGTCACACATTTATTTGGAGGCGATTGTATGAGCCAAGCTGCATTAGAGATTCTCGAATATAACCGGCAGTTTAATAAAATTATTGAGGCTCTTGCTTTAGAAGGAGTTATTGATATTGAATTAAAAGAGGAAATAGGGAATAGGTATACTACACTGCTTTTATTAGACGTACGAGATAAAGAAGCGTTTGAGTCAGAGCTTATTTGGTTTGTCAAGAAAGGCATTATACGTAGTTTAGATTATCAAGAACTACTTGATACACTTAAGTACATGAGACAAAGTAGAGACGATTATAATGATGAGAGAAAACCAGGCGAACCTTATTGGCATGGTCTCATTGAGGATGATATTGGAGAAGAAGAAATTGACGGCGGATTCGATGACGAGTAAATCATTGGAGATGATTACATGATTACCTTATACAAAAAGAAATTCGAAAATATTAATGAATTGCTTAGAGAATTCAAAGACAGAAAACATGAGTTACCATATGTTAGTTCTGTTAAAGTCATCGCCGCCTCGGGTCATGTGATTGAAGTGAATAATTTTGTAGATGAAATTTTGAATGGGGAGTGGAGTAGCGGGAATAATTCTAGAATAGCATCAGCCGCAGATATAGCTGTACTTGACTATATCAAAGATGACCCGAGTTATTATCGTGTACCAAAGTGGCCTTACTTCATTAGTTCTAAGCTTACTTACGATGAGAGAGTAGTCCAGGGATTAGTAGCTCTATCTGTTGGTATGTTAGGCCATATGCTTTGGCCAGATATGAAATGCTGGTTATTCAATGTACGATTGGATTTCGAAGATTGCACTGCACTAGTTGAACCGGTTGATAAACTCTATTTCAAAAACTCTATGTCCACTCCGGAACCCGATGATGTATATGAAATAATGACGATGCTAGAGCTAATAAGGGTTGTCAAAGCAGTTTCATTTAGCAAGTCACTTGGGTTTATGGTTAATGGCTATAATGTAACTCCTTTTATACTTAATGGCAGTGATGTAGAAAACATAGTTTGGAGGGATTAATATGTTTGAATGGATGATTGGCGATTTGGATGGTAAATCGATTATTATTTCCGGAAAGAAAGGAAGCATAGAACTTAAGCCAATAACATGGCGATTTATAACAAAAATACCAAATATGCTTGACATAACGGATAAAGAAGAGGAAGTAGTAAATAACCTAATTGAGAATATTGATAACCTCACATCAAATGATTTTGAACTCCTATACTGTGAGACATATGCAACATACTCAAAGTTGTTTGATAGATTTGACGTATACGATGAGATATTTGATATTGAAATTAGGTCGGAGAAGCCTTACAAATTTAAGTTTTACGCAGATGACGAGTTCACATTGGCATCATATGCATTTGCTTTCCAAATAGCTTTAGGCCTAGATGATATTAAAGATGTGTCGTATTATTATAAGAAAGAAAGAGTAATTGATTTAGACAGTCATGATAAAAATAAGATGCTGCTTACAGTTATTACGCTTAATGACGGCCGGCAAATTGCATTGTGCCCACAAAACGATGGGCTTGAAATGCTTCTAGGTAAGATGAAGATATTGAAGAAGTACATACTCTTTGTATATGGTGATAGCGAAAGTGTAATTGAGTGGGTACATGATGAGATATATGGTACATACGATATATCAGAAACAACACCATATGAATGGGAAATGTGGGGAGGAGATGATGACGAAGATGAAGATGAAGAAATTGACTATGATGAAGATGAAGACGACGGCGAAGATGAAGGCGAAGAAGACGAATAAAACCACAGGAGGTGAATGGTATGTTTGAATGGGCAAATAATTGGTTTTATGAACAATCAATTGAAATTATTAGTCAGTCTGGTAGTGTAACATTTATACCACTTTCTATAGCATCTATAAACACTAAATTAAGAGGCAAAACTTTACCAAAGGAGGAAACAGATGTTGTAAAAAAATTAATATGTGGAATCAGAAATCTTGAGCTTAATAAGATAATGACTATTAGGTCATATATTTATGAGGAACTCATAGACTTTCTTGAACCAATACTAAGCGACGACGAAATATTTAGAGTAAAACTTAATCAAAAGAATAGTAATGAGTTTGAATTTTATGCCGACGATGAATTTATGCTCGCTGGATATACTATATCTTTTATGATAGCATCTGGAGTTGGAGAAATAGTTGATATATCACATTATTACAAAGACCAACAAATTAAAAATATATTAGAACGTGATAAAAACAAAGATATACTGACAATAGTTACATTTTCTGATGGCCAGCAGTTAGTAATATTATTTCAAGAAGATGAAATTAATCTATTACTTGGCACAATTCAGTTCAACAACAAGGTTATGTTTAGATATGGAGAATGTGTAGATATATTAGAATGGAAACACGATAGTTTATACGATTCACACGAACTGGTTCGTATCAATGCAAATGATTGGCAAGATTATTTTGGCGACGACGATTGTATTAAGAATGATGAGAGTGATGAAACAGACGAAGAAGATGAAGAAGATGAGTATGAAGAATATGATGACGAAGAATATTAAAAGATGAAAATTTGAAACTAAGAGTGGCACTGTAAGGTAGGTGCCACTTTTTATTTCACATCTTATTCACCGGAGGTGATTATTATGATGCTATATGCATATTTCGATGGTAGTGGTATTATAGTAGAAGGATACAACAATGACGACGAACTGGTTTATTATGACTATCTCTCGTACGAAGATATACTTACTATCATGGCCGACTTGATGCAGAGGAATGACTTTACTGAGGATGACGTTGCTAAATTCTCGTATAATACTTTATTACCAGTTCTTAATGGCAGGCATAAGGGTGCATGGGATGCAGTATATAAAATTATGCACGAACATTCACAACAATCTGTTAGATAAGATGTATAATTAGAAGAGGAGGATGAGAATATGTATATAAGCGAATTGAAAAATGTATTACCAAAAATAATGTCCGTTGGCGAAGTGCCTATCTTAGTTGGACATGCTGGTGTAGGTAAAACTGATGTCATTAAACAAATAGGTAAAGAGACAAATCGTGAGGTCAAAATTCTGGTTCTTAGCCAAATGGAGCCTGGAGATTTGTTAGGTATGCCTTCTAGAGATGGAGACCGTACAGTTTGGCTAAAGCCAGATTGGTTTCCAAGAAGTGATAATGAAATCTTGTTCTTGGATGAAATCAATAGGGCATCAGATATTACTCGTGCCGCTGTTATGCAACTCCTTTTGGACCGTAGACTAAATGATCATGTCTTGCCAGATGGCGTATGGCTAGTTGCTGCAATGAATCCAGACACAGAGAAGTACGAGCTTAATCAGATAATCGACCAAGCATTTATTGACCGATTTGTCTGGATTAAGGTTACGAATAATCTTTATCAGTTCAAAGAGTATGCTGGCAAATCTAAGCAGAAGAATGAGGCATATATACAAGCTCTTTCAAAACTTTACGATATTGACTACACTGTCTTTCAAATGGATAATGACTTTGAATTACCAGAGATAGTACCAACTCCAAGAGCTCATATGCGTGCAATGAAAATAATTAATGCTCTAGGCGATAAATTTAATAACTATTTGGAAGAGATACTATCTGGTATAATTGGCCGCAAATATGCACCGCAGATGATTAAATTTATGTCTGATTATATGTCTAACCCACTGACTGTCGAGGACTTACTGAAAGTGAATAAATCTAAAATAACTAATGCTAAACCTGTTGAGCGAGTTAATGTTGTGAATCAGCTTATAAGTTACTTCAAGAATAGCCACAGCTCTATAACTACTAGCCAGCTAGATAATATATCAGAATCACTCTCGCTATTCGATAAAGAACAGCTCGGCCCAATTGTCAGAGAGGCACAAGATAGTAACGATTTCAATAATATAATTCTCGAATTAAAGAAAAAGAGTAAGGCATTCACTGATCTTATTCTAAAGATAATAAGTGACGATGTTACTGGGAAGGTGGATATCTCCAAACTAATCAAATAAGGTGGTGGTCTTATGCAACAAATAATTGAGCAATTTGCAGATACACAAGACCCGCAATATCAGGAAGCCATCAGCTACATAGATGAACTAACTGATAAAGAACGACTAATGTGTTTGACGGCATTCAATAACGCATTGAATATCGGAGTATCTACCTATAAGTATGGCGATAGACTTGTCGAAGAAGCCATTTATAATCATGTGCTTAATAAGTTGAAACTAATTACCACATTAGTGCCAATCACCGCATTTGCTACAATTATGGATAGAGAGTTTGTTATATGCGTAAGTCCATATTCTCTTTACAAGATAGCTGCCGAATCGCTTGGCGACTCACTGGATGAGACTACTCTTACTGGCTACTACAGAGCTATTATAAAACACGAGCTATTACACGTTATGTTGAAGCACTTAATTTCTAATCCTACAAGGAACATAGCTTTCTTAGTAAATATGGTTACTGATGCACTTATAAATAACATGGTCGCCGAGTTTACTAACTTGCACTTTGAGTTTGTAACTCCAGAGGATATTATTGAGGGAAATGGCAAAAATGGTGCATTCATTATGGCGTCAGAGTATGCACTTAAAGAAAATCTTACTTGGGAACAGTATTATGATTACTTGCTTAAGTTGCTAAAAGATAAAATGGATAAGTTTGCTGGCAGCTATAAAGGTCAGGAGGAATATACTGGCGAGTATAATACTAAGCAGTATAATACTGAAGGGGATATATCACCTAAGCCGGCATCGGAATTACCGGATGATGTAGTCGAGTCAATTAACGAGCTTTGTAAGGAAGTTGCAGAACGGACTAGGGGACTTAGCAGGTTTAAGTATCTTGAAAAGATGGTAGTAGACCCAGGTAAAAAGCCAGAGCCAAGTTGGAAGAATATACTCAGAAAAATCTTTAATGGCAATTCCATTATGGATAAGAAGTATTCTATGAAACGTACTGATAAAAGAACTGATTTGCCGCCGGGTAAGAAGTATACTTATCGTGGCGGAACTGTCTATGTGTTTATAGACACAAGCGGGTCTGTGAATGATAAGCAATTGAAAGATTTCGCCACCGAAGTTCACGCTATTATGAAACGTTATAAGTATCGATACCGTGTATTTAACTTCAGTGTTGGAGTTACTAATGAAGTGGATATTAGAAAGCTACGTTCTGGCAAGTATGAAGTTACAGACCGTGGCGGGACTTCTATACTAGAAGCTTTAGCAGAAGTATTAAAGAATAACAAAGAACCTGATATCTTTATTGTTTTCACTGACTTGTATGATGATGTGCCTACTTCAACCGATTTCTGCGGAAAGGAAGTTATATATGCATTGACTTCTGAGTATAGTAAAAGTGCACTTGAAACAGTTAAACGACATAAGTATAAGTATGTGATTATGAAAGACAAGTGATTGGGGCGATTTATATTAGCACACACGCTTGCTTAATAGAGATTATTGGCCCGAAATCTACATATTCTAAGGAATCAGTCGGGGCTCAGACGCTAAGTCCTGATGCCCCGATTAATATCACACCACTATTCGATGAGATTAATTCATTCATTGAATCGGAGATTAATGCATCTGAGCAGAACTATTTCTATCCATTCACTTTTAGATTTCTAGTGAAAGATATTGAAGAGCTTTCAATAACATTCAACGTGCGATACACATGGGGTGCAGTTAGTAGAACTAACTCTAGCACGAATATCAGTTCAATGCTATTTGCACATCTATCAGCCCTCTTACCATCATTAGCAGGATGTACCGACTTGCAATTTGAATATTCATTTATTGATATTCCTAACTTTAAGTGTAGTAAGCATATTGAACTCATAGCTATGGGCGACTATGATATAATCAAATACTGTATCAGTTTTAAGAGAGAAGGTAAGCCCGGCGTGCTATATGCATTCGTACACTTCCTATACAGGGAGTTCATGGTATGGTATTTCAATATCGCAGAGGGCAGACTCATTAGAAGCAATAACCAGTTGCTGGTTGTTAAGAAAAGCAACATAACATTGCTAAACGGATTTGATGAGTTCGACGGCAATAGAAATTATTCTATAAGCCTACTTGATAGCGAAGACGATGTGTGGTGATTAGCATGAAACTCAATGTGCCATATCTTGGTAAGCTAACAGATACTATGCCAAATAAGTTTACTGGAGTTGAGATTGAAATAAAAGACTCTGGTGTCAAATTATATATGCGTGGTAAATATAGGAATCTTAACAAGATTATGTTTAATAATCATAGCGGCGATTACAAAAAGTTTATGGACTTGGTGGATAATACAGTGCTTGTACTTAAACTATTCTACAAAGGGACTGAAACAAGCAAGATATTTATCCCAACCAACTTCCATAACACAAGTAATAGAGAAAGCATAAGGAATATACTTATGCGTTATTTGTATTTCATAAAGATAAATGCAGCAAGATTGCCGCACTTTGCACTACTACATCCAAACAGCTTCATGGGCAATGGCGGGTATATGTTTGTAGGTAATAAGATTAATGAAATACATGTAGACCAGATATCTATTTATGCTGATGAAGTATTGCTCGCACTTAATGATAATTACAATTATGCTAGTATTTTAGCCGGCCCTAATGTACTTGAAGGCAGGTTCAAACTTGTAGATGGTATACCGCATGTGCTTATAGGCAACTCGGTGTATAAGATTGGCGAATACGGGGAAGTAGTGCCTGTTAAACTTGCTATTATAGACGGGCACGAATTCTTTGAGGGGTGATGGTATGCAACTACATAAGTGTGCTAATGTCGGTGATGAATTTACTGGTATTACGATAACAGTCCATACTCTTATTACTCATGTATATACTGACTGTAAGAGTGTTGATGAAGTAACTGTAGATGACTGGTATCAAGTTACTGCACAGCTTAAATCATTAATGTTAGCACTGACAGGTATGATTAAGCAGATAATTAGTAATGTTAGTATCGACATTTTCAAGTCCGGGGTACGAGTACGCTCATTTGTGTTTAGAATACGAGATAATTATACGTTAATGGATTTTATTAAGGACGGACACTATTATAAGTTTTTCGAGGACCTTGTATATTTTTCCTTGATTACTAGTAGATTATTTGATAATCTAAACATTTATAGTTTACTAATGGACGGCTGGCATTATGATGTAACTACTATAAATGTCTACGAGCCTACCGCACTTAACTCTGAGGCCAGCCCTATAGATACATACGTACTTATGGCAAACATGAATGATAATGCTCTGGTACTATACAGGAATCAATTTCATCGTGAAATATATAAAGGTAGGTTCATTAGGACACCAGATAAACTCTACATCATACATGATAACTTGGTAACTTGTATAAATAAAGTACAGCCAACTGTTCCAAAGACATCGACGCTTAGAATGCTTACATTAAGAGAGATAATTGAAATGGGCGATGATGTAATATGATTACTAATATAGCCGGCCAATTTGATGCTTATTATAAGCTACATGTTATCATTAAGGACAAGGAGTTTGATATATTACCTATCACCCCGAATTTGCTTATTGATAGTGACTATCCTGAATTGACAGTTAGGAATCTAACACCAAAGCCCGGGCTATGCACAATGAAAGTAAGTGAAGACTTGATAAATGACTTAGATGAATATATTGGCCCATCTAATATCTCCGCTAGTTCAACAATCCAAGTTGTCAAAGATGACAATGTCATATACTCCACATCATTGCCACAATTAATCTCAAATGATTTGAGTGCAATCCTGCTATCACTTTCAGTTGCTATGAGTTATGGTATAATAGACAATATAAAACTCCTTAACAATAAAATGGAAATACATGAATTATCTGATTATTCTAATGTCTCATTTGATACATTAAGCCCGGTCATAGTTGTAAACTATAAGTATGCACATTATACATGCTTGATTGTCGATACATATCAAGTTGTCTTATGCAAGTGCTTGACGTTCAAAGATAGGTTGTATGTTTATAGTGATAAAACAATCTATGTAGTTGTTTGGAATCACATATTTGGTGTAAACTTCCCAGAGCTATGCGAGATGCAAGTGTTTATGCTAGATGAGTCTGACTTGTCTAGATACATAAGAGACATATTCACTAGTTGACTGAACAAAATCGGCCGAATTTGTATAGTAGACTGAACAAAACCGACCGAGTTTGTGCAATGCAAAGTGGGTGGTATATGTGATAGAAGTTTCTATTACGTACCTAGATGACAAATGGCATAGCATTAGAACTAATATCAGGCGGGATATATCAGATTCATTTACCGACCTGTTAGATAGTGACCCATTCATGATACAGAATATGAGTTTGACTAAACTTGCAAATACATTTAACGCACCGAATGAGTTTTATCAAACTGATATAACAGTTGACATCTTATCAGATGGCATGTCTATTAGTCAGCTTAGTATTAATGGCATCAGCTCGCTTGTTATTAAAAGACTGATGGCATTGTATAGCTTGGCTCTGTACTTTAAGCTGGCACAGTCAACCTATATCGTTAACTCACATGGTTCAAAGATGAATTCAATTACATTTAAACACCCAAAAGAGATGATAGGTGACTGTTCTATAATGGTTGGCAACGAGAAAGAAGCGTTGGTAATGATTAATACTAATGCTATAGTATTAGCCCGGCCTAAGTTCTTGGATGATTGCCTGTTACTTGTTATTGGTGAACGCATATATCAGTTGGTAACATATGGTGCTAATGTATTACTTCAGCTGGAGATACCACTTGTGTCACCTGATGATTTGAATTCATCATTCGTGTGCAGTAACATTAGGAAAAATTCAATGTCGAAATTTATAGAATTTCAAGGCTCTAAAACCCCGCATTTTAATGCGGGGAGTAGGTCAATCATCGGATTAGAAGGAGGAGTAGAATGCAGCGTATATTTAGAACTCTGATAATGTTAACACTAGGCTTTATATTCATTTGCTTTGCATTGTCTGTTTATTCGGCAATTATTTATTCTATACCTTTATTGCTAGTAGAATTTATTCTAGCTATGTTGAGTAAGGGCACGAATAGGAGACTAACAAGCAAGCAACGTAAGATGTTAAAGCGTGCAAAGGAGCTTGGCTTCGAGGATAGAGTACAACGTGACTTCAAGCAAAGGAGTTGATACAGTTGGACGAGCAAATTATAGAATCTATTCTACATGAATACGATGCAGCTAAACTAGCAAGTAGAGTAAAATACTATCTTAATGAAGCTGAGCTGATGCCAAGCGATTTGCAAAGTATACTGTACTTCCACTATGTTAGAATGCATATGACTACTAATGAATTGTACGATTACATTCAATTGTATACTCATAGAAAAGATGGGATAGTTGGATATGAGCTTGCAATAAAGCTGGCAAATAATTTTAGTGATAGAGAAGATATATTAGACCGGCTTCGTGCATGGTATAAAGACATAGTAAAGTATTTTGATAACCAAGCAGAATACATTAGGTACTTAATAGAGCACGGCCCATCAACGCTGTTATCGAGTATTCTAACAACTGACATTATAGATGTATCTCAATATCAGCTACTAGATATCTTAGAAGATGGTTCTATACTATCAATAGTCTAACCCCCAAATACGCCACATCAGCATTAGCAGAGTTGTCGCCCCAGACAGCTCCGCATTTTTTGCGAGGTGATATTATGAATATTCCAAAATCACTTAAACAAAGTAGACAGTTTAGTGTTATAATGAAGAAGATTACAGAGCTAATGAGTATGAAGTCTCCAGAGAAATACCTTTACTTGTCATTCGCAATAGCATATTTGTTGATGCCCGCTGATATATTACCTGACTTGACGCCTGTTGTTGGTTGGTTGGATGACTTGCTAGTAATAGTATGGTCTATTGATGCAATTAGAAGGAATGTACCATTTAACGAGTGGAAGAAATCAATAAAGACTAGATTAACAGAATGGAAAAACAAAATGAAACGAGGTGAGAATGAACAAAAAGAATAAGCGCAATCCAACGATATGTGTAAAACAGCGCAGCTATTTTATAGGTATGCTTGGTGATTATGCGTCACGCATTATTCTGTTAAAACCACATTCAAGGGAGTGATTGTATGCGAATATTTAAAAGCGAACAATCAACAAGTAACTATACTGGATGTGTATTGCATGGTACAACTAATTATGCGTACTTCCCGACCTATAAGAATGAGCTAATACGTAGGTTTGGAACAGTCAATTCTTATAGATTAAAGAATGACAGTAGTCGGGCAGTAGCATTAGTTGTCCATTCAGTCAATACATTTATCATAAGAGATGTAATAGACTACATTAGAGAGAATGATGTAACAACAAAGACATTGGAAGATTATAGCCCCACTTTGAAGTTCTATGTTAATGGCGAGCTACGTTTACAATTAAAATTCTCTATTTTAAGCTCACTACATAGCTATTTAAAGTCAGCATCGTCACTGATAGGTGGAATTATCTATATCCTCTCTAACCTGACAGAGCATAAGAATATACTATTTGAGTACATTAATGTACACAACGATACATTATTACCAACGTTATATCATTCAGCAAATGTGCAAATAGACTACTATGAACATTCTAATATCACAGCTGGATTTAGCTTCGATACTCCTAGGAACTTAAAGGTGATGGATAACGAACGTATTATGCTCTACTCTAACATATTTTATGATAGAGCTAATAGTACAACTACAATAAGTATTTTCATGATGTCAGGCCGGCTTACTTACGACGAACACTCAATATATCTATTCACTGCTGAAGATAATAAAGTAATAGCATATGAGTTTAATGGGATAACGGAATTTAAATTTACAGGTCCACGTGAAGTGACTGCTATAGATGCACACGACTTAACAACGTTATAATTAGGAGGTGTAATTATGGTTGAAGAGGATTTCAAATATGAAAATGAATGTTTATTCGTTATAAGTCCTAAAGATACTATAAAGTTAGAAACTGTAAGACCAAGTAACGCTGCAAGAGTTCTACATGAACTCAGCGGTGTAGAAGAGTCTAGATTACAAAACTATGTGAAGGACATTCTCTCATTACGTGATAAGAAAGTCTTTAACCTAAATGACGATGTATCAGACTTGGTGTACGATGCAGTCGGAGATGTATATGACGGCGATGGCGTTTACACAATTAAATTCAACTCGCTACATGCTACACCATTCAGATTTTATGTCACCGACCAAGTTGAACTAGCAGAATATGTGATGTTTTGTATGATTGCGGCCGGGCAAATTGATAGCGTTCCTATACATATCGATATGTACTTCAGAGGGAAACAAATTGATGATCTATCCAACTATGACATTGATGAGACACTGATGTATACAATGTATTTTGCAACCGAGAAGCCAGTATCACTATTACCACAATATGAAGATGCGCCAATGATTATAGGTGACATTTATCCTAGCGAAGAATTTGGAGTTGTATACATAGACTCTAAAGACTTCGGTACTATTGTAAGATGGAATAGATGTATTGTTAGAACATTTAACGGCGGGACCACAGAAGGCGGATGGGAGATCTTGCTTGATGAAGTCGAAGGTGATAGAGTTAACCCAAAGCAGCTTGGACAGTATTTAGAACAGCATTATACAAGAATCATAGATAAGAAGAGTATCTCTACAAAATATGAAAATGAAAACGACGAAGAAGATAACGAAGATGAATATGAGGACGACGAATATGAAAAAGATGAAGAAAACGAATACGAAGATGAGGACGAATATGAAGATGAAGAAGAAAACAACGAAGAAGATGAAAACTATGATAAATACAAAGATTGGTCATATGATTCTGAGAATAAATCATCTTGGCTTCTTGGAAAAGTAGACGGCGATTCAGTTGAAATCATATTCGAAAATCAAAGCATTGAGCTGATACCGCTAAACAAATATACTGTATACCGTAAAATTATGGATAATGCTATACCGTGTGAGAAAGCTTATTTAGGCCGCCGAATGCATGAACAGTTAACTACTTTGGAAAATAAAGAGTGGATATTCCTAGATAAGTGTACAAATAAACAAATGCTATCTAGCATTCTGGAACCGCTTATGGGAGAAGATAGAACGTATACAGTAAGATTTAACAAGGCTGGCAAGTCTAAAGAGTTTCAGTTCTTTGCAACTGACGATTCCACACTTGTTGGATATGTTCTTTCATTTATGATTGCGGCCGGGCTTGGTAAAGTTGATGATATTACTCATTACTATAGGAACAAGAAAGTTAAGAAATTTACTAGCTATAGCTGGAGCAAGACATTTGTAACAGTTATAACCTTTAAGGATGGTAGGAAAATGATAGTTTATGAGAGTAGTAACGATGGTTTTTATATTATGCTTGGCAGAGTAAAGATTGACAATAAATTCATAATTCAATATGGCGAAGATGTTGACATTCTCTACTGGGCAATAGACAAGACTTCAGGTAGAGAAGAAGTAAATGCTATAGGTATTGGAGAATTATATGATGAATCTGATTTTATATAAATAAAACTTTAGTGACGCCTGATAAGGGCGTCACATCTTTAACATTAGGATGTTTTCTAACAAAAGTATATTTAGGAGGCGTTTAATATGAGGAAAAGAGTATTTATATTGGTAGTTATTTTGATAAGCCTACTGGCAACAGCAGCATTTGGCGGATGGAAGTTAGGTTCCTATAAAGATAGTTCAACTCGTCAGACAAAATGGTATTTAGTTTCTGATTATGTACTTGGTATAGTAGCGGACACTGATGAATATTGCCCATTAACAGCAGCAATATTTATTAGTTATAATTACGAGTACAATACTTTAGTTACAAGTATAACATTTTCACCGCTTGTTGACTTATTGAATATGGAAGGAACTGTTTATAATAATATGCTATTCTTTGAAACATGGGTAATGTGGGATGATAAAATTGAAAAAGTAGAGATGACTAAGCTTACTAATACTGCCCCACTTATGTTTACAAATCAAAACTTTGTAATTAATAAGATAAGAAATTCGAAAACGATGCTAGTTGAGTTAAATCTTATAGGATATGGTACTGTATATTATGTATTTGACTTAAAGGGTTCATCAGCGGCTATTGATAATCTGCTTTATAATGTAAAGGTATATAAATAACGGCTTAAAACTAGTAGCATATCCAAACAAAAAGTATATTACTAACCTAAAGGAGGAGTATTTATGTATTGTAAATATTGCGGAGCAGAGGTAAATTATGATACGGCTGTTTGCCCGAAATGTGGGGCAGTGGTAAATCCAGATAAGCTCAATGAAGCATTAAGTAAAGCCAAACCACGTGGTAGAGGAAAGAACAAAAATGTTGCAGGCGTGCTCGCATTCTTCCTAGGCGGACTTGGAATCCATAGATTCTACCTAGGTCAGTGGTGGGGTATATTCTATTTGTTGTTTATTTGGACTTATATACCGGCAATTGTTTCATTTATTGAAGCCTTCGTCTTCTGGTTCGGAAGCGAAGAAGAATTTGATAGGAAATATAATTACAGATAAGATGGCCGGTGAATGCCGGCTATCTAACTTATTATAAGGAGGTTACTAGCATGATTACAATAAATAACAAGAAATACAATAGTGTAGAAGAATTGATTAGCACTTACGTACCACATACAATTAAGTCGCCAATTATACGTGTACGAGTGAATGATAAAGAACCAGTTACATTCATAGTTCCAGACGAAATAGGATACAATCTAGAAAAGCCAGCACCAAAAACAGCTATTGAACTCTATAATAGCTACGTGCCGCTTGCATGTGGATTAGTTGCGGGCTTGCTGGATAGCGGATATTATTATATTTACCTTGCACTTGATAGAGAAGAGCATCATTTTGGCACTGTAGGTGTAAGAAAGTTCGAACCAAATGTGTCAAACCCAGAAGCATATATTTGGAATTTGATTATTATGAATAATCAGTATATACTAGAGCCAGTCGATTTTATCGTTAGCGTAGATGACCCTCTGGATGGCGGAGTAACATACTCTATATGCGACGAGACAATCAATCAAGCAGTATCTGAATTGGCAATGCAGACGAGGGAGCCATGGGACAAGAAATTTAAGAGTAGTCAATTCGTATCAAAATCACTCTCATTAAGAGCACGTGATGGTAAAATATTGAAAAGACATATTACAGCGGCAACATTCTCGGCGTTCAGAATGGGTCACGCCGAGATAACCATCAAAGAGTACATATAGCTATAAGATAGGTATAATTACTATATATATGCGGCACGCATATTATTATAGAGAAGTACAGGCCGTCGATTGGTAACGGCCTATTTGTTTGCAAAAGAGGTGAGCCAGATGATTACAGGCTATTTAACGGAAAATCTTAAATTGTCCAAGAGGTTTAATGGCATAGTAGTAAACGCTGGTGGATACAGGGCCTCAATATACTCTAAATCGTATGAGTTTGATAGATTATTCCATGACGACACTAAGCGCCGTGGATATGATCAATTCTCGCTTGATCTCATATTTGAGCATATAAATCGCCATAGTCGTCAGAGTTATAAACAAATTAAACGTATGATAAAGTGGGGTATACCTAGTGCTCTGGAGGTTTATAACCAGCCGCATAAGAGCTATAAGATAAGTCTTGAGTTATACAAAAACGGAAAGATGTACGAAAAGCTCAACTTCATAGCCGATGGTGTAACTGTGGCCAGTAATCCTTTTACTACATTCCTGTTTGAGTTAATAAACTTCATACGCTATACCATGGATGGTAGTAAATATATAGTTTATAGTTATACAACTTGGCGCGTGGATTCGGAGAAGGCCAGGAATTTTGCCGAGGTATCAGAATTTGACTTGGAAGCAGATCAATCGGAGTATTGGTATACAATAACATATCCGTTCGATGTTGAATTAGCTACATTCATCAAAGTTGCCGGTGATAAGAGTATCATCTACCAGACAAAGTGGAATGGTAATAGTAGCGGGAGATGCAAGGCGTTTATGGGCAATTTTAAAGCCGCGGATAACGAAGCGTTTAATAGTATACCTCATAAGAGATATGACTTGGTGATCTATAATAACAATGAGCTCATGGTATATGATCCGTACGATCGGAGTTCATATAACAAAGTGTACGAGCTTAGTCTTGTCTCAGTAGATGAAGTGATAAAGTTTAAGTTAGCTGAACATGCACAGGAACATAGATTGTCGTTGTAAGGTAGAAAACGTAAATGTTTTATAGACTACATCGTAACATGCGTCACGCATTTATTTGGAGGCGATTGTATGAGCCAAGCTGCATTAGAGATTCTCGAATATAACCGGCAGTTTAATAAAATTATTGAGGCTCTTGCTTTAGAAGGAGTTATTGATATTGAAGTCAACGTGGGATTTTGGAGACGTGGTCAACTACCCACCACTTAGTTTCTAGTGAAACTTGAAGTGGGGGCTTGTGTAGC
>ENA-UOYA01001406-UOYA01001406.1-activated-sludge-metagenome-genome-assembly--contig:-NODE-1406-length-25715-cov-47.287140_pt1 | contig 25715 bp, 20 predicted proteins | sample MGYA00238163_ERZ764804 | MGnify/ENA primary metagenome ERZ764804 (study PRJEB28919, sample SAMN05720223) | activated sludge metagenome | isolation source: Anaerobic digester | place: Hong Kong... | reverse complement strand
CCAAACCTTGGCCTCAACGCAAAATAAGGCTCTCTGAGCCTCCTTGCTAATCAGGGATCGACCTTTACTACTGGACCACACCGAACGGCCACAAGATCACCATGTTCCTCGAAGAGGCGAAGCTGAAATACCGCCTGATCCCGGTGAACATCGGCAAGGGCGAACAGTTTGATCCCGCCTTCCTGAAAATCTCTCCGAACAGCCGCATCCCCGCGCTGGTGGACCACAAGCCGATGCAGCCCGAACCGGCCGGCGCCCGTGGCGCGCCGGGTGGCGAACCCTTCGCCATTTTCGAGAGCGGCGCCATGCTGCTCTACCTTGCCGACAAATCGAAGAAATTTCTTGACCGCAAGTCACCCTACTGGCGCAAGGAGGCGATCCAGTGGCTGTTCTGGCAGATGGGCGGCCTGGGGCCGATGGCCGGGCAGAACCACCACTTCGGCACTTACGCGCCGGAGAAGCTGCCCTACGCGATCAACCGCTACGTCAACGAGACGGCGCGGCTCTACGCGGTGATGGACAAGCGTCTTGCCGATCGCGAATTCCTCGCCGGCCAGTATTCGATTGCCGACATGGCTTGCTACCCGTGGGTGTGCCGCATGAACGGCAACAGATGAATCTCGATGATTTCCCGAACCTGAAGCGCTGGTTCGAAACGATCAAGGCGCGGCCCGCCACCCAGCGCGCTTACCAGATCGCGAAAGACATGAACACGACGCCCACTGGCCAGGCGGGTGATGAAGCGCGGCGGCTGCTGTTCGGGATTCAGAAGAAGTAGCGGATGGCGCGCCCTTACTCGTTGAGTGCCGTGCGCGGCGAATTTTCGCCCCCTCAACCGAGCGTCAGCTTTTTGGCTTAAGCCGCATTCGATCGGGGCTTACCGCATCAAAATAGCAGTTATCGACTATTTGCTTTTTCTGGCATTACGCCCATAGCCAATGCGGATCGCGATAAAAAGCTGCTTGCCTCAGCGCGCGTGCAGACCGGCGATCCGGGCAATCTGCTCAGCGGCGTTCGCCAGCAGCTCCGGCGCGCGGATGACGGCCTGATCGAGCGCCATCGGGCCGGGGACGATGGAGAAGCAGCCACCGTTGAAGGTTTCATTCAACGCGGCGAGCGCCGTGGCGTCCACGCCACCGCTCAGCAGCGTGGCCCTGAGCCCGGCATTGCCGTACTCGCGGGCAATCTGCGCGGCGGCGAACGGCGTCTTGCCGAGCAGGGTCTGGGCGTCGCTGCGGCCTTCGCCAGTGATCAGCCAGTCGGCACCCTTGCAGGCGTCGGCCAGGCCAGTCAGTCGCGCAACGGTCTGCGCGCCGGATTCAAACTTCGCCCCAAGCAGTTGTAGCGCGTAACCCAAACCGCCCGCCGCACCGGCACCGGGTTTGTCCTTCGCGTGCCGTTGCAGCGCGGCTTCGAGGCGGCTTGCGTAGGCGTCGATCACGGCGTCGAGCTTCGCCACGTCGTGCATCGCAACGCCCTTCTGCGGGCCGAAGATTGCCGTGGCGCCACGCTCGCCGGTCAGCGGATTGTTCACGTCCGACAGCAGCGTGATCTCGCAGTCGGCCAGCCGCGCGTCAAGGCCGGTGACGTCCACCGAAATGAGCTTGGCAAGACCGTTCGGCGACGGCGCAATCTCGCGCCGGTAGGTGCCGGTGAATTTGACACCCAGCGCCGCCAGCAGCCCGGCGCCGCCATCGTTGCTGCTGGTGCCGCCCAAGCCCACGAAAAAGTGCCGGATGCCCTCGGCAAGCAGCAGCCGGATCAGCTCGCCCACGCCGTAGCTGGAACGATCGCCCACCGGCACCGCCATGTTGTGCGCGTCCTCAATGCCGACGATCTGCGCCACCTCGATCACCGCTGCTTCGTAAATGCCATGCTTGATCAGCGCATAGGCCGCCTCGGCGGACTGCCCGGCCGCGTTCTTCACCAGCGCCTGTTTGCGGCGCGCGCCGCCGCTGCTCGCCAGCGCGGTGACCACCGCGTCGAGCGTTCCCTCACCGCCGTCAGCCATGGGCCGGCGAACGATTTCGGCAGCGGGCAGCACCCGCTTGAGGCCGGTCTGCAGTGCGTCGCAGACGCTCTCGGCCGAGAGCGAACCCTTGAACGAGTCGGGAGCGAGAACGATTTTCATGCGCACGAATTTTCGCGACTGTGGCTGTCAGTAGTGCCGCCGCTGGCTACAGATCATCAGGCGACGAGCCGTGCGTCGCGCGGCGCAGGCGGTCGTTTACCGCGTCCCACTCCGGCGTCTCCGGCGGAGTTTCGACGATCAGCGTGCCGTAGCGCTCCTGATCAAGCTCGCGCAGCAGCGCGTAAAGCTCGAATTCCCAAGTCTCAGCGTCGGCGGCAAGGCGAATGGTACGCAGCCGCTCCATCGGCTCGGCATCGAACGAATGCGTGATCACGCAGCGCATCGGCTGCGCGGCCTTGGCATTGCGGAATGCGCGCAGCTGCATCCTGAGTCTGGGCTCCGCCAGCATCAGCGTCTGCGTGCGCGGCGCGTAGTGTGATGCCAGCGCGCCGGACACGCGCGGCGCGTCGTCAGTGGCCTCGCCAAGCGGCACGCCAAGCACACGCTCAATGTCGCCCGCACGAACGCGACCCGGCCGCAGCACGCGCGGTGCAGCGCCGCTGACGTCAATGATGGTGGACTCGATACCGACCTCACTGGCACCGCCGTCAAGCACCAGCAGTAACTGATCGGGGAATTCCTCGGCCACATGCTGCGCCGTGGTCGGGCTCACCTGCCCGAACTGGTTGGCAGATGGTGCGGCCACACCTGCGGGCACGGCGCCATCGCCGGCGAACTCACGCAGCACCGCCTGCGCCACCGGATGCGACGGCACGCGCAGTCCCACGGTGTCCTGCCCGCCGGTGACAGCATCGAGCACGTGCGACGCGCGCTTGACGATAAGCGTCATTGGGCCGGGCCAGAACGCAGCGGCGAGCTGGTCAGCAGCCGCGGGCCAAGAGGCGGCCCACGCCTTCGCCGCCTCGGCGGACGCCACGTGCACGATCAGCGGGTGGTCCGCGGGTCGGCCTTTTGCCGCGAAAATTTTCGCGACCGCGTCAGCGTTGCCGGCATCAGCAGCCAGGCCGTACACGGTCTCGGTAGGCAACCCGATCAGCGACCCGGCCCGCAGCCACGCCACCGCGCGCGTCACGTTATCGGCGGTAGCGGGTTCGATGAAGGGCGCGTTGGGTCGTTTCATCCGTGCTTCATCCGTAAAGGCTCGCTTCACCGGGCGGACGGGTCTTGAAGCGCTTGTGCGTCCACAGGTATTGCGGTGTGTTCTCGCGCACCCGATCCTCGATGAAGGCATTCACCCGCCGCGCGTCAGCCACATCGTCGCCCGAGGGAAAGTTATCGAACGCGGGGTAGAAGCGCACGTCGTAGCCCGCACCTTTCGGTCGTTGCGTAGCGATCACCGGCACCACCGCTGCACCGGTCAGTTTGGCCAGACGCGAGACGCCCGTGATCGTCGCTGCATTGACGCCGAAGAAGGGAACGAACACCGAATCGCGCAAACCGAAATCCATATCAGGCAGATAGTAGAACGGAAGCCCCTCGCGCATGGCGCGGACGATGGGCTTCACACCTTCAGTGCGGGCGATGATCTTCGACTGGCTGAAACGCGTGCGGCCCGCAAGGAACATGCGGTCGATGTCCGGGTTGCTCTGCTCGCTGTAGAGCGAACAGCCCGAGGTATCCACCGAAATGCGGATGGCGCAGGCGTCGAGCCCGATGAAATGCGGGCATAGCCAAATCACAGGCTTGTGATTGGTCGCTTCGACGGGGCGTTGCTGCTCGCCCTCCCGAAAGCGCCGCCACTGCTGCTCATCGTGCAGCGTCACATATTGCCGGATGCGCTCACCGCTGGCGTTCCACAGAAAACCATGCTCCAGCGCCGCCTGCACGTAGGCACGGAAGTGCCCCCGCGCAATGGCCTCTCTCTCGGCTTCAGACTTCTCCGGAAAGCACAAACGCAGGTTGGTCAGCGCCACGCGACGGCGCGATTTCGCCAGCCACCAGCCCAGCACTGACAGCGGACCACTGACCGCCGCGATCAGTCGCAGCGGCACATAGGCGAGCAGCTTGCTGCCGACGAAGGTGATCGCGCCGGCAACGGTCATTGTGGCGCTCCTGCGCCAGCGTGCGCCTTGTAGCGGTTGTAGCTCCACAGGAACTGCTCGGGAGCGAGCGCAATCGCCGCCTCGACGGCGGCGTTCAGCTCGCCAGCAGCGGCCGTCACATCTTCACTGAACGGCGCCAGCGGCGTAAAGACGAGGCGGTAGCCCGCCGCGTCGCGCAGGCGAACGCACCCCACCATCACCACCAGCGCACCGGTGGTTTTGGCGAGCTTCTGCACCAGCGTCATGGTGTACGCCGGTCGGCCAAAAAATGGCGCCCATACGCCCTCACCCCCCTTGCCTGGGTCGGGCACCTGATCGGGCAACAGGCCAATCGTGTCACCACGCCGCAGCGCCTTGAGCATGGCGCGGATGCCGCTCATCTCCGCCGGCTCCGATTTGATCTGCATGCGGTCGCGCCCGGCGCGCATCATCGGCTCGGCCCACGCCACACGCGGCGGGCGGAACATCACGGTGATCGGCAGCTGCGAGCCAATGAACAGCGATGCGATTTCAAACGTGGCAAGATGCGGCGTCAGAAAGATCACGCCGCGCTTCGCCTCGTGCGCGGCCAGCACGGCGTCCCAGCCGTCAACCACCTTCACGCGTGCAAGCGCCACCGTATCGGGCGTGCGCCACAAACCGGCGGTCTCTACCGCCATGCGGCCAATGCTGGCTGCCGCCTGCGTCAGCGTTACCCGGTCGGCGTAGCCCGCCTGCGCAAGATAGCTGCGCAGCCGGTTGCGCATGCCGCCCGACAGCAGCATCAGCCGCCCCAGCGCGCCGCCGATGCGCGACTGCGTCGACAGCGGGCGCCGCGCCAGCCAGCCGGCCAGCGCAGAGGCGATGCGTGAGAGGAACGTGGACAAGGCGTTGTGGTCTTTGTTGTTGGCTCACTGAACGGCCCCGTCCGGTCGGCGCCCGCTTGCAAGCTGCAATACAATTCTAGGTGGCGTCCGCTGAGTTATTCGACTACTTGCGGGGCGGGCGCTGGTAACCGGCTAGGTTTCCCGGATTCTTCCGCTAAAGCGTCGCCGCTCGTGAAACCGCAGGAATCACCGGCTCGCCACAGTCGAACCGGTGTGATTTTTCAGACAAAGGTTTACTCATGAGCGACTACCTCTTCACCTCCGAATCGGTCTCCGAAGGTCACCCGGACAAGGTGGCGGACCAGATTTCGGACGCCATCCTCGACGCCATTTTCAAGCAAGACCCGCGCTCGCGCGTCGCTGCCGAAACGCTCACCAACACCGGCCTCGTGGTGCTCGCCGGCGAGATCACCACCAATGCGCACGTCGACTACATCCAGGTCGCACGCGACACCATCAAGCGCATCGGCTACGACAACACCGAGTACGGCATCGACTACAAGGGCTGCGCGGTGCTGGTGGCCTACGACAAGCAGTCGAACGACATCGCGCAGGGCGTGGACCATGCGTCGGACGACCACCTCAACACCGGCGCCGGCGACCAGGGCCTGATGTTCGGCTACGCCTGCGACGAAACGCCGGTATTCATGCCGGCGCCGATTTACTACGCGCACCGCCTGGTCGAGCGGCAGGCGATGCTGCGCAAGGATGGGCGCCTGCCCTTCCTGCGCCCGGATGCAAAATCGCAGGTCACCATGCGCTACGTGGACGGCAAGCCGCATTCGATCGACACCGTGGTGCTCTCCACTCAGCACAGCCCCGACCAGAGCGAATCGCCGACCAAGCTGAAAGCCAGCTTCTACGAAGCCGTGATCGAGGAGATCATCAAGCCGGTGCTGCCGAAGGAATGGCTGCAGAACACGCGCTATCTGGTCAACCCGACCGGCCGCTTCGTCATCGGCGGCCCGCAGGGTGACTGCGGCCTCACTGGCCGCAAAATCATCGTTGACACCTACGGCGGCGCCTGCCCGCATGGTGGCGGCGCCTTCTCCGGCAAGGACCCATCCAAGGTGGATCGCTCGGCCGCCTACGCCGCGCGCTACGTGGCGAAAAACGTGGTTGCGGCTGGCCTGGCCAAGCAATGCCAGGTGCAGGTGGCCTACGCCATCGGCGTCGCGAAGCCCATGAACGTGACGGTGTACACCGAGGGCACCGGCGTGATCTCCGACGAGAAGATCGCCGCGCTGGTCAACGAGCATTTCGATCTGCGGCCGAAGGGCATTATCCAGATGCTCAACCTGCTGCGCCCGATCTACGAAAAGACCGCCGCCTACGGCCACTTCGGCCGCGACGAGCCGGAGTTCACCTGGGAAGCGACGGACAAAGCCCAGGCGCTGCGGAGCGCAGCTGGGCTCAAGTAGCTCGCAATTTGCGCGGCAACAAAAAAGGACGCTCACGCGTCCTTTTTTTCGTTACCCCGTAGCCTCGATGCAGTGAAACGGAATCGAGGCATTTATTCATCGAGCCAAGGTAATCCTCGATTCCACTTCGTTGCATCGAGGCTACAGAACAAGTCCTGCTACACGTTAAACAGGAAGTTCAACACGTCGCCATCCTGCACCACATACTCCTTGCCTTCAGCGCGCATCTTGCCTGCCTCTTTGGCGCCTTGCTCTCCCTTGTACTGGATGAAATCGGCGAAGCTGATGGTCTGGGCGCGGATGAAGCCCTTCTCGAAATCGGTGTGGATCACACCGGCCGCCTGCGGTGCCGTGTCGCCCTTGTGGATGGTCCAGGCACGCACTTCTTTCACGCCAGCCGTGAAGTAAGTCTGTAGCCCAAGCAAGTCGTAACCTGCGCGGATGACGCGATTGAGGCCCGGCTCTTCGAGGCCGAGGTCTTTCAAAAACTCCATCTTGTCGGCGTCATCCATGTCGCCGATCTCGGCTTCCATGTTGGCGCAGACGGCCACGACCGGCGCCTTTTCAGTCGCAGCGTAGGCAACCACGGCCTGATAGTGCTTGTTGTGCGCAAGGTCGTTGGCGTCGGCCACGTTCGCCACGTACATCGTCGGCTTCGCGGTGATCAGCGTGAGCTGTTTGAGCACCGCTTTCTCTTCCGCATAGAAGTCAATCGAGCGCACCGCCTTGCCCTGATCGAGCACCTTCTGGCACTTCTCCAGCACGCCCATCATGCGCTGCGCTTCCTTGTCGCCGCCGGCGCGCGCGAGCTTGCTGTACTTGAGGATTGCCTTCTCAACGGTGGCCAGATCGGCCAGCGCCAGCTCGGTGTTGATCACCTCGATGTCATCAATCGGCGAGACCTTGCCCGCCACATGCACCACGTTGTCGTCCTCGAAACAGCGCACCACGTGGGCCGTGGCGTCGCAGGTGCGGATATTGGCGAGAAACTGGTTGCCCAGGCCTTCGCCCTTTGACGCGCCCTTCACCAGACCGGCGATGTCTACAAACTCCACCGTGGCCGGCACCACCTTCTGCGGCTTCACGATCTCTGCCAGCTGATTGAGCCGCTGGTCTGGCACCTCAACGATGCCGCTGTTCGGCTCGATGGTGCAGAAAGGGTAGTTCTCCGCAGCGATGCCCGCCTTGGTCAGCGCATTGAAAAGGGTGGATTTGCCGACGTTCGGAAGCCCGACGATGCCGCATTGGACAGCCATGATATTAAGGCGCTTTGTTGAGTTGTTTCGATAATTGTAGGAGTTGGGCCGCGCTGCAAGGACGAATGACGAAGGACGAGTGACGAAAACGCGTTACGCTCCCGGTCATCACTTTTTCGTCCTTCGTCATTGGTCATTCGTCCTGCGCAGCAAATGAACATCCTCTACCTGCACGGCTTCCGCTCCAGCCCGCAATCGATGAAGGCGCGGCTTATGGCGGCGCACTTTGCCGCAACGCCGCACCGCTTTGTGTGCCCGCAGTTGCCGGCGAGCCCGGCGGCAGCGATGGCGCTGGCGTGCGAGTTCATCGAGGATCGGGGCGATGCGGCGCACGACTGGGCGCTGATTGGCTCCTCACTCGGCGGCTACTACGCCACGTGGCTCGCCGAGCGCTACAGATGCCGCGCCGCGCTGCTGAACCCCGCCGTGCTGCCCGCCGACGACCTCGCGGGCTACGTGGGCGAACACACGATGTACCACTCCAGCGAGCCTTTCGAATGGCGCGCCGAATACCTGCAGGAACTGCTCGACCTGCGCATCGAACGCATCACGCAACCAGAACGCTACTTCCTGCTAGCCGCCACCGGCGACGAAGTGCTCGACTGGCGCCAGATGCGCGACCACTACGCGGGCGCGCGGCAGCTCATCATTGAGGGAAGCGATCATGCGATTGGTGAGTTTGCGGATTATGTCGATACGGTCGCAAATTTTTGCGCGGAGGAGGGCAAGTGATCACGGGCGTTGCTCTTGCGAGCCGACTTATGGGTGTGCGTAACGAATGGAATCAAGGCGCGGCGGCTCCTTGCGAAGTGTTACCGCCTATGCTGAATTGTGGCGACAGCTGTTAGCGCCACAGCAATGTCCGACAAATCACGCTCGCCGCCACATGAACGAACTAGAGAATCTTCCGCCAGCCAAATGCGGCCAATGGTTGTATGACGGCAGCGTTCCATGTGAAGTTCGTGTCGTGCGTCACGACACACTGTTCGGATCCGGCGACGTCGAAGACGCGCCCGAGATTGCAGAGGACAGAAACGTCGAGTGCTTCTATGTTCTGTATCAAACGCCTATTGGACGGCCTGAGTGGGTCGGCGGAGGCTCCGCTTTCACGCTAGCTGAAGCAGTGGCGCTGGCCGAAGCAAATCTCAAGGGCGGTGTGCAGTGGCAGCCGGAGTAGCCTCGATGCAACGAAGTGGAATCGATGGTGACGTTGGCTCGATGACACATGCCTCGATTCCGTTTCACTGCATCGAGGCTACGAGATTCACGAAAAGTCTGCGCGCGTAGGGCGGAACGCTTGCGGTTCCGCCGAATGGCTGCGCGCTACGGGTATCGCGCCGTCGTCACCCGCGGCAACTCGGCCAGATCACGGTGCAGCGCAACGTCGGTGAACGAGGCAGCGCGCAATAGGCTGGGGACGCTTTCGCCCTGATCGTAGCCATGTTCAACCATGAGCCAGCCGCGCGGCGCGAGGTGCCGGTGTGCGCCCGCCGCGAGCTGGCGGTAGCTTTCGAGGCCGTCCACCGCGTCGGCGAGGGCAACGGCGGGCTCGAAGCGCAGATCGCCCTGGGTGAGATGCGCGTCTCCCGGCACGATGTAAGGCGGGTTGCTGACGATGAGGTCGAATTGTGCGCTAGCGTCGAGTGCGGCGAACCAGTTGCTTTCCAAGCAGCGGACGTTGCTGGCGCCGAGCGCGGTGGCGTTGGCGCGCGCAAGCGCAAGGGCGCCGGGCGATACGTCAAGCGCCGTCACCTGCGCATGCGGTCGTTCCAGCGCCAGCGTGATGGCAATACAACCGGTGCCGGTGCCGACATCGAGAATGTGGCCGCTGAAATCGGCAGGCAGGCGTTCGAGCACGAGGTCAATCAGCAGCTCGGTCTCGGGCCGCGGAATCAGCGCGGCGGGCGAGCAGCGGAAGTCCCGTCCGTAGAACTCGCGGTGGCCGATCAGGTAGGCGATGGGTTCGCCGGCAATTCGCCGTTCGATGAGTGCGTTGAAGCGCCCGGTCGCGTCTGCGGGCAGCGCTTCCGTGTCACGCGCGAGCAGCCACGCGTGGGCGTGTGCGGGGCGGGCGTGGCCGAGGACGTGCGCGAGCAGCATGCGCGTTTCGAGGCGCGGCAGGCGGTTGTCGTTGAGGGCGTCGCGGATCGTTGGCACGATGTCTAGAGAGAAAGCAGCTTTTTGTTGTAACCCGCATTCGCACTGGGCTCATCGCGACAGAATACCGAAAGTTGACTTTTGCTCATTTTTGCTACTGAGCCCAGCTTGTATGGGCTTCTTGCCATAAAGTTGATACTCACTTTGCCTCGCCCGGCACCACGCTGGTGTCCACACCGCCCACACGTTTGGTCAGGCGCAATTGATTCCAACATGCGTTCATGGTTCGACGAGCTCACCACGAACGGAAGTGCCTGGTGAACGCGGCGTTTAATCCTGAGCGGAGTCGACGGCTCACCACGAACGGAAAACTTCGTACTCAACACGAACGGGAAGCTTGGCACTTCATCGCGCCAGTTAGTCAAATCACCGCACCATCTTCCAGCATCTGCTCCACCGCACCACGCGCGGCGTGGGCAAAGTCATCGCCGCCGGACGCGTAGATCACCGAACGCGAGGCGTTGATGACGAGGCCGGTGCCCTTGCTGTCACGGCCCACGGCGACGGTGGCCTTCATGTCGCCGCCCTGTGCGCCGACGCCTGGGACGAGCAGCGGCATGTCACCGACGGCCTTGCGCACATCGGCGATCACCTGCGGCACGGTCGCACCGACCACAAGGCTGATGTTTTTGTTCGCATTCCACTGCGTGGCGGCGAGCTTGGCAACGCGCAGGTAGAGCGGTTCGCCGTCGAGCATCTGTTCCTGCAGATCAGCGCCGCCCGCGTTCGAGGTGCGGCACAGCAGGATGGTGCCGCGATCGGCGTATTTGGTGAACGGCGCAATGGAATCGCCACCGAGGTAGGGATTCACCGTGACCGCATCCGCACCGTAGCGCTCGAAAGCCTCGATGGCATAGAACTCCGCCGTGCTGCCGACATCGCCGCGCTTGGCATCGAGAATCACCGGGATGCCGGGATAGCGGTCGTGGATGTAGTCAATCGTCGCCGCGAGCTGGTCCTCGGCGGCGACGGCCGCGTAGTGCGCGAACTGTGGCTTGTAGGCGCAGACGATGTCGTGCGTGGCGTCGATGATCGCCTTGTTGAACGCAAAGATGGCGTCGGGCCGGTTGAACATGCGCTCGGGCAGGCGCTTCTTCTCCGGGTCCAGCCCCACACAGACCAGCGAGCGGGATTTTTTCCAGGAGGCGTCAAGTTTTTGTTGAAAGGTCATTGCGGCTCCGCCGAGGACGAATGACGAATGACGAATGACGCAAAGCTCGGCTTGCGCGACTCTCCGTAGCCAAAGGTTCTACACCTGCCAATCACAATCATTTCTATGCCTTTTCTCAAAAAAGGTGGCCGAGCTTTGCGTCCTAGCGACCGCCGGGAGCGCCGTCATTCGTCCTTCGTCCTGCGCCGTCAGGCGCTCTCCATCGAAGCCATCTGCTCCGCCTGATACTCCGAGCGCAGCGCGTCCACCATGTCGCCGATGTCGCCGTCCATGATCATGTCGAGCTTGTAAAGCGTCAGGTTGATGCGGTGATCAGTCATCCGCCCCTGCGGGAAGTTGTAGGTGCGGATGCGTTCGCTGCGGTCGCCCGAGCCCACCAGCGATTTGCGCAGCCCGGCCTCCTTGGCGTGCGCGGCCTCGCGTTCACGCTCGAGCAGGCGCGAGGCGAGCACTTCCATAGCGCGCGCCTTGTTCTGGTGTTGCGAGCGGCCGTCCTGGCACTCCACCACCACACCGGTCGGGATATGCACGATGCGCACCGCCGAGTCGGTCTTGTTGATGTGCTGACCGCCGGCGCCGGATGCGCGAAAGGTGTCGATACGCAGGTCGGACGGGTTGATCGTGATGTCCTTCACCGGGTCTGCCTCGGGCAGGATCGCTACGGTACACGCGCTGGTGTGGATGCGGCCCTGCGCCTCGGTCTCGGGCACGCGCTGCACGCGATGGGTGCCGGATTCAAACTTCATGCGTGAGTACGCGCCCTGGCCGACGATGCGCGCGATCACTTCGCGATAGCCGCCGAGTTCGCTCTCGTTCGCCGACACAATCTCCACCTGCCAGCGCTGGCGCTCGGCGAAGCGCGTATACATGCGCAGCAGATCGCCCGCAAACAGCGCGGATTCGTCACCACCCGTACCGGCGCGAATTTCAAGAAAGATGTTGCGCTCGTCGTTCGGGTCTTTCGGCAGCAGCGCAATGGTGAGCTCCTTGTCGAGGCGATCAATGTCAGCCTTCGCGCTCTCGATCTCCTCCTGCGCCATCTCCTTCATCTCGGGATCAGCCAGCATCTCCTGCGCCGAGGCGAGATCGCCCTCGCGGGAGGTGAATTGCTTGAACAGCGCAGCGACTGGCTCCAGATCGCTGCGCTCTTTCGACAGTGCGCGAAAGCGGTTCATGTCGTTAGTCACCGAAGGATCGGAAAGCAGGCTCTCCACCTCAACCAGACGGCGGTCGAGCTGTTCAAGTTTGACGCGGAAAGTGTCTTTCATGACGAATCTTAGTCGGCGAAACGCCGGGCAAAAACGGAAAAAGCCACGCGCAACACTGCTTCATCCGGAAACCGGGATGACGAAGCAGGTGGGCGTGGCTAGAGGTGCATTTGTTGTGATTTTAGGTCACAGACTCCTTAGGCTCGCCGATACCGCGCGCTTGCGGGGCCGGGTTCGCCCGCGAATCAACCGTTGCTCCAACATCGGGGCCACAGCCCTGTAGCACCGTAGGGCGGAACGCTAGCGGTTCCGCCGAACGCGGCAGCACAGCGCCATCCGACTATGGACCGTACGACACAGCATACGACGGGACCGCTAGCGTCCCGCCCTAGGTCTTACAGGACATCTGGGAGACACGCATGGAGTCATCAACATGATGATATGATGTCAAATATGCGCACCACCCTCAACTTGGCAGAAGACGCATTCCACGTCGCCCGCCATCTGGCTGATCGCGAGAACTTGTCATTGGGTGATGCCGTTTCCATCCTCGTACGGGCGGGCGCTCAGGCACGCGCGGCGGCCCCGCCGGAAGCGGTCCCCCTGCGGGGTCGCTTCGCATTATTGCCCGCTCGCGACGAAGTCATCACGGTTGAGCATGTACGCGAATTGATGGAACGCGAAGGCATCTGACGTGGCCAACCGGACGACAGTGCGTCCCACCAACGCGGTACGCGCTGAGGCACGGGAACCGGACGCCCGCTACTTGCAGCCGTCGCGCTGCCTGCTTGACGTGAATGTCTGGGTAGCACTGTTTGACGATGCGCACGTCGCTTCAGCCCGAGCCAACGCCTTCATCGAAATACCCGGCATCCGCATCGCAACCTGTCCGCTGGTTGAGAACGGCGTGATTCGCGTGCTCAATCTGCCAAGCTACGGGCGCCGCGGCGCGCTCGGGTTGCAACGCGTGCGCGAGCAGCTCAAGCACGCGTGCAAGTCACTCGATCACGAATTCTGGGCGGACGACGTTTCGCTGCGGGATGATGAGGTAGTCGATTTCAACCGCGTGCACGGACACCAGCAAATCACCGACCTTTACCTGCTTGCACTGGCAGTGAAGCACGGCGGCACGCTGGTGACGTTTGACAAGAATATTCCGCTGGATGCCGTGCGGGGTGCGGCGTCTCACCACCTCGTCCAGCTTTGAACGGGACGACGGACGAACACACGCAGGGAGAACAACGCATGTCAAGGCGAGCTGCGATTCTTCTCATGATGTCACTTGCTCTGGCACTTGCAGCTTGTGCGCCGGTTGCCACCAATCCGCCAGCTCTTCCTGGTAGTTCCAGGGATCACGCTGAGCTGCAGGCTATCAAGGTGGCAGATCAGGAAGATCGCAAGCCCGGCCCGAATATCGATTGGTCCAAGGTAGGACAGCGGGATCGCGACCGCCTCAAGCGGGTGCGCGAATTGGTGGCCACTGGCGAACTGAGAACTGCGGTGGACTTTTTCAATGCAGCGCTGGTCTGCCAGCACGGCCCTGATCTCGCCGACATCCGCCTTGCCCACGCACTGGCAACGATCAGCGCGACCATTGATGCGACTGCGACCAGCGCGAACTGGCTATCCGCCGCATCCTGGGATCGGCTGCTGATGAGAATGGGCAAACCGCAGTGGTATGGCACGCAGTTCACACGAGCCAAGACTGTCGACGCGCGCTGGGAGCTTTACGCAATTGACGAGACGGCGGTTACTGATGAAGAGCGCAAGCGGCTTGGTGTACCCACGCTTGCAGAGGCCAGACAGCGAGCTGAAAAGCTGAACCAGAAGTAGGCGAGCAGGTCATTACGCCTTCGCAAACTCCACCCGATGCCTGATCCAGCGTTCGAGAAACGAGGCTTTGTTGAACTCGGGATGCTGCTCGATTTTCGGTGCGGCGTCGCGTGCCGCCTCGACCAGATCGATGTCTTCCTCGATATTGGCGTAGCGTAACGACGGCAGGCCCGATTGTCTTGGGCCGAGCAGTTCGCCGGGACCGCGAATACGCAGATCCTCGCGGGCGATGGTGAAGCCGTCGGTGGTTTCGTAGATCACTTTCAGGCGCTGCTTGGCGGTGTCGGAGAGTTTGTCGGTGAACAACAGGATGCAGGTGGATGCGACGCTGCCGCGCCCGACCCTACCGCGCAGTTGATGCAGTTGCGCGAGACCAAAGCGCTCGGCGTGCTCGATGACCATCCAGCTTGCGTTCGGGACATCAACGCCGACCTCGATCACTGTGGTCGCCACCAGCACTTGAATGCGATTGCCGGCGAAGTCCGCCATGATGGCGGCCTTCTCGTCGGCCTTCATGCGCCCGTGCAGCAGCGCCACACGCACATCGGGCATCGCAGCGGTCAGCTCTTCGTGCAGCGCGGTGGCGTTCTGCAACTCGATGTCCTGTGACGCGAGCTTCTCGCTCTCCTCGATCAGCGGACACACCCAGTAGGCCTGCACCCCGGCGCGCACAGCGTCGTAGATACGGCCGACAATTTCGCCGCGCCGCTGCTCGCTGACCAGCTTGGTGGTGATGGGCTGCCGGCCACCGGGCAGTTCGTCGATGACGGACACGTCTAGATCAGCGTAGTAACTCATCGCCAGCGAGCGCGGGATCGGCGTAGCGCTCATCATGAGCTGGTGTGGCGCCAGTATGCGGTCGGTATCGGCCTGACCACGGCTGCGCAGCGCCAGCCGCTGCTCAACGCCAAACCGATGCTGCTCGTCCACCACCACCAGCCCCAGCCGGGCAAAGCTCACCTTCTTCTGGAACAGGGCGTGAGTGCCGACGGCAATGTGTGTTTCGCCGCGCTTGCAGGCGGCTTGCGCCGCCTTCAGCTCGCCCGCCGCAAGGCTGCCGGTAAGCCAGGTGATGGTGACCGGCAGATCGGCCAGCCAGTGGCGCAACTTGTTGAAGTGCTGCTCAGCCAGCAATTCGGTCGGCGCCATGAAGGCCACCTGTTGCCCGGCCTCCACGGCGGCCAACGCTGCCAGTGCGGCAACCACCGTCTTGCCACTGCCAACATCTCCCTGCAGGAGCCGCGTCATCGGCTGACCAAGCGCCATGTCATGCAAGGCCTCCGCCAGCGCCTTTTCCTGGGGCGCGGTCAGACGAAACGGCAAGCGTTGCCGTAACAGTGTTGATAGCAGACCCGTGGCGATCACCGGTGCCGCGTGTTCCTTTGCCAGCAGCGCTTTGGCGTCACGCAGCGCCATCTGCTGCGCCAATAGCTCGTCGAATTTGACCCTTCGCCACGCTGGATGGCTGCGGCTTTCCAGCGCCAGCACCGACTCGCTGTTGGCAGGCAGATGCAGGGTGGTCAAGGTCTGACGCCAGCCAGGCAAGTTGGCGGCGGCGATGACGTCGCGCGGCAACAGGTCACGCTGCCAGTCCGCCACACGCAGCGCCTTGCCCGCCAGCGTGCGCAGCGCGGCCTGCGGCACACGGGCTGCGGCCGGATAGATGGGCGTCAGGCGACGCGAGGGGGATTCCTTGTCGCCTTCGTCACGATTTTCGCTTTGATCGCCGCCGGGGACCTCCTCCGCCTTTTTGAAGACTGGATGCACCATTTCCAGGCCGTAGCGGCCATCGCGGACCTCGCCGAATACGCGTGCGCTGGCCCCGATCTTCAGCGCCTGGGTGATGGACGGATAGAAGTTGAAGTAGCGCAGCGTCAGCCGTGGCGCGAAGTTGTCGCCACCGTCGTCGCCCTTTGCGCGCAGCAGCGCCACGAACTGGCGGCGGGGCCGGAATACCGTCTCCGAATGCTCCACTACGCCCTCAACAACCACCGATTCGCCTGACACCAGTTCGGCAATCGGTCGCACCCGCGTCTGGTCCTCATAGCGCAGCGGAAAGTGCAGCAGCAGATCGCGCAAATGCTGAATGCCCAGTTTGGCGAGCTTGGGTCGCAAAGCGGGGGGCAAATACGTCTGATCAGGGGCGTCGGCGGCGGTCACGTAACGAGTGTAGCGACAGCGCGATTGTGGCGTCCCGGCTTAGCACGAATGGACGATTGCGCGCACCGCGAAATCCGGGTAGAACCAGATGCGCCAGACACATCAAACAGCAATAACGTGCTGCGCAGCAGCCACAACACACCAGCGTCACCACATCAACGTCACAGTCAGCGAGACCTCTCCCATGTTGCGTTCACTCCTCGCCACCGTCCTGGTCGGCGCAGCGGCCCTGCCGCTATTTATCCCGACGGCAACCGCCGCCGACCTGCCGGCGCTGGCCGAAACACGGCCCGGCAACGACAGCAACGACATCGACGAGCAGCAGATGTTCCTGTTCCGTGCCAAAGGACCGGTCGACGCCAAGACCTTTGTGGCGCACGTGTTCTGCGAAGTCGAAGGTGTCCGCTCGGTCGACAACGTACGCCCCGTCGGCGGTGCCCGGCGCACGGAAGTGTTGCGCGCGGCAGGGATCAGCAACACCGAGAACTGGATTGCGTTCCGTTGCACGCAAAACTTCCCGAGCGGCGCCAACGTCACCATTCGCTGGGATTCGCCAACCGCCAACACCAAGCAGGCGGTTGAAATCCTGCGCTTCAAGGTGCGCTCTGGCGACTGGCTGGAGGTGAATTGCAGCCGTGAGAACAAGGATGCCGGCTGCAACCCGCTGTCAACGGTCCGCGTCGGCTTTCAGCGGGCGATTGACCCGAAGGACGCGGCACGCTTCCGGCTGCGCGACGATGCCGGCAAGCTCTATTCGCCCAAGGCTGATTCCGAGGACAGCGAGGGCATCACCTTCGGCAAGCTACCGCCAGAAACCCGCTTTACGCTGGTGCTGCCGCCGAACCTGAAGGAAGCCGGCACCAGCACGGCGCTGACCGTCAAGCGCACTTACACCGTGCGAACCGGCGCCTATCCGCCACTGGTGAAGTTTCCGCGCAGCTTCGGCATTCTGGAGCGGCAGGCCGATCCGGCGTTGCCGATCACGGTGCGCAATCTCGAGGCCGGTACGGCGGGGGCCGGCACCGCCGCCATCGTCCGCAAGTTGCGACTGACCGGCGAGCAGGACATGATTCGCTGGTACGCGCGAACACTTGGCTTCCAGCAGAGCGACCGCTCGATGGATGATGAGGAGTCGGACTACGCCGACTTCGGCGAGCGTCCGAAGGGTGAGGACGACATGCGTGGCCGCTCGCTGCTGAAAGGCAATACCCAGGCACAGTCGCTGCCCCTGCCGAAGCCGGGCGGCCCGAAGGAGTTCGAAGTCGTCGGCCTGCCGCTGGCCGAGCCGGGACTGCACGTTGTTGAGGCTGAATCGACAGCACTCGGCAACTCGCTGCTGGAGAAGAAGGGTGCGATGTACGTGCGCACGATCGCACTGGTGACCAATCTGGCCGTACACGTCAAGACCGGGAGCGGCGGCGCGTTCGTCTGGGTCACGCATCTCAACGACGCTAGCGTGGTAGCAGACGCCACTGTGCGCATTCGCGATTGCAAGGGCGTGGAATTGGCGGCCGGCAAGACCGACCGCGACGGCACGGCACGCCTGACGCCGAAGGCAACGAAAAACAAGGAGTCCTGCCCGAGCTTTGTGTTCGCTCAGGCAGGTGACGACATCGCCTTCACCCGCAGCGACTGGACGCGCGGCATCGAATCCTGGCGCTTCAACCTGCCGTGGGACTATGACTACGAGGGCGACGGCAACAATGCGAAACAGGCCTTCCACACCATCCTGCCGCGCAATCTGCTGCGTCCGGGTGAGACCGTGCACATGAAGCACTATGCACGTGACCTGAAGCGCTTTGGCACCGGCGCCCCTGACATCGGCAAATTGCCGAAGAATCTCTCAGTGGTCAACGAGGGCAACAACCAGCGCAGCACCCTCACGCTGGACTGGAACGCGCGCGGCAATGCGATGACCGAGCTGCGGCTGCCAGGCAACGCCAAGCGTGGGCAGTATCGGGTGGAAATTAACGGCCGCACCACGGCCCGTTTCACGGTGGCGGATTTCCGCTTGCCCGTCTACAAATCGGAAATCAGCATTCCCACGGCCAATGTGGTGGGCGGCGACAACGCGAATGTCGATGTGCGTCTGTCGTTCCTGTCGGGCGGTCCGGCCAGCGGCGACATCGTGACCGTGCGCTCGCGATTCGACGCCCGCACCTGGCCCGGCTTCGACAGCCTGCCCGACTACAGCTTCAGCGTCTATCAGGACGACGGCGAAAGTGGCGGGCGGCGCGGCCGCCGTGGCGCCCAGCCGGAAGGTGAGGACCAGACGGTCACGCTTTCCAACGCCGGCGCAGCGCGGGTGACGATGGCGACGCCCAAGGTCGAACGCCCGCATTCGCTGATTGCCGACATGGAATACAAGGACCCGAACGGCGAGATCTATACGGCACAGGCGCGCACCACGGTGTGGCCGTCAGCGGTGCTGATCGGCATCAAGACGTCGGACTGGGCGATGGCTCGCGAAAAGCTGGTTTACGACATCATCACCACGGATGTCACCGGCAAACCGGTTGGTGGCGTGAAATTCAAGGTCAAAGGCCTGAACCGTACCTGGGACAGCTATCGCAAGCGCAACATCGGTGGCTTCTACAGTTACGAATCCAGCGAACGCAAGAGCGATCTTGGCGTGCTGTGCGAAGGCACATCAGACCGCAGCGGCAAGTTCACCTGTACCAGCAGCGTCTCCGCTTCGGGAGAAATCCAGTTCACTGCGGAAGTCACCGACAGCGGTGGCCGCATGGCCAGTGCCGGCACGTCGATGTGGGCATCGAACGGCGACGACTGGATGTTCCGTTCGGAAAGCTCGGACCGCATTGACCTGCTGCCCGAGAAGAAGCGCTACGAGCCGAACGAAAAGGCGCGCTTCCAGGTGCGCATGCCGTTCCGCGAAGCCAACGTACTGGTGACGGTGGAGCGCGACGGCAACGTGCTGTCGAGCTTCGTGACCAAGCTCTCCGGCAAGTCCGCCGTGATCGAGGTGCCGGTCAAGGAGGAATGGGCGCCAAACGCCTATGTGTCGGCACTGCTGGTACGCGGGCGGGTCGGTGCACCGGCACCTACAGCGCTGGTCGATCTGGCGAAACCCGCGTTCAAACTGGGTATCGCCAACATCGATGTCAACTGGCAGCGCTACGGCCTCAATGTGACAGTGACGCCTGACAAGACCGAGTATCAGACGCGTGAGAAGTCGCTCGTAAAAATCAAGGTGGCACGCAGCAACAACAATCGCCCCGGCGACGGCACTGAGCTGGCGGTGTTTGCCATCGACGAAGCGCTGCTGGAATTGCAGGGCAACACGACATGGAAACTGCTGGAATCGATGATGAAGCGCCGCGACTATGGTGTGACCACTGCGACCGCCCAGATGCAGGTGATCGGCAAGCGTCACTTCGGCCGCAAGGCGCTGCCGCCGGGCGGCTCCGGCGGTCGCGGTGCCGGCACGCGCGAACTGTTTGACACCCTGATCCTGTGGCAGGGCGGCGTCATGACCGACGCCAACGGGGAGGCGACTGTCGAAGTGCCGCTCAACGATTCGCTGACGCGCTTCCGCATCGTGGCCGTCGCCGATCGCAGCAACGCCGCCGAAGGTGATCGCTATGGCACCGGCGAGGCAAGCATCCGTTCGACTCGCGACCTGCAACTCTTCTCGGGGCTGCCCGCAGTCACCCGCAACGGCGACGAATACCGCTCCGGCGTGACGCTGCGCAACAGCACGACGCGACCGATCGTGGCAGACGTCACGGCCGAAATGAACGGTGCCGCCTTGCCAAAGCGCGAGCAGCGCATTGAGGCCGGGCAGAGCGCCGTGATCACCTGGGACGTCAAGGCGCCTGCCGACGGCAAGGAAGTAACCTGGAATTTCGCCGCCACCGAGAAAGGCAAGCCGCGTGGCGATGCATTGCGCATCAAGCAGGCGCTACAGACTCCGCTGCCATTGCGGACACTGGCTGACGCCAACGCAGAAGTCAAAAGCCGCGCTTCAATCTCACTGAAACCCGATACGGCAACGGCGAAGGGTGACCTGATCGTCTCGCTCGCACGCACTTACGGCGCCGACACCAGCGGCATCCGCGCCTACTTCGAACGCTATCCGTTTGCCTGCCTCGAGCAGCGGATGACGAAGACGATGGGCACCAGGAACGAAGGCCTTTGGGAAATCATCGCCAATTCGTTGCCGAACTATCTCTCTGCATCAGGCCTCGCCAATTACTACCCCGGCGACAGCAACGAGGGTTACCCGGTGTTGACCGCGTTTGTGCTGTCGGGCGCCCATGAAGCGGGCTGGAAAATTCCCGATGAAGCGCGTAACCGCATGCTCTATGGCCTTGAGCGCTATGTAGCCGGTGAGGTGAAGACCAACCGTTCGTGGTTGCCCAACGACAGCTACTACCTGCTTTCGGAAAAGCTCATCGCGCTGGAAGCGTTGTCGCGTTATGACCGCGCCTCGAAGCGGCTGCTTGATACGGTCCGTGTCGATCCGGTGAAGCTCACAGCGGCATCGCTGGCCGACTGGATCGATATCCTCAATCGCTCGAAGGACGTGCCCAACCGCGACGCACAGCGTGCTGCAGCAATCAAGGAGCTGCGTGACAACATCCGTGTTGCGTCCTCAGTTGCGACCGTGGCACGCAGCGATGACCGCTGGTATTTCATGCGCAGCGATGACTACACAATGGCGCGCATGTTCCGCCTGAGCATGGATGCACGTGAGCTGGCCGAGTTCCGCATCCCGCTGCTGCGCGGCCTCAACAACCGCATGCAGCGCGGCGGCTACTTCTACAGCACGCAGGCCAATCTCTGGGCTGCCTACGCACTGGAGCGCCACAACAAGCAGGCGGCCGCCGACGGCCGCACGCGCATCACCTACAACGGTGAAACCAAGGAAGTGGTGTGGGATGCCGCAGTCACCGAAGGCGAAGCGACATTCGCGTGGTCTGATCGGCCAGCTGCCGGCGGCACCGTTGCCATCGAGCATCTCGGCAAAGGCGAACCGTGGGCTCGCGCCCAGTTGCGCGGACCGGTGCCGCTCAGCGGCAAGGTTGACAACGGCCTGAGTCTGAGCAAATCGTTCAAGCCAGTGCAACAAAAACGCGCTGGGCGCTACAGCGTCGGCGACGTGATTCAGGTCACCGTCACCGCCGACAACAAGGCTGGGCTTGGCTGGCTGGCGGTGGATGATCCGGTGCCAGCGGGCAGCACGGTACTGGGCGGCCTCTCGAAGCTTGGCAATGTTTCGGAGCCTCCGCGCACCTGGGGAGGCTACCGTTATATCGAGCGCACTTTCACCAATGTGCGTTCGTCGTTCGAGTGGGCCAACAAGGGGCAGCACAGCTTCACGTACGAAATCCGGCTGACGACACCCGGTAAATTTGCTTTGCCGCCAACACACGCCGAGGCAATGTATGCGCCGGAGGTGAACGGCCAATTGGGCAATCCGGTGTTCGAAATTGAGCCTTAGTCACCAGCGGTCGCCCTCGCGAACGCGGGGCCCCGGCAGCAGCACGAGCAGCAAGGTGTTCGTCGCCGCCTTCGCCGGGGTCGCCGCGTGGTCGTTGGCGTGGGCGGCCCACGCGGCTGCACCGACATTCGAGAGCGTACGCGCGGCACACGTACCCAGCGAACGGCTGATTCATGATCGCTATGGTGCAGTGATTCACCACATCCGTAGCGACGACAAGGTGCGCCGCACGCGCTGGGTCACACTTGATGAAGCATCACCGGCACTGATTGAGGCGGTGCTGGCTTCCGAAGACAAGCGCTTCTTCGAGCATGGTGGCGTCGATCTGCGCGCGGCTGCCGCCGCCGCCATCACCAATCTGCGGCAAGGTGGTGTGGTGCGTGGCGCCAGCAGCATCTCGATGCAGGTGGCGGCAATGATGGATCGCACGCTCGCTCGCGCAGCGGACGGCCGTAGCGTGCAGCAAAAGATTGATCAGGCGCAGGCAGCATGGTCGCTGGAAAGCACCTGGACAAAGCAGCAGATTCTTGAAACCTATCTCAACAGCGTGTTCTTTCGCGGCGAGATTCAGGGCGTCGGCGCAGCTGCGGAGGTGCTATTCGGCAAAGCGCCGCATGGCTTGAACGCCACCGAATCAGCGGTGCTGGCGGCGCTGATCCGCGCCCCGCAGGCGCCGCGCGCAACCGTTGAGCGGCGTGCCTGCGAGGTCATGCGTGGCCTTGATGCGCGGGCTGATTGCGCCCAGATTGCCTATGTCATGGATCGCTGGGGCAGCGCAGGCAATCTGCGCGATCAGGGGGAGATGATTGCGCCGCACCTTGCGCGCCTGCTGCCCGCGCCTGCCAAACAAAGCAGCATTGACCGTGATCTGCAGCTCGCGGCGCGCGACGCCATCGCCAAGCATCTGCAGCAGCTCGGCGGTCGCAACGCTCACGATGCAGCGGTCGTGGTGATCGACAATGCCAGTGGCGAGGTACTCTCCTATGTTGGCTCCTCGGGCCGGTTGTCGGCGGCGGGTGAAGTGGATGCAGCGCGCTCTCCGCGCCAGGCGGGCTCGACGCTGAAGCCTTTCATCTACGGTCTGGGCATTGAGCAAAACCTGTTCACGGCGGCAACGCTTCTTGACGATTCGCCGTTCTCCGTCGATGTCGGCGGCGGCGCCTACACACCGCAGAACTATGCGCATGAGTACGTCGGACCAGTGAGCGTGCGTACGGCGCTCGCGTCCTCGCTGAACGTCCCGGCGATCCGCGCGCTGACGCTGGTTGGGGTGGCCCCCGCCCATGCGCTGCTACGTCGTGCCGGGCTCAGCACGCTGATCAACGATCCCGATCACTACGGTTTCTCGCTCGCGCTCGGCAGCGCGGACGTGACCTTGCTGGACCTGACCAATGCTTATCGTGCCATTGCGAATGGCGGGAAGTGGTCCAGCCCTATCTTTACCTGCCGGAGCGGCGCTACCGCGACCAGCGTCTGCCCGAATGAATCGGGTCGCGGCGAAGCCGCTCCGACAAAAGTCACACGCCTCTTTTCGGATAACACTGCCTGGCTGCTCGCCGACATGCTCTCTGATCGCGGTGCGCGCTATGTCACTTTCGGCTTCGACAACCCGCTCGCGCTGTCGCACTGGGCCGCGGTGAAAACCGGGACCAGCAAGGACATGCGCGACAACTGGTCAGTCGGTTTCAACGCGCACGTCACCGTCGGTGTCTGGGTCGGCAACGCCAGTGGTGCGCCAATGCACAACGTCACCGGCATCACAGGGGCCGGGCCGATCTGGGCCGATGTGATGGAAGCGGCGGCAGCGAAGCTGGGAACCAGCCGTTTTCGCGATCCCCCGGCCGGACTCGTCAAGCGCCGAGTCCAATTCGCTGCCGAGGACGGTCGCGTCGAAGCCACTCGCGACGAGTGGTTCGTGCGCGGCACCGAGCCAGCAACGACGCTGGTTGCCGTACGCGAGGCGCAGGGCGTTGGCGCCCGCATCACGGCGCCGACCGATGGCACCATCGTTGCACTGGATCCGGATATCCCGGCTGGCCGCCAGATGATCCAGCTCGCCAGTGGCGACTCGGCTCGCGCGGGCTGCTGGCAGGTCGACGACGAATCACTGGGCTGCGCCACCTCACCTGTTCGATGGAGCCCGCAGCCGGGCGATCACGTGATTCGTCTGCTCGACAGCGCCGGGACCGAACGTGACCGGGTGTTGCTGACCGTTCGCGGGCAACGGCGTTAACCATTCACTTCGGCGCGCGCGGGCCACGCCGGATGTCGTCGATGCGCACGATGCCGTGCCCCTCTGCGGTCTTTTTAGCCGCCACCTTCCAGGCGTGGCCATACACCACTTCGACGCTGATCCGAATCGGCCCACCGTCGCGCCTCCCCGCATCAAGCGCCGCGCCAATGGCAGTGAGTCGTCGCGGCGTCATCAGCCCGCGCGGCCGGGCAGCCAGCGTGTTGGTAACCCCCATCGCGCGCAGGTCACGCCACAGGGCATCCGCGCTCGCGTACTCCAGCGTGATGACCTCCATGTCCATCACCGGATCGGCGAAGCCGGCGTGTACCAGCATGTCGCCAATGTCATGGAGGTCGACGAACTGGCGTACCCGGCGTGCAGCATCGTCGCCCGCCAAGTTGATCGCACGGCGCAGCTCGATCATGGTGTCTGGTCCGGGCGCGGTGAACATCAGCACGCCACCCACCTTCAGCACGCGGCCCCACTCGGCAAACAGGGCCGGGAGATCATCCACAAATTGCAGCGCGAAATTGCTCCACACTACGTCGCAACTTTCGCGCACCAGCGGCATGCTCCGCAAGTCAGATACGACGCCTTCGATCGTTGGCGCGGCCATCGCCTGGCCGCGTCCCAGCAGACGCCCGAGCCACGATGTCTCGGGGGCTGCTACGGAAGGCACGGCCCGCTCCACCATCGCTGCCGCGTGATCGACGGCCGTGATCGTGGCAGCCGGAAACCGCGCCGCCAGTGCAGCAGTGTGCGTGCCGGGGCCGCAGCCGGCGTCCACGATGCGCGTCGGCGTCAGACGCATGACATCAAAGCGGTCAAGCAGACGGCTGCCTACTTCGCGTTGCACCACAGCGGCTTCAGCATAGGTCGCCGCCGCGCGCCCAAAGCGGGTGCGCACGGCCTGCCGGTCAAGCGGATTCGGATTCAAGCCCTGGTGCCTCCGGGCGGCAACGACAGATGCGCCAGTACGTGCGCGGCCACCTCGTCGCCATGCGACAGATGCGGCACATGCGCCGCATGCGGCAGTTCGACGTGCTGGCCACCAGTCGCGCGTGCCAGCCAGGCACTCGACTGGCTGTAGCTGAGTCGATCAAGGCGACCGGAGATGGCAAGCAGCGGTGCGCGGATGGCTGCCACCTCGTCTCGCAAATCAACGCCGGAGGTCAGCGCGACGCCCGGCGCCAGCACTTCGGGACGCACGGCGGGACGTTTCACTGCAAGCGCTGCCAGCGCGTCGGCGTGGTCACGGAATTTGCCTGCCATGTTGAGCTCGAAAAACTGCGCCAGCGTGCCGGTGTAGTCGCGGGCAAGGCCGGCGCGCAGTAGCTCCAGCGCATGCGGCGTAGTGGCGTGCTGCCAGTCGTCCGCGCGCAGAAAGCGTGGCGACGACGCCAGCGTGACGACATGGCTGATTGCGCCCGGGTAGTCGATCGCCATGCGCAACGCCACGGCGCCGCCCAGTGACCATCCAGCTACAGCATAAGTCGGCGCCACTGCTTGCATCGCGTTCGCGACTGCTGCAGCCATCGCGTCCAGCGTGTACGGCGTCACCGCCGGGCTGTGTCCGTGGCCGGGCAAATCAATCAGATGAATGCGGCATTGCGGTGCCAGTAACGATGCCCACGGACGAAAGAATTCACTGTGCAAGCCCCAGCCGTGCAACAGCAGCAGATCGACCGGCGTCGCCTGATCGCGGTCTGCAGCGCCCTCGGCAGCGATCGTTTCAACAGGTAGTGACGGCAGCAGCATCTCTCGGCAATCGGGCTCGGGCAACATGGGAAAATCGTTCACATCCGGCCAGCG
>ENA-UOYA01001402-UOYA01001402.1-activated-sludge-metagenome-genome-assembly--contig:-NODE-1402-length-25769-cov-8.258808_pt1 | contig 25769 bp, 19 predicted proteins | sample MGYA00238163_ERZ764804 | MGnify/ENA primary metagenome ERZ764804 (study PRJEB28919, sample SAMN05720223) | activated sludge metagenome | isolation source: Anaerobic digester | place: Hong Kong... | reverse complement strand
CGGAGAGGAAACATTGATCGTCACGGCCCAGGAGAAATCCTACGGGCCCCCCTTCTTGAGACCGGCCATCTTTCTCGACGGGGCCAACGGAGAGGGACTGAGGTTTGGGGCCGGAGTCCGCTTCACATTCCTCGATCTCGGAGGCCCCGCTTCGGAATGGAGGACGGACCTCCGCATCGGCACTCACAACCGCGCAGAGACGGAATACTATTACAGGATCAGCGGCGGCAAGTGGTTTGTCGCGCCTCGCGCCGGATATACCCAGGAACCGTTTCCCATATACGACCGCAAGGGGAGCCGTATCGAGGGGCTTACCGAAAGAAACTATGCCGGCGGTGTTGACCTCGGCTACGCCTTTGGACGGGTGCAGGAGTTGCGGATCGGACATCAGGAGGGTTACTTGAAGACTGGCCTGGAGACAGGGTTGATGGCCCCTCAAAGGTTGTCGGGCCGGTACGGTATGTCGAGCATGGCCTTGCGCAGAGACACCCGGGACAACCCGCTGGTGCCGTTCGATGGCGTCTACCTGGCCGGGAAAGTCTCCTGGTTCAACCGGTATCCACAAGTGCCGCGGCAGTTCGCGGCATACGAAGGTACGGCCTCCTACTCCCGCCCTTTGCATGTGCGCTATTCCCTTCTCACACGGTTGACGGCGGCGAGCACAGTGAACGCGGCAGGTGTCGCCACCATGTACCGACTAGGCGGCGTGCCGGACATGAGCGCTCTTTCGCGCCAGCAACTACTCGGCAACAGAATGTACTACGGCGGCGCCTACGTGCTGCGGTCCCTCTCGGGAAACACGATTGCCACGTTCGGCAAGTTCTATGGTGTCATCGGCTACGAGGTTGGGAACGCGTGGTTCGCCGGCAGACCGGCCAAACCGCGCCAGGACGGGCTCATTGGCGTGGCCGGCGCGACGCAATTGGGGGCCATCTTCTTCGGCGGGGCGGTGGGGGACCAGGGAGCAAGAAAGATTCTGTTCCGTGTAGGGCGGGTTTTCTGATCTGACCGGGAGACCTGTTGGGTTAGGATGGAGGCTGGCCAGGACTTGAAAACGGGAATCCTGGCATGATTGGGAGAAGTCTCCATGCCTTCGATCGACGCCTTTGTGGCGGCCAACCAGGACCGGTTCATCGCCGAACTCGAAGAATTCCTGCGGATTCCCAGCGTCAGCACATATCCCGAACAGCGCTCCGAAATGGTGCGCGCGGCCCGGTTTGTCGCCTCCCAGTTGGAATCGGCCGGACTAGAGAACGTTGAGCTCGTCCCCACGGCCCGGCACCCGCTGGTCTACGGGGAGTGGTTGCACGCGGCAGGGAAACCCACGGTGCTCTGTTATGGGCACTACGATGTCCAGCCGGTGGAACCGCTGGACTTGTGGGAACATCCGCCCTTCGACCCGGTCGTACGCGACGGCAACATTTACGCGCGGGGCGCTTCCGACGATAAAGGGCAAATGATGACCCACATCAAAGCCGTCGAGGCCCTCAAGGCGGCCAACGGTGGCTTGCCCGTGAATGTGAAATTCCTTATCGAAGGCGAGGAAGAGATCGGCGGGACGCCCTTCCAGAAGTACATCGTGGGATACCGGGAGAAACTGAAGGCGGACGTGGCGTTGGTTTCCGACACAAACCTTTGGGACGAGACGACGCCGGCCCTTTGCCTCGGCCTCCGAGGTCTCATTTACATGCAGGTGCAAGCCCAAGGGCCGAATCGCGATCTTCACTCCGGCCTGTTTGGAGGGGTCGCGCCAAACGCGCTTTTCGGCCTGATCCAGTTGCTGGCGAAGGCCAAGGACGAAAACGGCTTGTTGCGGATTCCCGGGGCCTACGACGACATCGTGCCGCCCAGCGCGCTCGAACAAAATTCCTGGGCCAGTATCGGCGCGGCGGCCAGGGAAGTGTTGAAAGCCGGGCTGGGGATAGACATATCCGACGGTGAGACGGATACTTCCCTGCTCAACCGGATGTGGGCCCAACCTTCGATGGATGTGCACGGGGTCATAGGGCGGCGCTTCAGGTCCTCAAAGAAGCCCGGGCGCGACAAGCCGCTCCTGGCGGAGTTCCTAGGCATCCGCAGCGGCTACACGGGCCCGGGCATGAAGACTGTGATTCTGTCCCGGGCCAGGGCCAAGATCAGTTTCCGTCTGGCCCAAGGCCAGGATCCGGCGAAAATGATCCGCGGGTTCCGGCAGTTCGTCGAAGAAAACACGCCGAAAGGGATACACACGACAGTGCAGGTTCTGACGTCCTCCCCGGCCGTCACAGTGGATCCGGATTACCCCGCCGTGCGAGTCGCCGCGCAGGTGCTGGAAACCATCTTCGGAAAACCCACTGCATATGTGCGGTCAGGGGGGTCCATCCCGATTGTGGCGGGATTCGCGCAGTACCTCGGCATCCCCAGTGTTCTCATGGGATTCGGGCTCCCCGACGACAGCCTCCACTCGCCCAACGAGAAGTTCAGCCTGCGGAGCTTCCAGTTAGGCATCCGCGCCGTGGCCGAATTTCTCCAGCGATACGGCGCATCGTAAGAGTCTCAGGGCAGGCTGAGTTGGCCCAGGCGCGCGCAGTCGACGGCCTCGGCAAGCAACCGCGCGGCCTCCTGTGGAGCGTGGAATCCATGTGAGGAATCCGCCAGCACGAAATCGAGCCGCCACTGGGCCTTACGGTGCCACTCCTGCGCCTTGCGGAGCCGCACTTCAGGGATTCCCGCCTCTTGCGCGTGATGGATGTCGTCGAATAGCGCCAGCAAAGCGGTGAGCGCCCGGTCCTCCAGGCGCTTGGTGCGCCATTGAATGGCGTCAATTCGGGCCTGCAGTTCGCGCGCATCGGCGCGGTGACATGGCACACAGGAGCGGTCCAGGGTGCGCCGGGGGCTGCCGGCCGCGTGAACGGTCAGATGGATGGCCCCGCGGCGTTCGCGCGGCATATGACAATCGGCGCAGGCGACCCCGCAGCGCGCGTGAATCCCCTGGCTCCACATTTCGAACTGAGGGTGCTGTGCCTTGAGGACCGGCGCGCCGGTCTCCGCATGATCCCAATCACGAAATGCGAGTTCGTCGTAGTAGCCTTCGATGTCTTCCGCTTTCAGACCTCTTGCCCAGGGGTGTGTCACGGCACGTTCGGGTCCCGCCAGGTAATATTCAGCGTGGCACTGCGCGCAGACCAGCGCGCGCAGGTCCTGCTCGGTCGCGGTCGGAGCGGGCCGTGCTCTCAGGAACGCTGGCCGGGTGAGGCGTAGACGCAGACCGGCCGGATCGTGGCAGTCGATGCAGGCTACCGGCTGCGTCACCTGGCGGCGCGCTTCGAAAAACGACAGCCGCGAGGCGCCGGTGCCCATAGTACGGAAGAACTCCACCGACGCGCCGTGACAGGAAAGGCATGCCGCGGGTTGGGGGCGTTCCTTGGGGCGCCCGGAAAACATACGCATCAGGCGCGGATCCGTGATGCGATCGGTCTCCTCGCGCTCTTTGAGGGAATAGGCGTGGCCGCGCATCTCGGAGAACTCGGGCACCCGGATTCCTTGACGGTAGCCTTGGTATTCAAAAGGAAACCGCTTCGCCCAGAGTGCGGGGTCGATGGAGGTTTCGGTGAACGCCACCTGCTCCAGCGGCTTATCGGCCCGGGGCCGCATCCACCAGCGGGCGGCGAAGAAGGCGGCTATGGCCGCCGCAAGAAGGACCGCAATGTTCCGGCGCACGGCGGCCTGGGGTGCTACTTGATTTCCTTGCTGTTGGCGGTGGCCGGTTCAGGGCCCCAGTTCTCGCGGATCACCATGGTTTGATCCGAGAAGAAGCTGCGCCGTCCGGTGCTGTTATACACCGAAGGGTTCACGTTCAGCGTGTAGCCGTTCGGTCCACCGACCAGGATGAAGTTGTAGCCGCTCTTTGTGCCGCTGGCCAGGTCGCCTGGAATCAGGTCAGCCGCGCTTGGTCCAGGCTGGCCACTCGCCGGCGGGCCTAGCTCGGCCATGTTGACAGCGAAACGCCCGTACTGGGAGTAATACTGTGTTTCCGCCGTATGCACCGTGCTGATCATGCGGATCGCCGCCATCTCCTGCGAGTACATGCGGGCTTTGTCCAGTTTGGGCACCGCGATGGCCGCGATAATCAGGATGATCGCGATGACGATGAGCAACTCCATCAACGAGAAGCCTCGTCGTTTCCTTTGCATGGCTACCTCCCCGGGGGCGCTGACAACACCCCATTGTAGAATGACGCGCCAGCGGGCGGATTCGTGCAGGCGGCCTTTCACGGCGCGAGCGCGTCGCGCATCTGGTCCACCGACTTGATCAGGCTCGCAACCTGTTCACCCTTCGGCAGATATTCCATAGCGATGTAACCGGAGAATCCGCTCTTGGCGATGGCTTTGTACACCTCCGGGTAGTTGATCACGCCGAGGCCGGGATCGTTGCGGAGCGGAGCGTCAGCCACGTGGAACACGCAGGTGTAAGGCGCGGCTTCGGCAAGAATGCCAAGGACGCTCCCGGTCTGCACCTGCTCATGGTAGATGTCGAACAGCAGGCGTACGTTCGGATTTCCGGTTTCCTTCACCAGTTTTAATCCCTCGGCGCAATTGGTGAGGAAGAATCCCTTGTGGTCTTTCTTGGCATTGAGTGGTTCGACCAGCAGCGTCACGCCGGCATTGGATGCGAGTTCGCCAGCGCGTTTCGCTCCTTCGAGCATGCTTCGATACTGATCTTCACGAGTGCGCCCGGCTATCTCGTCGCCGCTCATCACGATGAGATAAGGAACATCGAGCCGCTGCGCGTAGACGATGGCCTGCCTGACGTCCTTGAGAAAGTTCTCGCGCTGGGCCGGATCGAGCATCGAAACCGGGCGTTTCTTCCAATCCGTCTGGGCGAGGATGGTGTCGAAACCCATGCCGAAGGAGCGGACCAGCTTCTTGTAGCGCTCGGCTTCCGCGTCGCTCCACTGGACGTGCTCGGAGACCAGTTCCACCGATTGTATGCCGGCCTTGGCCGCCGCTTCGATACGCTCCCCGGTGGTGCCTTTGAGCGTCCACAGCATGACGGAAGAGGTGATCCTGGCCTTCTTCGGGGGCGCTATCTGAGCTGCAGCCACGCCCGCTAGGGCCGCGGCCGCGCCGCTCGCGCGCATGAATTCTCGTCTAAGCATGTTGTCTGACGCCACTATAGCGGCGAGGTTGGACGAGCGTCAACCTTCACGACGGTACCGGATACCAGTGTGCAAGGTGTGCCTACTGGGCGGCGGCCTGGGCTTCCGGCGGCGCCAGCGTGGCTTTCACTTTCTTGAGCAGAGCGTCGAGGGAGAAAGGCTTCTGCAGAAATACGGCGTCTTCCGGCAAGTCGGAGGCCAGGGCAACGTCCCTGCTTGTGTAACCGAACACGAAGATCGTCTTCAACGTTGGACGGGTCTGCTCGATCCGCTGGGCGAGTTCGCGCCCCGTCGCTCCCTGCAACGCCATTCCGGTGAGAAGAAGATCGATCAAGCCGCGGTGCGCCGCAGAGATGCGCAGCGCCTGCTCCGCGCCGGATGCTTCGAGCACGATGTAACCGTTGCGTTCCAGGATCTTACGCACCAGGGCGCGGATACCGCCCTCCTCTTCGACCAGGAGGATCGTCTTGAGCCCGATGGCCGGCTCCGGCACGGGCGGCGCTTCCACTGCCACGGGCGGTGCTGGAACAGCCTCGGGAGTGATGGTCGCTGCGCTCACCGGCATATAGATTCGGACTGTGGTGCCCTGCCCCGCCGTGCTTTCCACTTCGACGTCGCCGCCCGACTGCTTCGCCATGCTATGTACAAGCGCAAGGCTGAGACCATCGGCGCGGGCCGGATCCTTTGTTGTGAAGAACGGCTCGAACAAGTGTTTACGCGCCCCCTGATCCATGCCTCGGCCGTTATCGGCGACGGTAAGCGTCGCGTACTCGCCCGGGGTAAGCGCCGCGCCTTCCCCGGCGGACACAATCGAACGCCCCGTGGCGATGCGCACTTCCCCATTAGCGGCTATGGCGTCCCGTGCGTTGGCGACCAGTCCCAGGATGGCCTTCTCCAGTTGCACCGGATCGGTCCTGATGGAACCAAGCGCCGGATCGAGCGACATCTCCAGTTGAATCTCATCGCCCAGGAGTTGCCGCAACCGGCTTTCCATGGCGCGCAGCATGGCGTTCAAATCGACGTCGCGGAGTTCCACCACCTGCCGCCGCGCGTATGTCAGCAGGGTTTTAGTCAGGCCGGCGGCGCGATCCGCCGCGCTGAGAATCTCCCTCGCATCGTCGTGCAGGGGATCGCCCGGTTTTAGTTCGCCGGCGATCTCCTGGGCGTAGCCGGTGATCACCATCAGCTGGTTATTGAAATCGTGCGCCATGCGGCCGGCCATGCGCGACAGCGCGTCGAGTTTCTCCTCGCGCGACGCCCGCTCCTGGCGGAGGCGCTGGCCGGTCACCTCGAGCATGAAGCCGCGCAGGCGGGCCGGCTTGCCGGAGGCGTCGAGCGAAGGTGTGACGATCTCCCGCAGCCAGAGCATGCGGCCATCGGCGGTTGTCACGCGGTACTCACATTCCTCGGTAGCGGGGTGCGCCGCGGCCGCGCGATGAAACGCCGCAACGAGCTCCCTATCCTCCGGATGCACTCGCCCCGCCCAGAAATCGGGCTTTTCAAGCCATTCTTTGGCGGGGAAGCCCAGAATCTCCTCGCCTCGGCGGTTCACATAGGTGAATTGAAAAGTAGAGGCATCGCATTCCCACACAATCGCGTCGAGGCCGTCGAGCAGATCCTGGTAGCGCACTTCAGCGCGCTTTGGAACCGCTCCCAGGCGTCCCACTGCGCTGAGATCTTCGATCGCCAGCAGCACGCCCGCTTCTTCGCCTTCCGCGGGCTGCAGAAGGCTGATTCCCGCCACCAGCGACTGCGTGCCGCCATCCGCCGGGGCTTCCAGCAGGATGTTGCGCTGCGGCGCGCCGGACTTCATAACCTCGGGGATGCGACTCGCAAGTCCGGCAACGGGCAGCAGGTCGGTCAGGCGGCGTCCCAGGACGTCCTCGCCCGGGAGGTTGAGAACCTCGAACGCGCGCTCGTTTGCGGAGACGACGCGCAACTCCGGCGAGATCACCAGTAGAGCACTGGGTAGTCCCGCGACAATCTGCTGATAGTAGTGGCGTTCGGTCTCGACCAGTGCAAGCAGTCGGGAGACCTCGCGATTTTTCCAGATCTGGCGGTCGGCGCGAATCATGCCGGATGTCCCTGTGTCCAGTTTTACCCTCAGACCGGCGCACGGCAAGGTCTAGAGTGCGGTACTTCGCAGCGTGTCCGTAGCAGTACTTTAGTCCCAAGGCGCCATCCGGACCCCTCTCCCGCCGTATGATGGTAGTTGAAAGGACCTGTTTTCAGAATTTTTATGAGTCAAACGGACATGTTCTCACTGGAGGGCAAGGTCGCTGTCGTTATCGGCGGCGGCGGAGTTCTCGCCGGCGAGATCGCCATGGGCCTCGCTCGCGCCGGCGCCGACATCGCCGTCTTCGATTTTAACGGTGCGGCCGCTGAAGCACGGGCGGAAGCCGTCCGCGCGCTGGGCCGCAAAGCGCTCAGCGTGCAGGGCGACGCGACCAAGAAAGCCGACCTGGAGAGAGCCTTGAGCGAAACCCAGGCTGCGCTCGGCCCGGTCACCATTCTGTTGAACGCGGCGGGCATCAATTCGAGCACGCCATTCTTCGAGATCACCGAACAGGAATACCAGCGCATCATGGATGTAAACCTGAAGAGCGTCTTCCTGGCTTGCCAGGTGTTCGGCAAAGCCATGGTGGAAGCGGGCAAGGGTTCCATCATCAATATTTCGTCGGCTTCGAGCGGGCCTCCCCTCTCCAAGGTTTTTACGTACAGCGTAACGAAGGGTGGCGTGAACCAGGTGACGCAGTTCCTGGCGCGCGAGTGGGCGACCAAGGGCGTGCGCGTGAACGCGATCATGCCTGGCTTCTTCCCCGCCGAACAGAACCGCAAGATCCTCACGCCGGAACGCACCGCCTCCATTCTCGGCCACACCCCCATGGGCCGTTTCGGAGACCCCTCCGAGTTGGTGGGCGCGGCAGTGTACCTGTCGTCGGAACTCGCATCCGGTTTCGTGACCGGCACAATCCTCCGCGTGGACGGTGGCTTTACTGCAATGACGATCTGATAGACTGGCCCTCCAGGAGAACCTGGATGAGTGAAACCAACGTGAGCCGGCGCTCGTTTGTGAGCGCGGCGGCAGCCTCCACAATCGCTTGGGGGGCCAACGATCGGATTTCCTTGGGCCTTATCGGCGCCGGTGGGCGCGGCGGCGCCTTGATGAAGGCCCTCGAAAAGAACAAGGACCTCAACTTCGCCATTACCGGCGTGTGCGACGTCTACCGGCCGAATCGCGAGCAGGCTGTCGAGCGCGCCGCCCAAACATATGGCGTCACCCCCCGCGCCACCACCGATTACGAAGAGCTGCTGAGCTGGAAGGACATCGACGCGGTGTTGATTGCCGCGCCGGATTACTGCCACAGCATCATGCTCAAAAAGGCCGTCGAGGCCGGCAAGGATGCCTATTGCGAAAAGCCCATGGGCGTGGTGTTCGACGACGCCAAGGCGGCATACATGGCGGTGAAGCAGAGCGGCCGGGTGGTGCAGATCGGCACCCAGCGGCGCAGCGATCCGGCCTGTATGGCGGCCGCCAGGCTGGTGCAGTCCGGCATTCTGGGCAAGGTGACACGCGTCGACGTTTCGATGAACTTCCAGCAGCCGCGCTGGCGCCGGAACGACAACGAAAAGGTGAACCCTGCCGATGTCGACTGGAACAAGTTCATGATGGGGCGTCCCTCGCGGCCCTTCGATGCGCGCCTGCTGCGCGAGTGGCAGTTGTTCAGTTACAACACCAACGGCATCGCCGGCCTGTGGATGTGCCATTTCATCGACATGGTGCCGTGGTTTCTCGAAGACTTGTATCCGTCTGCGGTGGTTTCGGCCGGCGGCGTGTATCTGTGGAAGGACGGCCGCGAGACCTCGGACGTCTTCCACTCGCTGCTCGAGTACCCCAAGGGTTTCCTGGTGAGTTTCGCCATGAGCCTTACCACCAACGCCGGCACCCGCAACCAATGGCTCGGCACGCGAGGCATGCTGGACATGGACAAATATCTGATCTCCGGCGAAGGCAGCTCCATGCCGGATAAGATCGACAAGCCCATCGAATTCAAGCCGGAGCCAGGCCAGCCGGATCCCACGGTCGCGCACGTGAAGAACTTCCTCGAATGCTTGCGCAGCCGCCAGACGCCGCATGCCGATATCCAGGCCGGGTTCTCCCATGCTGTGGCCTGCTGCATGTCCGCGCGCGCTTTGGACACCGGGCGGCGGATACGTTTCGACCGGGAGCGGCTGGAACTGGTTTAATCCGGCGCGGCTGAGAGCCGGCCCTGGGCGCAGTTGCTATTTCAGGCCGAAGGACGCGACGACGCCGGCCAGCAGCGTGTCCTGACTCCTGCATTTTGCCGGGGTCTCCCCACGATTGAAGAAAGGTCGATCGGACCAATCGCGCCGGTATTCCAGGCGCGTGAGCAGCGCTGGCGCCATCTTGACTTCGCCCGTCAGAGTGAATTCCTTCAATTTCTGCACAGTGCCGGTATTGAAGCCGTCCGCGTCGTTGAACCACTCCACCCGGGGAGCGAGTGCAAACCGGCCGCCCACCTGGTAACGCGCCGCACCTGCAATACCTACCCACCGCTTTTCCCCGCCCTGCATCATCCTGTCCACCCCATAGTCGAGATTAATGTAGGTGCTGAGTTTCGGGCCGCGAGAAAGGCGCAGCACGGTGTCATACAGGTGCCTCAGCCCACCATCGGCACCTGACTTCTCCCGCCCCACATAGTAGGTGTTTGTCCAGGAAACATTCCCGGAAGCGATCGTGCCGGTCACGCCTATGGTTTTGTCCGTGTTGTTGTCCGCGACGTTGTTCCAGCCGTTGATGACTTGAACACCCGCCGAGAAGTGGTTGTTCAAAGGCATGGAGGCGCGCAGGCCAAAGTGATAGAAGGGTTGCGCCCAACCGTAGAGCAGGGAGCGCGAGTAATTCCAGTTGGCGTTCGTTTCGAAGGCCTCGGCGCCCGCGCTACTCACGAATTTTCCGAAGTCGGCTTGGAACCCCCGGCTTCTTTTTGGTTTCCAGGTTACGAAAGCCTGTTCCAGATACTTCATCGCGGAGAAGTCCGGCTCGTTGAAGTGAAACAGGTCCATCCCGCGGCCCAAACCTATGTCGACACGGAAGCCTACGGAATCGGCTGCACGTTCCAAGGAGAGTTTGGCAAAGTTGAGCGTAAGCTGATTCGCTCTTACGTCGAAGACGCGAACCTGGTTAGTTCGGTTCGAGGGGCGGTTGAAGTTGTAACTGAAGTAGCCGTCCAGCAGGCCGCCGAATTCGATGCCGCCTGCCGGCCAACCCGAAGCGGTCGTGTCCTGACTCTGCGCGACCAAGGCCGCAACACCAAGAAGTCCTACGACGGGCATCCAGATACACTTCCAGTACGTCATCGGATGTCGGGGCTCCAGTTATCGAAGGTCTAGGTACTTATGAGTGCGAAGCAGACTCAAGTGTACGGGCAAACTTCGCGGGTATCCAATCGATAATTTGTATGAGATGGATATACCGTGATACCGAAGCCGTCAGCGCCGCACTAGGTACACGGCCACCTCCGCCATCAGGTTTGCCAGGAGGCGCCCGCGGTGACGGCCGGCAAGGAAGTAACGGCGCTCGATCTTCCAGCCTTCGCGCGCGATCAGGTCCTCGAAATCGCGCACCGTGAAGAAGTGAATATTCGGCGAATCGTACCAGGCGTGCGGAAAGATACGGGTTCTCGGCGCCCGGCCGCTGATCAGGTGCGAGATGCGCACGGACCAGTGGCCGAAGTTGGGGAAGGCCACCACCGCGTTGCGGCCGACGCGCAGCATCTCACGCAGTGCCGCCAGCGGCTTGCGCGTTTCCTGCAGCGTCTGGCTGAGGATGACATAGTCGAAGCTGTCCGCCGGATAGTCAGCGAGGCCTTGATCGATGTCGCCCTGGTAAGCCGAGACGCCCCGGGCGATGGCGCGTTGCACGCGCGTGCCGTCTATTTCCACTCCACGTCCCGTCACGTTCTTGTTGGCCGCCAGCCACTCGAGCAACTCGCCCTCGCCGCAGCCCAGGTCAAGGACGCTCGTGTTGGGCTCGATCAAGTCTCCGATGATGGCGTAATCGCTTCGTCCGAGGACTTCGCGGACAAAGGGCTTGCGGCGCGCCGGCGGTGAAGAGGTCACTGGTGCGTAACCTCCCTGTAAGTGCTGGCCAGGAAGCCCCGCACCACTTCGGTCTGGGCGCCGACATCCACCAGAAAAGCGTCGTGCCCGTAGTTGGATTCGAGTTCGCAGTAAGCCACGTCTTTGTTCAGGCCGCGCAGGGCGCTGACTACCTCGAGCGACTGATAACTAGGGTACAGCCAATCGGAGGTGAAGCTGATGACGAGGAACCGCGCCTGGGTCTTTTCAAACGCTTTCGCCAGGGAACCGTACCCGTTGGCCAGATCGAAATAATCCAGGGCCTTGGTGATGTACAGGTACGAATTGGCGTCGAAGCGGTTGACGAACTGCGAGCCGCGGTAACGCAGGTAGCTCTCGACCTCGAAATCCACCGAGAAATCGAAGCTGAACGTCTCTTTGTCGCGGAGCCGGCGGCCGAACTTCTGCTTCATCGAGTCGTCGCTCATGAAGGTGATATGGCCCACCATGCGAGCCACGGCCAGGCCTCGCGCCGGCGGGTCCCCGCCGTAATAATCACCGTTGTTCCAGTTGAGGTCGGCCATGATGGCCTGCCTGCCCACTTCATTGAAGGCGATCTGCTGCGCGCTGTGGCGCGCCGTCGTGGCGATGGGAATAGCCGAAGCGACCATGTCCGGGTACATGACGGCCCACTCGAGGGCCTGCATGCCGCCCATCGAACCGCCGGCTACGGCGAGCAGGCGTTCGATGCCGAGGTGCTTGACCAGCATATGCTGTAAGCGCACCATATCGGCGATGGTGATGCCGGGGAATGACAGCGCGTACGGTTTGCCGGTGGCCGGATTGATGGAAGACGGACCGGTGGTGCCGCGGCAGCCGCCCAGCACGTTCGAGCAAATCATGAAGTACTTGTTGGTGTCGAAGGCCTTGCCCGGGCCGATCATGTTGTCCCACCAGCCGGGCTTGCCATCTTCGGGACAAATGCCGGCAGCGTGCGCGTCGCCGGTGAAAGCGTGCACGATCAGAATGGCGTTGTCGCGCGCGGCGTTCAGGGTCCCGTATGTCTCGTAGGCGACCTCGACGGGCGCGATCCGGGACCCGATGTCGAGATCGACGCCGTCGAAACGCGCGAGCTTTGTTTCCACTGTCATGCCGGAATTCCCTTGAGTTGCAGGAAGGAGGCCTCCTACCTGCGCTACAATACAGGTTACACCTTCCTGGAGGACAATCGTTTGGATAAGGCAGTGCTCGCCCTGGAAGATGGGTGCATCTTCGAGGGTAGTAGCTTTGGTGCGCGTTCCGAACGCTCGGGAGAGGTAGTCTTCAACACAGCTATCACAGGCTACCAGGAAGTCTTCACCGACCCGAGTTACGCAGGCCAGATTGTTATTCTTACGTATCCGCAGATAGGCAATTACGGTTCCAACCGCGGAGACGACGAGTCCGCGCATCCTTTCATCGAAGGGCTGGCCGTGCGCGAGTTTTCGCCCATGGTAAGCAACTGGCGCAGCCAGGAGCGAGCCGACGAGTTTCTGGCGCGGCACGGCATTCCCATCATTAGCGGCATCGATACAAGGCGTCTGGTGCGGCATCTGCGGACGCGCGGCGTGATGCGCGGCGTGCTTTCCGGCGGCTTCACCGGCGATCCCGCCTCGCTGGTCGAAAAGGCCCGCAACATTCCGTCGATGGCGGGCCTGGACCTCGCCACGCGTGTCACCACGAAGGAGGCTTACGACTGGACCAAAGGCGTCGAACCATGTTCGCCGTCCGAACGCACCGGCCGCGACGCCGGGCAGGAATTCCGTGTGGTGGCTTACGACTTCGGCATCAAGCACAATATCCTACGGTGCCTGGTACATGCGGGCTGCTCGGTACGCGTGGTGCCTGCCGGGACCCTGGCCGAAGACGTGCTCGCCCTCAATCCGGACGGCGTGTTCCTGAGCAACGGCCCCGGCGACCCCGAACCGCTTGAGTTTCAGGCGGCGCAGGTGCGCAAACTAGTCGGCAAGAAGCCGATCTTCGGAATCTGCCTGGGACACCAGATCCTGGCGCTCGCGCTCGGCGGCAAGACCTACAAATTGAAATTCGGCCACCGGGGCGCCAATCACCCCGTGCTGAACCGGGTTACCGGGAAGGTCGAAATTACCTCGCACAACCATGGTTTTGCGGTGGATCCGGATTCGCTCAACGCGAACGAAATCGAGCTCACGCACGTCAACCTGAACGACCAGACCCTCGAAGGCTTCCGTCACCGCAAGGAGCCGGTTTTCTGCGTGCAGTACCACCCCGAGGCGGCGCCCGGGCCCCACGATTCGCATTACCTCTTCGACGATTTCATACGCCTCATGCGCGAATGCAAAGGAGGCAAATAGCCGATGCCGCGACGCACTGATATCAACCGTATCCTGATCATCGGCTCCGGCCCCATCGTCATCGGCCAGGCTTGCGAGTTCGACTACTCCGGCACCCAGGCGTGCAAGGCGCTGAAAGCCGACGGCTTCGAAATCGTGCTGGTGAATTCGAATCCGGCCACCATCATGACGGATCCCGACCTCGCCGACCGTACTTATGTCGAGCCGCTGAGCGTGCCCTTCGTCGAAGAAGTGATCCGCCGCGAGCGGCCCGACGCGCTGCTGTCGACCGTGGGCGGGCAGACGGGCCTGAACCTCTCGGTCGAACTGGCCGAGGCCGGCGTCCTCGATCACTACGGCGTGGAGTTGATCGGTGCGAAGCTGGACGCCATCAAGAAGGCCGAGGACCGCCTGTTGTTCAAAGATGCCATGCGGAAGATCGGCCTCGAGACGCCGCAATCGGCCCTCGTAAACGACCTCCGGGGCGGCATTGCCTTTAGCGAACGCATCGGGTATCCGGTGATCCTGCGCCCCAGCTTCACGCTGGGGGGGAGTGGCGGCGGCATCGCCTACAACCGCGAAGATCTGGAAGAAATCCTCGAGCGCGGGCTGGATTTATCGCCCGTGCACGAAGTGCTCATCGAAGAGAGCGCGCTGGGCTGGAAAGAATTCGAGCTCGAAGTGATGCGCGACCTGGCCGACAACGCCATCATCGTCTGCTCGATCGAGAACTTCGACCCGATGGGCGTGCACACCGGCGATTCCATCACGGTGGCTCCGGCTCAGACCCTGACCGACCGCGAATATCAGATGATGCGCGACGGCGCGTTGCGCTGCCTGCGCGAGATCGGCGTGGACACTGGCGGTTCGAACGTGCAGTTCGCCATCAACCCGCAGACCGGGCGCATGGTGATCATCGAGATGAACCCGCGCGTGAGCCGCAGCTCCGCGCTGGCCTCGAAGGCCACCGGCTTCCCCATCGCCAAGATCGCGGCCAAGCTCGCGGTGGGATACCGGCTGGATGAGATCACCAACGACATCACCCGCAAGACGCCGGCCTGCTTCGAGCCCACTCTCGATTACGTGGTGGTGAAGATCCCCCGCTGGCAGTTCGAGAAGTTCCCCGGCGCCGAAGCCGTGCTTGGCACGCAGATGAAGTCGGTCGGCGAAGTGATGACCATCGGGCGCACTTTCCAGCAGGCGCTGGCCAAAGGGTTGCGCGCGCTGGAGACGGGCAAATCCGCTGCCGCGGAGGTTTACGACGAAGCGCAGATTCCGCAGAAGCTCATCACGCCGAATCCGGACCGTCTCAACTACATCCGCTTCGCCTTCGATCGCGGCTACACCGTCGAGCAGGTGCAGGAAATGACGGCGATCGATCCCTGGTTCCTGGAGCGCGTCCGCTCGGCGGTGCTCTCGGAGAAGGACCTCGCCGCACAGAACCTCGATACGATCACCCGTGAACGGATGCTCGAAGCCAAGCGCGAGGGCGTTTCCGACGCCCGCCTGGCGCGGAGCTGGGGCGTCGATCAGCTCGAGGTGCGCAAGAAACGAACCGGCTGGGGCATCTGCGCCGTGTTCAACCGCGTGGATACCTGCGCGGCCGAGTTCGAGAGCTTCACGCCGTACCTTTACTCCAGCTTTGAGTCCGAATGCGAGGCGGATCCCTCGAATCGAAAGAAGGTCATGATTCTGGGCAGCGGTCCGAACCGCATCGGGCAGGGCATCGAGTTCGACTACTGCTGCTGCCACGCCTCGTTCGCTCTGCAGCACTTCGGCGTCGAGTCGATCATGGTCAACTGCAACCCGGAGACCGTTTCGACCGACTACGACACCAGCGACCGTCTATACTTCGAGCCCCTCACCCTCGAAGAAGTGCTCAACATCTACGACACGGAGCGACCCGACGGCGTGATCGTGCAGTTCGGTGGCCAGACGCCGCTGAATCTGTCGCTTCCGCTGAAGCGCCAGGGCGTGCCGATTATCGGTACCGACCCGGCGAACATCGATCTGGCTGAGGACCGGAAATTGTTCGGCGCGTTGCTCGACAAGTTGAAGATTCCGTCGCCGGCCAACGGCACGGCCACCAGTGTCGAGCAAGCCTGCGAGGTCGCGCGGCGGCTCGGCTACCCTGTGCTGGTGCGCCCGAGCTACGTGCTGGGCGGCCGCGCCATGGTCATCGCCTACGACGAGGAAACCGTGCGGCGGTATATGCGCGAAGCGGTGGTGTTCTCGCAGAAGCGTCCGGTGCTGATCGACCGGTTCCTCGAAGACGCCACCGAGATAGACGTCGACGCGTTGTCGGACAGCGAGGACGTCCTCATCGCCGGCATCATGGAGCACATCGAAGAAGCCGGCGTGCACTCCGGCGATAGTTCCTGCGTGCTGCCGGCTATTTCGCTCGGCGAGAAGGAACTCGCCGCGATCAAGGACTACACCACCAAGCTTGCACGCGCGCTGAAGGTGATCGGCCTGATGAACGTGCAGTACGCCATCCAGGACGGCACCGTGTACGTGCTCGAAGTCAATCCGCGCGCATCGCGCACGGTGCCGTACGTGAGCAAAGCTACCGGCGTGCCTCTGCCGAAGATCGCCGTCGGCCTGATGCTCGGCAAGCGCCTGAAGGAGTTCACGCACCTCACCGGCGGCATCACGAGCGGCGTTTTGCCGGTGCCGCAGTTCTTTGTGAAATCCCCTGTGTTCCCGTTCAACAAGTTCCCGGGCGTCGATCCGGCGCTGGGGCCGGAGATGCGCTCGACCGGCGAAGTGATGGGCGTGGGCAAGAATTTCGGAGAGGCCTTCGCCAAGGCGCAACTGAGCGCCGGTACGCCGCTGCCGGACAAGGGACGTATCTTCCTGAGCGTGAACGATCATCACAAACCCGAGGCCGTGGAAGTGGCGCGCCGCTTTGCCGAACTCGGTTACCAGCTATTGGCTACGCGCGGCACCGCCGCCGCCTTGCGGGCCGCGGGCCTGGACGTCAAAACGGTCCTAAAGGTGAACGAAGGCCGCCCCAATGCGGTGGACTTCATCAAGGGCGGGTCGGTGCAACTTGTCATTTACACGACGACCGGCGCACATTCCTTCACCGACGAGAAGGCCATCCGCCGCACGGCGGTTTTCTACCGCGTACCTTGTATCACGACGCTGAGCGGCGCCAAGGCCGCGGCCGAAGCCGTGGTGAGCCGGCGCCGCGATCCGATCCGCGTCTGGAACCTGCAGGAGATCCACGGGAAGGGCGGGAACTAAACCGTTTGGCAGGCGGGGTCGGTGTGGCCGATCAATTCGGCGACGCGCTCGCGCAACTGTGCGTTGAGCCGCCCGCGATCGCGCACATGCATGCCCTCGGTGGGAATCGGATCTCCAATGCGAAGCCGCACGTGGCGCCCGCGAATGTGCAGTGAGTGCATGGGCAGCACCTCGTAGGTTCCGACCAGGCCGATGGGCACCAGCGGCGCGCCGGCCTTGATGGCCATGTATACCGCGCCTTCCTTGAAGGGCTGCAGGATGCCGTCCTCGGCCCGCCCGCCTTCAGGGAACACCAGCACCGACAGATTCTGCTGGCGTATTACGTGCGCCGCCTGTGTCAGCACTTTGAGCGAGGCCCGTGTCTCGCCGAGCGGCACCGCGATGTGCCCCGCGTGTTTCAGGTGATGGCCCAGAAACGGGATCTGGAACAGCTCTTCCTTAGCGAGAAAGCGGAAGGGAACCGGAATTCCCCCGAGCAAAACCGGCGTGTCCATGTAGCTCAAGTGGTTGGGCGTCAACACGTAACAAACGCCGGGCGACAGCTTCTCCGCGCCCTCCACGGTGATCTTCACGCCGCCGATGCCGAGCAGCATTCGCCCCCACGCGCAGGCGATTTTGTGTGCCAGGGCGCCGTCCTTCTCAAACAGTGTTGCCGTTACCGACAAGGTGGCCATGACCATGGTCGACAGGGCGATCAGCGGACATTTGACCAGGATGGAATAAGCATGACTGAGCGACATGTTGCGGTTAATGTTGCGTCTTCCTTCATTTTACGAGCAGCGGGCGCGCTTCTCCTACCAGGTAAAGGGAACCGGTGATCAGGACGAGGTCTTCGGGCGGACAATCGGCGATCAGGGCCAGCGCGTCGGTGATGCGTGGAGCCACGCGCAGATGGGGATGCCCGGCGATTTCCGCGATCATTTCGGGGCGCACCGCGCGCGCCTGATTCGGGGCGGTGGCGATGACCTGATCGGCCAGCGGGAACAGGATGCCGGCCACCTCGGAGACGGCTTTGTCGCGCATGGCGGCGTAAACCAGCCACAGGCGCCGGCCCTTGCGAAACTGCTCGATGTACTTCGCCAAGGCACGCGCGCCGGACGGGTTGTGCGCGCCGTCGAGGATGATGTCCGGGCGCGTGCCGACGTATTCGAGCCGGCCCGGCCACCGGGTGGTCCGGATGCCGTCTTCGATCGCACGGTCCGGCGCGCCCAGCGAATCGAGCGCGGCGGCGGCCATGACCGCGTTCGCTACCTGGTGCTCTCCCGCGAGCGGGCATTCGATCCGCAGCTCACGCCTGTTTTGCAAAGTGAAGCGGCTGCCGCGCGCCGTCACTTCCAGTTCCTCTACCCGCCAGTCTTCCGCCGAGGTATACGGGGCGCGGACCTCGCGCGCGGCTGCCTCGAGAACCCGCTTCACCTCAGGCCGCTGGGAGGCGAAGACCGCCTTGACTCCGGTCTTTAAGATACCCGCCTTTTCGCCCGCGATGGACTCGAGGCTCCTGCCGAGGTAGGCCTCGTGGTCGAAATCGACCGGTGTCACCACGGCCAGCTCCGGGAGCACGATGTTGGTGGCGTCCAGCCGTCCGCCCAGCCCGACTTCTACAACCGCCCATTCGACCCCCCGGTCGCGAAACAGCACGAAAGCCATGGCTGTGACGGTTTCAAAATACGTGGGATGAATATCGATCGCGCCGTCGCGCAGCAGTTGCTCCGCAGCGCGGTGCACGCGATCGAACGCGGAGGCGAATTCGTCGGGCGAAACCGGTTCGCCGCCGACGCTTATGCGCTCGGTCGGTTCCACTAGGTGCGGTGAGGTGTAGAGTCCTGTTTTCGCCCCCCAGGCGCGGAGCGACGATGCGATCATCGCCGCGGTTGAGCCCTTGCCGTTGGTTCCAGCTATGTGTACGACCCGAAACGACTTCTCCGGATTGCCGAGCGCCGCCGAGAGCGCGCGCATGCGGTCCAGGCCCAGTTTTGCGGTCTTTACCTCGTTTCCGAGCGAGTAGAGGTAACGAACCGAATCGGGGTAAGCCGAAGCGGGGTACAACGGACTGCGCATGCTAGGTTATCCTGACTCTCACAATACATCATGCCGGAATTGCCTGAGGTCGAAACCACGGTGCGCGCCCTGCGGCCGCACATCACCGGAAGGACCATCCTGGAAGCGCGCTTCTTCAACCCCCGCGTTCTCGGATGGAAGTCCGAACCGGATCTGGCGGGGCGCACGATCGCGAGCGTAGGCCGCCGCGGTAAGTACATCCTGCTGGATCTGGGCGGCGACGTGCTGTCGATTCATCTGGGGATGACCGGCAAGCTCCTTGTGAACGCGCCGCCCGAAACGCATACCCGCGCTTACTTCACGCTCAGTGACGCCACCCTGAATTTTGTCGATCCGCGCATGTTCGGGCGTATCGAGATGAATCCGGCGCGCATCGCCAAGCTGGGTCCGGAGCCGTTGAAAGTCACTTTCGATGAATTCCGGCGGCGCTTAAAGGCGCGCCGCACCCGCATCAAGGCACTGCTGCTGGACCAGGGGTTCCTGAGCGGGGTGGGAAATATCTACGCCGACGAATCGCTGCACCGCGCGGGCATACACCCTTGCGCCATCGCCGCGAGGATCGGACCGGATCGCGCCCGCCGGCTGTACAAAGCCATCCGCCTGGTGCTCACGGAAGCAATCTTGAGTGGCGGCTCGTCGGTTTCCGATTACGTGGACGCGGAGGGGCGCAAGGGCTGGTTCCAGATCCGCCACCGCGTCTATCAGCGCCAGGGCGAGAAGTGCCCGTGCTGCGGAGCAATCATCCGGCGCATCCTCATCGCCCAGCGCGGCACGCACTACTGCCCCAAGTGCCAGAAACGGTAAGGAATGCTTGCGTGGTTTTCAGGCGCCGACGTATGGCGTGAGCAGTCTCTGCAAATCGGTCTTGCCTAGCGCGCCCACCCGCTGATCCACTACCTTGCCGCCCTTGAACACGAGCAGCGTAGGAATGCTGCGAACCTGATAGCGCATGGCCGTGTTGCCGTTCTCGTCGACGTTCACTTTCCCGACCTTCAGCCGCCCGGCGTACTCGTCCGCGATCGCGTCGATCGTGGGACCGATCATGCGGCAGGGGCCGCACCACTCCGCCCAAAAGTCCACCAGAACCGGGACATCGGACTGCAGCACGTCCTGCTCGAAGCTTGCGTCGGTGAAATGTAATGTATTCTGGCCCGCCATTTGTCTCTCCATTTTACAAGATGCAGAAATCGGCGGGAGGTTTCAGCCTAACAAGTGGCGGTAGAGCGCGGAGTACTCGGCGGCGGATGTGTGCCAGGAGAAATTCTTGGCCATGCCGGCAAGCATCATCCTCTCCCAACGCGGCCGGTCGGCGTAAGCTTCCAGCGCGCGGCGCACCGCCTCCAGCAGCGCGCCGCCCGAGTATTCGGCGAACTTGAACCCGGTCTCCTCGTCCACGCTGTCGTCAAGCCCGCCGGTGGCCCGCACCACCGGAATCGTACCGTATCGCAAGCTGTAGAACTGGTTCAGCCCGCAAGGTTCGTAACGGCTGGGCATGAGGAACATATCGCAGCCGGCTTCGATCTTGTGCGCCAGCGGATCGTTGTAGCCGATATGCACGCCCACGCGGTCGGGCCGGGCCGCGGCGAGATCCAGGAACAGTTTTTCATACTGCGGATTGCCGGAACCGAGCGCCACCAGATAGATATCCTCGCTGAGCAACCGGTCCGCCGCATCCGCGATCAGGTCAAAACCTTTTTGACCTACGAAACGTGACACGATGCCAACCAGCGGTTTGTCCAAGGCTTGCTCGGGCAAGCCGATCGTGGCCAGCAGATCGCGCTTCGCCTCCCGCTTGCCCTCCAGGCGGGTGGCCGAATAGCGCGCAGCAATGAACGGGTCCGTTTCCGGATTCCAGGTGTTGTAGTCGACTCCGTTCAGAATACCTTTGAGCACGTCCGCGCGCTTGCGCAACAGCCCGTCCAGGCCAAATCCCAGTTCCGGAGTCTGGATCTCCTTCGCGTAGCGCGGACTCACAGTGGAGAGCGCATCGCTCATCTCCAGCGCGCCCTTGAGAAAACTGGCCCTTCCATAAAACTCCATCGCGTCGGGATGAAAGAGCGAGTCGTCGAGCCCGATCTCGGCCATCGCGGCGCGTGGGAACAGGCCATGGTAGCCGAGATTGTGGATGGTGAACAGGGTTTTGGTCCCGAGAAAACTCGGATCGCCCCACAGCGTGGACTTCAACAGGACGGGGACCAGGCCGGCTTGCCAGTCGTGGCAATGGAAGATGCGCGGCCGGAACAGGTGGCGCGCCACGGCGAGCACGGCATGGGCGAAAACGGCATATCGAACATGATTATCCGGGAAGTCTTCCTTGCCGTCTCCGTAAATCCCTTCGCGGTCGAACAACGCGGGCGAGTCCACCAGGAAAAACGGTACGTTCTCGTGCTCGGTGCAGTATATGTCCGTCCGGAAGCCGCTCGCGCCGAGCCAGACTTGCAGGCCGTCGAAAACACGCCGCGCGCCGTCCAGGCACATGCCGCGATAGCGCGGCAGCACCACGCCGACGTCTTCGCCGCGCGCCTTCAACGCCACCGGCAAAGCCCCCATCACGTCGGCAAGCCCGCCGGTCTTGGCGAACGGGACGGCTTCGCTGGCGGCCATCAGGATGCGCGGCATGATTACTGCCTATCATATCAACCCGCCCATGCTTTCATGCCATCCTGAAAGAGAATGCCTGTTCTGCTCAGTTGCGCCGCTCTTTCCAAGTCGTTCGGGCTGCGGACGCTGTTCGAGGATCTCTCGCTCACGCTCTCCGACGGGGACTGTGTAGGCCTGATCGGACCGAACGGCAGCGGCAAGACTACGCTGCTCGAAATCCTGGCCGGCAACCAGTCGCCGGACTCGGGCGAGCGTGCCCTGCGCAAGCAGGCTCGCCTGGCCTACTTGCCGCAGGATTCGGTCTTTGCGCCGAAAGACACGGTGGGCTCCGTCCTGTCGGCCGCGGTTGCGCCCCTGCAATTGGAGGAGTCCGAGAAGACCAGCCGCGCGGAGGTCATGCTGGGCCGGGCCGGTTTCAGCGACGCGAGTGTGCCGGCTTCGGCTCTTAGCGGCGGATGGCGCAAGCGGCTGGCCATTGCGGCGGCCCTGGTGACGACACCGGACCTGCTGCCGCTCGACGAGCCCACCAACCACCTGGACATCGACGGCATCCTTTGGTTGGAGCGCGCGCTGGGCTCCGTCAATGCCTGCCTGGTGGTCACGCACGATCGCTATTTCCTCGAAAACGTGGCTACGCGCATGGTGGAGCTAAACAAGCGCTACCCGCAGGGCTCGCTGCAGGTGAAGGGGAATTACAGCGAGTTTATCGAACGGCGCGCCGAACTGCTCGAAAGCCAATCCAAACAGCAGGAATCGCTCGCCACGAAAGTGCGGCGCGAGGTGGAGTGGTTGCGGCGCGGCCCCAAGGCGCGCACCGGCAAATCTCGTGCGCGCATCAACTCCGCTGAACGGTTGATCGGCGAACTATCCGATGCGGCGGCGCGCAGCGTGACCACGACGGCGAAGATCGATTTCACGGCGTCCGGCCGGCGCACGAAGCGGTTGATCGAGACCAGGCGGATCGGCAAGAGCCTGGGCGGGCGGCGCCTGTTCCAGAATCTCAACCTGGTGATCTCGCCCGGCGTGCGGGCCGGTTTGGTGGGAGCCAACGGCAGCGGCAAGACAACGCTGCTCCGGATTCTCGAAGGCAGTCTCGATCCCGACGAAGGCACCATCCGGCGAGCCGAAAACCTGAGCATCGTGACCTTTGCGCAGGACCGCAACGAGCACCTTGACCCGGCGCAAAGCCTTCGCCGCGCCTTGTGTCCGGAAGGCGATTCGGTCATCTACCGCGGCCGCACCATCCATGTCGCCGGGTGGGCCAAGCGCTTCCTGTTCCGCGAAGAGCAACTCGATATGCCGGTTTCAAGCCTGTCGGGCGGCGAACGCGCCCGCATCCTGATCGCGCGCGTGATGCTCCAGACCGCCGACGTGTTGCTGCTCGACGAGCCTACCAACGACCTGGACATCCCCACGCTCGAAGTGCTGGAGGAAAGCCTGCTGGATTTCCCGGGTGCGCTGGTCCTGGTGAGCCACGACCGCTACCTGCTCGACCGCGTGAGCACCATGGTCATCGGGCTCGACAGCGACGAGACCGGTCTGTACGCGGATTACTCGCAGTGGGAGGCCGCCTGCCGGGAGCGCGCGAAGGAGAAGGAACCGGCGAAGGAAGCGCCTCGGCCGGCGCCACCCGCGCCACACGGCAAGAAGAAGCTTTCCTATCACGAGCAGCGCGAATGGGACGGCATGGAGCAGAAAATCCTGGAGGCGGAGCAGGAACTCGCCACCTGGGAAGCCCGGATTCAGGAAGCCGCGTCAGATCCCGAGCCGCTGATGGAGGCCTGCCGTAACGCGGAGGCCGCAAGAGCGCGAGTCGACGAGCTTTACGCGCGCTGGGCCGAACTGGAAAGAGAAGTAGAGGATTAGAAATGCGACACGGCGTCATTCTAGCAGCGTTTCTGATGATGACTCCCGCACTGGCCCGGGAGCTTGCCTTCACCGCCCAGGATACGGTCACGGCCTTCGAGATGGACCCCGGAGACGTCGTCCGGTTCCGTCTGCGAAACGGCCAGGTGCGCACGATGGTTCTGGGAGAGACTAGTGCCCGCGTCCTGGAGACGAACCTGCGCGAACCGCGCAAAGCGCAGCGCGATGGCGGAACCCTGTACGAAATACGGGCGAAGGTTCGGATCGACGGCCACGCGGTGACTTTGCTCCGATATGTGGGGTCGCAGGAAAGTTTCGCTGAACCATACGTGATCAATGGCATGCGTTTGTGGCTGGACGCGGTGAGCGACGCGCTGCAACTCATGTCGGACAACCACGGTGGTACGGCCGGCTGCGCCATGGCCAGGCGCGCGCGCTTTGCGGTGAATGATGCGAAGGATGCGCTGGCGCCCGTTGAATTGAGGCCCTGGACGCCGTTCCAGCGCCTGTCTCTCGATATCGCGGAATGCTACAACGGCGACGACCCATACATGGGCGCCTACCAGGGTGCGGAGTGCCACGCCGGCCTGGACATCAACCAGCCCAAGGGGACGCCCCTGTTTGCGCCCATCGACATCGACGACCACCAGTGCTTCAACTCACTCGCCAACGGCGACAACAACAATCGATGGCGCGGCATCCACCGCTGGCCGAACGGCGACACCTGGACGCTGCAATCGCACCACCTGGTGGGGCTGGTTGTGCCCGAGCACACGCCCATCCCAGCCGGCACGCATTACGCTTCGACCGCGGGCGTGTTCGTGGGTTCGCACGAACACACCCACTTCATCTTCCGCACGCGACGGCCCGGCGAAGAAGACCTGATGCTCGATCCATGGATGCTTTTCTGGCAGATCTTCGAGCAGGAGAAGACGCGGACGGGCGGGATACGGGCCGTCATTGGGCCCTTCGGTCCAGCTCGCACTGGATTAGCGGTGCGGTTCTCGAGCGAGGGAACGCGCGCCGGGCGTTGGGCCTTCCGCGCGAACTATCAGTGGACTTTCGGGGACGGTGGTTTCTCACTCGACCGCAATCCCACACACATTTTCGCGCGGCCGGGCGTCTATCCGGTCACGCTCACGGTAGAGGATGGCGTCGAGCGCGCTAGTGCCACGCACGTCATCACCGTAGACGGAGATCCTGTGCGGGAGCCGGCGCTCGCGCTGAACTCCTCCGAAGACGTGTCCTTCGTCGAGCGCCGCCCGGAAGCGCGCGACACCTATGGCATAGCCCCGGCGTTCGATCCGCATCTGTTGCGGTTCACCGCGCGCTTCGGAAGTCCGTCGTCCACCTTCAAACGGGTTGTGCTGAAGAACCAGGGCGGCGGTGAACTGCGCGCTGCACGAACGCCGTCGATCCGCTACGAAGGGCCGGGAGGATGGCTGGAAGTGGATCCGGAGCCGGACGGTCGAACTTTGCGTGTGCGGGCTTCCTCCGGAAAGCTCACGCCCGGCCCGTACTCTGCCACCGTGCTCATCGATTGCCCGGGAGCGCTCAACTCGCCTCAGCCGTTCCGCGTGGTGCTGGACGTCCGGCAGAATCGTCCTCCCGCCGAGGTGGTAGTGGACGATGCGGACCAGGGCTTCTTCGCGACGCCGTACTTCTGGGCCGGCCACCGTTTCCATCTGTGGCTGCGAAAGGGCTACAAGGATTTCTACCGCACGAGCGGCGGCCGCGCGGATGAGGGCGAGTTCGCAAGGTTCACCCCGAACTTGCGCGAGGGCCGCTACCAGGTCTCATTCGTCGATGAGACGCCGTTCGAGTTGCAGCCGGGCGCCCGCTTCCGCGTCGCGGTTAAACACCGCAACGGCCGGGAAGACTTCTGGGTCGAGCCGGACAAGACCCGCCGCATCGGCGAGTTCGAATTCGGCGAAGGCACCGAAGGCTATGTCGAACTGCGGACCGAAGGAGCGACGGGCCACGTGCTGGCCGATGCCATCCGCTTCACGCCTGTGACACGCTAGCGGATTCCAGCCCCATTGCCCCCGTACATTTTCACCAGCGATTGGAAAGCCAGCTTGGGCCGCCGGTCCACGGTCACCACTCCGTAGGGCCCGAAGGCGGCGTACTTGATGAAGTTCGGCCGGTGGAAATAGTCCGCCCAGGACCACATCACGCCGCCTGAGACTTCCCTGCACTTCCCGATGGCCTTCCACACTTCTTCCAGCACGGCGGCCTGGTACTCCTCGGTGTACGACGCGTCGCCGTGTATGCCGGGAATGCCGGGAGTGCCGAACTCGGTCACGATCACGGGCTTGGTGGGCCACGTGTCGGCCTGCCGCTGCAGGTACTCCTGCGCGGCCTTCGCGGTCAGCTCGCGAACCTGATCCACGTGGTTGGCGGGT
>ENA-UOYA01001401-UOYA01001401.1-activated-sludge-metagenome-genome-assembly--contig:-NODE-1401-length-25774-cov-7.870835_pt1 | contig 25774 bp, 19 predicted proteins | sample MGYA00238163_ERZ764804 | MGnify/ENA primary metagenome ERZ764804 (study PRJEB28919, sample SAMN05720223) | activated sludge metagenome | isolation source: Anaerobic digester | place: Hong Kong... | reverse complement strand
CCACTCATTATAGAATTAGTAAAATTTGCTTGATCTTTGAACCATTTTTCTGTTTCAGGATTTTTTATATCTTCCAACCATCGATAAGGATCTGGATAGCCAACACCAAAATGAATATCTATATCAGGAGATGTTTTATTGGCTGGATACTTAAATTGTGAATATGAATTATAGATATTAATTAAAATCAATCCAACAATACTTAAAAATTTGATATTAATTTTAGACATAATAAAAAGATTTAAAATAAATTATAAAAAAAATTTGTTTCAGAACTTATTTAAATTTTATTATTAGATACAGTCTTCAGATTATAAATAGTAAACAATTATTGTAAAAACTTGTAAATTATACTACAAAGTAATATCAATAAAAACTTAAATTAATGTTGGAATGTACGAACAGCGAATATTAGTTTATGAAGTGTAAAATATGAAAGTTTTGAGTTAATAAAAAAAAATCAAAATACAAGTACATAATAAATTATCATTTTATAAATATTTCATCCTCAATGACTTCAGAACATCCTGTGCTTTTTAATTTAACCTGAATTTTATAAGCCCCTGGTGAATAATCTTTTGTATCAAATTGTTTTGAAAGTTTTATTTTTGAATTTTTATTCAATTTTAATTTAGTTTCATTCTTTTCTATCCTCTTTTCATTTCCATAGCTATCAATTATTGAATATGTAATGTCAAAATCCAAATCAGAGTCACTCATATTTTTTAGAATTTGTGAATAGCTCAACACTTCAGATTTCTTCAATAATAATTGATTGTTATTTTTTTCAACTACTATGCAATGAATTTTTGGAATTTCAATTGATAAGACATTGAAATTTTCATTATTATTCACCATCATATCAACCCTACTTCCGTATAGATTTGATTTTGAGTCATTTATAATTATGGTATCAAACAATTTTTTTCCTTCATTCATAACATTATGATAATTATAATTTTGAAAAAGATTTAAATCAGTGTACAAAAATGTTTCTTTCTCTGATAAGTCACTTATTTTTTCCATTCTTGTTACAATCCCTTGGTCAAAATCAAAATCATATCTAAAATTTATTCTACCAGTTTGATAATTATTTAATTCTATCGTAGAGCTATTATTTATTAAGTTATCAACTTCATTTTTTAAATAGTTTTCTTCCAAAATCAAATAGGGATTACTATTTGTATTTAGTTTGTAATCAATACCATTTTCAGCTGTTTTATTACTAACCAAATAAGATAAACTGGAATTTTTTTCTTGATGTATTATTTCAAATGAAGCATTACTATAGGAATATTTTATCAAGTTATTCAAACTTTTCAATGGAAATATAGAGTAATTGTAATAATCCAAGTTACCATTTTTATTATAACTAATCTCTAATCCTAAATATTTACGATTGTTTTCCAAATCAATATCCCAAATATATTTTTTATTTAGAAATATATATTTAGAATTTTCTAAGCTATTCATCGAAGCAAATAAATCTAAGTAAATAGAATCATATAATGAAAAAAAGAATACTTTAAAGTTTTTCTTTTCATAATTCTCCTTTTCTAAGATCACGTTTAATGGTTTGGCATTCACCAAAAATGGATAATTCTCCTTATCATGAATTATAAAGTATTTTGACAAAGAGTATGTATTTCCATTGTTATCTTTCGCAGATATTGAAATTCTGTAACAAGCTGGTTTCCAGTTGCTAATGTCAATATTTTTCAAATAAATATCTTTAATATTTTCTTCAAAAAGCCACTTCTTATTAACTAATTGTTTGTCAAGCCAATTATCATTTAAAGTTTCTTCATTCGTTAGCTTCTTAAAATCCGCAAGTTTGATGATTTGCACGTTAGGTTCATAAAGATTGATTAAGTATTTTTTATCAATTTTCAACTCACTAATATCAAAACTTATAATTGATTTGATTACTTTATTATTTTCAGTTAAATTTATTGATAAAGGCAGCAATTCTCTTTTGTCAATAACTTCAGGAATTTTAAGTTGAATTAATTCTTTTATTGGATTAATAATTATTTTTTTGGATAAAGTATAAATATCTTTTGTATTTCTATATTCATTATATGTCTCAGTATATATAAATACCTGATATTCATTGTTTTTAGAACTCTCGTAATTTATATTTGGAAATTCTAAATTAAAATTACCATTTAAAGAAGCACTTAATCGTTTTTCCAACCAAACAGTATCTTTTTTAACAGATGATTTGTCATTATATAATTTTTTTAAGACTTTGCAATAAATGTCCATTTGGCGGAAATCTGTTTTTTGACTTTTGCTCGTAATTAGTCCTTTAAGAACAATCTTATTCGAATCATTTGAATAATTTTTTGAATCTAAGAAAAATTGATATTTATTGTTCTTTAAACGAATCGGTATTCTAATATTTCCAAATTCAGATTCGAACTCTAAATAATCAATTTCTTGATATTCTTTTGGAATTAAAAAATTTTGATAGAAATTTCCATTAACATCGGTTTTAATAAAAAAATTACGATTGGCTACTTTCAACTCAAATTCATACAATTTCAAAGGAGTTCTCAATAAAATATTTGCTGTATCACTTTTATAGATATTCCCACAAAAAAACACACTATCGCCTCTATTATAATATGGTTTATCAACAAATAAGTCCATCTCAAATTTTTCGACATACTTTTTATCCGAGATCTCATTTTTAATAACTTCTTCTTTACTGATTAGACTACTATAATATTCGTTTGTATTACAAATAGTATCATTTCCCTCAACTTGAAGAATATAATGATCCTTTTCGCTAATAGTTTGAAAGTCCCCGTTTTCATCAGATTTTACTTTTTTTACAAATTCAATTTCATTATTATTTTTACTTAATATGATTGCTTCAGCATTTGGAATGGGATATCCATTGTATATTTCTCTGATTTTAAATTTATTATCAATTGTCATATTACTTATAAAAGTATTATTGATATAAAATCTATTGATAATAGGTTTTGATATATCATCAAACCAAAAAGCAATATAATAATTTCCATTATTATAACCTTTCAATTTTATATTCATGGTATCGATTAACCAGTTGTTTTGCAACCTAACTGTAGAGTCAAATACTACTTGTTCATTAAATATTGAATTATAATCAACAATAGACTCATAAGTATTCGGGTCCATTTTCTTTTCAGGTCCCTTCAAATAATTTATTATATTATTAGATTTGAATATTTTGATTTTCAACTCTTTACATCCTCTTTGAATAGCTTCTATTTGAATAGGTTCATTTTTTCTATATGTGCTTTTGGGTATCGTCACATTAAAATCTTTTTTATAATAGTTTTGATATTTACCAAATTTTAAGTAATCCTTATCAGATAAATTTTGCTTCAAAAAATCGAGGATTGTATCTAATTTTTGGTATTCATTTTTGATATAAAAACCTCTAAAGCAGATATTATCCAAATAATTAAATAAAATTCTATTATCTACATTCAATATTCCTTTAGTGGTTACAATTTTTTGTAATTCAGCAAAATAGCTATCTGATAATTTATTTTTATCAACTTCATATAATAGATTCAATCTATTTGCATTTAAAAACTGATAATCTTCAAATACATTATTTTCGTTAATACTAAGACCTAATTGATATAGATTGAATATTTTGGATAATATATCGGATTGATCAAATTTTTGAGTCAAAAAATAATCCAAATTGTATAATCGTTGGTCAATATCCACCTTCTGTTTAAAATCAATTTCATTATTATAAGATAAAATTGCTTTATCAATAAGAAAAGTAAATAGTGTAGTATGTTTTATTTCAGATTTAAAAATATCAGCAAATACATCATTTGATAATTTTCTGTTTTGCAACTCCATTGCAGCTTCTTGTATTAAATTAGAACTATTTTGATATGATTCATCAATGACAGTTGCTAAAATATACTTTTGAACGCAAGCTATTGTATTATTAGATTTTGAAATATTGTTCTTTAGAAAATTTAAAAAACTAAAATCACGATTGATTTGAGAAATATTGTTTTCATTCTTTTGTAAAAGTTGAATAACCTTCAAACTTTGATAATAATTTTCATCTTTATTGGCATTATTTAAAATTTCAAGAGCATTTTTTTCTACAAATTCAAATTTATTGGATTTAATATCATTATTGATTATTTCCCATTTAGAATTATAATCGAAATTTTGTCCAATTAATTGAAAAATAGACAAATATAAAAAGAATAGTGTGCTTAAAACTTTCATATTATGAAATTTGATAGGAAATTGCAACATGTGTTTTCTAATATTGTAAGAATAAAAATTATTAAGTCATAAATATACTTTAATATGTTATTTAAGTGTTATCAAATAATTTAATTTATTTTTGATTTATTATTAATTTTAAAGTTCAAATATTAAAAATCTCTAATTTCTAAAAAATAATGAACTTAAAAAAAGAGCTTCAAGAATTATTAGAGGCAAAAATAATTGATGAATTGACCGCTGAAAAAATTTCAGCTTTTTACAACAAAAAAGAAATTGAATCACCAAATAAATTAATGTTTACATTTGGTGTAATTGGCTCATTATTAATTGGTCTTGGAATCATTCTGATCATTGCTCATAATTGGGACGATCTTCCAAAAATAATGAAATTGGCAATTGCTTTTTTGCCACTTTTGGTTGGGCTTGTCTTTTGTGGATTTGCTTATTTCAATTCTAAAAATAATGTATGTTGGATAGAAAGCAGTGCAGTTTTTTTGATGCTTTCAATTGCAGCAAATATTTCATTAATTAGTCAGATTTACTATGTTTCTGGATCGCTGAGTTCTTTCATATTTCTTTGGATGTTGCTCACAATCCCTATAATTTATATCATGGATTCTATGATTGTTGCTCTTCTATTTATCATAGGTATCACCTATTATCAAGTTGAAACAGTATATGGTTATCCTAAAATTGAAGATTATTATTATTGGGTTCTATTGGTGCTTTTCTTACCATTTTACAGTTTCCATTTCTTTCAAAACAAAACATCTAATGCTGTAAGTTTTATGAATTGGATGGTTCCACTATCAATTACAATCAGTTTTGGAGGATTAGCAAAACATAACGAGGAGTGGATGTTTGTAGGATATATGGCTTTGTTTGGAATGTTTTATTTGATTGGGAACTTTTCACTTTTTTCCACTCAGAAAAAGTTAACAAATGGATATAGATATATTGGTATGATTGGAACCATTGTTTTATTATTTATCTTAAGTTTTAAATGGTTTTGGAAGAATTTAATACATGAAGATATTACAGGATGGTTTAATTCAATTGAATTCATATTATCGATATTGCTTATATTAATCAATTTATTCCTTCTTGCGATTCAAAATAATTACAAATCGATTTCAAATTTTGATTACTATGGTAGTATTTCATTATGGTTTTTGCCCATTTTTACTTTAGGGTTATCCACTTGGATTATACCAATGATACTTATAAATATAGTTATTTTATCTATATGTATATATTACATTTACACAGGAATACATCAAAAAGATTTATCCACAATGAACTTTGGGTTGATTGTTCTTTCCATATTAATAATTTGTAGGTTCTTGGACTCCAACCTAAGTTTTGTAAATAGAGGATTAATTTTCATTACAATTGGATTGTGTTTCTTTTTTGCCAATTATAGAATGGTACAATATATTAAAAACAATCATCATGTTGAGTAATAATAAATTATGGTTTATACTAATGAGTTTAATTCTAATATTATTGCCCTTAAAATTAGTTTGGGATCAAGAAAAGATACTTGAGAATGGCAAGACCTATCATTTCAAATTAATTCCATTCGACCCAACCGACCCTTTCAGAGGTAAATTTATAACTTTGCGATTTGCTGAAAATCAAGTTTATAATTCCAATGATATTTCTTTTAAAATAGGAGAAAAAGCAGTAGCAATTCTTTCAGAATCAAATAATTATGCTCAAATAATCGATTTGCAGAAAACTGCTCCTAACATTGGTAACAATTATTTATATGTAATTATAAAAAGTATTGATAATCAGCAAATAACATTCGATTTACCCTTCAATAAATATTATTTCAATGAATCTAAAACTGATAGTATCAATAATATTCTACAAAGCTCATTAGAAAATATTAATGCAGACAATTATGCAGTAGTTATTGTAAAAAATGGGATGGGGACATTGCAAACCATCTACATCAACAACAAAAATATCAAAGATTATTTTAAATAAGTCTATTTATATTTAAAGAGAATTGACTAAAATCAAATTGTATTTCTGTATAATACATACTACTTTTGCAAAAAATTTTGAATTAAGATGGTAAATGAGTATAATTATACAGTTGCGGAGGATGCTTTGAAATTAGTTCAATCCAATCAGAGAATATTTATTCATGGAAGTGCAGCCACTCCTATCGTATTGATTAATAAGCTAATAGAACAAAAAGACAGGCTTAGGAATGTAGAAATCGTTGGTATTACACATATTGGAGTTGATTTTAATAATAAAGAATTAGAAGGACATTTTCATATCAATTCTCTTTTCGTTTCTGAGAGTAATCGTAAAGCAGTTAATTCTGGAATGGGAGATTATATACCTGTTTTCCTCAGCGAAATTCCTTCACTATTTAACCTACAAATTCTTCCACTGGATGTGGCAATCATTCAAGTTTCACCTCCAGATCGTCATGGCTATTGCTCTTTGGGAACTTCTGTGGATATTGCTTTAGCAGCAGTGAATAATGCAAAAACCGTTATTGCACAAGTTAATCCATTTATGCCTAGAGTCCACGGCGACACTTTTATCCCTTTCAGTAAATTTGATGCTGCTATATGGGTCGAACAACATTTACCAGAGGTAAGCTATTCCAATGGAGCAAACGAAATTACTAACCAGATTGGGAAATATGTTGCTGAATTAATAGATGATGGCTCAACGCTACAAATGGGTATCGGCACAATTCCTGATTCTGTATTAACTAATCTCACAAATCATAAGAATCTTGGAATACACACTGAAATGTTTTCTGACCAAGTGATTGATCTAATTAAAAACGGAACTATCAATAACAAAAAGAAAAAGATTGTACCAGGCTACTGTGTTACTTCTTTTATTTTAGGCACTAGAAAACTTTATGATTTTGTAAACGACAATCCAATTATTAAATCATTGGATATCAGCTACGTAAACGATCCAAGAGTAATTAGTCAAAACAATAAAGTAGTAGCAATTAATAGTGCAATTGAAGTTGATCTCACGGGTCAAGTTTGTTCAGATTCAATCGGTACTTACCAATATTCGGGCATTGGCGGACAGATGGATTTTATAAGAGGTGCAGCATTATCCAAAGGTGGAAGACCCATTATAGCTATACCATCTGTCACATCTAGAGGAGAATCTCGAATTGTTCCCTTCTTAAAAAAAGGAGCAGGAGTGGTTACAACCAGAGGGCATATTCATTGGGTTGTGACAGAATATGGAGCAGTAAATTTATTTGGTATGAACATGGATCAAAGAGCTAAAGCTTTGATTCCATTAGCTCATCCAGATCATAGAGAATGGTTAGAAAGAGAAACCTACGAACGATTTGAAAAGTAGAGAAATTCGCTTAAATTTATCAAATGGAATTCAAATTAAGAAAATGGGAAATTAGCGATCAAGATTCATTGGTGAAATATGCCAATAATTTTGAGATTTCTAAAAATCTAACTGATGCTTTTCCGCATCCTTATACCATTGACGATGCAGCTAGATTCATTGAAATGGCAACCAAAGCCCATCCGAATCATATTTTTGCAATAGAAGTGAATGGTGAAGCAGTTGGTGGCATTGGCATTCATCCGCAAACTGATATTAACAGGAAAAATGCCGAGTTGGGTTATTGGCTTGGACAACCTTTTTGGGGAAATGGAATTATATCGAAAGCTATACCTGAAGTAGTAAAGTATGGTTTCGACACCTTTGATATTCAAAGAATATATGCTCGACCTTATGGTCATAATATTGCATCACAAAAGGTTTTAGAAAAGAATGGTTTTACACTTGAGGCACACATCAAACAAAATTTATATAAAAATGATGAATTTGTGGATGAGTTAATTTATGCTATTCGTAGAAAAAAATAATTAATATAAAATATAAATAATGAAAAAAAATACTTACTTAATTCCTATATTTTTACTTTTTTGTAACATAAATATTGCTCAAATTAACCAGAATATTGATTTTAGATTTGGAATAGGATGTTCCAAAAACTTCAATTTTGATGGAATTTCATTAAATCTCCAAAATGAATTAAATTATAAAATTTCCAAATATTTTTCATCAAGTTATTTTTTAGATTTGGGAAGCAATTTTGCAAAATTTGACAAAATTCTATATTTTAGTAATAATTTAAATATTTTTTTACACCCTTTTAAAGATAAGAATAATTTCAATTTTAGGGTTGGAACGGGAATATCAAAGCAATTTATGATTGAAAAAATATTGAATTATACAAGTGTTAACGGCATTAAAACAGAATTTATTGAAACAAAATATTATTCTCCAACAGGGTTTAATTTAATTTTTGAAAACACTTTCGAAATTGACCAATTAAGATTTTCACCTAAATTATTTGGTCAATTTTATGATGAAAATAATATTAATATTGGTTTAATTTTTTCCACTATATTAAAATTCAAATAATAATTTAATTGTCACTTTTTTCAATTTCACATTATTGGTTTGGTTTATTTCTTGTATTAATTAAATAAAGTTCTATATTTGGCACTAATTTGAAAAATACCAATTATATTCTAAGAATGAAAAATATTATTTTATCTATTTTAACACTTATTATGACCATTCAAAATATTGTAGCTCAATATGATGATAAATATTTATGGCTAGAAGATGTAGATAGTAAAGCATCTCTTGATTGGGTTGAACAAAAAAATAAAGCTACTTTAGATGTTTTGACTGCACAACCTTTATACAAAAAAATCTATAATAAAAATTTAGAGATTCTTAATTCGACTGAACGTATTGTAAATCCTTCATTACGAGGGGAATATATTTACAATTTCTGGCAAGACAAAACGAATGAAAGAGGAATATGGAGAAGATCAAACAAAAAAGACTATCTGATTGGAAAGCCAAAATGGGAAACTTTAATAGACATAGATGCTCTTTCTAAAAAAGATAATGTAAAGTGGGTTTATAAAGGTTCATCAGGATTATTTCCTAATTACGATAAATATCTCGTTAGCTTATCCAAAGGTGGAGGAGATGCTGTAATAGTGAAAGAATATGATGTGAACAAAAAATCATTTGTCGATAATGGTTTTTCTTTGCCAGAAGCAAAGGGCTCTGTAAGTTATTGGGATGAAAACACATTGATTGTATCTACAAATTTTGGTGAGGGAACTATGACAACCTCTGGTTATCCGAAGCAAGTAAAACTATGGAAAAGAGGTACAGACCTAAAAGATGCACTTTTGCTAATCGATGGCGAATCAACAGATGTTAGTGTTTCTGGGTATAAGTTGAGAGATAACGACAAGAATTATCTAATGGTACAAAGAGGTATTACTTTTTATACTTCAAATACTTACATTTGGAAAGATGATAAACTGGTCAAACTTGATTTGCCAGATGACGCCAACATCAATGATTTAATTAACAATCAATTGATTATTAACTTAAAATCAGATTGGGAATTAAATGGCACAACATATAAACAAGGTTCACTTATCAGTCTTAATTTCACTCAACTAATTAATGGGATTAAAGAAGTAAAAACAATTCTCGTTCCTGATCAATATAGTAGTATTGAAGCAACTTCCACTACAAAAAATAAGTTGTTGGTTACGATATTGAAAAATGTAAGAAGTGAGCTTTATTCTTATACTTTTTCAAATGGAAAGTGGACAAAAGTGAAAGTTCCAGCACCAGATTTCGGCACTTTGAATATAGGTACAGTTGACGAATTCACAGATGAATATTTTTTCTATTTCCAAAATTTCCTAACTCCTTCTTCATTGTATTTTGCTGATGCAAGTACGAATAAATTGAAGATAATCAAATCATTACCATCCTATTATGATAGTAAAAAATTTACTGTCAATCAATATAAAGTAAAGTCAAAAGATGGGACGATGATACCATATTTTGTAGTGAGTGCAAAAGATATGAAGCTAAATAGCAAAAACCCAACACTTCTATATGCCTATGGTGGCTTCGAATCCTCATCTCTACCCTATTATTCTGGTGTTACTGGTGCAAATTGGTTAGAAAATGGTGGAGTTTACGTTTTAGCAAATATCAGAGGTGGCGGTGAATACGGTCCAAAATGGCATCAAGCTGGGTTGAAAGAAAAACGACAAAATATCTATGATGATTTCCATGCAATAGCTCAAGATTTGATCAATAAAAAAATTACATCCAATCAACATTTAGGAATAATGGGAGGTAGTAATGGAGGATTATTGGTTGGAGTTGCTTTCACTCAACGACCAGATTTGTATAATGCCGTTGTATGTGCAGTTCCTTTGTTGGATATGAAAAGATACAATAAATTATTAGCTGGAGCAAGTTGGATGGGCGAATATGGCGACCCCGACAAACCAGAAGAATGGGCATTTATTCAGAAATACTCACCTTATCATAATTTGAAAGAAAATCAGAAATATCCAGAGGTTTTCTTCACTACTTCAACTCGAGATGATAGAGTTCATCCAGGTCATGCAAGAAAAATGGTGGCAAAAATGACGGATATGGGCAAAAAAGTTTATTATTTCGAAAATACAGAAGGTGGTCATGCTGGTTCATCTACAAATGATCAAAGGGCAAAATCTATCGCTTTGCAATATGCCTACTTATTTATGAAATTGAAATAAATAGTTTTAATTTTGTAAATGAATTACAATGAGATTTTTGAAAAAATAGATGCTACTTTAGAGCAATTTAAGTCCGAAGGCAAAATATCAAATTCTATTCCAGAATTAGCCAAAGTGGATCCTAATAAATTTGGTATTCACTTATTAGATATTGATGGGAACAAATATCAATTTGGGAATAGCAATGAAAAGTTCTCTATACAAAGTATATCAAAAGTATTTTCATTATCACTTGCATTTCAGTTTATTGGAGAAAATATTTGGAATAGTGTGGGAGTAGAGCCATCAGGAAATTCATTCAATTCTTTAGTACAGTTAGAATATGAAAAAGGTAAGCCTAGAAACCCATTCATTAATGCAGGAGCAATGGTTATTGCTGACATATTAATTTCTAATTTGAAAAATCCTAAAGACGATTTTCTTCAATTTGTACGAAAAATAGCCCATTCTGACTTAATTGATTACAACCCGAATGTCGCAAAATCAGAAAAAGAAGTTGGTTTTAGAAATGCTGCATTAGCAAATTTTCTAAAATCATTTGGTAGGTTACAAAACAAAGTAGAGGATGTTTTAGACTTCTATTTTCACCAATGTTCTATAGAGATGAGCTGCAAAGAGTTGTCTGAAGCCGCATTTTATTTTGCAAACGAAGGAAAAACTATTCAAAATAAAAATATAATTCTGAGTCAAAGTCAGACCAAAAGATTGAATGCACTGATGCAAACCTGTGGTTTCTATGATGAATCTGGTGAATTTGCCTACAAAGTAGGCTTGCCTGGGAAAAGTGGTATTGGTGGTGGAATTATTGCAATTCACCCAAAAAAATACTCAGTTGCCATTTGGGGTCCAAAATTAAATGAAAAGGGAAATTCCGTATTAGGCATGAAAGCACTAGAATATTTGACTACTGAAACTCAAATGTCAATATTTTAGTTCATCAAAACACATTTTTTTGAACCAATAATTACACCATTTCTTTTTGCAACTACTACATACTGCATGCCACTATTTAATTGAATATCAATCACTCCAGAGTCAATCAGGTTGATTCTATTTGCAATCAATTGTCCATTCATCAAATAAATTTCCAAATTTGATGGTTGTTTAAAATCATATTGAATAGATATTTTATCAGAAGCTAAATTTTGCTTAATGTTGAAATAGTTATTAGTTGATAATTCATTATTTTCATTGGTAAGATTTGGAGTGAAAACCAATCCTGAATTTATATTTCCATGAATTATATCACACTGGCTGCCCGATCCATGAAGAATGGCTTTTTGGCTAAACTTCAAAGTTTGAAATAACTTATCCACATTAAAATTGATCGACAAAATTATATTTCCATTATTATCAATAAATTCGTTTACTGGCAAACTTAATTTTGTATAATATCTATCCGACACCATGTGGTATTCAAATCCTCTTTCTGGACTCCCATCTTTATCGTAGTCAAAAACTCCTTCTACAGCTAAAAAACGATAGCCCGCCGACCAACCCCAGTTCATTTCTGGGTCTTGAAAACCAAGTGGACTACCAACTGGATATAATGATGGATCGCTATGATTTGTTAATGAATCTAAGCCAAAGTAAAACTCTATTTCTTTCACTTTGCTATCCAAATTCAAAGTAGCTAAGTCATAATTATCCGTATTAGCATTAGCTAACAAGACAATATCCCGTTTCGGGGTTCTTTGATTTGATTCTGTGACAAATGTGAAATAAGATAGATAATATTGCAACCGAGTTACATTATAATTCACATTTTCCCAATTATTATTATTTTGCTTAAAAATGAATTTATTACCATTAATTAAGTGGTTGATATTCAATTTATAATTCTTTTGAGCAATAGAATCTTGTCCAATTAGAATTAAAATGCTTAACGAAAGGAAAATAGATTTCATATTAATAAAATTTTATTCAAAATTAATACTAAATATTAATTGGGTCAAATTTTATTAATTTTTTTGATGCTAATGCCATTAGAATCAATAACTTTTATTAAATACAATCCACCATTCAATTCATGAATATCAAGCTCAATATTTTTTGAATTCTGATAAGTATTATTTTTCAACAAAAATCCATTCACATCCATCAATTCTACTTTCGATATATCATAATCAGATTTTATAAATATGGAAGTTGTAGTAGGGTTGGGAAATATTGTTATAACACTTTCATTTTCTAAATTTTCAATGTTGGTTTCGACATATCCAAATTGTCCATCTATCCATAGAATTCGATTATACAACCAGTTTTTAAGATAGGTAATTTCACCATCATAACTTCCAGCTACTTGAGGATTAGGCCAAACTTTTTTGTTCAAAATATTATACCTAGCGTAATTTCTTGCGATAGCTTCACTACCAATTTCATTTTTTAGGCTGTCAATAAGATTATATAAACGGTCAATTTTAAATTCATTTTGTCTCAGCTCTATCCATCTAGCTTTCATTTTCTGCTTAAAGCTAGCATCATTTGCCAATTTTACTAACCAATTAGGTATCGAATATAGATTGCTAAGGCAATAGTTATTAAAATTATATGCCCATCCACTTGTTGTGTTGCCTTGGCAATAATCTGCATTGCCAAGAGCAATATTAAAATCCCAAACACTAGCAATATTGAGTTTTGGATTGATGCTATTTCGATTTTTCTTAAAATAAGTACTAAGTCGATACCCATCCACATTCTTAGTCAACTCATTGATTAAGAAAAAGTTGACAAAAGTATCCACTTCGATTTTGGAAGGATATCCAGTAATTCCATCATTATACTGACTAGATTGCATCATCTTTTCAAAATCCTGAATATAGGATTTGATATAATCATTTTGTTGATTTGTAATTTGCTCTGGTTTTGGATAATTGATGATATAATAAGGGTAACTATTAATGCCTGTGAATGAAATGTTTGAATAAAAATAGTTATCATTCTTCGATAATTTATCCAATGAAAACAAGTATCCACCTGTCAAAGAATCTCCTTGATTTTCATTGATATTCATTGCATCTATGTTCACTCTATATTTCGATCGTTTTATCTTTTCTGTGATCATATACACTCCTTCATATTCATTATTCAACACAAGTTCTGCAAATCGATAATGTGGAGCCCAAGGCATTATATGATTAGCCAATTTATATGTAAAAGCATCTCGAATCAAGGTTTTATCGCTATAAGGAGCTATAAATGCCCAATCATTTTCCTTTGGCAACCCCAATAATTTCACATCGTCGCTTACGAATCCATCGCTTTTTCTAGTTTCAACTGAAAAAGGCAGTCTTTCAGAAAATTGTAATGAGGTTTGCCCTCTAAGTTCTATCCCAATTTTGGTTTCATAGGTTGCTGAATCACTAAAACTGTTTGTTTTTCCTTGATGGTCAATGATTTGCATATTTGCAGTTATCTTATCTTCTTGCACAATAATTTGACCATTTGTAGATATATTGATTAATGGCAATTTTGAGGTGAAGTTGATTTGACAATACGAAATATCATCTAAGACCAAGAGAATGAATAGAGTAAAAAGACATCTATTTATTTTTCTTTGCATCATCTTTGGATTCTTTTCTGATTAATATCGCTTCGCTTTCTTGCAAATTCGAATTCAAAACTACTATTTGTGGCTTTGTTTTAGATTGTTGATAATATTTGATAGCTGCAGTATTTGGTGGTTTTATCCCTAAATTTTCGGCGTGTAGCACCAAAAAATTATCTTTATCCGGAATAATTGGCAAGAACAATTGAATCGGAGTTTTAGTTAATTCCTTGTTTTTTAATACCCAAGTACCATTAAAATTCAAGGATATAGTATCTTTATCATATTCCTGATTATCATATACTTCGATGAATAATGTATCGCAATCAATCAATAATTTTTTATCATTTCTCTCAATTATCTTTCTTTTCTCAACTATTTTTGGCATTTCAATTACTTGGTCTGGCAAAACAGTAAAATTTGTTTTTGCCAATGTCTCTACTTTTACTTCTTTCTTTTTGGGATAAATTACTTTATAAAAATGAGGAATTTCAATAAATCCAATATACGGAAGATCACTTAAAGCTAACCATTCATTAAATTTGAAAACAGCTCCAAGACCGAATTTATCACAAATACCCGTCAGTTTATTGTTGTAATAATAATAGGCATCTCCGTACAAATTATAATTTTGAGATGCTTTTCCTCCATTCAAATATGTATTGAGTTCTGAATTGAATTTATTAATCTTAGCTTCTACATCTTTTAAATATGCACTATTAGGAGATTTATTATTTTTTGAAATAGATGAAATTAATTTGCTCGAATTGGTTTTTAATATGCTGAAATTAGTTTTCACTGCATCCATTTTTTCATCTTTCAGATCTGAAGTAATAGATTTTGCCACATCATACCAATTCTTGTATGCACTGAAAACATCATTATTCAATGATTTAACCGAATTTTTTTTGCTAATTTCAGCATTATAACTCGAAAACGAAGTTTGAATTCTTTTGCTCACTTCTTGAAAACTATTATATAGCACCACACAATCCTCTAGCCCAGCATACACTTGTTTCAAGCCATCCATTTTGTCCAAGTCAGCAGTTGAAAACAATTTAGCAATTGAATAGCGTTTGCTTTCTAATTGCGATGCAATACTTTTTATTTCCACAATATCATCATGAAGACTATTTACCAAACTTGGTTGCAAAAGCTTCTCGTTTTCAATAGCTTTCTGATATAGAGTGAACGGAGCAATTTCGTAATAAGCTCTGCTTTTGTCTTCAAAAATATTCTCTTTAAAATCATCATTGCTAAAATTGTTCAGAGGATAATTTTCGAGATCGACATGTTTGTTCAATTCTTGATTATAAATTTCTAATAATCTATGGATAATCAACATACCATGATTGGTTTCATTTACAAATCTCAAATGATAAATCAATGGGTTTTGCTCTGGTTTTTGAGCAAATGATGATATGGAAAATAAAACAAAAACAAACAGTAAAAACTTATATTTCATAATGATATTCAATATTTGAAATCAATATTTTAATTAAAAAAATTAATTTTGATTTTCTTTGCAAAAATAATGGAATAAACGTTCATAAAACAAATTTATGATAGCGAACGATGTTCAAATTACAATTAATATAAATGAAATCAATTCAGAATACTGATATTCAACCATTTAATACATTCAATTTATCAGCAATTGTTGATCAGCTGATTTCTATAGAATCCATTGAAGATATTCTAAATAATTTCGATTTTCCATTAAAAAATATAAAAATATTAGGTGGTGGAAGCAATATTTTATTGACCCAACCACAGCATTTCACCATTTTAAAAATTGAATCTAAAGGCATTAAAATTATAGAAGAGAATGAGAATGAAGCGATTGTGAAAGTTGCAAGTGGAGAAGTTTGGCACCAATTCGTACTTTGGGCTCTTGATCATAATTATTATGGAATTGAAAATCTTTCTTTGATTCCAGGAACTATTGGGGCTAGCCCCATTCAAAACATTGGTGCATATGGTGTGGAGATTAAAGATGTTATTGAAAAAGTGGAAGCATTGAATTTAGAAACTGGCAAATTAAACTCCTTTAATAATGTAGATTGCCAATTTGGTTATCGTGACTCTATTTTCAAGACAAAATATAAAAATCAATTCTTAATAACAAATGTCTATTTCAAATTGCATAAACAACCTAATTTGAAAATTGGTTATGGCGATGTGCAGAAAGTATTGGAAGTGAATGGTATTTTTCAACCAACTCCTAGAGATGTAAGCAAGGCAATTATTTCTATTCGACAATCCAAATTGCCTGACCCACTTGAAATTGGGAATGCTGGAAGTTTTTTCAAAAATCCTGTTATCACTAAAACTTTACTTCAAAATATCGTATCAAATTATTCAGACGCCCCATCCTACCCCATTGACAACGAACATGTTAAAATACCTGCTGGTTGGCTGATCGAAAAATGTGGATGGAAAGGTTATCGCTATGACAATTACGGTGTCCATCCCAAACAAGCTCTAGTGTTAGTTAATTATGGAGGTGCATCTGGAAAAGACATATACAATTTGGCAAAAACTATCCAAAATGATATTCTCCAAAAAATGGGTATTTGGCTCGATATGGAAGTGAATGTATGGTAATTATAGTTATCAAATCAGTTAAGCAATATTAATTTCATAAAAAACATATTCAAAATTATCATTACATTAAATAATCATTAATTTTGTCCGACGAATTTTATTCTAGTTAATTTCAACTGAAACTTATGCTTGATGTAAAACTCTTTTGCGGATCTCAAAGTAAATATTTAGCAAAAGAAATTGGAGATTATTATGGACAAACACTTGGGGACATTACGCTCAATCGATTCAGCGACGGCGAAATGCAAGTGGTTATCAATGAATCAGTTAGAGGCTCTTATGTCTTCTTTATCCAGTCCACTTTCCAGCCATCTGATAATTTGATGGAGCTTTTGCTCATGATCGATGCTGCCAAAAGAGCTTCCGCTGGCTATATCACTGCTGTTATCCCATTTTTTGGTTATGCCCGTCAGGATAGAAAAGATCAACCAAGAGTGCCTATTTCAGCTAAATTAATTGCAAACTTATTGACTGCTGCTGGCATTGATCGCATCATGACTATGGATCTACATGCCGACCAGATACAAGGATTCTTTGATATTCCTGTGGATCATCTCAAAAGTGAAGCAATTTATATTCCATTCTTGAAAGAACTAGATCTGAGTAATGTCATTTTTGCCTCTCCTGATGTTGGAGGTGTGAAAAGAGCAAGAAGCTACGCCAAACATTTTGAACGAGATTTGGTTATCTGTGATAAATATCGAAAAAGAGCCAACGAAATTGCTGGCATGACTGTTATAGGTGATGTGAAAGGAGCAGATGTAATCTTAGTGGATGACATGGTGGACACAGCAGGAACGCTTTGCAGAGCAGCTGATATCATTATGGAAAAAGGTGCAAAAAGTGTGAAAGCAATTTGTACTCATCCAGTTTTAAGCGGAAAGGCTTACGAAACAGTTGAAAAATCGCATTTGTCAGAACTTATTGTTTGCGATACAATTCCGTTGAAAAAGCAATCCAAAAGAATAAAAGTGTTATCAACGGCTAAATTATTTGCAAGAGCTATTAGAAATACTCATGAACATCGCTCAATTCAAGCTTTATTTATTGAGTAAAAAAATTTAAAAAAATAAGTTTCATGCAAGCAAATATTACAGAAAAATGGGGGAAAAAACCCTTCCTTATTTCAGGACCTTGCAGTGCTGAAACAAATGAACAAGTATTTGAAACTGCCAGAAGATTGCACCAAACTGGCAAAATTGATTTATTTAGAGCAGGTATTTGGAAACCTCGAACAAGACCAGGAAGTTTTGAAGGCGTTGGTGAAATAGGTTTTGAATGGTTGAAAAATGCAAAAGAAAATTTCAATTTACCCATAACCGTAGAAGTTGCAACTCCAACCCAAGTCGAAATTGCTTTGAAATATGAAGTAGATGCAATTTGGATAGGTGCAAGAACTACGGTCAACCCCTTTAGTATTCAGGCTTTAGCAGATACACTTTCAGGAATTGACATTCCAATTTTCATCAAAAATCCTGTTAATCCAGATCTGGAGTTGTGGGTAGGTGCAATTGAAAGATTTGCCAAAAGTGGCATTCATCATATTGGGTTGATTCATAGAGGATTCAGCAGCTATGGAGATATGGTGTACCGCAATACACCCATGTGGCATTTGGCGATAGAGATGAGGCGTAGGTTTCCTGATTTGTTATTGATTGGCGATCCATCCCATATTTGTGGAAGAAGGGATATTTTGAAAGACGTGGCTCAAACTGCTATTGACCTTAATTTTGATGGCTTAATGATCGAATCCCACATCAACCCCGATGAAGCATTGAGTGATGCAAAACAACAAATCACACCAGAAGAATACGAAAAATTGATCAATAGCATTCGGTGGCGACAGTCAGAAACAGAAGTAGAGAGCTTCACATCTTCAGTAAGCACAATGCGAGATGCTATCAATCAGATTGACGATCAATTATTGAAGCTATTATCAGAAAGAATGAAAATCGCTGAAACCATCGGCAATTTCAAAAAAGAAAATAATATCACAATATTACAGACCAATCGCTGGAATCACATATTAGAAAGAGCCATCGCCATTGGCACTGAAATGAACTTGAGCAAAGAGTTCATCATCCGTTATTTGGAAGCTGTTCATTTAGAGAGTATTAATCACCAATATAAGGTGATGGAAGGGGAATGAGTTATTTTAATATCACTAATTTTCTAGTTGTAATCAATTGATTGTTGGAACTTAATCTGACAAAATAAATACCGCTAGAATAATTTTGGATATTCAAATCTAAAGAAGAACTGGTAGTATTTATACTCTTAGCATCTAATAAATTACCTTGTGTATTCAAAATTTCTACATTCAACTTTGTATCAGTTGGTAAGTTAGAAAGATGAACAATATTAGAAGCTGGGTTGGGTACTAATGAAATATATTTTTCTTTTAATTCTATTTCATTATTTGCAACTTTAAGGAATTCTGATAAATTCATTTTAAACGTACCTTTTAATTGTGATAAATAAATTGTACTATCAACAATTATAATTGCATCACCAGCATCTACAAATAAATTTGTAGCATTAACTTTATACCATTCTGTTAAATCTTTATTTGAAAAATGTACTGGTAACCCTGTACCAACTATATATAATATACTATCTTTGTAAGCAATTGCTTCAGCGCCAAAGCTATAACCTTTACCTGCTAAGTTATTTAAAATAGATTTCCAATTCTGACCATTATCACTTGAAATAAATATATCATTATTTGCCATCCAAACTAATAAATCTTCAAAACAAAAGAAACCATCATAATTAAATGATTTTTTAATATTTTTAGGTTCTATTTTTTTCCAAGATGTAGCATCATCTTCTGATATATATAAAGTATTATCAGGGTAACTAAATCCACATATTATTTTTCCATTTGAAGTTAAATTAAATAATGCATCAATTCCCAATATCTCTCCCTTAGTTTTATACCATGTTTTTCCCTCATCATTAGTTTTAAAAACTCCATTCTTAGAACTATAATATATGTGGTCCTTATGCAAAAGAATACTAAAAATTGTATCTTTTAGATTATGTGGCACTAAATAGAAATTTCTTCCTGTATCTTTAGACATATATATATTTGGGTTATTATAACCTATCATATTTTTTTTATCATAAGAAAATGTAAAAGAATTGGTTAATGGATAACAAATTTCCCAATTTTTACCCTTATCTCTACTTGTAAGCTCCATGTTAGAACTAATTAAGACATTACCAATGCTCCCAATTATTGTTGCTGATAAGCTATTATCTAAGTTTTTAACATTTGTATTTTCCCAAGTTTGCCCCCCATCTTTCGAAATCAACAACCCAAAAGCACTATTTGCATAATAATAATCTTTAGAACTTATAAAAATTGGACTTGGTTCATACAATCCTGGCCAAAATAATTGATTATTCCTTGGCAATAAAAACCAAGTATCTCCCAGATCATCAGATTTATAAATTTTTCCTGAATCAACCTGAGCTAATATTGTATTATTTTTAGAAACAACTGTATAAGGTATGTCAGGAACAATTTTATTAATCCATGTATTACCATCATCCAATGAGTAAAAAATCTCATTTTTATTTCTAAGAATTAATTTATCCCCATTTACAAAAAGTTTACCAATTACTGGCAAGTTAAATTGTTTCCAGGTATCTCCATTATCATTCGAAAAGTAGTAAGTATGTGCATTGGAATCTTCAAAGAAAAAGATATTTTTAAATACAAAAATATTATCTTCATATAATATTGTTTGTTGATTATTTATTTTGTGTGTAATTTTTTCCCATGTTAAGCCTCCATCTTTTGATCTAATTATTCGATGACCAACACTATCAATATGACATAATATAATCTTATTTAAATTTACTGTATAGTCATAACAGTAATATGGGGCATAAATCCATGTTGCTCCCAAATCAGTAGAATGCTTAAAAGTTAAATAATCAATTAAATATAAGTCTTTATCTTTTGACTCTAAACTCCTTGGAATTGTCAAATAAGGCCAAGAATATACATTTTGCCAATGAAAACCATCATCATTTGATTTGACTAGCACACCACTCAAACTATAGAGTTCTTTATCAATTTCAATAATACCATCAAAAGTATTTCTAAAATTATCCATTTTTTCCCATTGTGCATGTAGAATAAAATTAGCAAATAAAATTATTACGGTAAAAAATGAATTCTTCATAAATGATAAAAATTTAATCTTGAAAGAATTGGATATAAAAAATATATCCAATTCTACAATTTTTTTTTATTGATTAATACAACATAAACTAATTTCTAAATTATATGCTTTTGGTTTTGCAACACCAATTACTGGTATTGGTGGAGGATTAGTATAATTTTTCAACTCACCCCAATACCAATGCATACAATTGTTATTATAATAATATTCACCACAAGATGTTGTTTTAGCAACATGTACTGGGTAAGCATTCCAATTTGTAGGATCTTTTTTAAGCTCAGGTATTTCCGGAATTGGTTGACTTGGAAAACAAGGGTATAGAAACATTGTTAATGCTTCATCTTTATTGTGACAAATTACCAAATCTACATTTTTAGTAGATGCTGGATAACAAGTTGAAACCTTCCAACTATGATTTGTGTCTAGCCACCAAACTTGAAATGGAACTGGTAGTATTGGCAAGTTCTTATCCTTTCCAAAAATATGTACTGTTCCACAACAAGTTACTGAACTGCGATCTTGAACTTCTTCACTTAGTGAATTATTAACTTTAATAATTTTTTGAATTGTTGTATCCTTATTGCATGCAACAAAAACACCAACACAAATAAACAACATGATGAGAAATTTTAAAACATTTTTTTTCATAAATTTTAAATTTAATTTTTTTAAAAATAATAAAATTTATGCCTTTCCCCAGTAATGTTTTTTGTCTAGAATAAAAAATTAAAGGTAGAGGGCATATACTAAATTTTGCACATCCTAGATATTCCAAAAGCTTCATCTACAAAACATGAATAATGACCACTACCTTCAGGAATGGAACATTATTATCTTTCTTTTCTGTCGATGATTACTTTGAAAATTATGATGAACAGAAAATTTCAATATTGATGTAATCATTTAAAAATTACAGCTCAAATATAAGTCACATTTCAGAATTTTCAAAAAAAAATTGCAGATTTGTAATAAATTTATAATTTTATATTGCAATTACATTGCTAAAATAAAAAAACTATTTTCGCTATACCTCTATAACCTAAAAAGGAATAAAAACTCTGCATCATATAACATTTTTTCCAAATACTATTAAACTTTAATAATTAGATGAATTTTCTTAACACAAAATTTTAAAAAGTCAATTATATATTCATATCATGTTATTCTTATTAACATTTTTTTATATTTGAGTTACGATAGCTAGTTAACATTTTAGTGAATTGCAACTCAATACTCCAATATAATATTAAAATAATTACAACTGCTTATGCACAATAAACTAACCTACTTAATTTTATATTTATTTCTGATTGGATGTAAATTAGGCAAAATAAACGACTTAGCTATTAAAAACGTAACCGTATTGAATGTATCTACTGGTGAAATTCATTCAAACAAAACCATATTAATCGACAATGGAAAAATTAGTAAAATTGTAAATGCTGATTATACTTTCAAAGCAAAGGAATATATCGATGGAAAAAACAAACTAGTTACACCATCATTTATTGATACTCATATTCATCCAACAGATATTTTAGGAGATTATGAAAATGCACCTATTGCTTTGCATCAAGATAGTTTAGCAATATATAGGAATAGGGTTTCTGACACTTATTTGCCATTTGGTGTGACCACAGTACTGACAATGGGTCAGCCAGAAAATTGGTTAAATCCAATGTTTCAATGGCAAAATCATCCTACTGATAGCTTGGTTGATTATTATCTGTCAGGAGGTGCATTGATCTCAAAAGACAACAGAACTCCTTATATTGGACATACTGAAGTCACATCCCCTCACTTGGCTAGGCAAAAAGTGATAGAGTATCACAACAAAGGTGTGAAATATGTGAAGATTTATTGGCGAATGAAAGAACCTGAGTTTTCAACAGTTGTAAAAGTAGCTGATAGCCTGAAAATGCCAATTTTTGGGCATATTGGTGACTTAAGTCAAGATTATCCTTCCATCAATTATGCTCTAAATAATGGTGTAAAAGACATTGAACATATTACTGTGCTAGGTAATAATTTTTTTACTACTCAGAAAGAAATTGACGACTTTACGAACAAGTTTGTTGATCAGTTTGGCGAAATAAATTCTGAACCAAAAATGATACAATACTTTTTGGAACAATTTCGATACATTGAGGAAAACAAACAAAAAGAAAAAGCTGAGTTTATCCAATTAATGGTAAACAAAAGAGCAACTTTGTCCACTACTATATTTAGAGTTTATAATCAACTTAATGATACAAGTTTTTCAAAAATAGAAGTAGAGAGAAACGCAGAGAATTTTAAAATGATGATGAATTTTGCTAAAGAACTTTACAATAATGGTATTGAATTGAGAATTGCTACTGATATGCCCAATGGCGGAAAGGTGTTAATTTCAGAATTAGCGATATTAGCAAAATATGGATTTAGCATTACCGATATTTTTAAAATAGCAACGATAAATGGTGCAAAAGCATTGCAATTAGATAATGAAATTGGCAGTATTGTAATTGGCAAAAAAGCCAATCTTCTAATTTGGAGTAAAAGCCCTTTTGATAATTACGAAAATTTTGATGCACCAATAATTGTCATAAAAGATGGAAAACGAATTAAATAATTTTACATTTTGTATTTGCTAAATTATCCAAAATATGACAATTTTTACTTCACAAATTTGAAAATGTATTATAAATTGACAGGTATTATCCAACAGATTTTTATAAAAATTAAAGAAAATGAATTTAAGACCAATAAATCTTAATGAAGACAAATCAAAACAAGAATATGCATCGCCTGATTGTCAGCAATTGCTGAAAATGTACGATGATTTTTATCCTATAATTGGTTTCAATAATCCTTGGGTGGGTTATTTTGTTATAAGACAAGACAAAATTGTTGGCTCTTGCGGTTTCGTTGGGCAACCCAACGACGGAAAAGTTGAAATTGCCTATTGGACATTTAAGGAATTCGAAGGACAAGGAATTGCATCTTTTGCTTGCAAAGAGCTTATCAATATTACAAAACTGACAGACCCTAATTTGTCCATCACCGCTAAGACAGCACCCGAACACAATGCTTCTACAAAAATCTTAGAAAACAACAATTTTGTGTTTACCGAAATCATACAAGACGATGATATCGGCGATGCATGGCTGTGGGTGTATAAAGGAACAACTTTTTGATTTATTTAATCAAAGATTGTTTTCTATTATATTTATATTTGTAATTTTGAATGCCATAAATTAATAAAATTATAAAATGTCTGTAAATAAAATAGCAAAACCATACTTAAAGTGGGCAGGTGGTAAAACCCAACTTATTAATGATATTAAAAAAGCATTGCCCAAATACATAATAAATGACAAATTCACATACATTGAACCTTTTGTAGGAAGTGGTGCAATTCTTTTTTGGATGCTAAATAACTTTCCCAATCTAAAAAAGGCGGTTATTAACGACATCAACGAAGATTTAGTAAACACATATAAAACCATTGCATACAGACCAAAAGAATTAATTTCAATCTTGCAAATTTTACAAGATGAGTTTCATAATTTAGAGGGAAACGAAGAAAATAAAAAACTCTATTATTACCAAAAAAGAGAATTGTACAACACAAGAAAAGAAGAACAAAGCGGACAAGCCGCTTTGTTTATTTTTTTAAATCGTACTTGCTTCAATGGTTTGTATAGAGTTAATCGCAAGAACGAATACAACGTACCAATGGGCGGTTACAAACGTCCGACAATTTGCGACAAAGAAAATATTTTGGCAGTAAGTAATGTTCTGCAAAAAGTTGAAATTCTAAATGGAGATTTTGAACAAACTCTGAATTACGCAAACACAAATTCATTATTCTATTTCGATCCGCCTTACAAACCATTAAGCGAAACATCCAGTTTTAATTCCTATGCAAAATATGAATTTAATGACAGCGAACAAGTTCGCTTAAAAGATTTTTGTTCAAAATTGGATGCACTAAATCATACTTGGATTTTGAGCAATTCAGACGTGAAAGGGAAAAACGAAAATGATAATTTCTTTGACGACTTATATTCTGACTTCAACATTCAAAGAGTGGTTGCAAGAAGAAGTATTAATGCAAACCCAGAAAAAAGGGGAGCATTGAAAGAGTTATTAATTACAAACCAAGTAACGAGTCAAGAATATGTCAGAGCAATTTAAAATCTTCTTATCGCAATTATCAGAAACTAATGCTACTCTTGACTATTTCACGGACTTCAAGAAAATTATAGGCAACGTAAACAAAATTGCCATAAAATTAATCCAATTAAATTACTTGATTGGTAAAGAGAATTTGAAAGAAGCTATAAACGAACTTTATGAAGAAAACCCAAAAGTTTTTGAAGTTTTAGACATTTTGATTGCTATTCGAAAAAACAAAAATGCAAAAACATTCAACAACAAAGGTGAAATTGTTAAATTGAACACTTTTTTTAGTTCGCCTGAATTGATTTTGGAATACATCGAAGAAACAGGTTTGGCAGAAGTTTTTAGAAATA